>Ga0194112_10000910_pt1 | contig 43431 bp, 40 predicted proteins | sample TA2MahC400mmetaG_FD_146191 | JGI IMG/M metagenome (GOLD analysis project Ga0194112, IMG submission 146191) | Freshwater microbial communities from Lake Tanganyika, Tanzania - TA2015016 Mahale Deep Cast 400m | ecosystem: Environmental > Aquatic > Freshwater > Lake | place: Tanzania: Lake... | reverse complement strand
GGGCATGTTCGATCTTTTCGTTGCAACGTTTCCTTTGGCAGGTCGCGGGCAGAGCCTGTTACCGAACTTGGCAGACACCCTGTTCTTTTTTAAGCTCTTTTCCTGAATAATCCGGCTTAAGTGTCCCCACCCGTGCAGGCTTGCATGGCAGCCCCATATTCTTGGGAGGTCTTTTCTTGGCCAAGTTGGAAGTGAATGTGGACCATGTGGCCACGGTGCGCCAGGCCAGGCTGGGACGCGAGCCCGATCCGGTCACCGCCGCAGCCCTGGCGGAGCTGGCCGGCGCGGAGGGCATCATCGTGCACCTGCGTGAGGACCGGCGCCACATCCAGGACCGGGATCTACGGATTCTGCGCCGGACGGTGCAGACCCGCCTCAACCTGGAGATGGCGGCCACCCCCGAGATGCTGGCCATGGCCGCCGAGGTCAAGCCGGACCTGGTCACCCTGGTCCCGGAAAAGCGGGAGGAGCTCACCACCGAAGGCGGCCTCGACGTGGCCGGACAAAAGGAGTTTCTGCAGGACTACGTGCGCCGTCTGAAGGAGGCGGGCCTCACCGTGAGCCTGTTTGTGGACCCGGACCCCCGCCAGCTCGACGCCGCCAAAGGGGTGGGGGCCGCCTGGGTGGAGCTGCACACCGGCGACTACGCCGAAGCGACCAGCGAAGCCGAGGCCCAACGGCTCTTTGACCAACTGCTGGACGGCGCCCGCCACGCCCGCAGTTTGGGCTTGCGCGTCAAATGCGGCCACGGCCTCAACTACACCAACATCAAGCGCTTCCGGGGCCGCCCCGAATTCGAGGAATTCTCCATCGGCCACAGCATCATCAGCCGGGCCGTCCTGGTGGGGATGGAGCGGGCCGTCCGGGAAATGGTGGCGTTGATTTCGTAAAATGTATGGTGCGCACCGCGCACCATGTTTTCTTACACACCATGGCCCTCATCGACCTCCACACCCATTCCACCGCCTCGGACGGCTCGCTGACGCCCGCCGCGGTGGTGCGTCTGGCCCGGGAGCGCGGCCTGGCAGCCATCGCCCTCACCGACCACGACACCATCGACGGGCTCCCCGAGGCCATCCGGGCCGGAGTGGAGGAAGGGGTGGAGGTGGTCCCCGGGGTGGAGATCAGCGCCCGACACCCCGGCGGCTCCATGCACATCCTGGGGCTGCTGGTGGATTATGACGACGGTCTCCTGGACCGGCGCCTGGCTGTGCTCAAACAGGCCCGCCGTGACCGCAACCCCCAGATCGTCGCCAAACTGAACTCTCTCGGCATCCCCGTCAGCCTGGACGAAGTGGAGGCCGTCTCCGGCGGCGGCCAGGTGGGCCGGCCCCACATCGCCCGAGCCCTGCTGGAGCGGGGCGCGGTGCGCAGCATCCAGGAGGCCTTCGACCTCTTTCTCAGCAACCGCGGCCGGGCCTACGTGGGCAAGTTCCGCTTTCCGCCGCCGGAGGCCATCGCCATGATCAGGGAGAGCGGCGGCGTGCCCGTGCTTTCCCACCCCTTCACCCTCAACGTTCACTCCGTCCGGGAACTCAGGACCTTGCTGGTCGACCTCAAGAGGATGGGCCTGGCGGGCCTGGAGGTTTTTTACCCGGAACACGGGCCGGACCTGGAGGGGCTCTACCGGGAACTGGCCAAGGAACTGGACTTGCTCATCACCGGCGGCTCCGACTTCCACGGCGACAACAAGCCGGAAGTGGAGCTGGGCCGCATCGCCTGCCAGGGAAAAATCACCCACGAACTGCTCGATGCCCTGAAAGAGTGGAAGATGCGGCGCGACCCGGCATGACCGGGACGGGATGGAAAGTGTCAGGGACCGCTGAATTTTCTTTTGCCTGAAAGCCGCGAGCCGACCCCCGGTCCCCTCCCTGAAAGGCCTTTTTCACCACCCTGCCAAACGGCGGCGCTCATTTCCTGCCGGAGACCACGTCTTCCACCCAGCTCAGGGCCGCGGAGACGGTGGGGAAGCCGATGGTGCTGGTGAGGAGGATCAGGGTGTGATACAACTCGTCGGGCGTGGCCCCGGCCTTGAGGGCCCGCCGGGCGTGGCTGTGCACCGAACCCTGGGAGCGGATGGCCGCCGCGGCCGCCAACTGAATGAGATGGGAGGTCTTTTCATCCAGGGGACCCTCCTGCCGGACCACCTCCCCCAACTGCTCCAGCGCGGCCATGAACCTGCCGTGCTTCTCCTTGATGACCGTGTACCAAGCGGGGTAACCTTCCTGAGCCATGGGATCCTCCTCCTTTGCAGAACATTGTAACACGACTCGTGAGAAAAATCCGGGCGGAGGTAGGAATGGAGGCAACGGATGAAGCAAAAAGGAAAAGGGCCGCGCCGATCGGGCGGGCCCTTTAATACGTCGTGGCGGGGACGACGAGACTCGAACTCGCGACCTCCGGCGTGACAGGCCGGCGTTCTAACCAAGCTGAACTACGCCCCCGCAAAAAACTGGTAGGCGGAACAGGATTCGAACCTGTGACCCCCGGCTTGTAAGGCCGATGCTCTCCCAACTGAGCTATCCGCCCTACGTGCGTTATCGTCGCGGAAGCCGGTGACCCTGTCAAGGGGAAAATCCCCGGACTGAATCAATCCGGGAGGCAATCCAAGAGGTAGAGTTCAGCATTGATAAACAGAGGCGCCGGGGCCGTCGGCCCACCTGTGACACATGGAAGGTTCTCCCCCCTGGCCCCCTCCCCCACCAACAACTTCCTAAGCGAACCCAAGAAATCCCCGTCCAGGGGGAGCACTTTTCCGGGTAAGGCCCCCCTTTTTCTATTGCGTTGGGTGGTCTTTTTCGGCAAGATACTGGCAGGTTGCGGGAGGGAAGGAACAGTGGCGTCTGCACCTGACACCGAGCCGACCCCAAAACTCGGAGGCAATACGCGCCGGTTGGGCGGTCTAGTTCTGATTTTGGCGGCGGTGCTGGTCATTTTGGTCGTTTTCAGCCACCGGGGACTCTATCAGGTATGTCAACTGAGGGAAGAAAAGCTCCGGGTGGACCAGGAAAACGCCCGTCTGACCGAAGAGAACACCCGCCTGGCCCGGACCATCAAGCGGCTGCAGGACGATCCGGTGATGATTCAGGACCTCATCCGCCGGGAGTTGAATTTCGTCAGGAAAAACGAAATCATTCTCCAATTGCCCTCCCCGGACAAGGGCCGGGCGGAGCCGTCCGACGGGCCCGAGAACCCGTCCCCGGTTCTGAAAACGAAGCAGAAGGGGCAACCGGAGGCCGGCCAAAAGCCCCAGGGAGCGCGCCAACCTCGAAAATCGCCGCAAAACCCCCTTCCTTAATCCCGCGGCCTCCGGGGGCCATCCCGGGGGACGTCTGCAGGCCGGCCTGAGCCGGCTCCCAGCGAGGCCGGGCCTCCCCTGGCGCTTCCTGGAAATTACGGGGTAAGCAGCCCCGCCTGCGGCGCCGCCGGGGAGAATCATTCTCCCCGGCAGAGGCCCGCCGCCTCCGGTCCCCCCGGCGACACAGCCTGCCCCCGGGTGAGGGGATTTTCAGTCTCGGTGATAAGGAAAAACCGTCCATGTATTCCACGGCAGACTTTAAGAAAGGCTTGAAGATTGAAATCGATGGGGCGCCGTATGCCATCGTGGAGTTCCTCCACGTCAAGCCCGGCAAAGGCGGGGCCTTTGTGCGCACCAAGATCAAGAACCTGGTCACGGGGCGGGTGCTGGAGCAGACCTTCCGCTCGGGCGAAAAGGTGAAGCGCCCGGACCTGATGGAGCGGGAGGTGCAATACCTTTACCGGGAAGGGGACACCTACTGCCTCATGGACATGGAAAGCTTTGAGCAATTCATGGTGCCGGCCGCGGCGCTGGGGGAGGCCACCCTCTATCTGAAGGAGAATGAGAACCTGAAGATCCTCTTCTTCAACCAGCAGCCGGTGGCGGCGGAACTCCCCACCGCGGTGGAACTGGAGGTGGTGAGCACCGACCCCGGGGTGCGGGGCGACACGGCCTCGGGGGGCAGCAAGCCCGCCACCCTGGAAACGGGCGCGGTGGTGCAGGTGCCCCTGTTTATTGAGGTGGGGGACCGGGTGCGGGTGGATACCCGCACCGGCGCCTACGTGGAACGGGTGAAATAGGGGGCCGGGCTCACACCAGTTTGACCAGGACGACGTGGCGCCGCACCCCGAAGCGAATGGCTTTCTTTTTGGTCTTCATGAAAACGTCCACCTTCTTGCGGACGTGGGCGGCCATGCGATCCTGGAAATCAAAGACGCCCAGCCCATGAAGCAGGACCCGGTCGCCGAAGCCCAGGTTGAGGTTTTTTTCGATATCCCGGCTCACCGCCACGATGCCTTCCCGGACCCGGATGCCGGAGGCGGTGATGCCCCGGGCCGAATGCCCCCCATAAACTCCCGGATGGTAAGCCGTGACGGTGACAATGGACATGGTGACGCACATGGTCGGTCGGGGAGAGCCCATCACCCCCACCCCCAGGAAACAAAGCAAAAGAAGGCAAATAAGCGCCATTTTTTTCATGGTGGTCCTCAATTGCGGTAGATGACTGAAACGCTGCCGAATGCAGCGAGAATGACTGGCAACGCAGGCCGACCAGAGGTGATGGGGTATCCCCCGTCATCGCGCTGGTGGTAGTATTCGCCTCCAGGCCTCGGCCGTGGAACCCAGGCCGGCAGGAGCCTTTCCCCCTCCCGACGACCTTTGGGATCCGGTCCTCGTTCCTCCTTGTCCCCCCCTTACCTCCAGGAAACGGAAGAATGCCCAAGGGCAACGGTGAACGGTCTTTGGTGTGTGTTCATGCTTATCCCAAGAAAATATGGCTGTCAAGAAAAAATATTGTGTACTTTGCATAACTTGATGATATTCTTGTTAATATAAGTATAATTATTATGTTAAAATATTCATTAAGGCATAATAATCCTATTTTATCCTTAAATTTTAGGGTAAGTGGGGTTAATATGTTAAATTTAAGTTTACTTATAATTAAAGTGGTATAAAAAATATCTAAGCCAGCTTCTATCGGCAAATATGTCATAAATCATATTTATAACTGATATATTAATTAGTTATACAATAAACTATATTGTCCTTCCGGGGGTAATTTCCCATAAACGGCAGATTAATTGATTAGGGTGGGATTTATGGTGTATATGCAGGGCCTGTGATGGGATTTAGTGGGGAGGTTAATCGCTTATTGGGGGTTATCAATGATTTATTAAGGAGATAATTCTTTTAATAACGGTAAATTTTTATTATCTTATTGTTATTAATTAATATATTTTCCCCCACCCTCTCACTGGGGCTGCCGTCCTGAGGGCGGCGGGCCGGTTCGGCAAGGGGCCGCCGGCTTCCGCCCCCCTCCCCCACCGCTCTTCAGCGCCTCAGCAAGGCCAGCACCCGTTTGCCGGGGATGGCAAAGTTGAGGTTTTGCCCCTGGGTCCAGAAAAAGGAGGAGACCCCTATGACCTGCCCCTTCATGTTGGCCACCGGTCCGCCGCTGGACCCCGGGGAAATGGCCGCGGTCATCTGGATGACCGTGCCCGCCTTCTCAAAGAGGCGCAGGCCCGAAACGATGCCGTCGGAAGTGGTGAGTTCAAAGCCCTGGGGATTGCCGATGGCCACGATGCGTTCCCCCACTTCGGGGAGCGTCTCCGAAACGCTGAGAAAAGGGGTGGTGACGCCGGCGGGCAATTGCGCCGCGGCCAGCGCCAGGTCGCCCGCCTTGTCCTCCGCCAGCACCTTGAGCACCGGATAGACCTGGCCCTTGCCGTCCTTGACCTCGGCCCGGTGACAGCCCCCGAGAACGTGGTGGTTGGTGATGAAGTGTCCTTCTTTATTGATGAAAAACCCGCTGCCGAAGCCCGTCTTGTTGTCCCGGGCGTCGTAGGTGAACACCACGATGACCGCGGGTTTGAGGCGCTGGACCAGTTGCGGCAGCTGCTCTTGCGGGGGCCGGACGGCGGCCTGCATGGCGGTCTGCAACTCGTCGGCCAGTTTGGCGTCCAGCAGCCTTAAAAACTTCAGCTCTTTGGCGGCGTCCGTCACCTGGCCCACCGCGAAATACGCCAGACCCAGACAATAACGGGCCTCAGGCAGATCCGGCTTGGTCCTGACGGCCAGTTGCAGGGCTCTCAGGGCCTTGGCGTAATTCTTGGCTTCCAGGGCGGCCCGGCCTTCCTGGACCAGTTCCCGGGCCTCGGCCAACCACCCCGTCGCCCGCTCCTCCAGGGTCTGGCCGGGGCCGGGTTTGAGAGCCGCCACCCTCTCGGCGGCGATGGCGAAGTTCAGGTTCTGTCCATCGGGGAAAAACAGGGAGACGACGCCCACCACCACCCCCTTCAGGTTCACCACCGGGCTGCCGCTGGAGCCGGGGGAAATGGGCGCGGAAATCTGGACCAGTCTCCCTTCCCGCACCCGGGGCAATTCCCGGATGGCCGAGACGATGCCTTCGGTGGCGGTCTGCTCCAACCCCTTGGGATTGCCCACGATCACCACCTGTTCGCCCATGCGGGGGAGCTCCCGGGAGACCTGGAGAAAGGGGACGGTGGCGCCGCCCAGGTCCACCTCCGCCAGGATGAGGTCGCCGGCCTTGTCTTCGGCCAGGATGCGGGTGATGGGATAGACTTTCCCCTCTTTGGTCTTGACCGTGGCCTGGTCCTTGCCCCGGAGCACGTGGTAGTTGGTCACCAGGTGGCCCCGGGCGTTGAGGAAGAAGCCGGTGCCGGTGCTGCGGATCTTGCCCCGGCCGCAGGAGGCCTGAATGAAGACCACGGTGGGCTGGATCCTGGCCACCAACTCCGGCAGACTCATCTCGCCGCCGACGGGCGCGGCCGCGGGTTTGAGGGCCTCCTTCAGTTTGTCGGCCAGGTTCTGGTCCAGGGCGGTGAGCAGCTCCGCGTGCTTCCGGGCCGTCTCCCGCTGGTTGAGTCTGAGGCAGACCAGGCCCAGATGGTAGTGGGCTTCCGCAAAGTCGGCCTTCAGGGTCACGGCCCGGCGCAAGGCCTCCAGGGCATGTTGATGCCGGTTCAGTCTGACAAGAGCCTGACCCAATTGAAACCACGCCTGGGGGTCGTCAGGCTGCATGCGGATGACGCTGCGCAGATAAAGGAGGCCCTCGTCATGGCGCTTGGCCCCGAAAGCCGACCGGGCCCGCTGCCGGTAGTACTCCACGGCCTCCTGCAGGTGGGCCGCGCTCCACTCCCCCAGGGGTTGGTTAAGGTCGGGCTTCAGGGCCAGAATTTTGGCCCCGGGAACGGCGAAGTAAAATTCGTAGCCTTCCGATTTCCCGCTGCCGGCCAGCCCCACCACCTCCCCCTTCAGGTTGAGAACGGCCCCCCCCATGATAACGGGACGCACCACCGCGGTGATCTGGATCACCTGGCCGAAGGAGAGAAACTCCCGCAAACCGGAGACCACGCCGTCACTTAAGGTATGAGTCCCCTTGCGCGTGGTCCCCAGGACCACCACTCGTTCCCCCATCTGAGGAGGGACGGCGGCCACGGGAAGATAAGGCACAGGGGCGGGGGGCGGCTCGATGGCCAGCAGGGCCACGTCGCCCTGGCGGTCCTCGGCCAGCACGGTCTTCAGGGGATAGGTCTTGCCGTCGCCGGTTTTGGCCACGGCGCCGGCGGCCCCCAGGAGCAGCCGCCGGTAGGTGACCAGGCGGCCCTCACCGCTGATGAAAAAGCCGCTGGCGCGCTTCCAGGTTTTTCCCTGGCGGTCCGTCACCACAATCTGCACCACCGCCTGATTGCTCTTTCTGACCATTTCCGGGAAGGCGTCCTGGGCCTGGGCGGCCAAACCCGCCACCGTCAGACAGAGGATCGCCGCCATTGTCGCAGCCACGGCGAAGCGCCTCATTTCCACCTCCACGGGTCACCTCTTCGATGAGATTGCTGTCTTGTAATGCTCATGGCCCCAACGGGGCCACCCCCGGGCATGAAAAACCTTTTGTAGGGGCGGGTTTCAAACCCGCCCCTACAGAACCGGGATTTTTACGGTAAATAAGGACTATTTTAGAACCCCATGCCTTCGTTGGCCAACCGGACCAAGACCGATTTTGCGCTTGGTGGCGGCCCCAAGGCCGCGATGCGGAACCCTCCCCCTGATCTCTGGCCAGGATGGCTCACCACAAATTATACGAAAAAGCCGGGGGACGCTGTAGAAAATGTGAATTTGTTCGATAAGATCAAGCAAGGAAGATAACCGCCTTGAATAAGTGAAAATAGTGAGAGTAAGTCGCCTTGGGCGTCGGTGTGGCGACAGGTATGACCGCCGGAGAACAACGTCCGCTTCTGACAACCATGATGGGCAGCAAAACATTCATTAGTCTGATATTCTCGGCGATGCTCACCTGGGCGGGCGCCGGGAAGGCCGGGGGAGGGCCCCCGCCCGGCGGCGAGCCGGTCAATCAGGTGGGGACCGCGGCGGTGGAAATGGGCAAGGCCGGGGGGAGTCCGGCCCTCAGATTGGCGGCATTGCCGGGAGGGCCCGACGGCGTGGTTCGCTTGCGGGTGGAGGTGGTGGGCGGACAAGAGGTGGGCACCCTGGTCGGCCATCTGGAGGTGATGCCCGAGGCCGGCGGCCTGGGCGCGGTGTTTCTGGAGCTGGCGGGGGCGGGGTCATGGATTGTGGCATTGCAGCCCCCGGCGTCCGGCCCCTTCACCGTGCGTCTGCGGCTGTGCACCGGGGACCACCCGCCCCTGGTGCTGGCCTCCGCCCCCCTGCGGCTGGAGTCGCCCGGAGCGGCCGGGTCCGGCAGCGCCGCCTCTTCTCGCCGGCCCCGGTGGCGAAGCATCCTGGAGAAATTGAAGCCGCCCGCTTTTTCGGGGTGGCTCAGGGCCCTCCCCGGGTGGCCCTGGAGCGTGGCGGCCCTGGCAGGAGCACTTCTGTCGGCCATACTGCTGCTGGCCCGACGCCGACAGAAGCGCTTCCCGGACGCAAACCTGGACGCCCTCCTCGACGACGACGCCCTGCCCGGAAAGATGAAGCTGCTGTTGAGGGCCAAGCTGGAAGTCCTGGAAAAAGAGAAGGCAGCGCTGGTCAAAGCGCTGGAGACCATGCAGCAGGAGCGGGACCGGCTGGGCGGGACCGCAGCCGCCCTAGAGCAGGAGGTGCAGCGGCAGCGCGAAGGGTCAAGGGAGAAGTCCCGAAACATCGCGGAGTTGGAACAGAACCTGGCCCAGGCCAGGGAGGAGGTCAAGTCCATGCAGCAGGAATACATGGCCCTCTATGCCCGCAGCGGCTCGGGAAAAGAGACGCTGCGGAAGAATTGAGGCCGCACCCCCTCAAAAGGCGGTTATGAGTTCCGCAGACCTCAGCGCTGCGGAGACCGGATAGCCTGCGGCGCCTTTCGGCCTTACCTTGATATTCACGGTCGGGAGCATGCACGGCCCGCCCTGCGGTGTATCGGAGAGCGGCGCGAGGGCTGGGAGGGGAGAACTCAAAACAGCATGTCCAGGAAATGCTCGTGGTATTCCTTAAGTTCCTTGTGGCATTCGCCGCAGAAGAGGCGCACCTCCCCCTGGATTTCCGAGTCGTCGCTCACCGCGGAGAAGCTGCCATCTTCGTTCTGCAGATAAAAGGTGGTGATGGTCACCCCTTCCGCCACCTCATAAAAATCCGTGTCATTGCCGCAATAAGGGCAGGAAATCCTCATCTCCCCTGTTCTTGCTCCAGGATATGCTTGATGTTCTTACGGTAGGCGGGGTTGGCAGGATCCAGCTTGCGCGCCAGTTCCAGCTCCATATTAGCCAGTTTGAACTGGCCTCGGGATTTTTTCTGCTGCCCCTGGCGCAGAAAGATATTGCCTTGGTGGGCATAGAGGCGGGCCAGGTAAAAGTGGGTGCGGGCGTCCTTGGGATTAAGCTCGTTGGAGGCCTGAAATTCGTTCAGGGCCAGCTTGAACTTGCGGTTGTGATAGTGGATGATCCCCAGGTTGCGCATCAGTCGGGCACGAAGCTCTTGGGGAGCGTTCTTCAGGGTCTTGAGGAGCAGAATCTCCAGGCGCGCCAGGGTCTCCCCGTCCCGCAGGGTGGAGCTGTTTTCCATGAGGAGGCGGTCGCTCAGGTTGGCCACCTCGGCGGGCGGCAACTGACGCCCACCCCGCATGGCATCCCCCAACATCATCTGGTCCGGGCTGCCGTAGGAAGCCGGTGGCGGCGGCGCCGGCAACGCTCTTTCGGGAGCCGGGGGGGGCAGGGCGGATTGGCGGCCGCAGCCGTTCCCGGCGGCACAGAGCATCACCAGGGCCACGCCAAGCAGGATACGGTTGGGGGTCGTCACAAGAAACACCTCTCCCGATGATTTACAGCTCAGGGACTATTATGCCAGCCTGGGGGAGGGCGTCAACCCTTTTTCGGCCCCTCGACAGGGGCGTCAGGCCGCAGGCGGCCGTTAATCCCGGGGATATTGGTAACCCTTCCGCACCACCTGACAGTTGACGCGGGAGGGCTGCAATCGTTCAAGGAAGAGGTCGGCCAGTTGATCGGCCTGGGCCTGGTCGCCGCAAGTGAAGATGTCCAGGACCAGATAGCCGAATTCCGGCCAACTATGGAGGGAGATGTGGGATTGGGCTAAGAGGGTGAACCCCGTGACCCCCTGGGGCTGGAACTGGTGGAACCGGGACCCCAGGTTGGTGAGCCCCACCTTCTTAACGGCGCTGCGGACGGTTTGGTGCAGGAATTTGCGGGAATTGAGTTTATCCTGGTCGCAGCCGAACAACTCCATCAACAGGTGGTATCCGTCCGGCCGCGGATTCTGGACCAAGAATTCCCTTTTCATGGGCAGAACCCTCCCTTACAGTGATCTCCAACCGGGAATCCCTCCCTTGGCGTGCCACCCCCTTGTGTGGTCGGGACTGACAAAACACGTAATTCTAAACAGCGGGTTATCATTCCGTCAACAAAAATCTAACCTGGGAAAAGGGCAGGGCGGCGCCTGAAACGCACCCTCCCGGTCGGGGAGGCGGGCCAAACTTTCGGGCCGGACGCAGCCATTCTGACCATGTCCATAGAGGTTAACCGTCGCCTGCGGCTCTTCCGGCGCACAAGCCGGGGCGGGCTTCCGGTCCGACTTTTCACCCGGTTCCCGTGTGTGCCCCGGGGGCTCAGAGTTGAGACCGCTCCCGCCCTGCCACTCCCCCTGCCTGATGAAAAACTCTGGAATAAACTAATGCCCGGCCCGACCGGAAAGGATAGAATATCTCATCATGTTGCGGCTCCGCCACCCAGTCGGAGGCCGCCGGGGCAAGGAGGATGACGGTGCACGACCAGGCATGGGGGCTGATCCGCGCCACTCGGGCGCTCATCGCCTACATTGAGGAAAATCAGGTCTTTGATAAACTGGCCGACTGCGGCTGCGGACTCTATGATCAGTATCGCTCCGACCGCTTCGATGAGGCCATCAATCACGCCAGAGTGGCCGCCCAGACTCTGGAGGAAGAACTGGACCGGGGTTAATGGCAATCACGGTCCTGGAGCTGTTCAAGGTTCTGCCCCGCACCAATTGCGGGGAGTGCGGGGTGAGCACCTGTCTGGCCTTCGCCACCCAGGTGATCAAGGAGGGGGAGGATCTTGCCAAATGCCCCTACCTGTCGGGCGAGGCCCTGCGCCTGGCAGAGCAGGTGAAGGGCCAGCAGGAGCAGGGCGTGGGCCGGCGGCGGGAGTCCCTGGCCATCGCCCTGGAGGCCCTCCAGGAGAAGGTGGCGCCCCTGGACTTCGCCGCCCTGGCCCCGGGGCTGGGGGCCTTGGCGGGGGAGAGCGGGGGCCGGCCCTTCCTGGAGATCCCCTATTTCGGCCACCGGCTCACCGTCTTCAAGGACCAGGTGCGCTATCCGCCGGAAGCGGCGGCCGACCCCTGGGACGCCATCCTGCTCTACAACTACATCGCCTCCCAGGGCGCCGGAGAGCCCGGGGGAACCTGGATCGCCTATAAGACCCTGCCCAATTCGGTGTCCAAGGCCAAAACCATGGCCCGCCTGGAGGGGAAGCTGGCCGACCATTTTGCCGGTCGGGCCGAAGAGCTGCGCCAGCGGTCCCTGGCTTTGGGGGGTGGGCCGGCCCAGGTGGGCGAGGGCGCCCAGGTGCAGATGGTCTTCCAGCCGCTGCCGAAGCTGCCGGTGCTGCTCCTCTTCTGGGAGGCGGAACCAGAGGAGGGCTTCCAGGCCCAGGCCCACCTGCTCCTGGACAACCGGGTCCTGGATTTTCTGGACCTGGAGTCCATCCTCTTCCTGGTGGAGCGGCTGCTGGGGCATCTCATGGAGGAGAATGAGGAGAGGCCTGAGAACGGGTAAGGCGCGCACCGCGCCCCAGGGAAAAGATTTGCCGGGGGGAGGGGGCGTTTGTCAGGGCAACATCCTGAAATGCAAAGCTATTATGCCACCCCTGACGCCGTCCCCCTTCATCGGGGGGGAGGGAGAAGAAGGCTGATGGGCCCTGGAGATTTTGGTAAGTTTTTGGGGACGCAATAATTACAGAGGGGTTGGTTTGGTGAGAGCGGGCAGAAATCCAGGTAAGGAAAGTCAGCCATGACACGTTTGGTGCCGGCAATGGAGCAGATCTGGTTGGCCAATGGTCTGAAGGTGGTGAGCCTGGAATATGGCCGGGTGCCCTGGGTCAGTCTCATTTTCATGGTGAAACGGGGCGCCGAGACCGACCCCCCGGACAAGCCTGGGGTGGCGGACTGGACCGCGGAGTACCTCACCCTGGGCACGGCCCGGCGCCGCCAACTGGAGTTGGCCCGGGACGTGGAGTCCCTGGGGGCCACTCTGGAGTCCCGGGCCAATTGGGACGCCACCTTTATCAGCCTGGACGGTCTGGCCGAGGATTTTCCTGAGCTCATGGCCACCTTGGCGGAAGTCGTGCAGACGCCGCTCTTTCCCCCGGAGGAGTTTCCCCTGTTGGTGGAGCGCCGCCGGGCTGAACTGGCCCAGGTGCTGGACGATCCCCGGGAGTTGGCCTCCCGCACCTTCACCCGCCTCTTTTTCGGGGGCGCTCCTTACGGACACGCCATCCGGGGCGAGCCGGAGAGCCTGGATCGCCTCACCCTCCAGGACCTGACTGGCCACTATGGACGGGAGTTCAGCCCCGAAGCCGCCACCCTGGTGGTGGTGGGCATGGCGCCCCGCAGCCTGGTGGAGGACGAGGCGGAGCGGCACTGGGCCGCCTGGACCGGCGGCGGCCCGCCCAGCCCGGCCTATGCGGAGCCGCCGGACCGACCGGGGACCCCCGGAATCTACCTCCTTAACCGGCCGGAGTTGACCCAGAGCGAGATCCGCGCCGGTTTCCTGGGCCCGCCCCGGGCCCACCCGGATTTCTTTGCCGTGCGGCTGATGAATTACATCCTGGGGGAAGGGGGGTTTTCCTCCCGCCTCATGGGCCGCATCCGGGCCGAGTTGGGACTCACTTACGGCATCCGCAGCCTCTTCAGCTTCCGCCGGGCGCCGGGGCCGTTCACGGTGTCCACTTTCACCCCGGCCCGGCACACCGCCACGGTGGTGCAGGAGATCGGCGCGGTGCTCCGGCAGGTGCAGAAGTCCGGGGTCACGGCCCAGGAGTTGGCCGACGCCCGCTCCTTCTATGTGGGCAACTTCCCGCTGCGCCTGGAGACCACCCGGGCCCTGGCCCGCCAGGTGGTGGCGGTGGACCTGTACGACCTGGGTCTGGACTATCTAAATCGCTATCCCGACGCCATGGAGGCCGTGACCCTGGCAGAGGTCCAGGCGGCCGCCCGGGAGCACCTGCACCCCGAGGCCCTGGCGACTCTGGTGGTGGGCCCCGCGGCCCTCTGCCGGGAGGCTTTGGAGGCCATTTGTCCGGTGAATCTCATCGACGAAATTTAGGCCATATTTTTTAGTTGACAAATTGCTTGTGATGGTATGAGATTGGGTTTGGTATTGTGAAAAAAAGGATAAGCCCCTCGGGGACCATTCAAAAGAGGGAGGAACGTTCATGTCCAAAACCCCATTGCTGGATCAACTGGAAAGCGGCCCTTGGCCCAGTTTTGTCACGGACCTCAAGAGGATCGCCGCCAAGAAACCCCAGGTCCTAGACCTTTTGGGACAGTTGGAACGGTCTTACCAGGAGAAAATCACCCATTGGAAGCACGGCGGCATCGTGGGCGTCCTGGGCTACGGATCGGGCATTATCGGCCGGTATTCCGACTTGCCGGATGAGTTTCCCGGGGTGGAACATTTCCACACCATGCGCATCAACCAGCCCTCCGGGTGGTTTTACACCACCGCGGCTTTGCGGCAACTGTGCGACATCTGGGACAAACACGGCAGCAGCGTCATGAACCTGCATGGCGCCACCGGCGACGTCATCTTCCTGGGTTGCCGCACCGAGAATTTGGAACCCTGCTTCGCGGAATTGACTGCGGCCGGTTGGGACCTGGGCGGCTCCGGTTCCACTTTCCGCAGCCCCTCCTGCTGCGTGGGTCCCGCACGCTGCGAATGGTCCTGTTACGACACCATGGAGGCCTGCTACGAAATTACTCAGGAGATGCAGTTCGACCTGCACCGGCCTTCCTACCCCTATAAGTACAAGATCAAATTCTCCGGCTGCCCCAATGACTGCGTGGCCGCGGTGGCTCGGGCCGACTTGTCCGTGATCGGCGTCTGGAAGGATGACATCCGCGTCGACCAGTCTGCGGTGCAGGCCTACGCCGGCGGCGAGCTGAAGCCCAAGGGTGGCGGCGCCCACGTTGACAAGCTGGATGTCCAGGCTGATGTGGTGGGTCTGTGCCCCACTTACTGCATGAGCTATGACGGCAAGACCCTGAAGATCGACGATCGGAACTGCAACCACTGCATGCACTGCATCAACATGATGCCCCAGGCTCTGCGGCCCGGCACGGAAACCGGCGCCGCCATTCTGCTGGGCTCCCATGCTCCCATCCTGGAAGGGGCGCAGCTCAGTTGGGTGATTCAGCCCTTCATGGTGATGGAGTCCCCCTATGACGAGTTTAAGGAATTGAACAGCAGGATCACCGAATGGTGGGCCGAACACGGCAAGAACCGGGAAAGAGTGGGAGAACTCATTCTGCGCCTGGGCATGCGGGAATTCCTGGAAGCCGCGGAACTGCCGCCCGCGCCGCAGCAGGTCCGGATCCCCCGGGCCAACCCCTTCTTCTTCTGGAATCAATCCGACTTTGACGCCGAAGCCAAAGGCCGGAAATACTATCAGACCGAAGGCTTTGATGTGGAATAAGGCCTTGCCGCTGCAACTTGCCAACTAAGGAGAGAAAGGATCATGAGCGAACGTAAAACCGATATCGGCCCGCCGCATTACGAACAGTTCTTGCCGCCCATCATCAAGGAAAACTACGGCAAGTGGAAATATCATGAGATCCCTGAACCCGGCGTGTTGAAGCATGTGTCCGAGAGCGGCGCGGAGCTTTACTCCGTGCGGGCCGGAGCCTCCCGCCTGATCAGCACCGATTTCGTGCGTGAAGTATGCGACCTGGCCGACAAATTCTGCGATGGCTACTTCCGCTTCACCAGCCGCAATAATATCGAGTTCCTGCTCACCGACAAGGCCAGGATTGAACCCCTGAAGAAGGATCTGAAGGAACTGGGTTGGCCCGTGGGCGGCACCGGTCATTCCGTCACCAGCATCATCCACACCCAGGGCTGGGTGCACTGCCACACCCCGGCCATCGACGCCTCCGGGCCCGTCAAGGCGGTGATGGACGACCTGTTCGAGTACTTCGGCAGCCACCAGCTGCCGGCCCAGGTGCGCATTGCTCTGGCCTGCTGCATCAACATGTGCGGCGCGGTGCACTGCTCCGATATCGCCATGTGCGGCGTGCACCGGACGGTGCCCAAGATTGATCACCAAAAGCTGCGCCATCTGTGCGAGATTCCCACCACCATCGCCTCCTGTCCCACCGGCGCCATCCGGCCCCATCCGGACAAGAGCATCAAGAGCGTGGTGGTGAACGAGCCCCGTTGCATGTACTGCGGCAACTGCTACACCATGTGCCCGGCCCTGCCCTGCTTTGACTCCGAGAAAGGCGGCGTGGCCCTCCTGGTGGGGGGCAAGGTTTCCAACGCCAAGAGCCCGCCGGCCTTCTCCCGGCTGGCCGTGCCTTACATTCCCAACAATCCGCCCCGCTGGCCGGAAACCGTGGAGACCATCCGCAAAATCCTCATCAAGTATGCGGAAGGCGCCAACAAGTGGGAGCGCCTGGGCGAGTGGATCGAGCGCATCGGTTGGGAAAAGTTCTTCGAGGTGTGCGACCTGCCGTTCACCTTCCAGCATATTGACGACTATAAGTTCCAGGCGTATGAAACTTATAGGACGTCAATGCATTTTAAATTCTAAAGTAGGTGAGTTAAATGGGAATTTCTAAGGAAGAACTTGTAGAAGAAATCTTTCAGATGGTCGAAAAGGCCCACGGCAAAAGAAAGCTCAAAGCCTCGGACATCTGGAAGGATATGATTAAAAAACATCCTGAGGTGGATAAGAAGATCGTCCAGGATGCTATCAAGACCCTGGTCGATGCCGGTCGCTGCGTGTACACCTATTTCGGTGGCAGCTTCGTCGAAATTCCCCACGAAGAAGCGGCGGCCAAACACTGATGCATCGGCCCTGTCCCCGATTGCTCCTGTCTGCGCTTCGGGGTGGGGCCGGCAAGACCACCCTGACCTTGGGTTTGCTGGCCGCCTGGCGGGCCAGGGGGAAGAGTTTGGTCCCGTTCAAGAAGGGGCCGGACTATATCGACCCCGCCTGGCACGGCCTGGCGGCCGGCAGTCCCAGTCATAACCTGGACCCCTTCCTCATGGAGGGGGCCCAGATTATGGCCTTGGTGGGCCGTCACGCCGCCCAAGCCGATGCCCTGGTCATCGAGGGCAACCGGGGACTTTACGACGGCCTGGACGCCCAGGGAACCTTCAGTACTGCAGAACTGGCCAAACTGCTGGCCACCCCGGTGGTGCTGGTGCTCAATTGCACCATGATGACCCGCACCGCCGCCGCCCTGGTGTTGGGCTGCCAGCACTTCGACCCGCAGGTCCCCCTCCGGGGAGTCATCCTCAATCAGGTGGCCCGCCCCCGTCACGAAGCCATCCTCAGGAACGCCATCGAGCACTATTGCGGCGTGCCGGTGTTGGGGGCGGTGCCGCGTCTCAAGTGCGCCGTCTTTCCCGAGCGCCACATGGGCCTGGTGCCGCCGCCGGAGCACCGGGGGGTGCAGCGCGCCATCGAAACCGCCCGGGACCTGGCGGAGCGCTATCTGGACCTGGACGGTCTCTGGCAGGTGGCCTGCCAGGCGCCGCCCCTGCCGCTCTCTGCAGTGGACGAACCGTCCCCGGAGACGGCCCGGGATCTGGTCAACATCGGCGTCATCCGGGACTCGGCCTTCCAGTTCTATTATCCGGAAAACCTGGAGGCCCTGGAGGCCCACGGAGCCAGGCTGGTGTGGCTCAGCGCCCTCACCGATCCGGCCCTGCCCGACGATCTGGACGGCCTTTACATCGGCGGCGGTTTTCCCGAGACCCATGCCCGGGACCTGGCCCGCAACCGCTCCTTCCGGATGTCCGTCAAGGCCGCGGCGCAGCAGGGTTTGCCGGTGTACGCCGAATGCGGCGGGCTCATGTACCTGGGGCAGGCCATCGCCACCCTCCAGGGGGAGCGCTTCCCCATGGCGGGCGTGTTCCCCTTTGACTTCGTCATGGGGCGGGCGCCCCAGGGCCACGGCTATACCATCCTGGAAGTCTGCGCCCCCAACCCCTTTTTCCCGGCCGGCGTCCGGCTCAAGGGCCACGAGTTCCACTATTCCCGCATCGACCCGGAGCCCGGCCCCGAGGCGCCCATGGCCTTCCGGGTGCTCCGGGGGGCCGGCATCGGCGGACACCGGGACGGACTGTTATACCAAAACGTGCTGGCCACATACTCGCATCTTCACGCCCTGGGCGCGCCCGATTGGGCTCCCTCCCTGGTGCGGCAGGCCGAGGCCTATCACCGGCGCCGACAGGCCGCCGCCCCGCCGGAACCGGGCGGGATGGAACGACGGACCGAAGGCGGGGGCCAACGGCGGGCAAAAATCCGCTAGCATAACCCGTTGAGGCAACCACCCCGGCTCCGGTCATCCCGCCCCGACCGGAGAGTCGCCGGCAACCGGCCTGAGGTGGTGCCGCGCAGCCCCACCTCTCACCCGGGCGGGAGCCGCGGGGTGGGGCCGGCAGCCCGGGTATGGAAGGCATCAATTCCGGCTCTGTTCAGGGCCGGCTGGCACTTAGTCATAGACAATCGGATAAGGAGGTTTCCCTTATGGCTTGGCGGGTGGAAGTGGACGCCGACAAGTGCACCGGCGATGAAGAATGCGTCAATGTTTGTCCCACGGGGGTTTTCGAGATGCAGAACGACAAGGCCGTGGTGGTGAACGAGGATGAGTGTCTGGGCTGCGAGAGCTGCATCGAAGTGTGCCCCTCTGGGGCCATCACCATCACCGAGACCTGATCTGCATCTTTACTCCATAACGACAAACCCCGGCCCCTGGAGGGCCGGGGTTTTTTTCCCGGGAGGCGCAATCGGGCCTCAGCCCTGCATGCTCTCCTCCCGACAGGCCTGACACTGCTTCAGCGGCGTCAGTTCCTCCGCGGTGGCGGGCCGCACCTCCAGCACCCGGACTTCATAATAAAGGTCCTGGTCCGCCAGAGGGTGGTTCAGGTCCAGGATCACCCGCTCACCCTGCACTTCCTTGATGGTCAGGGGATATTCGGGCGGAAAGGGCAGCTCCGCGGGCAACACCTTCTGCCCCGGCGCCAACTCCATCTCGGCGGGGAAGACCTTGCGGGTCCAGACCTGCACATTGTCGGGATCGTAGGCGCCGAAGGCCTCGGCCGCAGGCACCACGAACTCCACCCGGTCGTCCACCGGCAGCCCCCAGAGGCGGCGCTCCAGGCCCGGCAGGACCTCGCCGCAGCCGGCGATGAAGCTGAGATGGGCCGGCCGGCCGGGTTCTCCCCGAAGATATTCCCCCGATTTGAGACGCAGACGGTATTCCAGACGCACAAATTTGTCCTGAGAAATGATTTCCATGCGTTTTCCTTGCGGTCAGAGATTGTTATAATCATCTCTGAGGGAAGCGTCCCTGTCAAGGCGCCATGATCCGCAAAGCCCGCCTCGCCGAAATCCCGGAGATTTACCGGCTGCTCAACGAGTATTCCGGGCGCTGGAACGTACTGCCCCGCTCACTTTCCGAGCTCTACAGCTACGTCCGGGACTTCTTTGTCTGCCGGGACGACGCCGGCGGGCCCCTGCTGGGCATCGCCGCGCTGCACGTCTTCTGGGAGGACCTGGGGGAGATCCGCTCCCTGCTGGTGATCCCTTCCCACCAGGGCCGGGGCTTGGGCAGCAGCCTGGTGAACGGCTGCCTGGAGGAAGCCAGAGAATTGGGACTGAAACAGGTTTTCGTCCTCACCGACAGCACCGCCTTCTTCGAGCGCTTCGGCTTCCGCATCTTCCCCCGGGAGAAGCTCCACCCCCGGATTTGGGCCGACTGCGTCAAATGCCTCAAGTACCCGGACTGCGACGAAATTCCCATGATGCTCCGTCTTGCCTGAGCGTTGCCCGGCTTGACTTCCGGCGGGATAACCTTAAACTAGGGAAAGATTGTGCCGCAGTTGCGTTGCGGGAAAGCGCCGCGCCTCCCCCCTTCAGCAATACGGCCCTTTTACCGTTACGTTCACATGGGATGGATGACCCGGAGCGGGCGGCAGATGACGGGGTTCGGCATCCGGGAGGGCAATAAATTCCGAAGGCGGGATGCGCTTCGCTTTCCCGCCCACTTTTATATTTTACGGGCAAGCCGCAGTCTGAGGAAAGTTGCGGCGCCGCCCAGGCAGCAGCCGTGATGGAGTCATGATCAGCTATTTTCTGAAAAAGATTTTCGGCAGCAAAAATGACCGGGAGCTCCGGCGCATGGCCCCCCTGGTGGACCGGATCAACGCCCTGGAGCCCGACCTGCGCCGCCTGTCCGACGGCGAGTTGCAGGCCTACACCCCCCGCTTCAAGGAGCGGCTGGAACGGGGCGAAGACCTGGACGACCTCTTGCCCGAGGCCTTTGCGGTGGCCCGGGAGGCGTCCCTCCGGGTCCTGGGCCTGCGGCCCTTCGACGTGCAGCTCATCGGCGGCATGGTGCTCCACGAAGGCAAGATCGCCGAAATGAAGACCGGCGAAGGCAAAACCCTGGTGGCCGTGCTGCCCGCCTATCTCAACGCTTTGAGCGGCCACGGCGTCCACATCGTCACCGTCAACGACTACCTGGCCCGCCGGGACACCGCCTGGATGGGGGGCATCTACAACTTCCTGGGCCTCCGGGTGGGCACCATCCTCCACGGTCTCACCGACGAGGAGCGCCGCCGGGCCTACGCCGCGGACATCACCTACGGCACTAATAACGAGTTCGGCTTCGACTACCTGCGGGACAATATGAAATTCTCCCTGGAGGACTACGTCCAGCGGGACTTCAATTACGCCATCGTGGACGAAGTGGATTCCATTCTCATCGACGAAGCCCGCACGCCCCTCATCATCTCCGGCCCCGCCGAGGAATCCACCGACCTCTACTACATCCTGAACCGGGTGTCCCTGCAACTGAAAAGGGATCGGGATTTCACCGTGGATGAAAAGGCCCGTTCGGTGCTCATCAACGAAGAGGGCATCGCCCGGGCCGAGAAGCTCCTCAACCTGGACAACTTGTACGACCCCCGGCACATCGAGGTGCTGCACCATCTCAACCAGGCCCTGAAGGCCCAGAATCTCTTTCAGCGGGACGACGAGTATATCGTCAAGGACGGCCAGGTCATCATTGTGGACGAGTTCACCGGCCGCCTCATGCCCGGCCGGCGCTACTCCGACGGCCTGCATCAGGCCCTGGAGGCCAAGGAGGGGGTGCGCATCGAAAATGAAAACCAGACCCTGGCCACCATCACCTTCCAGAATTACTTCCGCATGTACAGTAAACTGGCGGGCATGACCGGCACCGCCGACACCGAAGCCGAGGAATTCAAGAAAATTTATAAACTGGACGTGATGGTCATCCCCACCCACAAGAAGATGATCCGGGAGGACTTCCCGGACGTCATCTACAAAACCCCCGAAGAGAAATACCGGGCCGTGGTGGAGGAGATCATCGACTGCCACCGCCGGGGCCAGCCCGTGCTGGTGGGCACCACCTCCATCGAGAAGTCGGAGCTGTTGAGCCGCCTCCTGAAACGTGAAGGCATCAGGCACGAGGTCTTAAACGCCAAGCACCACGAGAAGGAGGCGGAGATCGTGGCCACGGCCGGGCAGCAGGGCATGGTCACCATCGCCACCAACATGGCCGGCCGGGGCACCGACATCGTCCTGGGGCTGGGCGTGGTGGAGCGGGGCGGTCTGCACATCCTGGGCACCGAACGCCACGAGTCCCGGCGCATCGACAACCAGCTCCGGGGGCGCTCCGGGCGCCAGGGCGACCCCGGCACCTCCCGCTTTTATCTGTCCCTGGAGGACGACCTGCTGCGCATCTTCGGGGCCGACCGCATCAAAAACCTCATGGGCGCCATGGGCATGGGCGACGGTGAGCCCATCGAACACCGCATGGTGAGTAACGCCATCGAAAAGGCCCAGAAGCGGGTGGAGGCCCACAACTTCGACATCCGCAAACACCTCCTGGAATACGACAACGTCATGAACCAGCAGCGGGAGGTGATCTACTCCCAGCGCCGCCAGATTCTGGCCGGCGAAAACCTGGAAGAGGACCTGCTGGAGATGGCCCAGGAGTTGCTGGACGACCTGGTGGCCGAATACATCGGCGACAAAGTGGAGGAGGAGTGGGACCTCCAGGCCCTGGAGGACGCCTTCCGACGCCAGTTCGGCTTCCGGGTGAACCTGGACGAGGCCCTGAACGGCGACTTGGCGGAATACCTCAGCGAACAGGTGAGGGAGCGCTTCGCCGCCCGCCGGGAGGAGATCGGCCCGGAGTTTTTCGCCCACCTGCAGCAGATGGTGAGCCTGCAGATCGTGGACAACCACTGGAAGGAGCACCTCCTCTCCATGGACCATTTGCGGGACGGAATCGGTCTCAGGGGCTATGCCCAGAAGGACCCGCTCAGGGAATACCAACTGGAGGGCTACGACATGTTCATGAACCTGGTGCACCGCATCAAGGCGGACACGGTGAGCGCCATGTTCCACCTCCAGGTGCGGCCCCACCAGGAGCCCCCGGCCGAGGCCCGGCCCGCCTCCCAGCCCATGTTTTTCAGCCACGGGGACGGCGCCCCGGCCCAGCCGGCCCAGCCCCAGACGGGGAAGGTGGGCCGCAACTCCCCCTGCCCCTGCGGCAGCGGCAAGAAATACAAGAAGTGCTGCGGCAAGTGAGGCAGGGGCAGCGCTCCCGCAGTTCAACCAGAAAATACCGCGCGGTTTCGGCGGAAAAGAATTGCCGGCCAACCTGGTTCTCCAGCTCCTGCTCCGAAAAGTTTTTTGTAGGGTGCGCACTGCGCACCGTAAGGATGCTTAACTTTTCATAATTTATGGGTGGGCCCCAGGCTCATGAGCGACTGTCTTGAAATGCTCATGGCCCCGACAGGTCCACCCCCGAGGATGAAAACCCTGCCGTAGGGGTGGGTTTCAAACCCGCCCCTACAGAACGAGGTCGGCGGCCGCAAGCCGCCCTATGATAGGGATTTTCACGGTAAAAGATGTTCCGTAGGGTGCGCACCGCGCACCATCTTCGGACCGGCGCCGTGCCATGACGCAAGTCGATCTTCTCAAGGACCAACCGCAGCTCTACCAGGCCGCCCCCAGGGAAGTGGCCTTCGTGGAGGTGCCGCCGCTGCACTTCCTCATGGCCGACGGCGTGGGCGACCCCGACCTGGCGCCGGAGTTCCGGGAGACGGTGGAGGCTCTGTTCAAAGCCTCCTATACCCTGAAATTCATGGTTAAGAAAAGGCAGGGGGTGGATTACCGCGTCCTGCCTCTGGAAGGGCTCTGGGCCATGGCCGACGGCGGCCCCTTCGACCCCGCGGCCCGGGACCGCTGGCGCTGGACTCTGATGGTCCGCCAGCCCGACTTGGTGGACGCGGGGATGGTGTCCCAGGCCTTAAAAGAGGCGCAGCGAAAGAAAAAGCTCCCGTCCCTGGAGGGGGTGCGCTTCGCCCGCTTCGCCGAAGGCCTGTCGGCCCAGGTGCTGCACGTGGGGCCCTACGGCGACGAAGCCGCCACCATGGAGCGGCTGCACCGCGCCATCAAGGAGAAGGGCTATCATTTCGCCGGCCTGCACCATGAGATTTACCTCAACGACCCGCGGCGGACCGCGCCGGCCAACCTCAAGACCATCATCCGACAACCCGTCACCCTGGAGGCCATGAAATGATAGTGCCGGGATTCCAGGCCGCAGGTGCGGCCGCCGGCATCAAGAAGCAGGGGGGCCTGGACCTGGCCCTCATCGTCGCCGAGGCCCCGGCCGCGGCCGCGGGAGTCTTCACCAGCAACCGGGTGAAAGCCGCCCCGGTGCTGTTGAGCCGCGAGCGTCTGCGGAGCGGCCGGCTCCAGGCCATCCTGGTGAACAGCGGCAACGCCAACGCCTGCACCGGCCCCGAGGGGATGGAGGCGGCCCGGGAGACCACCCGCCAGGCCGCGGAACTCCTGGCCCTGCCCGAGGCCCTGGTGGTTCCCGCCTCCACCGGGGTCATCGGGCAGCCCCTTCCGGTGGCCCGCTTCCGGGAGGCCCTGCCGGACCTGGTGGCCCGGCTGGACCCCGAGGGTCTCACCGAAGTGGCCCGGGCCATAATGACCACCGACACCCGCCCCAAAACCACGCACCTGACGGACCGGGTGGCGGGTCGGCCCGTCACCGTGGCCGGAGTGGCCAAGGGCGCGGGCATGATCCACCCCGACATGGCCACCATGCTGGCCTTCGTCTTCACGGACCTCAAGATCGCCCCGAAGCTGCTGCGCCGCTGCCTCAAGGATGCGGTGGGGCGCACCTTCAACCGCATCAGCATTGACGGCGACACCTCCACCAACGACACCGTGCTGGTGCTGGCCAGCGGCCGGGCCGGGAACACCCTGCTGAAGGAGGACAGCCACGCGGTGGAGCCCTTCCGCCGCCTGCTCACCCAGGTCCTGGAAGACCTGGCCACCCAGGTGGTGGCCGACGGCGAGGGCGTGACCCGGGTTTACCGGGTGGAGGTGCGGGGCGCCGCCACCCCCGGGGAGGCCCGCCGGGCTGCGGCCACGGTGGCCACCTCGCCCTTGGTGAAGACGGCCATGCGGGGCGCGGACGTCAACTGGGGGCGCATCCTGGCGGCCCTGGGGCGCTCCGGGGCCCGCTTCGATCCGGCCCGGGTGGAGGTGGCCATCGGCGGCCGGCAAATCGTCCGGGCCGGCCAGGGTCTGGGGGAGGCCGCCGAAGCCCAGGCCCGGGAGGCCATCCTGGCGGGCCCCTTCACCGTGGCCATCGACCTCCATCGGGGCGACGCGGCCGACCATTACCTCACCGGGGACCTCACTGAGGACTATATCCGCATCAACGCCAGTTATCGGAGTTGAGCTGTCGACAGAATTTTTGGTAAAGAGTCCATCAAGATCCTCCGGTACATTTTTCCTTGAATTTTTTCTGAAAAGGGAAAAAGATGGCATTGCCTGGCAGGGACCTCTCCGCCCGGCAGAGGCGACTCCGGAGGCAGGGCCGCCGGCTGTGGGAAGCCCGATTGCCGCCGCACTCCCTCCTTCCCGCCCGCCGTCACTCCCATGGCCGGCAGATTCCCCGGAGGGCGTCAACCAGGGAGGCGCACCCCTCCCTCGATGAACGGATAATCGCAAAGGAGGTCTTTATGAAAGGAAGAGTATGGTGGTTGGCAGGTCTGCTCGGAGTCTTGGGATTGCTTTTGCCCCCGGCGGGCTGCGCGGAGAAGAAAACCGTCAAGATGGGCACGGTGCTCAGGCTCTCCATCGGCGCCGAACACGGCATCCCCGCCAAGCGCGGGGTGCTGATGGCGGTGGAGGAGATCAACAAAGCCGGCGGCATCAACGGCGTGCCCGTGCAGTTGGTGGTGGAAGACGAGAAGGACTCCCCCACCACCGGCGTCAACGCGGTGCAGAAGCTCATCAATGTGGACAAGGTCATCGCCATGGTGGGGCCCATGACCTCGGGGGCGTCCTCGGCCGCGGCCAAGACCGCGGAGGATGCCAAGGTGGTGCTGGTCACCCCCACCGCCACCACCCCCAAGCTGAGCGGCATCGGCCAGTACATCTACCGGGCCTGCTCCCGCATCGACCACCAGTCCCAGGCCATGACCCTCTATATTGCCGAGAAGCTCAAGCCCAAGACCGTGGCCATCCTCTACAGCAACGAACCCTACGGCAAGGGCTGCGCCGAGGCCTTCGGCAAGGACTTTGCCAAGCTGGGCATCGAAGTGGTGGCCCAGGAGGCCTTCAACCGGGGCTCCCGGGATTTCAAAAGTGAGCTCACCAAGATCAAGGAAAAGAACCCCGATCTGCTCTTCATCCCCGGCTACACCCCGGAGACCGCCCCCGCCGCGGCCCAGGCCCGGCAGTTGGGGTTGAACCAGAAGATCATCGGCGTCTACGGCGACATGGACCCGGAATACGCCAAGCTGGCCGGCGCGGCGGCGGAAGGCCACCTCATTAACGGCGAGTATGACGAGGACTACGACACCCCCAGAAACAAGAAATTCCGGGAAGCTTACTACGCCCAGGCCAAGGAGGCCAAGGAGCCCGTGAACATCATGTTCGCGGCCCTGAGCTATGACGCCGCCTCCATGATCCTGGAAGGCATGAAGAAAAACGGCCCCACCAGCGCCGGCGTCAAAAAATTCCTGGATGAGATGAAGGACTTCGACGGGGTGACCGGCAAACTCTCCTTCAACGACCAGCACGACATAGTGCGCAGCGGCGTCAAAGGCGGGGTCTACCTCTTCGAAATCAAGGACGGCAAGTACGTCAAGGTGCAGCAATAACTGCTTTGCTTTGGAATGAAATAAATAATCCTGCAACTGCTTGATATCACTCATAGGGGCGGGTTTTCAACCCGCCCCTGCGGCTGGGTTTTCCTCCCCTGAACAACTAACCCCGCCAGATGCTGCTCCAAGCCAAAGATCTCCGGGAGCCGGGCTCAGTCAGGGCGTGCACCTGCTGCTGCAAAGCGAGTGAGAGGTGAAAAGTTCGCCGGGCGCACCCGGCAAGGCCATGGCGCCGGAGAGGGGGAGGGGAGAGACGAACTTACCGGGATGGGGAAGTGAGGGGAGAGGACAGAGCCGGCCGCCCATGCCCCCTCCCGCGCCCCCACCTCAGACCTTCTCCACCAGGTAAACCTTGTGGTTGATGAGGTTCAGGCTGTGGATGGAGGCTTTGATGGTCTTTTGCTCCCCGAAGATGTTGACCACCCGGAGGAGGTCCCCTTCGGGGACGATGGTGTCCACGTCGGCCAGGAAGAGCTCTTCCTGGCCGTTTTTCAGCAGATAGGCCGCGGCTTCACACATGGCTGAGAATCTCCTTTAGACGTTCGCTGACGATTTTTTCCACCAGGTGGGGGAGGGGCTCGGGGGACAGGCCCACGATCTCCACCCTTTCCTGGGTTAAGGGCAACAGCAGTTTGGGGGCCGGGGCCGAGGCGATGGCCTGAGCCATGCGGGGCGTGAGCTCACCCATCATGGCGTTGGCCAGGATGATGGAGAGCGGCCCCAGAATGACGTCCGCGGTGGGCACGGTGGTGACGATGGCGTTTTCGCCGCTGGCCCCCCGGTTGGCCCGGGCCTTCATCATCTGGGCGGTGGCCACCGCGTTGGTGCCCAGGGCGACGACCTCGTGCTCCTCCCGGTAAACCTCTTTCAGGCGCTTGATGAGGGCCGCGCCGATGCCGCCCCCTTGGCCGTCGATGACGCAGATGCGCAGCCGTTTCATAATCATTCCTGTCCGAATTTCCGCTTGAGCTGCTTGAAGACGTAGGGCGGCACCATGCCTTCGATGTTGCCGCCGTGCACCGCGGCCTCCTTCAGGATGCTGGAGCTCAAAAAGACCCAGGGTAGGCCGGTCATGAGGAAGACGGTTTCGATCTCCGGCTCCAGACGGCGATTCATCATGTTCATCTGGAACTCGTATTCGAAATCGGTGACGGCCCGGAGGCCCCGGAGCACGATGCGGGCGTTCACGCTGCGCACATAGTCCACCAGCAGGCCCTGGAAGGAGTCGATTTTCACCCGGGGCTTGTCCCCCACCGCCACCCGGATCATTTCCAGGCGCTCCTCCACAGTGAACAGCGACTGTTTGGCGGGATTTTTGGCCACCGCCACGATGATGGTGTCGAAGATGCGGAGGCCCCGCTGAATCAGGTCCAGGTGGCCGTTGGTGATGGGGTCGAAGGACCCCGGATAGACGGCTAGCTTGGTCATGAGCTTGCACCGCTCCTAGTTGTCATTTTCCCGGCTCCTGTAAAAGGCCACCTGGGTGTCGCCGTAGCGCCTGGTTTCCACCAGGGAGAGGGCTCCGGGGAGGACCGGCGCCTCCTCCCGGCTGCTCATTTCGGCTGCCACCCAGGCGCCGGGCGCCAGCACGCCAGCGGTGACCAACGCCTGGAGGGCGGGGGCCAACAGGCCCTGGTCGTAGGGCGGGTCCAGGAAGACCAAGCCGAAGCGCTCCCGCCCCCGGGACAGCTTTTTCAGGGCCGTCCGGACCGGCAACGCCAGCACCCGGGCCTGGGAGCGCACCGCCAACTCCTCCAGATTGCGGCGCAAGGCCGCCAGGGCGGCCGGGTGATCCTCCACGAAGACCGCTTCCTGCGCCCCCCGGCTCAGGGCCTCCAGACCCAGGGCGCCGGTGCCGGCGAAGAGGTCCAGCACCCGGACCCCGGCCACGGCCTCGCCCAGGATGTTGAAGATGGCCTCCCTCACCTTGGCGCCGGTGGGGCGGGTGCGGCCCTTCACCGGAGCCAGGCGCCGGCCCTTGAGATGCCCGGCAATGATGCGCACGGCCCCGGCCCCCCGGGCGGCGTCAGATGTGCAGCGGCGGGCGAGTCCTCACGGCAGGATGCGCTTCGCTTTCCCGCCCTACCTATCTGCTCACCGCTCACTACAAATAATCCCGGATCAATATTTCCGCAATCTGCACCGCGTTGGTGGCCGCGCCTTTGCGGATGTTGTCGGCCACCACCCAGAGGTTGAGGCCGTTTTTGATGCTGAAGTCCTCCCGGATGCGGCCCACCAGGGTGAGGTCCTGGCCCGCGGCGTCCAGGGGCATGGGATATTCGTTCTTGGCCGGATTGTCCACCACCTTGACGCCGGGGGCCCGGGCCAGGATCCGGCGGGCCTCCTCGGGGGTGAGTTTGCGCTCCGTCTCCAGGTTCACCGCCTCGGAGTGGCCGTAAAAGACCGGCACCCGGACGGTGGTGGCCGTCACTTCGATGGATTCGTCCCCCATGATCTTCTTGGTTTCCAGCACCATCTTCATCTCTTCCCTGGTGTAGCCGTTCTCCAGAAAGACGTCGATATGGGGGAAACAGTTGAAGGCGATGCGGTGGTGGTAAACCTTCTTTTCAATGCTCTGGCAGGCGAACAGGGCCCGCACCTGCTGGGACAGTTCCTCCACTGCCTTCTGGCCGGTGCCGGACACCGCCTGGTAGGTGGAGACCACCACCCGTTTGATGCGGGCCGCGTCATGTATGGGCTTCAGCACCACCACCATCTGGATGGTGGAGCAGTTGGGGTTGGCGATGATGCCTTTTTTCTGATAATCGGCGATGTCGCCGGGATTGACCTCGGGCACCACCAGGGGCACGTCCGGGTCCATGCGCCAGGCGCTGGAATTGTCGATGACCACGGCCCCGGCGGCCGCGGCGTGGGGGGCGTAGTCTTTGCTGGCGCCGCCGCCGGCTGAAAAGAGGGCCAGGTCCACCCCCTGGAACGAATCGGGGCCCAGGACCTCCACGGGCAGCTCTTTGCCCCGGAAGGGGACGGTGAGCCCCAGCGACCTCTCCGAGGCCAGGGGGATGAGGCGCCGCACCGGGAAGCGGCGCTCCTCCAGACACTGCAACATCTGCCGACCCACCGCGCCGGTGGCCCCCGCCACTGCTACCGTAAACTCCCTGGCCATGCTCTTGCTCCTTCGTGGTTGTTGGGTGGGGTAAGGGGCCAAGGGTCACAGCCCCTTGCCCCCTCCCCCAATCCCTTATCGGGGGGGGCTGGGAGGGGAGTTTGAGGGGAGGGCGGGGGGCCTTCGGTCTCCCGGCCCTCCCCTCAACAAGCTTTGGTCAGCCCCTCACACCGCCTCGGCCGCGTGCTTCGCCACCAGATCGCCCACCTGGGTGGTGTCCAGTCCCATCTGTCCCGCGGCCATGGATTTCATCTGCAACACCGTCTTCTTGATGCCGGCGTCGATGGCCGCCGCGGCCTTGGCTTCCCCCAGGGTCTCCAGCATCATCTGGGCCGCGGCGATGGCGGCGATGGGGTTCACCTTTTTCAGGCCCGTGTATTTGGGGGCGGAGCCGCCGATGGGCTCGAACATGGAGACGCCTTCGGGGTTGAGGTTGCCTCCCGCGGCCACGCCCATGCCGCCCTGGATGATGGCTCCCAGGTCGGTGATGATGTCGCCGAACATGTTGTCCGTGACCAGCACGTCGAACCACTCCGGGTTTTTCACCATCCACATGCAGGTGGCGTCCACGTGGGCGTAGTCCGTGGTCACGTCGGCATACTGGTGGGCCATGGCGTAAAAGGCCCGCTCCCAGAGGTCCGAGGCGTAGGTGAGGACGTTGGTCTTGGCCACCAGGGTGAGCTTTTTACCCCGGTTGCGTTTCTGCGCCAGGGCAAAGGCGAACTTGAGGCAGCGGTCCACGCCTTTGCGGGTGTTGATGGATTCCTGCACCGCCACCTCGTCGGGGGTGCCGTATTTCAGATTGCCGCCGGCCCCGGCGTACAGGCCCTCGGTGTTTTCCCGCACCACCACGAAGTTGATGTCGTCCGGACCCTTGTCCTTAAGGATGGTGTCCACGCCGGGATAGAGGACCACGGGGCGCAGGTTGATATATTGGTCCAGCTCAAAGCGCAGCCGCAGCAGAATGCCCTTCTCCAGGATGCCGGGCTTGACGTCGGGATGGCCGATGGCGCCCAGGTAAATGGCCGAGAACCGGCGCAGTTCGGGAACCACGGAGTCGGGCAGGACCTCGCCGGTGGCCAGGAAGCGCTCGCCCCCCAGGTCATAGGTGACGAAATCGAATTTCAGGCCCGCGGGACCGGCCACGGCGTGCAGCACCTTGAGGCCTTCGGCCACCACCTCGGGGCCGGTGCCGTCGCCGGGAATGACAGCAATGTTGTAGGTCTTCACTTAACGCGCCTCCAGTTTTTTCTTGAGATGGGCCATGAGGCCGCCATCGGCCAGGAGTTGCTGCATGAAGGGGGGGATGGGTTGGCTGGCGAAGCGGGCGCCCGTGGCCGGCGCCACGATCTCGCCGGTATTGAGGTCTACGCTCACTTCCTCCCCGCCCTGGAGGGCCGCCGCGGCCTCCGGGGACTCGAAAATGGGCAGCCCCATGTTGAAGGCGTTGCGATAGAAGATGCGGGCGAAGCTCGCGGCGATGACCCCGGCCAGCCCCGCGGCCTTCAGAGCCAGGGGCGCGTGCTCCCGGGAGGAGCCGCAGCCGAAATTCTTGCCCGCCACGATGAAGTCGCCGGGCCGCATCTTCTTGACGAAATCCGGGTCCGCGTCTTCCATGGCATGTTGGGCCAGTTCCAGGGGGTCCGAGGTGTTCAGATATCGGGCCGGGATGATTTCGTCGGTGTTGATGTCGTCGCCGAAGCGATGCACTCTGCCTTTGAGCGCCATGGCCTTCCTCCCCGCCTCCCGGCGGCATTGAAATAGTAATACTATCAGAAAATTTTGGCAAATGACAAGGGATTCCCTGCATCCGCCTGGTCCTGAAATCCCGCTGCCGACGCCGGGCGCACCGTTCCTCTCCGAAAAATTTTTCAGCAGGTCTGTGGGGAGAAATTCCCCAGCAAAACACCCTCCGGCCCGCCAACTCTTGCAAGGTGGGGTGACGGAACCAAGACCGTCGAGGCGTTTTTCGCCGGTTTTGCGGCATTTTGCGCCGGATCCTCCCCTCCGTTCCCGTCATTTTTTTCTTGCCAGAGCCGGTCAACCTTATTATCATGGATTCGGCTTCCGCAGATAAACCTTGGTGCGTCATCCCCGGAAAGGAGGTGAAACAGGCCGTTGGGCCCAGGGGAGGCGGACTTTTATTATCTCCCTATTATCCTTATCTTATCCCTTATCTTATCCCTCAAGAGGATTGAGGGCTTTTAACTGCTGGTTATCTGCACAAGGAGGGAGCAAATGGCAGACAAAGTTCCGGGTACGGCGTGGCGAGTAGTTTTTGCCGGCATGGCCATCAACCTCTGCTTAGGCGTGTTGTACGCCTGGAGCATTTGGAAAGCCAAGCTGGTTGACCTAAAAAAAGCGCAGGCCGGCGAAATCATGACCGGCATCAATGCAGGCTGGCCTTATTTGACTGACGCCCAGGGTACGGTGGCTTTCTTCACCTGCGGTCTTATTTTTGCCTTATTCATGATACCCGGCGGCAGGATTCAGGATAAGTTCGGCCCCAAGGTGGGCGCCACCATCGGCGGTCTCTTCGTGGCCTTGGGTTGCTTCGTCACCGGCATGATGAAGAGCTATGCCGGGCTGGTCTTGGGTTTCGGTGTCCTGGGCGGCATTGGCATGGGCATCGGCTACGCCGCGCCCACGCCGGCGGCCCTGAAATGGTTCGGCCCCCACAAACGCGGCCTCATCGCCGGCCTGGTGGTGGGGGGCTACGGCGGCGCCGCTCTATACATCTCCCCCCTGGCAAAATATGCCGTGGACGCCTACGGGATCAGTGGCAGCTTTTACCTTCTGGGAACCTGGTTTGCCGCGGTGACCATCATCGCCGGGCAATTGCTGGCCTGGCCTCAGCCCGGCTATGTGCCCCCGCCGGCGCCGGTCAAGGCCGGCGCTGCGCCGGCCAAGGCGGTGGGCACCGCCGTCGACTGGGCGCCTTCGGAAATTCCCAAGACCTGGCAGTTCTACGCCTTGGTCTTTATGTTCATTTGCTCGGCCCAGGCCGGCTTGATCGCCATCGCCAACGCCATGCCCATTCTCATGAAAGCCGGCAGAAAAGTGGAGTTCTTCGTGGCGAACGCCTGGATTCTGGCCTCCTTCGGCGGCTTGATGAACGCCATTGGCCGGCCCGGGACGGGGATGACCTCCGACAAACTCGGCCGGGCGAACACCTTCACCTTAAATGCCTTGGTCTTGGCCGTTATTTGCTTCCTGTTGCCCGCCATCATCGCATCGGAGAACCTCTTCCTGCTGTTCCTGGCCATAGGCTTCGCCTTCTGGCAGTACGGCGGCACCCTGGCCTTGATGCCGGCATACGTCGCGGACTTCTTCGGGCCCAAGAACCTGGGCATGAACTACGGCCTGGTGTTCATCGGGTGGGGAATCGCCTTCATCATTCCCTGGTTCGCCGGGTTCATCAAGGACTGGACCGGCACCTGGGATATAGCCTTTTACGTCTCTGGCGTCCTGCTGATTTTAGGCGTGATCGTCAGCCGGATCGCCAAGAGGCCCATGCACATCACCGAGTAAAGCAGCCTGACCTCGCGGCGACGCCTTGCCGCCGGGCTAGCTTAGATAAACTAACAACCTACGGAGGCAGGGGCGTTGGCCCCTGCCTCTTGTCCTGTTTAGGGAAGCATATATGCTGCCAGCCTGGCCCATTCCTTATGTCCCAGATCCCGCTCACTTTGCCCTGGACGCCTTTGTCTCCTTCTGTGTGTCGGTGCTCCTGGCGGTACTGGTGAATGCCGAGGCCCAGGCCTTTGCATCCACCCTCCTGGGGGACCACCGGGTAGGGGCCAAAGACCGCTTTCACTTCATCGCCTTCTTTCATCTGGATATCCTGGGTTCCATCAACTATCTGGCGGGAGGATTCGGCTGGGCCAAACACATGGACGTCAACCCCGCCAAATTCAAGCATCCTTTCCTTTACACCTTGTTAAGCCGTCTGGCCGGACCCTTTGCCAATATCCTGCTCGCCAATATTGCCGCCAGTCTGATTTTTCTGATGCGGGCCTTTGAATATGACCCCCGGGTCTTCAGCATGGTGGTCGGAGTCAACCTCACCACCGCAGTTTACCACCTCCTCCCCCTGCCCCCCCTGGCGGTGGGAACGGCCCTGGTGGAATCCCTGCCCCCAGGCCGGTCTCAGGAGAAACGTCTCCTGATGCTGGCCGGACCCTTCCTGGTGCTGGCCCTGACCCTGGCGGACCGGCTGAGTGATTGGGGTCTGGTCCGGCCCTACCTGGACCCCCTGGTGCTGTGGCTCCTGCGGGTCGTCATCGGCGGCCAGCCTTAGAGCCTGGTGGTGACGGCGGGATGGGTTTTAGGTTCTGGGTTCTGGGTTCTGGGTTTTAGGTTCTGGGTTTTGGCTTGGAGGTTTTGGACTCCTCCTCGTTCCCAAGCTCCTGCTTGGGAACGCCCTTGCCCGCCAAGCTCCCGCTTGGCCGGAGGTACGTACCTCCGGGGGCGGGTGTCCTCCTTGGGCTTCACCGAAACTTTTCCCCACCGCTCCAAAAGCCTTGACCATTCCACCCGCAAAGCCGATATAATGCTGGGAAGTAAGGGTGGGGGAAAGCCCGGCTTCCGGCCCTCCCCGAACCCGCACATCCCGGGAGCGGTAGGTCCGGCGCGCCTGCCCGACTCCCATCCCCCTCAGGAGGCACCATGCCCACGGTCCTGGTCACCGGCGGCGCGGGTTTCATCGGCAGCAATTTTGTCCGCCTGCTGCATCAGGAGCGCCCGCACTGGCAGGTGGTCAACCTGGACCTGCTCACCTATGCGGGCAACGCCGAGAACCTGGCCGACCTGGCCGGCGACCCCCGCTACATCTTTGTGCACGGCGACGTGGCCGACTGGGACGCGGTGACCTCCCTCTTCGCCCGGCACGCCATCGACCGGGTGGTGCACTTCGCCGCGGAAACCCACGTGGACCGCTCCATCCTGGACCCCGGCGTCTTCGTGCGCACCAACGTGGTGGGAACCTATACCCTCATCGAGGCGGCCCGGGAGGCCTGGCATCGGGACGGCGGCTACGGCGAGACCCGCTTTCTGCACGTCAGCACCGACGAGGTGTACGGCTCGCTCGCGGCCGGCGACCCGCCGACCACGGAGCATTCGCCCTACGCCCCTTCCAGCCCCTACGCCGCTTCCAAGGCCGCGGCGGACTGGCTGGTGCGCTCCTACGTCCGCACTTACGGCTTTCCGGCGCTCATCACCAACTGCTCCAACAATTACGGGCCCTACCAGTTTCCCGAAAAGCTCATTCCCCTGGTCCTGTGCCAGGCCCTGGAGGGCAAACCCATCCCCATCTACGGACGGGGCGACAACGTGCGGGACTGGCTCTTTGTCACGGACCACTGCCGGGCCGCGCTCACGGTCCTGGAGGAGGGAACGGCGGGGGAAACCTACAACATCGGCGCGGGGGAGGAGCGCACCAATCTGGACCTGGTGCACCGCCTCCTGGGCATCCTGGGCGAACTGCGGCCGGAGTTGGGCGACCTCACCCGCCTCATCACCTTTGTGCCCGACCGGCCCGGCCACGACTTCCGCTATGCCCTGAACACCGAAAAAATCACCCGCACCCTGGGTTGGCGTCCCCGGGTGTCCCTGGCCCAGGGCCTGCGCCGCACCATTGCCTGGTACCTGGAGCACCAGGACTGGCTCAACCGGGTGCGCACCGGGGAATACCGCCGCTTTCTGGAGCAGCAGTACCACGGCCGCACAAAGTGAGGGGGACGGCAGTTGTATTGAAGGGGACAGGGGTCTCAAGACCCTTTTTCCGGTTCCCCGGCAGAAGCTTGGGAACGAGGGAGGTTGCGCCCCTCAGCCTCCTCCCCCACCAACTGCTCTTCTAAGCAAAGAGAACGATGGGCGCCATTTTAGTAGTGGATGACGATCCGCAGTTGCGGCAGAGCTTCGGGAAGCTCCTCACCGAAGAGGGGCACCGCGTGCGCACCGCGGCCAGCGGCGAGGCGGCGTTGGAGCTGGTGCGGGAGGAGCGCCCCGAACTGGTCATCATGGACGTGCGCATGCCGGGGATGAGCGGGCTGGAGACCTTCACTGCCTTGCGGCGGCTCGACCCCCGGCTCCAGGTCATCATCATGACGGCATACGGCACCACGGAAACGGCCATCGAAGCCACCCGGATGGGGGCCTTCGACTATGTGTTGAAGCCCTTTGAAATCCCGCAGATGCTGCGCCTGGTCCAGCAGGCCCTGGAAGCCGGGCGGCTGATGCGCTCCCAGGTGACGGTGGATGGGACCCTGGATGCCGAGGTGGGGGACGCCCTCATCGGCCGGAGCCGGCCCATGCAGGAAATCTACAAAGCCATCGGCCGGGTGGCCCCCACCGACGCCACCGTGCTCATCCGGGGCGAGTCCGGCACCGGCAAGGAGCTGGTGGCCCGGGCCCTGTACCAATACAGTCTGCGGTCGGACAAACCCTTTCTGGTCATCAACTGCGTGGCCATCCCCGAAACGCTGCTGGAGAGCGAGCTCTTCGGCTTTGAAAAGGGGGCCTTCACCGGCGCCGTGACCCGCCGGGTGGGGAAGGTGGAGCAGGCCCACGGGGGCACCCTGTTCCTGGATGAGATCGGCGACATGCCTTTTTCCATCCAGGCCAAGATCCTGCGTCTGCTCCAGGAAAAGAGCATCGAGCGTCTGGGCGGCCGGGAGCCCATCCCGGTGGACGTGCGCATCATCGCCGCCACCAACCGGGACCTGGAGGGAGCCCTGAGCTCGGGCCGCTTCCGGGAGGACCTCTACTTTCGCCTCAAGGTGGTGACCCTCAGTCTGCCGCCGTTGCGGGAGCGACCGGAAGACGTGCCGCTGCTGGCGGAGTACTTCCTGGGCCGCTTCTCCCGGGAGATGGGCCTGGTCAACCCGGGCCTCAGCGCCGGGGCGGTCCGACTTCTGCAGGCCCACTCCTGGCCCGGCAATGTCCGGGAACTGGCCAACGTGCTCCAAAAAGCCCTCATTTTCAGCCGGGGCTATCCCATTCAGAGTGAAGATCTGGCCCAGGTGATCAGCGGCGAAGGTTTCTTCAGGCCGGATGAAGAACGGTCCGTCCAGGAGGTGGTGCGGCAGTGGTTGCGGCAGGTCCTGCTGAAGGGGGAGGGCGACAATCTTTTCGACCGGCTCATGGACCAGTTCGCCGCCCTGCTCATCAGCGAAGCCCTGGAACTGACCGGCGGCAACCGCAGCCAGGCCGCCAAGCTCCTGGGCATCTCCCGGCCAACCCTGCTGGCCCGGATAGACCGCTATCATTTGAAAGTGGAAACCAGCATCAAGAGCGACGGTCACTGAGCAGGACGGGGAGGCGCAGGCGCTCCGTTTGACAAGGTGTAAAAAAAGCCGACAGGGAACCCGGGCGCGGACGGGGCCGGCCGGGCCGGAAACGGGGGCCGCCGCCGCAAACGGCGCCCCTGCAGGCAAGCAGGAGGACGGAAAAAGGGGGAAAGAGGAAATTCCGGCTTCCGGCCGGGGGATTGGCACCACCGTTGCAAACGAGGGGCAAGGGAGCAGGACGGTGGGCGACCCCCTGACCATTCTCATTGCCGACCGGAACCGCCATGTGCGGGACTTGGTCTGCCGGGAGTTGACCGCGGAGGGCTATCGGGTCCTGACGGCCAAAGACGGGCGCGAGGTCTGGCTGTTCCTCCGCGGTGAAGCTCCGCCGGACTTGTTGGTCCTGGATCTGGAGATTCCCTACCTGGAGGACCTGGCCGGTCTGGCGGGTTTTGCCGAACATGGGCCGCCGCTGCCCACCATCATCTATTGCTATGCTTCGGAGGTGTCCGAGCACCAGACCCTTTCCCGTGAGGCGGCCGTTTTGGAGAAGACCGAGGATCTTGAAGACCTCAAGGCCATGGTGGCCCTCATCCTGGGCCGCCGGTCGCCGCCGGGATAGGAGCCCAGGGCGCAATGGCGCCCCCGCCGGGGGAGAGGGGGATAAGGAACTTCTCATAGCAGTCCCTTATGGGCCGCTGGCCCATCCGTAACCCATGAAAAGGCCGGTGGGGCGGGCGTCCCTGCCCGCCGCCAGCGCCTGGCAATGGTGCGCGGTGCGCACCCTACGGGGCCGTAGGGCGGGAAAGCGAAGCGCATCCCGCCGTTCGCCTGGTCCGATTTAAAGAGGTTCTTTAAATAAAATCGATGTCATCAGGCCGAACCACCGTTCTCTGAAGCACCAGGAGCGCCCGGGCCTCCGGCCCACCCGGAACACAGGAAGAGCGCGGTTGGGCAGGCTCTGCCCGGCGCCCACCGTTGGTAATGGTGCGTGAGACGCACCCTACGAAAGGACTTTTCAAGAAAGGAGCAGGAAGGCCAGGCTGTGAAACGCCGGGATTTTCTTCGGGGTCTGGGGTGGGGGGTGGCCGTCGCCATGCTGCCGGCCGCCCTCAAGCCCGGGATGCGTCCGGCAGGGGCGGCGTCCCCCCTGCGTTTGGCTTGCCTGTCCGACGCGCACCTGGCGGACGGCCGGGAATCCCGCCCCGAGGCACGGGCCCTGGCCCGGGCGGTGGCCGAGGTGGGGGCGTTGTCGCCGCGGCCAGACTTGGTGCTCTTCGCCGGGGACCTGGCCGCCCAGGGTGATGCCGGGGCTCTGGCCCTGGGCCGGGAATTGCTCCAGGACCTGCCGGCCCCCCTGCTGGCCGTCCGGGGCGAGGGAGACGGGCACGCCCATGGACTTACGGGGCGGTTTTTGGGGCCGGGGCGCTTCTCCCACCGCCTGCCGGGGCTGCAGCTTGTCGGTCTGGATACCACCCTGGCCTCCGGTCCCGGAGGCGCAGCCTTTGCGGTGGGCCGGGAGCAACTCGCCTGGCTGGACGGGGAGTTGAGCCGCCTCCACCCGGACCAGCCCCTGTTGGTGCTCTCCCACGCGCCCCTGGAGCCCCTCTATTACCCCTGGCGCCAGTGGACCCTGGACGGCCCCGGCCTGCTCTCCCGGTTGCGCCGGTTTCGCCGGGTCTTTTGTCTCCACGGCCACGTGCATAGGCACGGGCCGGGGCATGGGGGCAGGGCGAACCGGGGGGCGGGCGCAGCCACCTCTTCCGCCCCCCGCGTAAGCGGGGCCATCCGCCATCACGGTCTGCTGGCCACCTCCTGGCCCCTGCCCTGGCCCCTCATGGGCACCCCCGCCCGCCTGACGCCCGTCCCCGGAGACCAAGGCTGCGGCTGGAGCCTGCTCCTGGTGGCCGACGGCCCTTTCCTCCACCTGCCCTGTCGCTGGCCCTCCGGCTGAGGCCGCCGTCCCGGCCGGCTTTCCGGCGCCCTCTGAGGGGCTGGGGCCGATCTACTCCCCTACCTCTGCTTTAGCGGAAAGCTGATAGCTGACTGCGGAAAGGTCATTTCATATAAAAAGCATCGACAGTTCATGCATTTTGCGATAATTTGGCCCTATGGATGATGCAAAATGCGAGGTCATTGCCCCGCCCCCCGGTCCCTCCCCCACTCCGGAGGAACTGATTGAGGGGGAAGGGGGGAGAGAGCGACTGGGGCAATGGTATTCCACGGCGATCTGCGGCAACGACATCACCTCATCCTGCCTGTATGTGTCCGCCATCGCCACCGTCTATGCCAACGTCTTGGCCCCGATAGCCCTCCTGATTGTCGCCGGCATTCTTTTCCTGTACCGCAAAATCTACACCGAAGTGGTGGAAGCCCTGCCCCTGAACGGGGGCGCCTATAACTGCCTGTTGAACAGCACCCGGAAGTTCACCGCCGCCCTGGCCGCCTGTCTCACCCTGTTGTCCTACCTGGCCACCGCGGTGATTTCCGCCAAAACCGGGGTGGAATATCTGCGCAATCTGCTGCCCTTCCTGCCCACCATGGAAACCACCGCGGCGGTCCTCATGATTTTTGCCGTCCTCACCATCCTGGGCATCACCGAATCAGCCCGGGTGGCCTTGGTCATCTTCCTTATCCATCTGGCCAGTCTCACGCTTTTCGTCCTCCTGAGCATTCCGGCGTTTTGGCAATCCTCCCAGATCTGGACCCAGAACTGGAATGCGCTGTCTCAGGGGCTGAATTGGCCCAAGGCTTTATTCCTGGGGGTTTCGGCGGCGTTGCTGGGGGTCAGCGGCTTTGAAAGCTCCGCCAATTTCGTGGAGCAGCAGGAACATGGGGTGTTTCGCAAGACCTTGCGGAATATGTGGATAGCCGTCAGCATTTTCAATCCCCTGATCGCCCTGTTGGCCTTGGGTTTGATGCCGGTGGCCAAGATCAACCATCACCAGGAAGACCTCCTGGCCTGGCTGGGATTTGAAGTCGGCGGCAATTTTTTCCACAACCTCATTGTCCTGGATGCCTTCCTGGTCCTCTCCGGCGCGGTGCTGACGAGCTACGTGGGCATCACCGGCCTGGTGCACCGCATGACCCTGGACCAGTGCTTCCCCCAATTTCTCCTCAAGTCCAATCGCCGGGGAACTTACCACCGCATCATCCTGAGCTTTATGCTCCTGTGCATCTCCATTCTGTATCTCACCGGGGGGAAACTTCTTTCCCTGGCCGGGGTCTACACCATTTCCTTCCTGGGGGTCATGACGCTCTTCGGCATCGGCAACATCCTCCTCAAAGTGAACCGCAGGGAACTGAAACGCACCTACCGGGCCTCCTGGCTTACCGTGATTCTGGGGGTCCTGGCCACGACCGTCGGCATCGTCGGCAACGTCATCATTGACTATCGGTTCCTCCTGTATTTCATGGTGTACTTTATTCCGGCGATCCTCCTGGTGGGCGTGATGTACAGCCGCATTCCCATTTACAAGGCGGTTCTCACCCTGATCAATGAGGCCTTCGAACGTCTCTTTGTCTGGCGCAGCAAGGTTATCGACAAAATTACCGACATCACCAACATCCGCCTGGTCCTGTTTGTCCGGGGGGGACGGCTATACCGTTTATCCAAGGCGTTCGAGTACATCGCCCACAACGAATCCAGTCAGAAAATCACCGTGGTGCGCCTCTATGCGAAATTCAATCAGGCCGAAGAAGATGAAATGATCCAGAGTCTCAAGATTATGGAGGAGTTGTATCCGGCGCTCAAGATCGATTATCTCTCCCGGGAGGGGCTTTTCGGGCCGGCCGCCGTGGACAGCATCGCCAGCGAGCTTAAGGTTCCGAAAAACAACATCTTCATCGGCGCTCCGGAGGAGAAACACCGGTTCTCGGTGGAAGATCTGGGCGGCGTGCGCGTCATTTTCTAGGCCGGGGCACAATCCGGCTCCCCCCTGCCTTGTTGCAGTCGGTTAAACCCGTTCCCAACCCACGGTCCGATGGAATCAGTGCAAAGGCGCGTCCTGGGAGATGGCGCTGGCAGGGCGCGGTGCGGGCGGCTGGCGGCGGGGGTCGGTGAGGCGAAACCGGCGCATCTTGTTGAAGAGCGTGGTGCGGCTGACGCCCAGGGCCCGGGAGGTCATCTGCCGGTTCCACTTGAAGCGCTCCAAAGCCTCCAGCAGGATGTGCTTCTCCGCCTGGGCCAGGGCCTCGTCCAGGGTCAGGTCGCCGGGGGGGGCGGACGGCGCGGTGAGGTTCGCGCCTTTGATGTAGGACGGCAGGGAGTCGGGCACCAGGTAGTCGCCGGGACAGAGGATGACCGCCTGCTCGATGACGTTTTCCAGCTCCCGCACGTTGCCGGGCCAGGAGTGGCGCAGCAGGAGCTGCAGGGCGCTGCGGGACAGGCCCTTGACCTTGCGACGGTGCAGCGCGTTGAACTGGCGGAGGAAGTGCTGCACCAGGGGTTCGATGTCCGCCAGGCGCTCCCGCAACGGGGGCAGCGTCAGGGAGACCACGTTGATGCGGTAGTACAGATCCTCCCGAAAATTCTGGGCGGCCACCTCATCCTTGAGGGAGGTGTTGGTGGCGGTGATGATGCGCACGTCCGTGGGGATGGGGGAGTTGCCGCCCACCCGCTCGATGACCTTTTCCTGCAGCACGCGCAAAAGCTTCACCTGGAGGCCGGGCGAAGCGGAGTTGACGTCGTCCAGAAAAACGGTGCCGCCGTGGGCCGCTTCAAACTTGCCCTTCTTGTCCCGGATGGCCCCGGTGAAGGCCCCCCGCACGTGGCCGAAGAGTTCGCTTTCCAGCAGGGTCTCGGCCAGGGAGCCGCAACTGATCTTGACGAAGGGGCGACCCCGACGGGTGGAGTGCTCATGGATGTAGCGGGCCAACAGCGACTTGCCGGTGCCGGACTCGCCGGTGATGAGCACGGTGGCCAGGGTGTCGGCGATGGCGTGCACCGTCTCCAGGAGCTTCTCCATCCGGCGGTCCCGGAAAAGCAGGGTGTCCTGCAGATCCCAGGGCTTGAGGCGCTGCTTCAAGGACTCGTAGGAGACCAGAAGTTTCTGCTGCTCCAGGGCCCGCTGGACGGTGAGCCTGAGCCGCACGTCGTCGATGGGTTTGGTGATGTAGTCGTAGGCCCCCAGCTTGATGGCCTCCACCGCCCCGTCGATGTTTCCGTGGCCGGTGATGAAAATCACCTGGGTGCCCGGGCGGAGGCCCTTGATTTCCCGGAGGAGCTCCATGCCGTTGAGTCGGGGCATCTGGATGTCGGAGAGCACCACCTGATAGTCATCGTTTTTAAGGCGGGCCAGGGCCTCGGCCCCGTCCAGGGCGGTGTCCACCCGGAAGCCCTCCAGGGTGAACAGTTCCCGGAGAGAGTCGCACACCAGGATGTCGTCATCCACGATGAGCAGGCGGTCAGGCGGCACGGTGGCCTCCTGCGGCTTGCCGGGAGAAGCTCAGACGGACCCGGGTGCCCTGTCCCGGTGCGCTCTCCACCTGCAGGCCGCCCCGGTAGCGCTCCAGGATCTTGCGGCAGATGGGGAGGCCCAGCCCCAAACCCATGGCGCCTTCTTTGGTGCTGTAGAAGGGCAGGAAAATTTTGCTCAATTCCTCGGGAGAGAGCCCCGGGCCGGTGTCCTGGAAGGTGAGCTCCACCTGTTCTCCCGGCAACCCCCCCTCGATGCGCAGCTCCCCCCCCTCGGGCATGGACTGGAGAGCGTTTTTGATGAGATTGACAAAGACATGGTAGAGGTCGCCGTTCACCTTCACCTGGCGGAATTCCGGAGGGAGGTGGAGGATCACCTCCACCCGCTGGTCGCTGGCCTGGAACATCATGATCTTGACCGCGTCCTGCAGCAAACTCCAGAGGTTGTCGGTGGCCCGGGGGGCCTTCAGGGGATTGGCGGACGACATCAGCGAGCGGATGGTGAGGGACATCTTGTGCAGCCCTTTCTGGGCTTCGGTGAGATAGCGCTCCACCTCGCCGGGCTCCTCCTTCCGGCGCAGCGCCAGGGAGAGGTAGCGGCGGATGCCGTCCAGGGGGTTGTTGAGTTCATGGGCCACACACAGGCTCAATTTTCCCATGATGGCCAGATGTTCATAGAGCAGCAGGCGCTGCCGGAGGTGCTCCCGCTCGCTCACGTCCTCCACCAGCACCAGGCTCTGGGGGGCCTCGGAGCGGCTGGGGAAGGGCGCCAGCTTGAGGCTGAGGAAGAGGGGCCGGGGTGACTGGAGGGAGCTGCTCAGCGCGGAAAATTCCCGGCACTCCTGGTCGGCCAGGTGCCGGTGCAAGGCCTGGGCCAGCATCTCCCCCTCGGCGGGGGATAATTTCAGCAGCGGCAAAAGCTCCTGCCCCGTCAGGGTGTCGCCCGGCCAGCCCACCAGGGCCAGGAGGGCGGGGTTGGCGTGCACCACCCGCAGATTGGCGTCCACCAGGGCCAGCCCCAACGGCAGGTGCTGGTCCAACAGGGACCCCAGCACCGGCAGCAGATCCAGGTCGGCCTGAGGCTCCCGGGCCTCCAGGACCTCCACGAAGAGCCGGCCCAACAGCCACCCTAAAAAGAGGTCGCGGCTGCCGAAGGAGGCGCCGTCCTCCCGGTCGGTGAGGTTGATCACCCCCCAAAAGCGGCTGCCCAAAAGGGGGATGATCATAAAACTGTTGGACTGATAGCGGTAGCGCTGGGGCAGCAGGGCCAAGCGCTGGTCCAGGTGCACGTCCGTCACCAGCAGCGGGCGGCGGTGCTGGATCACCCGGCCCATGACCCCGGCATTAAGCTCCACCGCGGCGTTGGCCCGGACCGTGGCCGCCGGCCCCAGGGCGGCCAGGCCCTGGAACCGGTGCCGCCCGGGGTGGTACAGGAAGATGGAGCTGCGGGTGGCGCCCACCAACCGTTTGGCCCCCTGCAGAAAACGGCGGGCCACCTGGGACAGGTCGCCGGCTTCCGACGATTCCTGCCGCAGCGAGGCCAGCACCTCGGCCTCGGCGGTCTCCGTCAGCAGGTCCAGGGCCTGCCAGCCCAGGGCCTCGGCCCCCTGGAAGATGACCTCCAGGTCCCGCTCCACCTGGGTCAGGCGG
>Ga0194112_10000905_pt1 | contig 43510 bp, 42 predicted proteins | sample TA2MahC400mmetaG_FD_146191 | JGI IMG/M metagenome (GOLD analysis project Ga0194112, IMG submission 146191) | Freshwater microbial communities from Lake Tanganyika, Tanzania - TA2015016 Mahale Deep Cast 400m | ecosystem: Environmental > Aquatic > Freshwater > Lake | place: Tanzania: Lake... | reverse complement strand
CAGGACTTCAATACTTCGCAAATATCCTATAATCTGGCTTGCTTCAAACTTTCTACGTGCCATTTCTTCCCTCCATTATTCCAGAATCCTAATTTATTTTCTGGACTATTTATAGGGGGGCAGGACAGTTTTCCGACAATGCTCAGACTGAGCCCTTTAGAAACTAAGTAAGAGGCATGTGTATGTCGCAAATCATGGATACGAACGTTTTCCAATCTTGCTTCTTTGATTGGTTATCCGTCAACTCGTCCTGGAAAAACGTAAGCGCTTGGCTTAGACTTCATTTTGGCGTTCATCTCAGCACGTATCTTTTTAATCTCCTGAAGCACACTCAAGACTTTACTCGATAATGGAAGATACTCGGTCTTCTTTTGCTTGGTAAGATGGGAAGGTTTCGTCCAAATTCCCTTTTCTAGATCAAATTGATTCCAGGTTGCTTGCATTACCTCACCTTTGCGAGCTCCCGTAAGCAGCAAGAATTTAAAAATAAAGGCTGTTAAGTGTTGAGGATACTTATCAAGAACATTCCATAGACGTTGGGTCTCTTCCTCAGTCAACCAACGATCACGTTTTTCTTCTTGATACTTCTGGATTCCTATTACGGGATTCTCTTTGCACCATCCCCAGGATATGGCGAGTGAGAACATTTTGGATAGGAGAGCAAGAACCCGATTGGCTGGATAGGGCTTTTTCCCGAGATGTTTGTGGAGGTCTTCAATGTCTTGACGAGTTATCGCAGTAACCTTAATAGCTCCTAAAGCCGGAAGTAGATGACTTTTTAAGAGTCTTTGATCTTCTTTGAGGCTCTTATCCCTTTTTCGCATGGCATGACGTTCTATGTAATCCTTTGCAAGGTCTGCAAAGGTGGGAAGGTTGCGAATCTGCTTGTTGGTATGAGCCAAGTCCTCTCCATAAGCAACCTTACTCAATTGTCTTTTTGCTAAAATTCTTGCTTCTTGTGGTGTTAAGTGGCCATGCACATCAATCTTAACGCGCTTTTGAACATGATTCTCTTCGATATTCAATAACATAGGTTCGTCTGCCGCTTGGGAGGACAATAACTCCAAATCGTCTGACTTCGTCGTTCCAAAATTTGAGAGTCTTTTTAGAATCAGGTACTATGGCGTCTATGAAACGTTTTGTTACCTTGGCATGTCAAATTTCCTAAATTGTCGGCAAAGTATTTCCATATTATCATAATTTCTCTCACTTTGGCATCAAGAAATTGTCGGCAACAGAGAGAGAATTTACGAGAATTTGAGTTAATTTTTGGGTTTTTAGAATAGTAAGAAAGTTCTTAAATCCCAATATAAAAGCCAAATTCGAGAGTTTTAAGGGGATAGAGTTATTAAACAGCAGCGGACTCTTAATCAGCGGGTCGCAGGTTCGAATCCTGCAGCGCCCACCATCAAAACCGCGGGCTCAAAGGATTATTACTTTTTAGAGATTTATTTTTTGTACTATAGATGTATTAGATTGTGGCACAAGCCTCGCTACCCCTTACTTTGTCTGCTCTCGCGGAAGACCTTCATCAAAACCTGGTGCTCAATTTGTTATGCCCTGCTACGTTCTTTTTGAAACGTTTTCTAGGACGAGTGATATCCAAATTGATAGAGAATTCAGGATCTCGGTTCTTTAGAATCACCTGATAACTAAAAGTTAATCTTTCATGATCATAAACTATTTATGTCATCCTTGCCGGCAATGCACTGAATTGATAATTTCTGCTATTCTTTATCAAAAATTAACAACCATTTCTTAAACTTTAATAAGAGTATGAATGCTTTTATAGGGACGAGTGAGATGAAGCGTTGTTTGTTGATAATTTTGTTAGTGGCAACCTTCTGCTTCAATATTGAGGCAGCTCAAAACCAAGGTGCCACGTCTTATGGCACAAAGCACGTAGAGACAACAAAAGCGCCACATGAACAAGTCCCACCTCCAGAAAGATCTGGCGAAGATTTTATTTCCAAATTCCTTCAATACTATGAAGAAGATCTGCATGATTTTTCAGATATGATATTTGCAAAAGGTGTCAGAGGGGAAGCGTATAAAGTTCCAGAAGTTTCTAAGAAGTTTGAATTGGTCTATAACCAACAGGGTTACGATGCAGGTCTTGAAGAGTATCGCGCTCAATATCCGGTACTTTATCCGAAAGAAGGAACGACAACTAGAGGTAATGTCGTTAAATTTGGTCAACCCCTTTCTCTCGCGCAAGGGGTCCCTATTGGATATAATATCCATCTGCCTTTAAATACAGAAATCAAAGCGGTATTTGTACACGTATATGGGGGATTCAAAGCCTCGATGAGACTCCAGCGCATGGATCATCCCCCCGTCAGAAGTAATTTAGAAAATTACCTTCTCAGTCAAGGCATTGCTGTTGTTAAGCTAAATTTGGTTGATTTACTCCAGTTAGAAGCTCATCAAATGGATATGCCAGAAGCTTTACACACCCGACTCCATGCTAGTATTAACAAGTTTTTTGAAACCCTCAAAAATAATCCAACAAACCTCCATGAAGATTTAAAGGTATTGAAGGGTAAGAAAATATATCTATATGGAGCAAGTTTTGGGGGACGGACAGCCATAAGACAAGCTGAACTTTATCCAGGAACTTTTTCCGGATATATCAGCCACGATGGTGCGCTCTCTTTTGCAATGCTTGAGAAAAGCAATTTAGGACATAAAATGTATGCAAATACACCAGATTCTATTAAGGCCTCTCAATGGCTAGAGCCCATGACAGAGGACCCTCAAAATGATGAGAAGATCCAAAAGATACAAGAACCCATTCTATTGCTTCATAATCTTGATGATAATAATGTCAATGTTAAGGTAACGCTTGATTGGCGTGACAAAGCAAAGAAAGTTGGAAAAGGGAACCTGATTCGGCTTTATACATCGGAAATGGGGAATGTTATAGGAAAAGATGTGGTCGACAAAGGACATTTTGCACCCGATGAAAAAGAAGCCTTCGAACGATATGCCCATACTATTTCTACCTTTATTCTGAATGATCCATCTAAACTTCCTGAAATGAGTGAGTGGGTTAGCCATAAAAGCACTCTCAAAGCCAATGAAAATTATACAGCTGCCCCTATTGAGGAAAAATTTCTGTCCGTAGCCTATCAGCATTATAAGGAGGAGTTCCATAAACTCCCTAAACCCTCCCTTAAATCGCCAATGCCTATACCCCCTATTGAAAAGATGATTGGCGGTCAATGGAATTCATATTATGTACCCCTGCTCTATGCCGTTGCGTATGGGGGGTCTTTGAAGGGTTTGAAAGAGGAGGCCGTGAGAGGAGTGATGAATTATCTGAAGACTTCCGGAGTATTGACTTCTCAGATTCTAGAAAAAGGGTTAATGGTAGAACTTCCCCCCCTTTTGGAATTTATGAAAGAAAAAAACAAACTTTATCCGCCAAAAGGTATTACAGTTGAATCCCTGGCTATTAATAATAGAATTCAAGATTTTTATAAAGAGCTTGTGGTAGATCCTTCTCACCATGAGAGTTGGTTGGGTTTTGAACAATCTCAGGCTATCCACGTCCTCTCCACCCTATATCGTGGAAATTTGGATAAGCTCGGGTCGGGATTGATCGATTCTAAAGACTATCAAGACTTGGTGAAAAAATGGCAACCGCACTTGAATGATCTGAAAGCGGAACTCATCCAAAAGATTGAAAAGGAAAAAGGACATATAAGGGGTGTTTGGAAACAAGCCGGAATGGCGGCTGTGGGGCTGGGGAAAGAGGGAGGCTGACCCCCGAATTGTTTTAATGATTTTTCTCTGATCATTAGGGTCTGAACTTTACTCAGATGCGCAAAGAATTTGGAATAAACAAAGAATTTCACTTTTTCTTGCTCATCTCATAAGATTTTCCCTACAAAAGTAGACATGCTTAGCGGAGCGTGATTACTTAAAAACTTTATGACTTTTACAATCAGATTCGCAAATATAAAACAACCTCAGGTAATTAAATATTTTTTCTATTAATTGTTAGATGAGAAGAGAAGCTATTTCTTCTGAAGAGGATACAATTGCTTTAATGATGCTTAACCCCACACCAAAAGAGCCAATTATAAGAATAAATTTGGTAATAGCATTAAAAAAGTCTTTCTTAAATGTTTGTTGGGTACGAAGATTTTTTATATCTATTTGATATGTGGTTTGAGCTTCATTTTTTTTTATTTGTATGAGCTGATAAGTAATATGAAAAATTTTTTGGTGAAATATAATATTTTGCATTGTACATCCTTCTTAATAAAAAGTAAGTAGCTGTACATTTTAAAGTATTTTTTAGATTAAACCCGAGCAGCCTATAAGGTATCTCATATATAATTTAAAATTACAACAATATAATCTATAAATTTAAATAAAATAATTTCAATTAATTTACTAATCTTTTTAATTTAATTATTTGATGTATTTTTGCTAATAAAATAATTTATTCAATAAATATTTGGAGGATATGATGTTTAAAATAATAATGGAACTTATTAAGCCGCTAAGGCTTAGTCAAAATTATTTTTTCTTTCTAAGTGTATCATTTGATAATGGGAAAAACACCTTGCAAGTAATGTATAGTTAAGGGCAATAAACTGATAATGCATATCTATTTATAAATAAATTCTTGTACGTCATGTAATTTGACATAGGATATTTTTAAAAAAATAATACGGTGCCCAGAAAAGAGGGACACCGTATTGGAATTTAATAAACTGCTTGGCGAATTGCATCATTCTTTTGGAGTGCCAGCCATTTTTGTTGTATTTTTCCACGGTCTTCATCAGAGGAAGCTTTAATAGCAATAACGACTCCCCCCTCTTTAAGGCCTTCTTCCAATAACTTTGTTTGGTCGTTAGGAGTTTCTGACCCTATTAGTGCACCAATTAACCCTCCTGCTGCAGCTCCAGCCCCGGCTCCGGCAAATCCTGCGGCTAAAGATCCAGCTACAATAAGGCCTAGGCCCGGAATGACAAGAGTGGTGCCAACAGCAGCAATAGCTGCCGCTAGTGCACCCATCGTGCCTCCGAGGGAGGCACCGACGCCTAATCCTTCTAAGGTTTTATTTCCTATATCTGAAGCCGTTATGTGGCTAGTATTATCAAGGAAATAACTGCTATGTGTTTTTTCTGACATCACCAGGGTAATGTCATCTTGTTTATATCCTTGGGATAATAACTCCTCATAAATCTTTTCAGCTGTTTTTGGGTTTTTAAACAACGCTGTAATTAAACTATTATCTCCCAATATAATTGGATTGGTATTGTCATCAAAACTGGATGGGGTAGCTGTTACTAAATTTTCCATTTTACTCTCCATTCTTTTTGTTATTTAGTTTCTAAGTATATTTAAACGGTCTTTAATTCTTTTTTTAGTTCTTCCATATCGATAGCAAGTTGATTAGCTTGCTCAGGACTTAAAACCTTCTTTGCTTTTTCAAATATGTCGCCTTCTTCTTCGTCAACATGGTGAGTAACAGAATGTTTAAATTCCCCAAACTGTTCTAACCATTTTTCACTTTCAAGAGAAATGCCACTTAATTTTTCTATATACTCTTTGACTTCTTCGTGTTCTTTTTCTGCATGCTCAATGATTTCTGAAGTTTCTTCGTGTTCTTTCAGAGCCTCATAAAAAGTAGCATTTTCTGATTCTGCATGGATAAGAAGTTCATTCGTTACTTCTTGAAACAATGCTTCACGCTTTTTAGTGCTTTTTGTGGAAAGTATTTCTTCAAAAAGATCCGCAACTACGCGATGATCCTTTTTTAAATAGTTGTATATATTCATTATATTTTCCTTTGTAATTATATTTTTTTAATAAGTTGTTTTTTAAAAGTAACCAGTTCTCCCTAGCAAATTTAAACTTTGCGCTTTTGATTTAATAATTTGTAGGTTAATTTAAGTCTAATTTTAACCTATAAAATAATTTTGCATTCATGTAAGACAAGTAATAAAAAAATATTTAGGATGGGAGCTTAAAAATTTTGAGGTAACTAATAATGACTAAGATATATATTTTATTGCGCAAAGATATGTTTAATAGAAAAATAATTACTTTTATCAGCCTTATCAGCCTTATCAGCATGATCAGTATCGTTATTTTAGGCGCGCCGTATTATATCAAACATTCTATAAAAAAAATGCGCGCCACCATGAACTAAAAATTGATATTAAGAGTGTTCACTTTAGTTGGCAATTATGGAAATTTCCAAGTATCATATTAAAAAAATTAAGTTTAAAAAACTTAGGGATAAATCCAACATTTACAAAAATAGATGCAAAAATTATCGTTATAGAACCGAATTATAGTGAATTTATCAAATCTTACTTAAAAAATTATAATTTCCCTATTGAGATTAAAGCATTAAAAGTTTTCCTTTCAAATGGAAGTAGTTTAGAAGCAGACACCATATCAAGTAACGTAAATTATAAAAATAAAGTTTATATATTTGATAATTTTGTATTATATCCCTTAAAAATTAAGCTTGATAAAAACCAATCTTATTGCAAAGACAGACACAAAGAAAAAGCATGTGGGGGCAATCTTCGTATTTCTAATATAAAGGGAAAAGGAGAATATCATACAATTGAGCGAGTTCTGCATATGGTTTTAAAAACCCCCACCCTTTCTGCTCATAATCCTGAGAGTATGCCCTATGCTATACAAGCCAAAGGAAAATTTAAATATTTAGATTTAATGCCTTATCAGTATGCCCATAACATAGAAGATCCTGGCATGAGAGGAACGATTACTTTTACAGTTGATAATTTCTCTAATTTATTGCATCAACTTAACCAAGCCAAATTTATTTCAAATATTGCCGAAAATTTAGGAGCTATTATAGGTTATCCGATACCGCGGGTAGATCCTTTCACCCAACAAAGTGAAATTTTTACAAATGCGGTTTCGCTAGATATGAACTTTAAAGCAGATGGAACGTATCTTGGAAAAATGAAGTTATAAAATTTTTGTAATTAATATTTTTTTGCTGTCTTATAAAAAATTTTTCGACTGTACAAATTTTGATTTTAAAATTTTTGTCATAATTTCCCTGTGCATTATTAATATTTAGCTTTCAACTGAAGTTTCTTTTGTTTCGGTGGCAAAACACTTTTCATCGTTGTTGCAGGATCCTTCCAAATTTCAGAACTTTTTCTAGAATCTTGAGGGCTTGTCCTTTTTGAAGGCGATGCGGCGGTTGTCTTTTTAGAAGTTAATTCGGGCCAAGGGTCTTGAGGCATTAAATTATCATCATCATCATTATTTGTAGATTTAGCCGATTGCTGTCGCCTCGCTATATCAAGATAACTTGGTTGTGCGGGCAGTATTTGTTTATCAGTAGATTGATTTAAGGAAACAGCAGAAACGCCTTGCGAGGAAATTGATGATTGTTCATGAGAGGCTAAATCTTCTTTTTTTAAGATTGGCCAAGCATCTTTATTCTCAGTTACAGGAGGTTCACTCGTGCGTGGTGGGGAATGATTAAACAAATCGCCCAATCTAAAAATTGGCTCAAAGAAATCTTCAGGAGGATCTGTAAAAAGAAGTTTGTGTGCGGCTGATAATGCAGCTTCCCAACCACCGTCTAAATATATAGCTCCCATAAATGTTCGCACGGTACCACAAGCCATTCTATTGGGAACCCGTTCCGGAGCTATAAGTTCACCAATAAACCCATTATATTGTTTGGTAAGATAGCGCCATAATTGCCACTTTTGAAAAACACTCGCCAAATTATCATTGTTAATCAGCTGTTCATTTTCGGTCATCAATAGACCTTCTTCAGCATCCGGAAAATCGTTATAAACTTTTTCTGCAATTGCGAGCGCTAAAACTCTCACGCCTATAAAATCAAGTTTCTTAAAAGCACTTCCTCCTACGCTTGGATGCTGGAAGGCATCATACAGTAGGCGATTGTTTTTGAAAGCATAGCCCAATAGCTCTAAAAGTTGGGGAAGGTCCCTCCGTTGAAGAGAAGTATGTATAGTGGTGGGAGTTAATAAGGAGGAACGAAGATTAAGAGGTGTTTCTGCTTCAGTATTGAGTTTATAGCGGCTTCTTATTAGTTTTTCACCGTAGGTTTGAGCAGCTATAAAACCCTTATCTTTGTAAACGGTCCCTATTAAGGCCTCCACGACATCAGAGGCCGTTTTTTCTGCAATGGGTCCTGTTACAGGAGCTTGATAAGAGGGTGAGGTTAAGAGAGCAGGATCAATATGACAAGCTTCGTAAAGGTGGACCAGAGTCGGTTTGGAAACGAGCTTAGAAAAGGCTTCGGCTAACCAACCGATATCTTTTGAAGGATAGCATTTATATAACATATGAGCTGTCGTAAGCCCCAACACTCTATCCCCTAAAAACTCAAGTCTCTCAAAGGCTTTTGTGCGGGGTTGAAGAGCTTTCCTTCCCAAAGAGGTGTCAGAAAACTTATAGCCAAAAATAGTGATAGGGTTCTCTTTGACAATTGACGTACATGGTTTATGAGTTTGTGAGCTGGAGGATTGGGGAAGGACCGTGTCAAGATCTTCATCATCCTGCGTTTTTATTCCGGAAGATAAAACACCAAAACAAAACAGCAATAATAATAAGTTAATTTGTCGTGAGAGAGTTTTTTTTTGAAAAAAGATCATAAAGGCTTTCCTTGCATCAACAAGAAGATCTTTCTTATATATCACTGAAAAATTTAATCTGCAATCCTGCGACTGATTCATAATTTATAGCGAATTTAAGATAGTGCCTATTAGGTAAAAATATACGCATCAAATATAAATGAACGTGAAGTTATTTTAGGCCTCAAAGTGGAGGTTGTAAGATTTAACCTTCGTTACCAAGAAACCTCATATACAAGAATATACTCATTATGCAACTTAGGAGGGTGGTTTTGCTGTGGTCGCATTGTCGCGTGTGTCATATGAGTAATTAGTCTACTAATTTATTCTACTCATCTATGCACTTGAAGGCACATAACCCTGAATTATAGATTCAGTAATGAAAATATAAGTTTTGGATATACGCTCAACTTTGCTTGTGTTCTGCAACATCTTTGGATCGCTTTCTCAACGGAGTTTCTGGCAGGATCAAGAGCAGAGACTACTGTAGATTGAGGAGGCTTATGGTCTAAACTTCGACCACTCAAAAGCTCTTTGCATCGGTAGCAGCTTACCAACTTTCTAACGTTCGTCTGTGATCATCAAGTCTCAAGTGAAATTTATATTCATTATCACTTGGATTATATCCGCTCAGATTGTTTTAATGAATTGTAACTGTAAATAAGGAGGATAAAAAAATGTCTGAACAATCCATTTCAGTTTTGAATAATTTAATTCAGGTTAATAAGGACACAGAGGAAGGTTTTCGCACAGCGGCTGAAAATGTTGAAGATACGAATTTAAAGAAAATATTTTTAACGAAAGCTAATACATATCAGTTGGCGGTGACAAGTTTGCAGGGCCACGTTGCAAAAATGGATGGTGAATATGAAGAAAATGGTACCCTACTTGGTTCTATTCATCGTGGATGGATTAATATCAAAGGGGCGCTAACGGGTAAAGATTCCCATGCGATTCTCGTGGAATGCGAAAAGGGTGAGGATATTGTGAAAGCGGCTTATGCAAAAGCTTTAGAGCAAAATTTACAGCAAAATGTTCGCTCTCTCATTCAAGGGCAATATGAAACAGTTATAAAAGATCATGATCAGATTCGTGATTTGCGTGATAATTATGGGACATCAATCTAGTGCCAACTCAATGTGATAAATAAGGAGATAAAAAATGAAAATAAAATTAGTCATAACAGCATTTATTCTAGCTGTAATTGGTGCCATCAACTGGGGAACAGTTGGGGTGTTAGGTATTAATTTAGTCGAAGTTTTGTTTGGCTTCTCGCCGTTATTGGTAAAATCTGTCTACACACTTGTTGGCCTTTCCGGTTTATATTTACTTGTGGTGGGCAGGGGGTTTATAAATTTTCTAGGCAGTAAGATGCTATAGGAATTTTTTTTAAGACAGAGTTCAGATAAATTTTAGGGATGAATTCGGTAGGTTAGTTTTCTTTGCAAATTGTAATATTTAGAGAAACGTAATTTTAAGATTTTGTGCCCAATTCACCCTAAATTTATTAAAGCATAATGAATGCCACTGCAGCTTGGATGATCAAAAGTTTAAAATATAAATTTCCAATTTGTTAATTTTCAAAATTTTTCAATTTAAATTTAAGTCTACAACTATTAATACTCGTTTAAAATTTTTTTAACCATTTAAAATTTTCATCTAGACAAACACTTTATATCTTTGTTATGAATTATGTACACAATTCAAAACAAGGAGAAAATCATGTTACTCAAAAGTGTTGAGCAACCTAAAAAATATCTTACTAAACCCATAGGACAATTTCAAAAGTTCTCTCATTATAGCGGGTCGAGAAATACTTACCATCGAAGTGGTATTAAAAATATCGCCCAAAATTATAAAAAATATAAACTTGATAAGAACTGTTTATTTGCTTTCGGACCTTGCAAAATAAACAAATTGAACGTGCCCTATTTTGATGTATTTGTTCCCGCTGGTCCTCCCGCTAATATCGATGATCCTTATAAAAGACATTTGGATTTAGGCCGTTATCTCACTCGACACCCTTTGTCGTCGTACTATTTTAAAGTAACGGGTTATTCAATGATTAACGCCGGCATTAACCATAATGATTTGTTGGTCGTTGACACAGCCTTGAAGCCTAAGCATAGGGATATTATTATTGCTGTGCTCAATGGGGAATTTACTTTAAAACGCTTATATTTAGAAGAATCACAAGTAAAATTGTTATCTGCAAATCCAGATTTTCCACCTATTACCATAACCAAAGAAATGAGCTATTTTGTACAAGGTGTTGTAACGACCGTCATTCGTACTTTTAATCCCTTGCCCTATGATAATCATTTCAAAGATTCTGATTACAAATATTTTTAAACGAATGTGTAAACCCATAGCTTGTAAGCTATCTAATTTTTAAAATCGAGATTATTATGACTAAATTAATTAAATTAATGGCCCTTTCCTTAGTGATAACAGGTTGTGAACCCCTACCTTTAGATATTCAAGGAACAGTCACCTCAGTGAGACAAATAGGAAAGCAAATGACGGAGTATTTTGTTAAAACAGATAATCCAACAATCCCCTATTACATTATAAAAATTAACAAGGCTAGCTTAGAGGTTGGTTCTAAAATCACCATCGAGTTTCCAGAACAATCAATTTCTGCTTATTAAGCTTTTTAATTCGGTTATGGTGCTTCATGCAGAAGGGAGTTGGATTTGATATCGTTCCCTTTTCGACTATATTTTTAAGAAATTAATTTCTCTAAATCACTAACTGTATTGGCTTCTCGCGATGGCTTATCCCATCGAATTCTACGCACACGGGGGAAGCGTACCGCAATTTTTGATTTATGACGGTTAGATAATTGGACACTATCAAATTCAATCTCAATAACAAGTTCGGATGATACTTCCCGAACCGGGCCAAATTTTTTTGTTGTATGATTTCTTACCCATTGATCCAGTTTTACAAGTTCTGCATCTGTAAAACCCGAATAAGCTTTGGCAACGGGAACCAATATTAAATTACCTGTTTGATCAGTTGTCCACGCGCCAAGCGTATAATCTGAATAAAAAGAACTTCTTTTTCCGTGTCCTCGTTGTGCATACATCATAACAACATCTGCAGATAATGGATCACGTTTCCATTTATACCAATGCCCCTTAACTCGTCCGGCTAAATAGGGACTATCGAGGTTTTTAATCATAAATCCCTCAGTTTGTTGAAATTCAGTATCTGTGCGAATTTTTTGATGTGTGTCTTGGAGTTCATTCATATTTTTGAAAGTTACAAGATTTGATATATCCCAATATTGTGAGGGATGACCATTTATCCATTCTTCGAGACGCTGACGTCGTTGTTTAAACGGTAATGAGCGTAAATCTTCATTCTCATGAATTAAAAGATCATACAGTCTAATAAATGCTGGAAATTCTTCTTGAATTTTCTTTGTGGGATTTTTTCGGTTCAGTCTTTGTTGTAAATCATTGAAAGTAGCAATTCCGCCAGGGTGTTTAACAAGAAGTTCGCCATCAACGACAGCATTTAACTGAACATTTTCAATAATATCAGGAAAGACATGGGAAATATCCTCCCCGGAACGAGAATAGATTCGACAAGATTCACCATCTCCCACGAGTTGGACTCGTATACCATCCCATTTCCATTCTACAGCGTAATGCGTGGGTGTAATGTTGGTGAGTTCAGCTTCTTCGATAGGGCTTGACAACATAAAGGGTCGGAAATTTAGACGATGATTTAATGTGGGCTTATCACTTTTACCATTTAGCCACGAAAATAATTCAAGATACGGCGGTGTCAGTCCATGCCACATCTCTTCAATTTCTTCTACAGTCACGTGAGAAGAAATTTGCGCAAGTGCTGTTTTGGCAAGCCGTTCTGACAATCCAATGCGTAAGCCACCTGTAATTAATTTAACTAAGGCCCACCGCTCAATTGTTGTACTCGCATTTAACCATGAGACTATATGATTTAATGCCTCATGTTGTTTATTGGTTTGTAATGTGTGCGCAACCATTTCTAGAGAGTTAGGTGTAATGCCGGGGGCATGAGGCCATAAAAAGGCGATCGTTTCTCCCAGGTCCCCTACATAGTCATATGAATAAGCATAGAGAACAGGATCAACTCGTTCGAGGATGAGCTTTTTTAATTGGCTTGCCTTTATAAGAGGAAAAGTTAAATTGCCGGTTAAGATTGCAAGGGCAAAACCTCGTTCAGGATCCGGTGTTTCATTAAAATAATTTTTTAAAATTTCAATCTTGCGATTGCGCGAATGCGTTAAAATTAGATGATGAAGAAGATTAGCAAATTCTTTCATTCACTTTCGCCTTCCATACCCACAAGTGATAAGGCTTTGGCCTCATAGCCTTTACTTTGGGCATAATGTATCAACGCATCTTCTTGACCATGGGTTACCCATAACTGGTCAGGATTAACGTCCTCTAATGTTTGGATTAATTCAGGCCAGTCTGCATGGTCTGATATGACTAAAGGAAGTTCGATACCTTTTTGCTTTGCTCTTTGAAGTATTCTCATCCAACCTGAAGCCAGTCCAATGACGGGATCTTCAAACCGTCTTGACCAGCGATCTGCTAATGCAGACGGTGGACAGAGAATGAGTTGACCATTCAATTGCTTTTTATCAATAGTGCTGACCAGTATTAATTCACCAAAATCAAACCCGTGTTGATGGTAAAGTTGAGTGAGCCCCTCTAAAGCTCCGTGCAAATATATCGGCTGACCATATCCAAGCTGCCTAAGTCTTAGCAACAAACGTTGGCATTTTCCTAATGCATAGCATCCCACCAAGTGGGGGCGATCCGGATAACTTTTCATAGAGTCAATGAGTTTCTGTAACTCTAGACTGTCATCAGGATGTGTAAAAACAGGGAGTCCGAATGTAGCTTCTGTGATAAATACTTCGCACGAGACGGGCTCAAATGGCTCACAAGTCGGATCATAGCGTCGCTTATAATCGCCAGAAACGACGACCCTTTGCCCGCGATAATCGAGAAGAACTTGCGCACTTCCCCACACGTGACCTGCGGGATAAAAGGAAACAGAAATGTCTTTGATTTGTAAATGATGATAATAGGGTAGGGGTTGTATTTTTTCCCCGCAGGCTTCTCGATAGCGGTGTTTCATAATCTCAATAGTACCCGAGGTGGCGAGCACATGCTTATTATTTGGTCGAGCATGATCAGCATGACCATGTGTGATTACGGCATACTCTGCAGGTCGCCAAGGATCGATATAGAAACCACCGGGTTCACAATAAAGCCCATGATCTTTGATTTTAAGCCAATCCACAGTCATTAAATATCTTTCAAATTAAGATGTAAAGATGGGTTAGAAGATCTATAATAGCTAACATGATACCCAAAATTTTCCAAGAATGGTTTGATACGAAGGGTTGGCATTTGCGGCAACACCAACTTGATATGTTGCGTGCTTATCAGACAGAGAAAGATATTCTTTTACTCGCACCCACGGGAGCGGGGAAAACTTTAGCGGGATTTTTGCCGGTATTGAAAGATCTCTATGAGAGTCCGGATTTTAAAGGATTACATACAATATATATTTCTCCTCTAAAAGCCCTAACGAATGATATTGCGCGTAATTTGCAGCATCCTATTAATGAAATGGGTTTACCGATAAAAGTTGAAAGTCGCACAAGTGATACGTCAACTTACAAAAAGGCGCGTCAAAAACACACACCTCCCCATATTTTATTAACGACTCCTGAGTCGTTGGCTTTACTTTTAACTTATCCTGAAGCGAAAACTCTTTTTAAATCTCTTCAAACAATAATTATTGATGAGATTCATAGTTTGGCCTCAAATAAAAGAGGGGATCAAACAACCTTAATACTGGCTCGACTAAAAATACTGGCACCAAATGCTCGGCGTATTGGATTATCCGCAACTGTTGCAGATCCGCAAAAAATGACCACATGGCTGGGCTATGAAAAACCTGCCTATTTGATACATTTAAAAAAGGATATAAAGCCCCTCGTTAAGATTATTTATAGTGATATATCTTTACCTCTCACAGGCCACTACCCCTCATCTGATCTCATAAAAAAAATTTACGAAACGATTCAATCAAATCAAATGAGTATTGTTTTTGTGAATACCCGTTCTCAAGTTGAGAGATTGTTTAAGGATTTGTGGGTTATTAATGATTCAAATGTTCCCATTGGAATTCATCATGGCTCCTTAACAAAAGATATGCGCACAAAAGTTGAAACAGCAATCACGAATCAGCAATTACGAGCTGTTGTGGCGACATCATCCCTGGATTTGGGTGTTGATTGGGGGAACGTAGATCTGGTTATCAATTTAGGAGCCCCCAAGGGAATTAGTCGTTTGGTACAAAGAATAGGGCGTTCAAATCATCGGCTCGATTCACCGAGTCATGCTATATTAGTACCTACGAATTGTTTTGAAGCCTTAGAATGTCAGGCGGCATTGCAAGCTATTTCTGCGGGTATTCTTGATGACCCACCGCCGAATTCAAAAGGTGGATTAGATGTTTTAGCTCAACATATCATGTCATGTGCATGTGCTAGCCCCATAGATGTTGACAGCTTATATGCGGAAGTTATTACGGCTTATCCTTATTCAAAACTTACAAAATCCCTTTTCCAGGATACTTTTAATTTTGTCGTGAATGGCGGTTATGTATTAGAGCACTACGAACAATATCATCGATTAATCAAAGATGACTCAGGCAGTTTTTATCCTCGTAATGCCCAACTCAAACAACGTCACCGTATGAATATTGGGACAATTGTTGAGGCAGAGAAATTAAAAGTTATGCTCGTGTACAATAAAGCCGGAACAAAAAGAAAACGGGGAAAGGGCTTGCATCTCGGGGATATCGAAGAAAGATTAATTCTAGGTATGGAACCTGGTGATACGTTTCTATTCGCCGGTCAAATTTTACAATATCAGGGAATACGTGATTTAAAAGTTGAAGTAAGTCGCTCAAATAATCGAGAGGCAAAAATTCCAGTTTTTTCTGGGGGAAGAATGCCGCTTTCTTCTTATTTGGCGGCATCAGTAAAACATCTCTTAACAACACCAAAAAAGCATATGGTTTTTCCTTTATATCTTCAAAAATGGTTGCGAGCTCAAGCCACATTTTCTCAACTACCTGGCGAGGAAGAATTGCTGGTTGAGCTATTTTCTCACAAAGGATTTAATTATATCACCGCCTACACTTTTGAAGGAAGGCCAACCAATCAAACGCTAGGATTTTTATTATCTCAACGTCTTGAGAATGAGGGTTGTCATCCTTTAGGTTTTTCAGTTTCTGATTATGGATTAAGTTTGTGGTGTTTGAATTCTATTCCGCAGTCAACTTTAAAAAAACTTTGGCACCCAACATTCTTTAAAGATGAATTAAATAATTGGTTAGACCATTCGTCCATGTTAAAACGCTTTTTTCGTAACACCGCAGTGGTATCAGGATTAACAGAACGCAAATTTCCAGGGCAGTCAAAAACGGGCAAGCAAGTTACTTTTAGTACGGATTTAATTTACGAGGTGCTTATTAAATATGATCCCAACCATTTGTTGCTAAGGAGCAATCGTTTAGACGTAGAGCGAGATTTAATTAATTTGGATAGACTGAAATCTTTCTTGGAAACTTATCAGGATAAAATTCATTATCAAACTTGTGAACGACTAACACCATTTTCTATACCCATAATTCTCGAAAAAACGGTGGAAGGTATTGAGGGTGCAGGTACGGATGCATTAATAGCCTTAAAAACTGTTCAAGAAAGAAGTGAATTACTATATCGAGAAGCAACCCATGAATGACTCTTTAGAAATTTCTTTGGGTGGTGAAAAATTGTGGTTATCAAGCTGTCGCTGTTTATGGTGGCCAGTCAGGGAAACTCTCATCGTCTCTGATTTACATATTGGCAAGGGTATTGATTTTTCTGTAAGAGGGGCGTTATTGCCCCCTTATGATGTGCAAGATACATTAAGTCGCCTGAAACGGCTTATCGACAAATTTAAGGCTAAGCGCGTCATTAGCTTAGGAGATAACTTTCATAGAAGTTATTCATTTGGAGCCCTGAAAGAATGGGAGAAAAAATCCGTTAATGACTTAGTTTTCAGTGTTTCAGAATGGGTTTGGATCCTGGGTAATCATGATCCAGATTTACCTGTTGAATTAGGGGGTACAAAAATTGAAAATATGAGTGATGGATATCTTGGTTTTTACCACGAGCCCAATCTCCACAATAAGGATAAATTTCAAATAGTAGGACATTATCATCCCAAATACGTAACTAGGATACACCGGCAACGTATTAGTAAGCCTTGTTTTGCTTGGAATCAGAAAACGTTAATTATGCCGTCATTTGGAAGCTATACTGGAGGCCTTAACGTTGCTCATTCTGAAATATTAAAAGTCCTTAGTCATTCATTTTACATTGCCACTGCAGATACAGAGCCCAAACCAATTTTAATTGAACAAAATTTCTCATAAAGATCACCAATAATTTTTAGATCCATTTATATCTCTTCTTAAAAAAGAATTGACTTACCTGTCTATATAACTGTAGTTATGATTTAAGTACATAATTCATATTTAAAAGTAAGATTATGGGGAAATAAATGGCAAAAGGTGGGGCGCGAGTTGGAGCGGGTAGAAAAGCCAATTCAGGAGCTTTTGGTGAAAAAACTGTTGCCAAGCGTATTCCGGTGTCATTAGTCAATGGGATTGAATGGCTCATTGATTCTTGGAAGGAAGAAAAAAGTAAAGATAGTTTGCAGTTTGTTGTTAAAAATTTGGGGCGTTTTCGTTCAAACCCCATTCACTTACCTCTTTTTGAGAGCCGGGTATCCGCAGGTTATCCGTCGCCTGCTGACGATAATTTAGAAGCCTCTTTAGACTTAAATCAACATTTGATTGAGAATCCAAATACCACATTCCTTGTTAAAACCTCCGGTGACTCCATGAAGAATGCGGGAATTAATAGCAATGATATTTTGGTTGTCGATCGATCTATAGAACCAAAACACTCCTCTATCGTTATTGCGGCACTCAATGGGGAATTAACAGTTAAGCGTCTTCATATTGAGGGGAAAAATATTACACTAAAGGCTGAAAATCCCGAGTATCCTTCAATAATTATTACTGAAGAAATGGATTTTGTGATTTGGGGTGTGGTAACTTCTGTCATTCATGAATTCAGAAACTGATCATTGTTATCTGTTACGTATAACCCTTTAAATCTCTTTGAGATGTTTTGGTAAAATTAAAATTATAACATGCCAAAAATAACACGCCCGTGAATTAAAAAATAAAAAATAAAGGATTCTGCACTATGAAGACCAACAAAAAAAACTTAAATTTGGCCCCTCAGCAGCTTGTTATTATTAAAAATAAAAATGATGAAGAGAAAGCACTAGAACAATACAGATTGTTGTCGGAATCTATTGATTATACAAGTGAAATTCGTGAAAGTGCCAATAATTTTTGGATTACTGTTAACTCATTATTGATATCGGGTGTCGCTTATCTTAGGGGACTTGAAAGTATTAACCGTGACCAGTATGCCTTTTTAATGTGGAGTTCTTTAATACTGGGAACTTGTTTGTGCTATTCCTGGCTCAGTTCCTTAGGAAATATTAAAAAATCTATAGATACGCGTAATCAAATTATGATGGAAATTGAAAAATTTTTACCTGTAAAAATATTTACTAGTACTCTTGGACAGCCAGAAAATGTTGAAAATAAATCCTCTATAACAATTAAAGAGATGTTGGTGCCGTGTACCTTTTTACTGGGGTATATATTTTTTGCAATACTTCTTGTGTGGATGCCGTCAACTGTTCTTGGCAAGAGTTAGAGGATTTTAAGGTCCATTTGAGTTGCCTCAAATAGGTAGAGGCACTGACTAGAATATATAAAATATAAATTAAAGCATTGAGATTCGATTGAAATATCGCTAAGGTTTGGCACTCTCATTTTTTGAAAACACGTTGGAGAAAGCGGATGTATATAATTGCTTTACAAATGCTGTTTGGGGATAAGGGTAAGTATTTAACCATGGTGGTCGGGATTTCATTCGCGGCATTAGTCATGACACAACAGCCAGGCATATTCGTAGGCCTCATGAGTCGGACTTATAGTTTTGTGAAGGATGTGTCTTTACCTGATATCTGGGTTATGGATCCTGGGGTTCAATTTGTTGAAGAACACAAACCAATACGTGATACAGACTTATGGCGCATTAGGGGTGTTAGCGGAGTCGAATGGGCAGTTCCTCTTTTCAAAAATCTTATGCGAACTAAGTTGCCGGATGGGCGCACAAAAACGATTGATATGACAGGTATTGATGATGCGACTTTACTAGGAGCTCCTCATAAAATAATTGTTGGAAACCTTTCTGATTTTAAACGGAATGATGCCGTTTTTGTTGATCAAGAAGCCGCTCGTACGCATCTCAAGGTTTATTTGCCGAATAAACAAACAAGACCTTTAAATATAGGAGATGTGCTAGAAATCAATGATCGTCGAGCTGTCGTGGCAGGTTTTGTAAAAATTTCACGAAATTTCGTGCTTCAGCCACAAGTTTATACGACTTATAGTCGTGCATTGAGATACGCTCCCCCAGCGCGAAGACATTTAACATATATCCTTGTTAAGGCCAAATCAGGCCAAGATCCTCATGCCCTTTGTCAGAAAATATCAGATACCACTCAACTTGCAGCTTATACCGCAGATGAATTTAAATCTATCAGCCTAAATTATTGGATGAAGAGCACTGGAATTCCTATCAACTTTGGTATTTCAATTCTATTGGGGTTTATTGTTGGAGCAGCCATTGCGGGGCAAACTTTTTATAATTTTGTACAAGAAAATTTGAAACATTATGCATCCCTCAAAGCTATGGGCCTAAAAAACAAAGTTCTTGCTCGCATGGTGGCTCTTCAAGCTATGGTCGTGGGCATGGTGGGGTATGGAATTGGTGTAGGATTAACAACAATATTTGGCATGTTGGTACATGATACGGTTCTCGCCTTTCTTTTGCCCCCGTCTTTACTGCTTTTTGCTGGAGTTGGTGTTCTTCTCATCGTCATATTATCGGCTGTCCTTGGATTGCGCCGCGTCATAAATGTTGACCCTTCCATCGTATTTCGGGGATAGAAGATGGTAGCAATCCAATGTAAGGCATTAACAAAATCTTTTAAGACTGCAGATGTAGAAACTGTTGCTTTGCGAGGCGTTGACTTAGAAGTTCTTGCAGGGGAATTTTTAATGATCGTGGGTCCTTCCGGTTGTGGAAAAACTACACTTCTTTCTATTATTGCGGGAATTTTACGAGCCGATTCTGGAAAATGCATTGTAGAAGGATACGACTATCAACAGATGTCAACGGATGAATTGATGGAATTCCGAGCTAAACATTTGGGATTTATTTTTCAATCCTATAATTTAATCCCTACCTTATCTCTCGCTCAAAATGTTGCAATTCCTCTTATTATTAATGGGACTCCCCATGACAAGGCCGTCAAACGTGCCGAGCAAATATTAGCTGAAGTGCATTTAAAAGACAAAATGCGTAGTCGACCCAACCAATTATCGGGAGGCCAGCAACAACGTGTAGCCATAGCTAGAGCTTTGGTCCACAATCCCTCCTTATTAATTTGTGATGAGCCAACAAGCGCTCTTGATCATGCAACAGGCACCAAAATATTAAGCCTTATGCAAGATATAAATAAGAATTTTAAAACTACGTTAGTGGTTGTAACGCACGATAATCGAATATTTCAGTATGCTGACCGCATCGCTTATATGAACGATGGGTGCATAGAAAGGGTTGTAAAACAAAATGCTTGATCGAATAAAGAATCTTATTGCCCATCTTACTCAACAATATATAAATAGGGGAACAATTCAATATTTGTGGAAAAATCAGCTATTGGTTCTCATAGCGATTATTGGATTTTGTGCTGCCATTCTGTTCTCCTTTACAAAGGGTCAAAATGCTTCTCTCCCAGCTCATCAAGAGACATTTCCTCCTTCTTCACCATTTAAATATAATATTTCGGGCACGGGCTATGTAGAAGCTAATACGCGCAATATAAGTATTGGTTCTTTTACCTCTGGAATTGTTTCTGAAGTTTATGCAAAAGAAGGCCAGACTGTTAAAAAAGGTGATCCTTTATTTTGTTTGGATAATAGAGCGGCCCTTGCTGAAGTTGCATTACGAGAGAAGGAATTGGAGGCGGCCCAATCCAATTGGGATGTTGCCAAGGTCAATCTTTTGGAAAGCCAAGATCTTCTAAGTCGGGGAGAAAAATTGAAATTAGGGCTTGTAATTAGTACCGAAGAAATTCAAAAGCGTAAATTTGCAGTCCAAAAGTTAGAGGCCCAAACAAAGCTTCAGGAAAGCAAAATAGAGCAAGCCAAAGCCTACCTAAATTTGGCGACTATCGTGTTGGATAAATTAACCGTTAAAGCCCCAATAGATGGTCTGATTATGAAGGTTGGTATTCGATTAGGCGAAAGAATTACGGAAGCCGTGACCTCCCCGCAAGGGCTTATATTAATGGGCAATACAAACCCTTTACATATTAGAGTTCAGATTGATGAAAATGATGCGTGGCGATTCGATGCTCAATCAAAAGCCTTTGCTTATCTGAAAAGCAATCGCAACATTCGCTTTGCTCTAAAACTAGTACGTGTTGAACCTTATGCCCAACAAAAGCAACAGTTAAGCGGAGAAAGCACTGAGCTTATTGATACACGAATCATCGAATGTGTCTACCAAATGCCCGACGACAGTAAAGGCATATATATTGGGCAGCAGATGGATGTATTTATTGAGGCTAGACAAGAATCTTAAAACTTCATAAGGGTATCATTTTAAATATTTTATCACTACAAAAAGTATGGTAGATAGAAATGTTATCTATAATTTTTAAAAAAAATTGTTTGAGTCCCTCAAACAAAACGATAAAGGAAGTTGACATGAAATATTTAATTGCGTGGCTAGTTGGTGTACCTGCAGGAATTTTAGCTATTGTCTGGTTCGTTAGACACATAATTTTTTAAAACATATTTTATTATTTTTGGTCAAAAAAATTCCTATTATAGACCATTGTCTTGTTAAAAGTAAAATGTTGAAAAATATTTAATTGGGAGTTTGAAAGGACGTATAATGACTAAAATAATTTATTTATTTTTAATTTTGAATCTTTCAATTTTAAATAGTGGATTGGCTACAGAGTCAGTTGAAAAAAGTGAGGGCGATAATTTATCCACGAAGAGTAATAAAGTCCAAATTCAACATAACCCTGACTTGTGGCTGCATATAAATGTAGATCGTAATTCTTATACGGCTTATGCAAAAGCCTGGGTTACTCAAGGATCAGCTGATACGGCAAAACCATTTGCCGTTGAAAATATCACTCTTTCTCTTTATTTTTCGTCAAATCAAGAAAAGACACTTATAAATCAATCTGAAATTGAAATAACAAACAGGCTTTCTAAGCCTTGTTACGACAAAGCGACGGCTAGTGTCAGTACGACAGGTCCTGTAGGTCATATATCTGTATCTTCTTAACTTAATTTTGGATTTCATTTAGGGGCAAAAATGCTGAATGGATTTAATTTCTAAGGGTTCTTGGGTTGCATAAAATTCTGCATTATTAAGATTTCCTATTTTTCAATTCCAACTTGATTTATTTGCCATTTTACGTAAAAACGTGCTAAAATTATTTTTAGGAATTTCAGTTATTTTTAATTTTTAGGAATTAAGCATGTCATCTTCCGTCAATGATTCGCTCCCCATTCAAAAAATTCAACATGATCCTCAATTAGGGCAGCTGTATAAAATTTGTTTTGTCAACATACTCTTTTCCATTTTCACTCTCGGTATCCATAGATTTTGGGGAATAACGCGATTGAGGAAATATCTTGTGCGATGCTCAATGCTTCAAAATGACCGCTTTGAATATACGGGCAAAGGGATAGAGCTTTTCCGGGGTTTCGTTAAGGTTATGGGTGTTTTTATGGCTCTTTGGGGACTTTATTTTGGGGTGGGGTATCTTATTCAGCATGTTCTCAATATGCCTTTTCTCATGAAAATTATTGATGTTGTTCTTGCTATTGCCTACGTTCCTACACTTTTTTTTCTCATCTATACCGGGGCTTATGGTGCTCTGCGCTATCGTTTGACGAAAACACGTTGGAGAGGAATTCGGTTTAACCTGTCGGGTTCCGCATTCTCTTTTGGGCTATTTGCAATGAAGCGTGTTTTTTTAAATATTATTTCATTGGGAATATTGATTCCCACATCTGCTTTAAAAAAGGAGAGCCTTCTCATCAATAATATGTCTTATGGTAGTTTAAAATTTTCAATGAATTACCCTACACATCATTTAAATAAAGTGAATATTGTTACACTCCTTTTGGCCATTCCTACGTTAACTTTTTCTCGCATTTGGTATCATGTAGCCCTTCGAAAATTTATCTATGAGAATATTCAGCTGCAAAATATTCGATTTAGATTTACAATGACTCCCGGTTGCCAAATTCTTCTCGATATAAAGGCATTTTTACTACTTATGATTACAGTTGGGTTGGGCTATCCGATTGTTCTTCAAATGTATATCAAGACCTTTTTAGATAATGTGGAAATTATAGGCGATTTAGATTCTCTAAAAGCATTACAATCTCAACAACCTGAATTAACCACTGGCGAAGGTCTTGAGGGTGTCTTTGGCGAATCTCTGATATAACTGTACATTGTAAAGATTGTTGGGATCTTTAATTCACAAATATCTCCTTGAGAAAGATAATCTTGAGAATGAATAAGACGGCAAAATTTTATGATGGAAAATCATCCATTTCTTTTTCCGTGCAAATTAACCCGGATATACACGGTATATTTGTTAAAGGTCTTGGTTCAAAGACATCAGAGTATTACCAATATTCTGATCTTAAGATTATTGAATTACCCGTAAATTCATTGCCCGGCGTTATCGCATCTATAGCAAATTCTGATGTCCGGTTGCTTATTGAAGACCCCAGTCTATTTTCGATGATCCAGTCCAAAATAAAAATGAAGTCATCCAAATTCTCATCTTTATGGATATCGGGCATGCTGTTAGCGATGACGACTTTTATTTGTTTAATTCTTCTTTATAAACTGCCATATAATTACTCCCACCTTATTGCTGAAGCCATTCCCCAATCCTGGGAGGATAAGTTTGGTGAATATGGAGCAAAGGTACTTACAACAGATTATGTGACTTGTACCAATGATTTGGGACAAAAGGCTTTAGAAAAATTGGTTCGCGATTTGGTTAACGCAGGTGAGGTACCAGTTCCCGTGACCATCAAGGTTTTTGATGATGATTCAACAAACAATGCATTTGCGATGTCAGGAAATCAAATCTTTGTTTTTAGTGGTCTTATCAAGAATTCTGATGATTATGATGAATTAGCAGGTGTTTTGGCTCATGAGATAGGGCATGTTTTAAAGCGACATCCAACGGAAAGGATGATTCATGGTCTCGGATTATCTTTCCTCATCAAAATGATTAGTGGCGGAATTGGGCAGCTTGATTCTTTATTAACCACGTCGAGTTTGTTTCTAACGTTGCATTATAGTCGTGCCCACGAAACCGAGGCAGATGATGTTGCCATTCAAATCCTGACGAAAACAGGTATAGGAACAAAAGGATTTTTGACCTTTTTTGACAAACTAGAAGCCGAACAAACAGAAAAGTTAAAGAAATTTCATAAGGCTTCCAAAAAATTAGAGGGTTTTTTGTCAACTCACCCCTTGACAGAGGACCGAATTAACCACATCAAGAATCAATCCGTTAAACCAAATGTCCCGCGCAAGAGAATCCTTACAAAGGTAGAATGGGCACAAATTAAAGCCATGTGTCAGACAAAAATTTCAAGCTAGGCGAAATTTTTTGGGTTGCTCAAATAATATTAAAGGTTAATTTTCTCCCCAATTTCACCTATCTTTTCAAGCATCCACAACTTAACAATATGAATGTAAAATGCTTTAAAACAATAATTTAGGGAAGGAAGTTAAAATGAATCACAATCAATTTGAAGGAAAATGGGATCAAATGATCGGTTCTATTAAAGAAGCTTGGGGCAATCTTACAGACCAAGATCTGGAAAAGGTTAAAGGTAAGAAAGATCAGCTTGTGGGTCTTATTGAAGAAAAATATGGGGAAACGAAAGAAGAAATTGAAACCAAAATTAATAAGCTTCTTGATAAATTATCTAGCTAGGAGATGTTAATCATCTTTCGTAAATGATAGTAAATAGTTTTGTCTATATAAAATATTGTAATAAGGTGCAAAAAATGAACATATTTTTTGCACCTTAATTTTTATTTAATACGAAATATTCCTTAAGGTGTCTAAAGATATTATAATAGGAAACTTCTTTCATGCCGGAATTGCCTGAAGTCGAAACGGTCTGTCGTGCTTTGCGACCTGTTCTTGAAAGCCAAACCTTTATAAAGATTCAGTATAATCGTCCTGATTTGCGCTATCCTTTGCCTGGTGATATGGAAAATAAGCTGAAACAGCATCGCATGACACAGGTGAGACGCCGCGCTAAGTATATTTTAATTGATTTTGATCATGGTTTAACTTTGCTTTGGCATTTAGGGATGTCCGGTCGTGTCCTTATTGAGAAATCGCAGATAACGCAGTTACAAGCAGAGCGTCACGATCATGTGATTTTTACAACTTCCCATAATTATAAAATCACCTTTAGGGATCCGCGTCGCTTTGGTTTTTTATTACTGAAATCCACCCAGAATTTCGAGAATGAAGCCCCTTTTGATTCGATGGGATTTGAACCTTTAGGCGATCCATCTCTTATTCTTTCAAAATTTCACGCGTCTCTTAAAAATCGGGCTATTCCCCTTAAAAGTGCTCTTCTAAATCAAAATATTATTGCAGGAATCGGTAATATTTATGCCTCAGAAGCTTTATGGCAGGCAAAAATTTCTCCTTTCCGCCTTTCGAATACTGTGACTCTTGAAGAAACCAGGATTTTATTACAAGAAATTCAAGATGTATTGACAAGAGCCATTGCCGCGGGCGGGTCAACGTTACGTGATCATATTCAGCCAGATGGGAATAGAGGATATTTCCAACACTCTTTTCGCGTTTATGATCGGGCCAATCAGCCTTGTGATCATTGTCGGGTTACGCCACTTTTAAAAGTTATTCAAAATGGTCGTGCGACTTACTATTGTAGTCAGTGCCAACGTTAAAAGATTCTTTTGTATATTACTCTTTCCCAACAATTCAACCTGATTTTGTCAGCAAATATTACGAATATCAAATTCATACGCATATGACGACTTGCATAATATTAAATAATAGGGCTACGATTAGAGTATAAAATTTTTGTATAATTTTATTTATCTAAGAAAGGACATATTATGCTTCGCAAAATTTCTCTTCTGACCCTTGCTTTATGCAGTCAAACCCTTGCCGATTCTTTTGATTATAATTCTGGCCATTCGTCCAATACACTGCAATTTTATGCAGGGCTTTCTGGGGGCTTAGAGCGTATGACGGGCAGGAGAACAGATAGTGTAACGGAAGATGATCTTGCTGGGGGAATCGGTCAGCTTCAGACAATATTTTCAAATAAAGGAATGTCTGAGAACAATGCTGTGACATCGCTTATAGGGGGTTTTTTATGGGGCTTCCCCCAATCAACGATTTTGATTGGTCCAGAAATTTACTTTGGTCGGGGGAACACAGCATCAGCGGTTCAAGATGATCGTTTAGATTTAATTGGTGACTTTCGACATTATTCTACAACCCTTCAACGCAAAAACTCCTATGGCTTAATTCTGAGAGCAGGCTACCAATTTAATGAGAATTACTTAGGTTATCTATCCGCAGGGTATGATAAAGGCCAGTTTGCAACGGATAGAGTGATAACTTATGACCCAAGAAATGTTACCGCAACTCGAGCCAAAAAAACCAAATGGTTGAACGGGCTTTCATTGGGCATGGGGATTGAGAAAAAATGTGGATCATTTGTTGTCGGCGTTGATTTGCGAATGATAAAGTATAGTACTTTCAGAGTTACGGACGCGCTAAATATTGCACCAGGAATAAATCCAGGATTTATTGATTTTTCTGCTTCACCAAAAATATATTCTGGAAATTTAAGAATTTCTTATCAATTTTAAATTTATAATTGTGATAGAAGAAAATTTAGGAGAAGAGTGTTAAAATGATGCTAATAAAAACTACTTGTCGTTTGTTATCTACCACGGCGTTAATTTTAGGCGTTTTAACGGCGCCTCTGTATTCCATGCAACAAGATCTTCAGACTCAGGTAACTACTCTCTTTGGACCAAACAGTCCTTTAAAAGGAGGAATTCGAAAAAAGAGCATCAATACGGCCTATACACAGCTTGAGCAAAAGAAACTCAATCATGATCCCATTGCCGAGGAAGTTTTAAACGAGTATTCTGATACTTCGGATGATGGGAAAGAAGAGGCTTTAAAAGAATATTATAAGGCTCTTAACCCTCGCAAAAAAGGAACGACTAGTCCCACTGCGGCTCACGGAGCATCGAATGGTATTCCGGGCAATTTGGCTTCGATGAGTATTTCAGACCTTAAGGTTATCTATCACAATGCTATTGGATTGAATAAAGAAAGGGATAGCTCTCAACATAGCTGGACAAGTGACCAATATGTAAATGAGATCATAAGACTTCAAGTAGAGTTGGCCAGAAAGGGGACACATTTATTTGGTGGCGGGGCAAGTTCTTCGAGTTCATCAAGTTCGTCATCAACAAAAATGGGACTCGTAACACAACCCAGCGAAATCGAAATAGTCGTTGATAACTGTGTCAAAGGATTAAAAAAATATCTGGAAGATATCGATCCGATTAGTGTAAAAATTGCGTTTGATAAATATGTCCAACCTGTACTTGCATTGAGTAAAGATTGGAAAAATTTTAGTGAATTGTATGAAGTTGCTTTAACTGCTATCCAAACTGACGGTTTTAGTCAGGAGAAACGACAAAGAATAGAAGCTTTTGTAAACTTATTTGAATACAATGGCGAGTTTAAAAGCATGAAATTTCTAGAAAAATATAGGGCTAATATTCCAGATCCCTTTGAAGAATTATATCATGTGGGAGAAGAAATCCATAAGCATCAGTATAGCAATAAATATGATAGTTTAAGTATTGAAGAAAATCCCCTAAAAATTCTATGTTATATTGATTTAAAAACTGTCACTGCTCTTGCTGCTAAAGAAACTTCAGACATTATTTATCATTATCCGAATTACAGTCAATTAATTGCTACGCTTTACTATTTTAAAACAAAAGGTGTTATACCTTCAAAAGACGGCGAAAGCCCAAGTCCGGCACAAGTAATATTAAAGCAAATTGTATCGATTCTAAGAGAGTTCACAATACCAATGAACGTTACACAAAAAAGAATTCTCGATAATCCAGATTATAAAAAATCCTATGAGGAATTTCCAAAAGATCTAACCAAACGTCAGATTATAGCTGACCCTAAACATTCTTTAGAGAATTTTAATGTATTAATGAATTTAAATATTCAAGATATTAAAGATATACCGCAGCAAACATTAAGTAATATTTTTGCTCACGCTAATCAATTGCCTGCAGCTCAGGCAAAGGCACTCTTGTATCATTTAGCCAATATAAATTTCTTTACAGATGAGAAGGTGTATAAGCCTGGCCGATATTATAGGTTACTCACGATTGTGGTTAAAGATAAAATCATGCCACCGCAGGAAAAATCGGTATTTCTAAAGACTATGAATAAATTTCTTCCAAAAGATATGAATGTTATCCAATCAGAAATCATTGCTAATGCAGATTATAAAAAATCCTATGATGAATTTCCAAAAGATCCAACCAAACTTGAAATTATGCCTGCTGCTTCTAATGTTTTGGACAATTATAAAGTATTATTGAATTTAAACATTGAGCAAATTAGAAAACTACCTACATCAACAATAGAGAGAATATTTAATACGAACTCATTAACTGCATCTGAGGCAAAGGCTATCTTATATTATTTAGCATCGATAAAATTCTTTTCGGATGACTACGTCATAAGTCCTGGTAAATATTATATACTTCTTAAAGAGGCCACAGTTCAGCACGTGGAAACAGCAGAAGAAAAACGCCTAAAAGATGAAAATTATAAAAAGTATCTTGAAAGAAAAGAAAGAAAAGAAAAGGAAGATCAAAAAGCAAGTAAAGAGCGAATTGCAGAAGAGAGAAAACAACGCAGTGCGGAAATTAAAGCACAAAGAGCTGCAGGTAATAACCCACCAGCTGCCCAGGCCGCATCAAGCGGAGCATCTATGCCGCCTCCCCCCCCGCCAGCAGTGGGTGGAGCACAAGCTAATGCACCCGTTGCTGTAACCGTGCCAATGCAAAATCTCGACCCCAATAGTAAGGGTGCGAAAATTGCCGGAGCTTTAGAAAAGAGAGGAGTTGGAAAGGCAATAGCAAATGAAGTGGGTTCTGCGATTAATAAACAGAAAGAGCCTCAGCTGACAAAGATGGTAAGTATCACTATAAATATATTGCAAGCACATAATAAAATAAGTAAATCGATAAACCCTGTGGAGATACTGCAAAGACAAACAGAATATAAAGAATTAATCACTGAAGCCTTAGCTCCAAAATAAATCACTATGCAAACTCCAGGCTATTGGGCCTGGGGTTTTTGTTGTATTTACAATAAAATTGAGTCACAAGAGCATTATCTATTTCAAATTATTGAGTATCCACTCACGATTTGGCGCAAGGTTTATTAGAAATTTTCAAAAGAGGCAGGTTTGGGTAATGGAATAAACTTAAGGAGCCATTATCCCCCAACCGACTATACTCAACTTTTTTATTAGGTTTCCAGGCTTACCGTTGAGCTTATCCTCATCCTCAACACCCCTAAACCCACAAGTTAAGGCATAAAGCGTAAACCCGTCGATTGCATTTCCGACAAACCAAGGGCCGCCACTATCCCGGGTAAAGACTTGGGGGGCGGATTTGGGTTCAGCAACATACATCTCTCGGGTTTTTGTACCGGTTTCTCTCGTCATTTGGACCACACGATTTGCGGTAAATTTTTTAGTATAGTTATCATCTTGTTTGCTAAAGTTACTCGGGAGACTATAGACCTTTTCTCCTTCTAAATTACCGATGGTGAAGGGAGCTTCCGTGCTGAGAGTCATTCCATAGGTAAGGCAAGATAATTTTTCAGGCAGAGGGTCAGTTTCAAACAATTATTTCAAATAAAGGAATGCCCGAGAACAATACTGGGACATCGCTTATAGGGGGTTTTCCCCAATCAAGGATTTTGATTGGTCCAGAAATTTACTTTGGTCGGGGAACACAGCATCAGCGGTTCAAGATGATCGTCTAGGTTTAACTCCTGCTTTTAGACATTATTCGACAACCCTTCAACGCAAAAACTCCTATGGCTTAATTCTGAGAGCAGGCTACCAATTTAATGAGAATTACTTAGGTTACTTATCTACGGGGTATGATAAAGGCCAGTTTGCAACGGATAGAGTGATAACTTATGAACCAAGAAATGTTACCGCAACTCGAGCCAAAAAAACCAAATGGTTGAACGGGCTTTCATTGGGCATGGGGATTGAGAAAAAATGTGGATCATTTGTTGTCGGCGTTGATTTGCGAATAGTAAAGTATAGTACTTTCAGAGTTACGGACGCGCTAAATATTGCACTACCAACAAACCCTGGGTCTATTGATCTTTCTGCTTCACCAAAATATATTCTGGAAATTTAAGAATTTCTTATCAATTTTAAATTTATGATTGAGATAGAATAAAATTTAGGAGAAGAGTGTTAAAATGATGTTAATAAAAACTACTTGTCGTTTATTATCTACCACAGCGTTAATTTTAGACGTTTTAACAGCGCCCCTCTATTCCATGCAATCTCCCCCGCAACAAGATCTTCAGAGTCAGGTAACTACTCTCTTTGGACCAAACAGTCCTTTAAAAGGAGGTGTTCGAAAAAAGAGCATCAATACGGCCTATACACAACTTCAGCAAAAGAACCTCAATAATGATCCCATTGCCGAGAAAGTTTTAAGCGAGTATTCTGATACTTCGGATGAGGGGAAAGAAGAAGCTTTAAAAGAATATTATAAGGCTCTTAACCCTCGCAAAAAAGGAACGACAAGCCCCCCTGCAGCTCATGGAGCATCTAATGGTATTCCGGGCAATTTGACTTCGATGACTCTTTTAGAGCTTAAAAATTTATATCAAAGAGCTCATTCGGCCAGTAAAGAACCTAATATGGACACGAGTCAATGGTTGCCTCACCAATTTATAAAAGAAATTGAAAGACTTATAGATGTATTAGCTAGGAAAGGTATTGCATTGTCCGGTCCTGTGGTAGGAGGCGTAGGCCCTGGGCCTAAGCAGATGGATGCGGATAAATTAACTATTCCTGAACTACAAGCAGCGATGGATGAGATAAGTACGAAGCAATTAGAGCTATATAATAAAAATCCCAATGACCCTGAGATTGATAAATTGCAGGCTCGTTACGAAGAGCTTGAGAAATTTTTTAAGCTTCGTACGGCTGAGTATGAAAAAGCAGAGGCTAAAAAAGCTGCTGATATAAAAAATGCTGCTGAAAGAGAGCGGATAAGATTGGAAACCGAAGCTAAGAAAGCTGTAGATGAAAAGCTATATCAAACTATTGTGAATAATCCAAAATTTCAAATTCCAGCTCTTCCAACGGATAAAGAGCGTATCGATTTCTTAGGGGTGCCAGCAACCTCTCTTGAATTTCTTATTAGTGCCCCAGAGAATCTCTTTTTACAAATTATGGAAAATTTTAAGTTATCAAAGGGAATCGCCCAGAAAATTGATGTTGAAGCCAATGCTGACCTATTATCAGCATTACATTATAGAATTGATTTAATAAAGTCCTATCCCGCGAATGCTAAAAATTCTTATGAACTGTTAACTTCCAGCATTAAAAATCAATTGAGTAAATTAGGTAAAGGAAATAATTTATCTTTAGAAAAACCTAAGGGCGTACCAACAACGCCAGACGAAGAGCAAAACTATCAGGATTTATTAGCCTATTTTGCGCAGAAAAACCTAGATCCAAAGTATATTCAACAAGTTCAAAATAGTTCGGTTTCAATTACAGCTCTTTCTGTTATTCTATTTCCCAATAAGCCTAGAGGTCCACACACCTATCAAACAATTTTTAATTCTATAGATAAGAGCCTCACACCGTTTGAATGGAAAGGGGTAAGAACTGCTATTAAAAAGGGCGAGATAAAATTAGATTTAAATCATCTTGAGATAGGGAAACTTGTTAAAAAAATTGATGAGACGGTTATGGGTATCGAAAAGGGCGCAAAAGAGCTAAATAAATCTGCAGAGGATCGTTATAAAAGTCAACAAGCTTGGATATTAGCGGGACGTCCTACTATTGCTTTACCGCCCCCAGCAGCTGGAAATGCGCCCCCCCCCACCCCCACCGCCAGGTGCAGGAAATGCGCCGCCACCTCCGCCACCATCAGGTGCAGGAGTTGTGCCTCCTCCCCCCAAAAATGGAGGGCCAATGAAGCAAACTAAAAAATGGACTCTTCCTCCTCGAATAAAGGGGGGTCCAAATGTACCTCTGGCTGCTCATAGTATGGGAAAATTGATTGAAGATGAGTTAATCGGGGCTGGATTAGATGCATCTATTGCAAATGAAGTTGGAGAAGCTATCAATGCAGAGAAGAATATGAAAGATAGAAGAAATGCTTCACTAGCAATACTTATAGAAAAGAATGTTGAAGGTGGTAAGCCAATCGCTATCGGCCTAAAGTACGACAAAATTCTTAAAAAAATTAAATAAAATGTCATCTATTTCATAAAAGTCCTCAGGCCTTAGTGCCTGGGGCTTTGAGTTAAAGTTCATCAAAACATTTGCGCCAAGAGATCATTTATCTATTTTAAATTTTCTAGAATCCACTCCCGATTTGGCGCGAGGCTTATTAGAAAATTTACAAAAGAGGCAGGTTTGGGTAATTGGAATAAACTTAAGGAGCCATTATCCCCCAACCGACTATACTCAACTTTTTTTATTAGGTTTCCAGGCTTACAGTTGAGCTTATCCTCATCCTCAACACCGCTAAACCCACAAGTTAGGGCATACAGCGTAAACCCGTCGATTGCATTTCCTCCAAACCAAGGCGCGCCACTATCCCCGGTAAAGACTTGAGGGGCGGATTTGGGTTCAGCAATATACATCTCTCGTGTTTTTGTACCGGTTTCTCTCGTCATTTGGACCACACGATTTGCGGTAAATTTTTTAGTATAGTTATCCTCTTCCTTGCTAAAGTTACTCGTGAGACTATAAACCTTTTCTCCTTCCAAGTTACCGACGGTGAAGGGAGCTTCCGTGCTGAGGGTCATTCCATAGGTAAGGCAAGATAATTTTTCTGGTAGAGCCGCAGTTTCAGCTAATCGCAAGAGAGGATTACAAGCAACAGGAGCTTCCAGAAAACACAGAGCGATATCTTCAACGGGATTAATATCTTCCATCGGATTTTCTGACCCATTGGCTAGGGGCACTATATTGCTTACGATGTGTAATTTTCCCTTATGATCTTCAAAATAAAACTGGCCGATTCCAATTTGTTGAGCAGCAAAATGGATAATGTGCGCACAAGTTAGAATGGTTTGGGTTTCTTGCATGCCGGGTTTTCCAAGAGCGACAGCAGAACAATATTCGAGGAGTTTATCCTCGAGTCTTAGGACTATTTTGCCAGGGTAGATGTCTTCTTTAAGCTTGCTGCCGGCCTCGTGGGCTGATATTAATTCTTCTTCCTTTTCAACAATAATGGCATGGGTCGATACCAATGACAGGAAGGTAAGAAGGACAATTCGAAAAAGCATGAAAAATATTCTTTTTATTAATGGTTTTTTTATTTGGTCAAGCTCTTGATCCTTTTTAATTTGTAGGGAACTTTTCGAAAAGGTTCAATATCAAACTTAGAAAAATGGGGGGATAGAGACATTTTAACGCTAAACGCTAAACGCTAAATGCTAAAGCGCAGACTATCTCTTCGGGGCTTGAGGAAAATTTTCCCCTATTCTATAGATATGAGATGGATTTGCGGCATAAAAAGAAAGGTTAAAGCTTGTGCTACATCACTTTTGTGTCACGCCGTTGTTAGAAGGATTTGGCACGGGTGCCGCATTAATTATTGCCATTGGGGCTCAAAATGCATTTGTTCTTAAACAGGGTATTTTGAAAAACCACGTGTTCGCAACAGCCCTCATCTGTGCGGCGACGGATGCCGCGTTGATTCTGATCGGCGTTGGCGGTTTTGGCAAGATTCTCACCTCAAGTCCAATCCTTCTTGAAATTGCGCGATGGGGTGGCGTGGCTTTTCTCGCATACTATGCATTTCGCTCTTTTCGAGCGGTTTTGAAAACAGAATCTCTAACTGTTGCCCTTGATAATAAAAATTTGCCCTCTTTAAGGGCCTCTCTTACCACAGCACTAGCTTTAAGCCTTTTGAATCCGCATGTTTATTTAGATACAGTTGTTCTATTGGGAAGTATCGGCGCGCAAATTCCTGCGTTTGAACGCCCCTATTTTGCGTTGGGAGCCATTCTGGCCTCTTTTATATGGTTTTTTAGCATGGGATATGGCGCAAGATTTTTGGGCCCGCTTTTTCGAAAGCCCTTAAATTGGAAAATTCTTGATTTTATCATCGGGTGTATTATGACAATTCTCGCTCTGACACTCGCTTTTGGAATGAAAGATCTAAACTGTCAGGGATAAGGCCTCTTCAAGGATTCAGACTTAGCCGATCAAAATTTTAGACAAGGGATCAAAGAGATGGTCGTTGGCTGCTAAAATGGTACCTGAATTTAAAATATCTTGGCCCCCTTTTGCATCACTAATGTACCCACCTGATTCTTTAATCATCAAAATGCCGGCGGCGAGATCCCACGATTTTAAGTCGGTAGCAAAACAACCGTCAAACTTGCCCGCTGCCACATAAGCTAAATCAAGGGCTGCTGACCCAAAGCGTCGCATGCCAGCCACTTTACCTGCCAAGCGGCTTGTATAATTGATTGCATCCGTCTCTGCCTGATGACGGTAAGGAGTGCCAATCGCAACTAAGGCTTCGTCTAAATGTCGCCGTCCCGAAACACGAACACGGCGTTGATTCAAAAACGTACCTTTCCCCTTTTCTGTCCAGTAGAGTTCATCCAAAATGGGGTTATAAACAACACCTGCAATGATTTCTTCTCCCTTTTTTAAAGCAAGAGAAACACAGAATTGAGGGATACCATGTAAGAAATTTAAAGTACCATCAAGGGGGTCTACAATCCAGCAGTGTTCGGGATCTGTGCCTGCAATCGCTCCGGATTCTTCCAACAAGAAAGAATATCCAGGACGGGCTTTAGAGAGTTCTTGAATAAGAATTTTTTCGGCCCTGTGATCTGCAGTTGAGACAAAGTCGCCCAGACCTTTCCGGGAAACTTGCAATTGTTCCACTTCTCCAAAATCTCGTGTTAAAGCCCGGCCCGCTTTTTCGGTGGCTGAAATCATAACATTCACAAGAGCAGAGCGCCCCGTTAGTCGCGCAGTAAGCATAATATTCTCTTTTCAATTATAGTGATGGACGCCAGAATCAGGATTTATTCCTTATTCTTTGGCACGTTCCACGTAAGTACGGTCATCCGTATTAATAACAATGCGCATTCCCGAACCAATGTGGGGGGGAACCATCACGCGCATGCCATTTTCCAAAACAGCTGGTTTAAAAGAAGACGAAGCGGTCTGTCCTTTCACAACAGGGTCAGCTTCAGCGATCGTTAAAATAACGGTGTCGGGAAGTTGAATGCTGAGGGGCTTTGTTTCGTACGAAGAAACATTAACAATCATTCCATCTTGCAAGAAATCTGCGGCGTCACCCACAAAGTCGCGGGATAAACTAATTTGTTCAAATGTTTGTTGATCCATAAAAATCAAATCATTGCCTTCGGCATAAAGGTATTGATAAGGCTGAGCATCAAGAAAGACGCGTTCGACTTGCTCTGCTGAGCGAAAGCGCACGTTTGTTTTGGTGCCTTCCGTCAAATTTTTCAATTCAACTTGCATATATGCGCCCCCTTTACCGGGCTGAGTATGCTGCGTTTTAACGGCAACCCATAATTTTCCTTCAAACTCGATAACATTCCCGACTCGAATTGCATTTCCACTTATTTTCATGAACGTCTTTTCCTCTTCTTTTGTAAAATTTAAGAGCGAGGACTTACATCCCGCATAGCTTAAATTGTTATCTCTGTCCTTTAAAAATGGTTGTTAACTCGGCGAGCATTTTGAGCCCTTCCGCTTGGGGGCGTTGGAAGGAATTTCTCCCAATGATAAGCCCATTGCCGCCGCCATTGGCGATGGCTCTCGCATCTTCTAAAACGCTCTTCACATCTTTAGCTTCTCCGCCGGAGAAGATGACCAAACGTCGACCATTGAAACAAGATTTTACAACATGTCGCACTCGATCCTCTAACGTGTCAATCTTAATCTTGTGCTGAATATATTGACGTTTCGCTTCTTCATTTTCCAAATGGTCAGAAGGCAATTTGACTTTGATAATATGGGCGCCCAGCAAAGCCGCCATGTGAGCGCCGTAAGCAATCACATCAATGGCTGTTTCCCCTGCTTTTGAGAGGGCTCCGCGTGCATAAGACCAAATGACAACAGCCAAGCCGCAAGATTTTGCTTCTTCAGCAAGTTCGCGAATTTCTTCAAACATATCGAGAGACGCATCAGAACCGGGGTAAATGGTAAAGCCAATCGCGGAACATCCCAAACGCAACGCATCATTAATAGAACCCGTAATAGCTTGATCAGGAGGGTTGTCTTTGCCATAAAGGCTGTTGCTGCTATTAATTTTTAAGATGGTGGGAATCATGCCCGCAAAAGTATCTGCGCCGGCTTCTAACCATCCTAGCGGAGCGGCATAGGCCGCCAGGCCCGCATCAACGGCCATTTTATAATGGTAATGGGGATCAAATGCGTCAGGGTTCGCCACGAAAGCGCGCGGACCATGCTCAAAACCTTGATCGACGGGAAGAATAATCATGTTTCCCGTGCCGCCTAAGCGACCATGCATGAGGATGCGGGCGAGGTTAGTCTTAGTTCCTGGATTATCGCTTTCATAATTCGCCAGAATTTTTTTGACGCGCTGTGTGAGTCTCATGAAATCTCCTTTTGAAATCAGTTTAACACTACACTGTTGGGTCAAAAAGTGGCAATAATATTTTGTAAAAAGCGCAAGAGAGACTTTGTGGTGTCTTATATTACAATCAAGTAACTAACGAAAAGGGTCATTTTTGTTACTTAATGAAAAATAAGTAACACGGGTGTTATTTGTTAAACGCTAAAAATGAAATGAAATTCTTATGAGAATGTATTCACAAAACAAGGTCTGGCCTGCGGCGTTATTAAGGATTTTCGGGTGACACACGCCAGCGGGCATGCCAATTTTGAAGATAACTTTTCGCTAAGGAAGGGTCAATAATCGTTAATAGGTTTTCCGTATTTCGCTTATAGGCCGCGGCTGAAAAGTTATAACTTCCCGTAATGACCGTGGATTCGTCAATAATCATAATTTTGTTATGCGCAATACCTTGAGGGGCATCAAACCGAAGGGGCACATCATTATCCAGCAAAATGTTTTTTGCCGAATGCTTATGGGTTTGGTTGCTTCGGTCCAAAAGAACTTTAACCTCAACGCCGCGCAAAGCTGCCGCTGTTAAGGCTGTGGCAATGTCGTGATCGGTAAAAGAATAAGCTTGAACAAAAATAGATTTCTTGGCTCCCTCAATGCTGTCCAGAATCTTCGATTGACAAGTTTTGTTCGGTGTAAAACATACCTCGATGGATTCTTTGGGGTGCGCGGATGCGGTTGCATGGGAAGCGGGTATGGGTTTGTTGACCCAGCCTTTAACGGAAAATCCTGTGGTGAAGCCGATAAAAAATAGCATAATAACTGTAATAGACGGCGGTATGTCGCGTTTTGCAGAACGTTTCATGGGCTCACTCCTCAAGGGTATGAGCTTAGAATCCTTCAAGAAAATTAATATTTGGTTAAGAAATTTTTACGGAATCTCAAGGGGTAGTGCCTTCTAAGACCAGATGATCTCCCTCAATTTTAAATCTCTTCAATTTCTTTAAAAAGCTCATGCCCAAGAGGGAAGGATGAGTAAGATTTTGGGAAACAGAGGCGGTTACATCCCGCAAAATAAGGGTGCCCACCTTGATTTCTGCAAGACGAATAGGGGAACCAAAACTTATGCCATTCGCAGTTTGCATAGGTTCATTAAAAGATAAGGACTCCACATCTATGCCCAATCGTTTCGCATCCGCCAGGGTTAAAACCACTTTAGAGGCCCCCGTGTCGACCATAAATGAGACGGGGATTGAGTTGACCGAAGCTTCCACTATAAAACTTCCCCCTTTCGCCCGTAGGAAACTGACAGAACCATCAGCGTTTGACGTGGCATGTGTGGGCAAGATATTCCGTTTGACTCTTTCGGCAACGCCACTCCACTCATCTTGAAAGCTATAGCCCAGGAGGAGAACAAAGAATATTCCCATCCACGTGACAGCATACTTTAAAGTTGGCCGATCCCCAAAATGATGAATGCCGGCAGGGATAAGGGCGCACAAAAGGGCAATACAAAAAATCATTTGGCCCACATTGTCGTTTGAACTTAAAACATAAGGAAAGCGCCAAATCAGCAAGCCCAAAATGAGAATGCCAAGACCGACAATGCTATAAATAACTTTCAGTTCTTTTTTCATGTGTTTCTCACTTTTGCTTCAAAATAACTAGGATAAAGCGTTTTACTTACTCATTCTTTTTTAATTTAACACTAAATGTTATCAAATTGTATGTACATTAATATAGCTTTGAGTAAGAAAATTGTCAGTGTGTAGTATAAAATTTTAAAAAAATCGGGATGATATGTATTTTAATTAATTATTGCTCGAAGAATTTTTTAAGGATTAGAAATTGTTTATTCTTAATGAAATTAATCAATAATTTCAATGCCGCATCTAATTTTTAAAATAGTGTCTAAATCATCATCTTGTTTTAATATTTTTGCTATTTTATACTCAAAAGAGTTTTTTGAAATAGAAAATCTTTCCGATTTTCTTTTTGGTAATGGCAAATGACAACGATCTCCATCTAAATTAACAATACTAGCTTCAGCCAAAACTGAATGAAAATAGCGTAATTCGTATGTGGTTATCGAATTATGTTGGGTATCAGAAAAATTAGCTCTGTCAGTCCATTCTTCACTAAAACCTTTGCGGGTGTCAACGGCACACACTGTAAATTCTAGAGAATCAAAATGATATATATTACTATCAGATCCCCCATTTTGCCATTTTGTTGAATCATCTAACAATAAATTAAATCTCCCTAGAGGAGCTAAATCTATCGCAAATTTTTCTTTGTACATTAAGTCTATCGAGTCATCATCAGCTTGAGAAGATTTGGGAGTGTTTCTGCTATTGGTTCGGGTATATATATAAGAATCCTTAATAATTATATTATCTTTTTTGTAATCCTCTTTTAGATAGAATGGCTTGAGAGGGATACTATCAATTTCTAAAACATCAATCTCTTTTTCATATAGAGTTAGATTCAATACTCTTGCTCTTATCGCTTTTCGATTCAAGGGTAACTTAGAAAGCCAATCCTGGAAATCATGATCAAACATACGGTTTGCCGTACTCTCTAATCCGATTATGTGTTTAGTATCACTAACTCCAAACACAATATATCTTTTTTTGCCTGGCGCGTAGGAATTTACTAGACAGAGAATATCGTGTAATAATTCTGCCTTATTTTTGTGCCAGACTTGTTTAAAATCTAGACAATCTGACTCGGGTTGCTGAATTAAAATACTAAGTTCATCGTTTGTCATTATATCCTCGCAATTCTACAATATAATCATAGCAAATCAAAGTTAATGAGGAATGAAAAGAACACTATAGAATTTTCTGTCTATTTTGAGGGAGGAATGGCCTGTATTAATAGATGGCGCATGAGATGGCAGTCCTATTGTGGCTTTTTGGATATCAAAAAATGAAAATATGGGGGTTTATATGATTTTAATTATACCTCCCCTTGCTTCATCAAAGAGTCACCATCAATTGCGCACCTGCAGATTTTATTGGCAAGTCAATACCCCTAAAATCTACAGAAGGAAGGATTAATATTCCCTTTTAAGTATTATCTTTGGGTTTATTCTGCGAAGTTCAGCAACATTCTCATCTGATACATTACACCCAGAAATATTCAATATTTTAACATTGGCTAGTGCCGAAACATCCGTAATCCTTGTGCGGACCAGATTGAGATTATGAACATTGCCCAGAGCTGAAACATCCGTAACCCCTGTGTGGCTCAGATTCAGTGTGTGAACATTGCCTAGACCTGAAACATCCTTAACTCCTGTGTAACTTAGTGTCAGTGTGTGAACATGGCCAAGGGCCGAAACATCCCTAACCCCTCTTGAAAAGCACAGATTCAGTGTGTGAACATGGCTCAATCGAGATAAGATCTCAAGGTCAATATCTCTGTGGCGGGGGGCAAAGGTAAAACAAGGAGCCCCTTGAACAATTTCTCTTAGTCTTTGACAGACGGGGTATACTTTTTTGCCGACTCCCTTAAAGGAGATAACTTTCTCTAGCAGCTCATTGGAGAGAAGAAGTAAAGGGGGGATATCCTCATTATGTGCTTTGTTTTCGGACACTATTGTTAATTGAGTTGATCGACTGCTGTCTGCTTCTTCAGTGTCAGCACCGGCGGCCCTAACATCATTACACACCCACAAGCTAAATAAAAAATAAAATGATAAATAATGCAACTTATTCATTAATAAAAGCCCTTTGTTTAATAAATTATAATAAAAACTTACACTATGTATATAATTATCTATTTTTAAAAAACAACTTTATTTCCAATTAAAAGGAAGATAAAGCGAAAAACTTGAAATAGATAAGCAATTGGAGAGAGATTGTTCGCGAATTAGTTATTTTGCACTTCTATTTGAAAAGAATTTCTTGAGTCTTATTTAATATCAAAGAGCTTCAAGAGTATTAAGGTAGAAATTTCTGACATTCCGTATGTAGCGAGTTAATGACGTAGGAAGGTGCAGTCCTATTGTGGCTTTATGGATATCGCGAAATGAAAGTTTGGGGTTTGTATGATTATAATAATGCCTCTACTTGATCCATCAAAGGGTCACCATCAATTGCGCACCTGTAGATTTTAGTGGCAAGTCAATACCCCTAAAATCTACAGAAAGAAGGCACAATATTACCTTTTAATTATTATCTCTGGGTTAATTCTGCGAAGCTCAGCAATATTCTCATCTGATACATTACAACCAGAAATAATCAATTTTTTAACATTGGCTAGTGCTGAAATATCCGTAACCCTTGTATAGCTTAGATCCACTGTGTGAACATTGCCCAGTGCTGAAACATCCGTAACCCGTGTGACGCTCAGATTCAGTGTGTGAACATTGCCTAGAGCTGAAACATCCGTAACCTTTGTGCCCTGCAGACTCAATGTGTGAACATTGCCCAGGTCTAAAACATCCGTAACCTTTGTGTTGTTTAGACCCAGTGTGTGAACATTGCCCAGGGCCGAAACATCCGTAACCTTTGTGTTGTTTAGACCCAGTGTGTGAACATTGCCCAGGGCCGAAACATCCGTAACCCCTGTTTCACTTAGATCCAGAGTGTGAACATTGCCCAAGGCTGAAACATCCGTAACCTCTGTGTAGCTCAGATTCAGATTGTGAACATTGCCTAGGGCCGAAACATCCGTAACCCCTGTGACTCTTAGATCCAGTGTATGAACATTGCCTAGGGCCGAAACATCCGTAACCATTGTTTTCTCCAGATCCAGTGTGTGAACATTGCCCAGGGCCGAAACATCCGTAACCATTGTTTTCTCCAGATACAGAGTGTGAACATTGCCCAGGGCCGAAACATCCGTAACCATTGTACGGCTTAGATCCAGTGTGTGAATATGGCCCAGCGCTGAAACATCCGTAACCTTTGTGTTGCTCAAATCGAGGGTGTGAACATTGGCTAGTGCTGAAAAATCCGTAACCCCTGTGTGGCTCAGATCCAGTGTGTGAACATTGCCTAGGGCCGAAACATCCGTAACCCGTGTGAGGCTCAGATTCAGTGTGTGAACATTGCCTAGGGCCGAAACATCCGTAACCCGTGTGAGGCTCAGATTCAGTGCGTGAACATTGCCTAGAGCTGAAACATCCGTAACCATTGTGTTGTTCAGATCCAGTGTGTGAACATCTCTCAGTCGATGTAAGATCTTAAGGTCCATTTCTTTTCTGTTGGGGGGGCGAAAGCTAAAACCAGGAGCCCCTTGAACGATTTGTCTTAGTCTTTGACAGACGGGGTAGACGCTATTGCCGACTCCCTTAAAGGAGATAACTTTCTCTAGCAGCTCATTGGAGAAAAGAAGTAAAGGGGGTATCTCCTCATTGTGTGCTTTGTTTCCGGACAATTTTCTTAATTTAGTTGATCGACTCCGGTCTGCTTCTTCAGTGTCAGCACCGGCGGCCCTAACATCATTACAGACCAACAAACTAAATAAAAAATAAAATGATAAATAATGCAACTTATTCATTAACAAAAGCCCTTTGTTTAATAAATTATAATAAAAACTTACACTATGTATATAATGATCAATTTTTAAAAAACAACTTTATTTTCAATTAAAAGGAAGATAAAGCGAAAAACTTGAAATAGGTAAGCAATTGGAGAGAGATTGTTCGCGAATTAGTTATTTTGCACTTCTATTTGAAAAGAATTTCTTGAGTCTTATTTAATATCAAAGGGCTTCAATAGTATTGAGGTGGAAATTTCTAATATTCCCTACAGAGCGAATGGCGCAGGAGTTGGCAGTCCTATTGTGGCTTTTTGGATATCGAGAAATGAAAGTTTGGGGTTTGTATAATTTTAATAATGCCTCTACTTGATCCATCGAAGAGTCAGCATCAATTGCGCACCTGTAGATTTTATTGACAAGTTATCGCCCCTAAAATCTACAGAAAGAACGCACAATATTACCTTTTAATTATTATCTCTGGGTTTATTCTGCGAAGCTCAGCAATATTCTCATCTGATACATTACAACCAGAAATAATCAATCTTTTAACATTGGCTAGTGCTGAAATATCCGTAACCCAGGCATAACTCAGATCCAGTTCGCGAACATTGCTCAGGGCCGAAACATCCGTAATCCTTGTGCGGACCAGATTGAGATTATGAACATTGCCCAGAGCTGAAACATCCGTAACCCCTGTGTGGCTCAGATTCAGTGTGTGAACATTGCCTAGACCTGAAACATCCTTAACTCCTGTGTAACTTAGTGTCAGTGTGTGAACATGGCCAAGGGCCGAAACATCCCTAACCCCTCTTGAAAAGCACAGATTCAGTGTGTGAACATGGCTCAATCGAGATAAGATCTCAAGGTCAATATCTCTGTGGCGGGGGGCAAAGGTAAAACAAGGAGCCCCTTGAACAATTTCTCTTAGTCTTTGACAGACGGGGTATACTTTTTTGCCGACTCCCTTAAAGGAGATAACTTTCTCTAGCAGCTCATTGGAGAGAAGAAGTAAAGGGGGGATATCCTCATTATGTGCTTTGTTTTCGGACACTATTGTTAATTGAGTTGATCGACTGCTGTCTGCTTCTTCAGTGTCAGCACCGGCGGCCCTAACATCATTACA
>Ga0194112_10000904_pt1 | contig 43534 bp, 24 predicted proteins | sample TA2MahC400mmetaG_FD_146191 | JGI IMG/M metagenome (GOLD analysis project Ga0194112, IMG submission 146191) | Freshwater microbial communities from Lake Tanganyika, Tanzania - TA2015016 Mahale Deep Cast 400m | ecosystem: Environmental > Aquatic > Freshwater > Lake | place: Tanzania: Lake... | reverse complement strand
GTGGAATTGGCTGGCGATTGGCTTCGCGTTCCTGTCCGCACAGGCGCTGGGTGGGCAACGGAAGGACAACGATCCTCACGCGACCGGCGCCCTGCGGCCCACGGCGAAGCAGCGCGAGTGGGCCGACAAGCACATGGTTGCCGCGGGCCGCGTGCGGCTGAACAAGCTGGGCCTCGACCGCGTGAACGCGGAGAGGAAGAAGAGGGGCCAGAGAGAGCTGACGCAGGTGGCCCCGGCGGCCCTCGGCAGCGAGGTGGGTGGAGAGCCAACCGGGGAGGGCGCGCCCGCGGAGGCGGGGGCGAGCTACGTGGACAACAGCACACTGCCTTACTTTCCCCCCATCCGCAGCCAGGGCTCGCTCGGCTCCTGTGCACAGTTCTCCGCCGTTTACTACACCCTGACCCACATGACCGCCATGGCCCGCGGCTGGGACGCCAAGACCGGGGGCGACGGGTTCCGCTTCTCGCCGAAGTGGACGTATAACATGGTCAACGGCGGGGTGGACGGCGGGTCGTGGCATTACGACGCCTATGCAATCGCCCAGAAGCACGGCGTCGCCACCTGGGCCGAGTTCCCCTACGACAGCAACTACCGCGCCTGGTGCCTCAACCCGGCCGTCTGGCGCACGGCCATCAACGTGCGCGCCGACCAGGCTGGCCGCGTCCTGAATGTGGACACGGAGGCCGGCCTCGCGCAGCTCAAGCAACTCCTTCTCAACGGCTACGTCCTGAACTTCGCCACCTACATCGGTTCCTGGCAGTTCAAGCCCGCCAGCGATGACCCCTCGACCACGGCCGACGACGCCTTCGTCGGCAAGAACTGCGCCACCTATGTCAACGGTAGCATCGGCGGGCATGTCATGACGGTAGTCGGCTACTCCGATGACATCTGGGTGGACATCAATGGCAACGGCACGGTGGACGCCGGCGAGAAGGGTGCCCTCCGCATCGCCAACTCCTGGGGCACAGGCTGGCAGGAGGGCGGCTTCACCTGGTTTGCCTACGACGCGTTGAAGTCCGTCTCGGCGGTCCCCGGCGCCCCGGCCGCGGGGCGCCAGGAGGGCTGGTGGTATCGCGAGGCCTGCTGGGTCACGGCCCGGCCCTCGTACGCGCCCACGATGCTCGCCAAGGTCACGCTGAACCACCTCAAGCGGGACCAGTTGCTCGTCTTCCTGGGAATCGGCGACACCACGGCCACCCAGCCCGCGAATGCCTGGTTCCCGAGCGACGACGTGCTCTACTACGGCGGCGGCTCCTTCGCCTTCGATGGCACCACCACCGCGTGCGACGGCAGCTTCTGGCTCGACTTCAGCGACATCGCGCCCACCACGGCCATCACCACCAAGCGCTGGTTCGCAGGCATGGTGGACAACGCATCGGGCGACGCCGCTGCCATCCGCTCCTTCAACCTGTACCAGGTGACGGAGACCGGCGACCTCCTCGTTGGCACCGCCGCCAACACGCCTAAGGCTGCCGACGAGGCACTGGCCTACGTCTGGATCGACTACTTCGGCGGCACTGGCAACAAGCCGCCCGTCGCGGTCGCCGTGGCCGACGTCGAGCAAGGCTTCGAGCCCTTGATCGTCGACTTCGACGGCTCGTCGTCCTACGACAGCGACGGCTTCATCACCCGCTACGACTGGGACTTCGGCGACGGGACAGTGCGTGCCGATGCCGGTCCGACGGTGAGCCACATCTACACCACGACCGGCACCTTCACCGTCACGCTCACCGTCACCGACAACCAGGGGGCGACCGCCAGCACCACACTCACCATCACCGTCGTAGCCCCCGAGCCCCCGGCCGCCCCGACCGGCCTGACTGCCACGGTCTCCAAGCAGAACGTCACCCTGACCTGGACGGACAACTCCACCACCGAGAGCGGCTTCTACGTCGAGCGCGGGGTCAAGGTGAAGAAGTCCTTCGTCTTCGCGCGCATCGCCACCGTGGGGCCGAACGCCACGACCTACACCGACTCCGGCCTGGCCGCCGGCACCTACGCCTACCGCGTCCAGGCCTTCCGCCTCAGCCCTGACCTGACCTCCGCCTACTGCGGCCCGGTCACGGCTACCGTGAGGGCAAGATAGCGTCGCCTGGGGCAGAAAAGGGGACATTCTCCTTTTCTGCCCGAGCAGACATCGGCAGTCGCCCGAGGCCGCGCCGCCGCGCGGCCTCGGAGACCTCAAGGCAAGGAGCAGGACGAGAAGCTTCAGATGGCCGCTGGCTCTCTCGCGGGTTCTCTTCCGGCGCTGCCGGTGCCCGTGCCGCCTCCGCGGCCGCCCTCGTTGGGCTGAACGCCACGCACCCCTCGTCCTGCTCCACGCCATTTCCCCCCACCTCGCCAGCCGTCCGCCGTTTGGGGGCCGCCCCGGAGGGGCTTGCCCCGCCAAACCCCCGTTTCCTCGCGTGGGGCGACGGCCCTTCCCAATCTCCCACGGGGGTGGGGGCTGTGGGCCCCCCGGAGTCCGCCCCTCCGGGGCGGAAATCATTCCGCGTCGGAGACGCGGACTCCGGAGTCCGCCCCTCCGGGGCGGAATCCAATCTCCCACGGGGGGGCTGTGGGCCCCCCGTTGCCGTAGGGGATTCCCCCACCTCGGGTCAGGCAATCCCGGAAGAAAAAGCTTGACAAGGCCCCTTGACCCCCTTATACGGGGTCATAGGTGCGTGCCAGCCTCGCGGGGAGAGGGCGAGAGAGAGCCCTGCCGGCAACTCCACGAAAGGACTTTGACATGGGGTCGTTGCGCTTGCACCATGCGTCGCATCGCACTGGGGCGCGGAGGGGGTGCGCCCGGCGCAGGTCGCTCCTCCGGCTCGGCGCCTTCGCGCTCATCCTCGCCACCGTATTGCTCCCAGCCGCCCTCTTCTATGGCGGCGTGAAGGACACGCGACTGCCCTGGAGCACGTTCTTCAACAACCCCTATGTCACCTACTACACGATAGACGGCAGGAAGGTCATGGACTACGAGAGTTCCGCCGACCCGACCCACGGGCCGGCGGCCGTCGAGCCCGACTGCATTGACATCGCCTCGGCCTCGCCGAACCCGATGGCCCCGGGGCCGGCTCCATCCGTCTGGTACGGCTACTACAACGGCGGAACGGCGTGGAACCCCAACGACCCCGCGACAATGAACGACGACTACGTCTTCTTCCGCCTGCGCGTGCAGGGCAACCCCAAGGACCAGGGCGGAAACGGCGACTACTGGGTCTCGCGTCACTGGAATACTGGAATATCCTTATTGACTGCGATGGCGACGGGTACAAGGAGTACTGGCTCGACCTGGACGGCACGAACGTGAACGCCCTGAAGCTGATGTACAACAACGACAACACGCAGGAGATGCTGGACCCCGAGGGGAGTGAGATCAACCGCTGGACGACCATGAGCATCGAGGACGCAGGCAACCTCTCCCACACCCTGGCGGTGAACATCGCCGACCGCACGGAGCAGTGGTTTGTGGACTTCCAGATTCCCTTGACGGCACTCAAGGACAACTTCGGGAACCAACTCGTCTACCCCGACACCCCGATCCGCCTGGCGTACTCGACCAGCGCGTCCAACACCGATCCTCTCCAGAAGGACTGGATGGGCTATACCCCCTTCGGCGACGTCATCACCCTGGCCACGCCGGCCATCAGGTTCACCGACCAGACTCTTGCGCCGGACGTCCAGTACTACTATGTGGGCGGCTATGTGTACGTCCTCGTCACGGCGCGGAATGCCAACACCGACTCCAATGTCTTCGAGACCATCACCGTCACAGTGACCGATCCGCTGACGGGCGACGTGGAGACCCTCACCCTCCGCGAGACGGCCAAGGACAGCGGCATCTTCTCCAACCAGGGCGCCGCCACCGATCCCGTCTCCAACCCCGCCACGCCTCGGGGCTGGATCCCGACGGTCTACACGTATCGCACGGCGGTGGCGGAGACCTGGACCGCGACCTACAACGGCACGAACTGGGATGTAGCCGGCACCGTCTCCCTCGCCCAGGGCACCGCGACCGCCGGCACGCAGTTCACCTCAAACAACGGCGCCGTGTCGTTCACCATCTACGAGAACAAGAACCCCAACAAGCCGCAGACTGGCGACACAATCACGTTCCAGACCTATGCGGCGGACCCCCTCCCCACATCCTCCTCGTTGGGCGGCGGGATTGACGACGGGACATTCAGGGTGAACGCGGGCGACTGGATCATGACCCGCTATGTCGAGAACAGCGTGAACTACGACGACTGGGCGCAGATCCTGGGGCCGGGGACTCCCATCATCCGGTTCACGCGCGCCGACGGGACGGACGCCACGAGCTACACTCTGACCGAGGGCACGCCGGCGAGCGATCCCATCTACGTGACGGTGAATCACGCCGCCGCGAACACCAACCCCGATACCGTGCAGACCATCTACGTTGTGGTGACGGGGACGCGTGGCGACTCGGAAGGCAACGGCACGACGACGATCGCCCTGACGGAAACCGACCCTGACACGGGCGAGTTCCGCAACACGAGTCCCCTTCCGTCCTTTGCCACCAGCTCGCCCACGCCGAACAATGGCACCTTCGAGGAATACGTGGGCGGAATCGCCACGGCCACCTACACCTACCCCCCCTCAGCGGCTACCCCGGCGGCACTGTCACGGACGTCGCCAACATCCTCGTCCCCAACGCCGGCACCGTGGCGTTCGTCAACGGCACGGGGCTCTACGACGTCACGACCTACAGCGACGGCGACTATATCTTCGTCAAGGTGACGGACAGCAACTACGGGACGACCAGGACCGATCTGGTGACGACCGCCGGCTTGGCGGTGGTGACCTCGGTGTCGTCCACGTTCATCACCAGCGGTGTGGCGCCAGGCGACCAGTTCAGAATCCTGAGCGGCACGAACGCGGGGATGTACACGGTGTTGACCGTCAACAGCGAGACCTCCATCACCTTGACTCAGAACCTCGCGGCATCGGGCACGGGGATCACATTCGACGCGGTCCGCGACACCCGGACCGTCAGAGTCTCCAGCCCGACCGGCGACTATCAGGACGTGACCCTGCGCGAGACCGACGCGTACTCGCACGTGTTCATGAATACGAACAACGATCTGACGACGGCATCCTCCAACGTCGTGACGTCGGCCTCGGCCAAGTTCGAGACCGATGGCGTGCTGCCCGGCGACAAGTTCGTGATCCTCAGCGGGCCCGACATGGGCGAGTACACGGTCCAGATCGTCAACAGCCAGACGCAGATCACGCTGACCCAGACGCTCACGACCCCGCGGACGGACATCGTCTTCCAGACCAGGCCACTGCTCCAGGCGCAGCTCTACGATGGCAGCTACTCCACCACGGACCGCATCCTCGAGGCGAACAACCGTGACATCTTGACCGTGACCTACGTGGATGGCAATCCTCCCGGGACGCTCACCGACACGGCAACGTTCGGCGCCAGCCCCACGGCGGCGACCGTCTCCGCCTTCCGCGCCACGTGCGAGGGCGGCAGGACCGTGGTCGAGTGGGAGACGGCCTCGGAACACGGCACCGTGGGCTTTTACCTCCTGCGCCTCAACGAGGCCAGCGGGAAGTTCCAGAAGGTCAGCGAACACCTCGTGCCCGGCGTCCTCACTGACCCGCAGGGCGGCACCTACCGCCTCGCAGACCCCTCGGCCAAGGCGGGCAAGACCTACACCTACCAGCTCATCGAGGTGGAATCTCGGGGGACCGAGCTCGTCTGCGGGCCATACCGAGTCACAGTTCAGGAACAGCGCGACGCGAAGGCGACCGACCTGGGTCCTGAGGGCTTCAGCCGCCGCGCGCGAAGCGTGCAGGGCGGCGAAGCGCCGGGTCTTCCTGGTCAGGCGGCGGCGAAGGAGAAGGCGGCGGCAGGGAAGTCCGCGAAGCTGATCGTGGTTCCGACCCCACCGCCCCAGTCGGTGCCCGCGCCCTCGGGCGCACAGCCGGCCATCAAGATCGCCGTGAAGGAGGCCGGGCTCTACCGCGTGGAGGCCCCCGAGATCGCGGCCCTGCTGGGCATCCCGAAGAGCGCCATCGGCGTCGCCATCCGCAATGGGCGGCTCCTGCTCTCCTGCCAGGGAAAGGTCGTGCCCTACCTTCCCGCGCCGGCCGACGCCGGCATCCTCTTCTACGGCCAGCCCATGAAGAGCATCTACACCGACGAGAACGTCTATTGGCTCCAGGCCGCCAGGGGCCTGCTGATGAGCAAGGGGACAAGTTCCGGCGCGCAGGCCGGCCCCACCCCCGGGACTTTCGCCGACACGGTACACGCTGAGGTGAACCGATTCGCCCTCACCGCGGTCTTCTCGGACCCCGAGGCCGACTTCTGGCTGTGGGACTACGTGTATGTGACCCCCAAGAGCACGAGTCTTGCGACCAAGGCATTCGCTGTCTCCGCCCCGGACCCGGCGCCGACGGGGGCGGCCACCCTCGTCGTCCGTCTCAAGGGCGCCACGGCCACCCAGGCCAACCCCGACCACCACGTCGTGGTGGCCCTCAACGGCACGGTCATCGGCGAGGGGCGCTGGGACGGCACGCAGGCCTGCACCCTCACGCTCCCCTTTGACCAGCAACTCCTCACCGCGGCCAACACGGTGACCATCAAGGCCGTCGGGGACACGGGAGCCCCCTACAGCGTCTTCTACCTCGATTCGCTAGACCTCACCTACCGGCGCTTCTACCTGGCCGTCAACGGCAGCCTGCTGTGCAAGACAGGGGACCGGGACGTGGTGACGATCGGGCGCTTCAGCCAGCGCGCGATCTCCGTCTTCGACGTGTCCGACCCCTGGCTCCCCGAACTGCTCGACGGGGCCACGGTCGAGGAGATCAACGGGGCGTTCCTGGCCAGCGTGCCCGCGGCGCCTGGGGGCGTCTACTACGCGCTCACGCCCGACGCGGTGAAGGCCCCCGTCTCCGTGGTGGCCGATGTGCCTTCGCGCCTCACCTGGCGCGGCAACGGGGCGGACTACGTGGTGATCGCGCCGAACGTGCTGATGGATGGCGCGAAGGCCCTCGCCTCGTACCGTCAGGCCAAGCGCTTCAAGACGATGGCCGTAGACCTCGTGGACATCTACGACGAGTTCAACCACGGGATCGCGAACCCGCACGCGATCCAGGCCTTCCTGGCCCTGGCGAAGGGCACATGGAAGACGGCGCCCCGCTACGCTGTGCTGGCCGGGAACGGGACATACGACTACAAGAACTACCAGGGCTACGGCGACAATCTGTTGCCGCCGTTGATGATGGCCACCGACTACGGGCTCTTCGCGTCCGACACCCAGCTCGCCCCCGCGGGGCTCGCCATCGGACGGCTCCCAGCCGCGAGCGCGGCCGAGATGTCGGCCCTCGTCAGCAAGATCACCGCCTATGAGGCCGCCAGCGGAGAGTGGACAGGACACGTGGTCCTGGCGGCGGACAAGGCCGACCCCAATGCCGGCTCGTTCCCGCAGGACAGCGACGACCTGTCAGGCCTCGTGCCCGCGCCCTACATCGTGGATAGGGTATACCTCTCCCAGTTCCCCATCGCGATCGCCCGTGCCATGCTGCTGGCCGACCTCAACGACGGGGCGTTCCTCCTGAACTATATCGGCCACGGCTCGGCGACCCAGTTCGGCGGCAGCAACCTCCTGACGACAGCCGACGTCGCCTCGCTGGCCAACGGGGATCGCATGCCCGTGGTCACGGCGTTCACATGCCTGGCCGCGCGCTTCGATCTGCCGGGGGTGCAGTGCCTTGGCAAGGCGTTCGTCCTAAAGAGCGGCGGCGGCGGCATCGCCTTCTGGGGACCTTCGGCTCTCGCGGAGAACAACGAGTCCAAGACCCTCGCCATCGAGTTCTTCCGCCAGGTCTTCGGCCGCCAGGAAGCCATTCTGGGCGATGCGGTGCTGAAGGCATCTGCGGCTGGCCCAGCGAGCGCGCGCCTCTACCAGCTCCTGGGTGACCCCGCCTTGCGCCTGCGGCGGCCGCAATAGCCCGGGGGGCGCCCGAATGGCAGATGCAAGCTCGGGCCTGGTGCTCAAGAAGCGCGGCGACGTGGTGACCCGCCAGATTGTGGGCGAGACCCTTCTCGTGCCCATTCGCGGGAGGGTCGCCGACATGCAGAAGCTCTTCTGCCTCAACCCCGTCGCCGCGTTCGTGTGGGAGAAGTTGGACGGGACGCGGACGCTTGCCGACATTCGAGATGCCGTCCTCGATGCCTTTGCCGTGCAACAGGACCGAGCGGAGGCCGACATCCAGGAGTTCATCGCCGAACTCCTTGCGGCGGAACTCGTCCAGGAAGCTTCATAGCCGTGGACTGCTCGCTGACCAAACCGCCCGACAACGTCGAGTTCCTCACCGAGTTCAACCAAAAGGCGACTCAGCAGAGGGTCCCCCTGTCCGGCAGCGTCGAGCTGACCCAGCGGTGCAACCTGACCTGTGTCCACTGCTATCTGAGGCCCAGGGGGACATTCTGCTTTCCGCCCGCGTCGGAGACGCGGACTCCGGAGTCCGCCCCTCCGGGGCGGAAATCCGAAAGCAGGCCCAGGGGGACATTCTGCTTTCCGCCCCCAAAGGGGGCGCCGAAGGCCGCTTCGCGGGAAAGCAGAATGTCCCCGTGGGAGCTCACCACGGCTCAGTGGCTCGCCATCCTCGACCAGGCGACGGAGGCGGGCTGCCTGGAACTCCTCATGACGGGCGGGGAGCCGTTGCTGCGGCCGGACTTTGCGGTTATCTACCGCCACGCCAGGCAGAACGGGCTGCTGGTCATGGTCTTCACGAACGGCACGCTCGTCACCGACGAGACGGCGGCCCTCTTCGCCGATATGCCGCCGCGGCAAGTCGAGGTCACTCTCTATGGCGCCACGGGGGCGACGTACGAGAGGATCACGGGCGTGCGCGGCTCGTTCGCGGCCTGCCTGGCCGGCCTGCGGCGGCTGCTCGACGCGCGGGTTCCCGTGGGCCTGAAGACCGTGCTGATGACGCTCAACCGCCACGAGTTCTCTGCCATGCAGCAACTGGCGGCCGCGATGGGCGTGAGGTTCCGCTTCGACGCGGCCATCTTCCCGCGCTTCGACGGCGACAGGACGCCCCTGCGCCTGCGCGTGCCGGCCCGCGAGGCCGTGGCGAGGGAGTTGGCGGACGAGGGGACGGTTCAGAAGTGGCGCGACTTCGTCCGCAGGCAGGGCGCCATCGCTCCCACACAGGCGCTCTACCAGTGCGCCGCAGGCCTCACCGGCTTCCATGTGGACGCCGTCGGCCGTCTGAGCCCCTGCCTCATGACCTCCGAGCCCTCGTGCAGCCTCCTGGAACACAGCTTCCGCACAGGATGGGACACGGTGATCCCGCAGGTCCTCGAGAAGAGGGCCAGAGCAGAATCCGCCTGCGGCGCTTGCGCCAAGCGGGTGTTTTGTGGATACTGTCCTGCGTACTTCGCTCTGGAGAACGGCGCGGAGGATGTCTGCTCCGAGTACCTGTGCGCCCTTGGACATCTCCGCTACAAGGTGATCGCGGGGGAGGCCGCCGAGGAATACCGGAGAGGAGACAGCGATGAACTCCCAGTCCCCGCGGTAGCAGAAGCTGCCCTACGAGAAGCCCAGGCTTCGTGCCATTGATCTGGCCGCAGCCGAGGTGTTGGCCACTGGCTGCAAGTCGGCGAGCAAGACCGCCTCCGGCGCTTCTCCGTGCTGGATCAACAACTGCAGTCTGCCAGGGTCGTAGCCGCTTCTCTCTTCGGGTACCGAGCCACATGGCGCTGCGCGCCAGCCTGAGCATTGCCGGCTTCACTCTCTCCCTGACCTCTCGGCATCCGCTCGAACTCCGGGGCCTCGACGCCTCCTACGGCCCCTTCAGCATCCCCCCAGGCAGCTCCCCAGAGGCACTCGATGTGCCGGTGCGCGTGGAACTGGGAGCCGCGCCTCCTCCTGTGAGCCCGAGGGTCGTCTTCGATACGGGAGACTCGTGGCGTCTGTCGCGTGACGGCGGGAGCTATGTCCTCGCGCTCCATCCCCGCCGCCCTTCCGAGCCCGAGCTCTGGACGGCCCGGTTCCCTTGCGACCTGACCCACGTGACGATCTACTGTAGCGACCAGATGGCCAGCAAGACAGGGGACGGCCTCGCCATCGCGACCCCCGTCACCTACCCCCTCGACCAGATTCTGCTGATCTTCCTCCTTGCGCGGCACGAAGGGGCGCTCGTCCACGCGGCGGGAGTGAACATGGGTGGCAAGGGGCTCATCTTCCCCGGCAAGTCGGGCGCCGGCAAGAGCACCCTGGCAGCTCACCTGGCGGGGCGTGAGGGCCTCAGGCTCCTCAGCGACGACCGTGTGGCGCTCCGGAAAGTCGGCGGCAGGTTCCTCGCCTACGGCACGCCCTGGCCCGGGGATCAGGGGGCAGCACTGAACGAGAGCGCCCCGCTTCGCGCCATCTACTTCATCCGGCGGGCGGCCGCCAACGAGATCGTGCCGCTGGGCCCGCGAGGAGCCGCCGAGCGGCTTCTGCGCGTCGCATCTGTCCCATGGTACGATCCCGAGCCGATGACGATGGTCCTTCGCTTCCTGGACGACCTGGTCGCGCACGTGCCTGCATTCGACCTTCATTGGAGGCCAGGCCCCGACGTGGCCGAGCTACTCGAGAGGCAAGCGACGTAGCTCCCTGCGTGGAAACAGCCCGTGCAGCCGGAGCGTCGGCTCGGGCGCGCGCTGCCATATGTGCCCATGCCCTATGCAGGGGCGCGCAGGCTCGCCTGGGCCAGCCTGTTGCATCGCTGCCCGCGGGCTTTGCGGCCGCCCGCTCCTTTGCTCCCTAAGAGGTTGGTGCGAAAGGGGATATATGTGTCACGGATGCCCTGGGACACCGGAGGCGGCGAGGCCCATGGCCGCTCTGCGGAATCTTTGATTTCTTGCTTGACAGATGGCGGTGCCTCTGGTAGATTACAAGGCGATGGATGGGTTCGATGTCCGGGAACCCGGGGATGGTCTGGGCCACTGTGCCACGTGGGTCCTGCCTGCGCGGACGGTGGCGTGAGTTGCGTTCTCGACCTAGGCCTCACTGGTCGAGACGATATGGTGTCCGGCTCCACCGACCTCGCTGGCAACCGAGACCAGCAGCCGTGCAGGTGAACACCAAGAGAGGACGGGAATGCGACACCATCGCTCTCTAGCGTTGGTCATCGTTGCTGAGCTGGCCGCAGTCGCTGCCGCGAACGTGTGGGCGCCGCAGGCTGACCTGCTCGTGGCAGCGCAGAACCCCAATGGCAGTTGGCCTCCGCCCGGTCAGGAGTGGGAGACGGGGTTCATCATCCCGGGTCTCGTGCGCGTCTATGAGATGACCGGGAAGCCGGCATACAAGACGAGCGCGGAGAAAGGGGGGGATTGGATTCGGAACAACGCGTTCGAGATCGCTCCGAACACCCACCACCTGGTTGGGGAAGAGGCGTACGCTTTTGCGCGCCTCAGCCAGATCAATGCTACCCCGTCGGCCAACATCTGGCGAACCGAACTCACCAACCTCTATCAAGCCATCAGTGGCCTCGCCGCTGTCCCCCCCAATCCCGGGGGCGCCTACCCGCCTGGCTATCCCGGGAATCCTGCCGGGACGCCCGGGTACGTGGATAAGCTCCGATGGTTCACCGTGTACAACTACGGCGACGGTGGGAACTCGATAGTAGTGAACAGCCTCGCCCACCATGTCGTCGCTGCGGCGTATGTGAATGCGGCGGATCTGTCGGACTGGCGGGCCGGGCTTGTGGAGACGCTGGGCATGGTGCACGACGTCTCGACGCCGGGCGATCACCCCGGCTACCCCGTCATGGCTCTTGGGGCCGCCGTGTGGGCGCTGGCTTCGACGCCGGGGGGACTGGACAACACGTACGTCCTGCCCTCTGCCGCGCCCGTGCCGGGCTACGAGGTCTGGTGGGACTACGGCGATAACGAGCCGGTGACGTTGAGCGACCTGCCTGGTATCCTCGGCGGGCACCAGGACTACCCCGGAACCGGCTCCTTCTATTGGCGCTTTGACCATCAAGGCGACTCTTTCGGCGGACCCGCGCTTGGGTACACCGAGGACACCGTATTTGGTACCCTTGGGCTGATTGCGGCCACCGCGAACGGGTACGGCATGTACGATCTCGAAATTCTCGCCGGAGGTTCCGCGCTGAGCGCGGGCTTCGTCCACTGGGGCGGCTTGATGAAGGACCATCTCTGGATTGACACCCACCTCCCCACGAACTACGTCTTCACGGGCGAGGTCCTGCGCCTTGCATTGCCAGAGCCGGGGTCCATGGTCCTGCTGGGAGGTGGGCTTGCCGCCTTGATCGTGAGGAGACGACGCCGCCGAGTGGCGCATCCGGCAAAGCGATGCTCCGCGGGCATCACATAGCGGAGCGGGGGACATCCGATGCGAGATGCGGTCCGTAAGCGTCGATGGGGGGGACGCGGTGCGTGCGCGGCGCTAGTCGCCATCCCCTTGGTTCTGGGGCTCCTGCGGCAAGCGTCGCCTGCAGCGGCCCGATTGCCATCGAAGGGAGTCGATGCCGAGGCGCTCGCCTTTGACCCCTTCAGCCTCGGGACGGACCTGGCACTGGCCTCTGCTCCTCTGAGCGGCGTGAATCCCACAGCAGCAGCCGGCTCACCGGGCGGCCTACCCACCCTGGGTGCCGAGGCGAGGACGCGTAGCGTCGTTAGGCCCGCGCTCCTGATCATCATTCGGCGGCCGGCGAAGCGCACGCCAATCTTGCCGCCGTGGCCGTGAGATTGCCGGGGCTGCTAAGTGAAGCTCGCCACAATAGGGCTGAGACGCTTTCGGGCGCCCGCGCTGGCCGGGTTGCTGCCTTTCCTCCCCCTTTGTCTTGGCGGGTGTGAGCTGCCGCGCGCTACGACTGGCGAGCAACTGGCGCGCTTCAACACAGCCGGTCCCGCGGTTCCCACAATCTCTCTCGGTGAACTGCCCGTGGCCAAGCCGTTCGCTTGGCCTTACCGCGTCGTCGCGCGCGACGTGTTGGAAGTCAAGATAGAAGCGCGCCAGGACGGGGCCGAGTGGGTAGCACAACTGCGCCCGGAGCAAAAGGACGCCGTCAGCCACGATGGGCCCGCCCCTCCCGAGAAGCGGCTGGACATGTACCGCGTCCGCTCGGGGGACGTGATTGACCTGGCAATGCCCACGGTCATGCACGGCCTGGGCGAGGATGGCGGCAGGATTCCCTCCTATGCTTGCCGCGTGAGCGCGGCGGGGAGTATCTGGCTGCCTGCCGTCGGCGAGCTGCCGGTCGCGGGCAAAACGCTTCCCGAGACCGAGGCGGCCGTCGTCGCAGCCTACTTCCCCAAGTTCGTCAAGAACCGTCCCTCCGTGATTGCCCGGGTCACGGAGCGTGGGACCTCGCTCCTGTCGGCCGTCGTCGGCGGCGCCGCGCCAGGCGGCCGGGAGTCGCCCGCAGGGACGACCCTCCTGTGCCGGGTCACGGACGCGGGAGTGGTCCGCTTGCCCGTCGTCGGCGACGTCCCTGTGGCCGGCAAGGGCGTATCCGAGATCGAGGAGACCGTGGCCGCCGCCTATCACCCGAAGCACGTCGGCTCCCCCCCGACGGTCATGGTGAAGGTGGCCGAATACTGCACGGCGACGGTCTACGCGGCCGGGGCGGTGGGCTCGCCGGGGAGGTACGAGCTTCGCAGCAACGAGATGGAGCTGGCGGTGCTGCTGGCCAAGGCGGGCGGCATTGGGGGCTCGGCGAGGACGTCGGGCGCAGGCGCCGGCGGGGCCAAGATCATCCGCATTCGCCGCGCGGGGCAGGCCCACGATGCGAAGCCCCTCGAAGTCCCCGTCAGAGACCGCAACATCCCCCTTGTCAACGTCGCCCTTCAGGATGGCGACAGCGTCGAGGTGGAGCACTACGAGGACCCGCTCTTCACAGTGACCGGGCTGGTGATGAGCCCGGGCGTGCACTCGTACCCGCCCACGGCGAGGTACACCCTGCAACAGGCGCTCGCGATGTCCGGAGGCACTGATCTACAGGCAGGCCCGCGGCATGCCACCATCTACCGCCAGGACCGCGACGGGCGGCCGGTCGTGGCCCAGTTCCCGATCGGAGGCATGACCATGATTGAGGCGCTGGATGTGGTCATCAAGCCCGGCGACGTCATCTGCCTGGAACCCAATTTCCGAACGCGCTGGAACAAGTTCTGGGCCAGGGTCCTGCACTTCGGCGCCGGCGCTTATGCGACGGTCCCGTTGGTCCCGAGCACCACGCGGTGAGACGGTCGCGTAACGGCGGGTAGTGGCCGGGGGCCGACGTGTCGCGTTTCCGGCCCCGGAGAGGCCCACGATGGGTGAGCCTGTGAATGGGAACAACGCGGTGCGAAGGGCCGACGGGCCGGTCCCTGCGCCGGCGTTGGGCGCCCCCGGGGATAGCGGCCGGCCCTCGCTGGTCCACACCATCTGGCGCCGCCGCTGGATTGTCGCCCTGGCTGTCGTGGCCTCCCTCGTCGCAGGGTGGGTCCACCTCGATATGACCACCCCTCTCTACACCAGCACGTCGCGGGTCTACGTCGAGCGGCTCGTTCCCAGGATCATCCCCGGGACCGAGGACTTCACGATGGGGCCGTGGAGCTACCTGAACACGCAGTGCGCGCTTTTCAAGTCCACCCCCATCGCGGCCGAGGCGCTCAAACGGCCCGGCATCCGCGAGCTCAGGACCTTTGCGGGCGTGGGCAATCCCGTGGGCTACCTGAAGGCCATGCTCCGCGCCCAGTTGGGCAAAGGCGACGATATTATCAGTATCTCCTTTGAGTCGCCCTACCCCGAGGATGCGGCTCAGATAGTCAATGCCGTAGTGGATGCGTATATCACGTACCAGAACGCCTCGAAGCGCAACACGGCGGCCGAGGTGCTGAAAATCCTCCAGCGGGAGAAGGCCAAGCGGGACGCGGAGCTGGCCAATGCGCTGAAGGCGATGGTGGACTTCAAGAAGTCAAACCCCCTTCTCGCGTTCGAGGGGAGCGATGGGAGCTTCATGTCGAAGCGGATGGAGGCCTACTCGGCGGCGCTGATCGCGGTCGAGAGCGAGATCCTGGACGGAACGGCGACCTATGAGGCGGCAAAGGAGACCGCGAACGACCCGACCCGGCTCCGCCACTTCGTCGAGCTGCGCCGGCTCCTCGGCAGCGGGAGCGCGGCCGCCCCCGAGGAGAGTTTGCTCCGCGCAGAGGTGGCTCGCCTCGAGGTCCAGTTGGCCGAGATGAAGCGGGAGTGCACGGACGAGCACCCGGGCATGCAGGCCCTGGAGGCGAGGCTCGCCGAGCGGAAGCAGCGCTTGGCCGAACTCGAGAAGCGCCTTGCCGAGGCCGAACTCCTGGTCGCGGCTCCGCGGCTCGAGACCCTGAAGAAGAAGGAGGCCCAGATTCGAGCCTCCTTTGAAGAGCAGCGCAAGGAGATGGTGGACCTGAACGCTCAGGCCGCGCAGTACACGCTGTTCCGGTCCGAGTGGGAACAGGCCAGGAAGCTCTGCGACATGATTGACGACCGTATCCGGCAGATCAACGTCAATGAGGACACAGGGGCGCTCAACATCACGATCCTGGAGGTTGCGGTCCCCGCCGGCGGCCCGAGCAGCCCCGACAAGAGGCACACGATGGCGATGGCGCTCATCATTGGTGTGATGCTGGGCGTCGGCCTCGCGATGGCCCGCGAGTGGTTGGACCAGCGGTTCCACTCCGCCGACGAGATCTCGACCGCCCTCGGCGCGCCGATCCTGGGCATGATCCCGCAGATGCCCGGCAAGGAGAGCCTGGCGGCCCGCGGCAGAAAGGTGGAGGCCGAGCCGGCCTCACATGCGGCGGAGGCCTACCGAACGGTTCGGACCGCCATCTACTTTGGCGTTCCCAATGGGCAGGCCAAGAGGATTGTGGTCACGTCCCCCGAGCCGGGCGATGGCAAGACCACCCTTGTCAGCAACCTGGCCATAGCTATGGCCCAGGCCGGGCAGCGAGTCCTCATCATTGATGGGGACTTCCGCAAGCCGATGCAGCACAGAGTCTTTGAGATCGAGCGAGAGCGGGGCCTCTCCAGCGTCCTGGCCGGCCGCGAGCCGCTGGACGCCGTCATCCAGCGCACGAAGGTTGGATGCCTCGATGTCCTGCCGACGGGACCGATTCCGCCGAATCCCTCGGAGATGCTAAACAGCCAGGCGTTTGCCGGCCTGCTCGACGAGGTATCGGCCCGGTATGACCACATCCTGATTGACTCGCCGCCGGTCATGCCCGTCACCGATGCTCGCATCCTCGGCGCCGTCTGCGATGTGACTATTCTGACCGTTCGCGCCGAGAGGTCCCACCGCAAGGTGGCGGAGCGCGCGCGCGACGGCCTCCTCAGCGTGGGAGCGCAGATCCTGGGAGTGGTCGTCAACGCCGTGCCGCGTAAGGAGGACCGCTACTACCACTACAGCGGCTACGGCTACTACTACAAGTACGGGTATGGTTACGGCTATGGCCACGGCCGCCGGCGGGAGAAACGCGGAGGGACGAGCCAGGACGATGGCCGCGACGGGGACGGGCCAGCGCTGGCGACGCCCAGCGTTGAGGACGTCGAATGACACGCCTCTTGCTCGATGCCCATTCGCCAGCGCAGCGCAGCCGCCTCGAACGCTTCGCGGCCACGGAGTGCGTGGACATGCACTGCCACTGCCTGCCCGGCGTGGACGACGGCCCGGCGACAGTCGGCGAGGCCATCGAGCTGTGCAACGCGCTCGTCGCCGATGGCGTGACCACGGTGATTGCCACACCCCACCAACTGGGCCGTTTCGACAGCACTTTGACGGCCGACGACATCCGCCACGCCGTCGTGGAGCTGAGTGCCGCTCTCAGCGCGCGCGGAATCCCCCTCGTGGTCGAGGCCGGCGCCGACGTCCGCGTGGACGAGCGGATTCCCGCCCTGCTCGACGCCGGGCGCCTCGTGACCCTGGCCGATTCCGGGAGATACCTGCTCCTGGAGCTGCCCCACGACACGTTCATCAACATCCAGCCCCTCCTGGCGGAGATCGTGGCCCGTGGCGTCACGCCGGTCCTCTCGCATCCGGAGCGGAACGTCTTCCTCGCCCGCAGGCCTGAGGCCATGAGTCCGTGGCTGGAGGGGGGCGCGCTTCTCCAGGTGACTGCCGCCAGTCTGCTGGGCCACTTCGGCCCCCTGGCGGAGCAGGTGGCGTGGCATTGGCTCGCCACGGGTGCGGCTGCGCTCGTTGCCAGCGATGCCCACGACGCGGCGGCCCGGCGGCCCTGCATGACCCAGGCAACCGAGGCCATCGCCCGCCGACTTGGGGAACCCGCGGCCCGCCGCGTCTGCGTCCTGAACCCGGCGCTCCTCCTGGACGGGGAACCAGTCCGTGCAGCTCGGCACGTGTTCCGCCACAGGAATCCGCGATGAGCGACGAACTGGTTTCGATTCACGAGACCGAACCGGCGGACAGCCGCTTCGACGCGGCGATTGAGTGCCTCCTCTTCGCCCTCCTCATCTTCCTGCCGCTCGCGCTCGGTGGCGTGCAGGCGTGGAGCGAGTTCGCCTACGTCGCGGCCACGGGCGCCATCGCCCTCTGCTTCGCCCTCAAGCTCCTCGTGCACCGGGACGCGAGCATCGTCTGGACCTGGGCCTACGTGCCTGTCGCCCTGGTTCTCCTCCTGGCCCTCCTTCAGCTCGTCCCTCTGCCGACGGGCCTCGTCCGCGCCCTCTCGCCGAACACCGCCGCCACGAAGACCGACCTCCTCGGCGGCGAACCGGGCACGATGGCCCTCAGCTTCTACCCCCATGCGACCCGGCACGACCTGCGGCTGCTCCTCGGGGCGGCCGTCGTCTTCGTCGTCGTCCTGAATGTCTATCGGCGGCCCGACCAGATCAAGCGTCTCCTGGGCGCGGTCGCGGCCACCGGCGGAGCCATCGCCCTCCTGGCATTGGCACAGGACATGTTCGGCAACGGGAAGATCTACTGGACCATCCCCACGCCGGGCAACGTCGCGGCCTCCGGCCCCTTCATCTGCCACAGCCACTATGGGCAGTTCATGAACCTCTCGATCGGCGCGGCGCTCGGCCTCCTGCTCGTCAAGCTCCACGAGAGCTTCCGCCACGGCCCGGTCAGGCTCCCCGATGTCATCGAGCGCCTGGGCAGCCCGGAGCTGCGAGTCGTCTGGTATCTTGCCGCGATGATCGTCGTCGGCGCCGCCACCGTCTTCCTGTCGCTCACGCGTGGCGGCATGGTCTCCCTCCTCGTCGCGGGCGGCTTCACGGGACTGGTCATCGCCTCCCGGGGGGCGTTGCGGGGGCGCGGCTGGGTCCTCTTCCTGCTCGCCCTCGGCGCCTTCATCGCCGTGCTCTACATCGGCTTCGACGCGGTCTACGAACGCCTGGCCACCCTTCGCCACCTCCACGGCTACGGCGGCCGCTGGCAGATCGTCGAGAACCTGGCCTCCTCCTTCACCCGATTCCCCCTCGTCGGGACGGGGCTCGGCACCCACCAGGTCGTCTACCCGATGTTCGACCGCTCCATGAGCCCGGACCTCGCCTCCCACGCGGAGAACGAGTACGCCCAGGCCGCCGAGGAGATGGGGGTGATCGGCCTCGGGCTGCTCCTGGCCTTCGTGGCCATCGTCTGGCGGGCCTACGCCCACAACGTGCGGCGCCAGCGGTTCCCCATCCGCTCGGCAGCCTTCGGCCTCGGCTTCGGCTTCCTCGCGATCCTGGTGCACAGCTTCAGCGACTTCGGCCAGCACCTCCCGGCCAACCACCTCCTCAGCGCGGTCACGTGCGCCCTGCTCCTCGGCCTCGCCCGCGTGGGCCACCCCGAGCGGGCAGAAAAGGGGACATTCTCCTTCTCTGCGCAGCAGCCTTCGGCGCCCCAAGGGGGCGAAAAGGTGAATGTCCCCTTTCCTGCCCTCCTGCGCGCCGTGCCCCTGCTGGCCGTCGCCGGCATCTGGGCATGGTCCCTTGCCGGGGCAGACTCCGCGCGGCGGGCCGAGGCCCATTGGCAGCGGGCCCTCCGCCTCGAGGCCCCACTGCTCAAGGAAAACTGGCAAGGCTCCAACGAGGACTACGCGGCCCTCATCTCACACGCCGCCGCTGCCGCCGAGGCCGACCCCGGCAACGTCGAATACCGGCACTGGCTCAACGTCTACCGCTGGCGCTCCATCAGCCGCGTCACCGACCCCAAGACGGGCCAGACCGTAGTGACCCCCCGCACGATCGAGTTCGCGCGGCGGATCGCGGCCGAGCTCCACGCCGCGCGCTCGGTCTGCCCGACCTTTGGCGCGGCCTACAGCGTCGTCGGCCAGATCGAGAAGTTCGTCCTGGGCGACCCCTCAGGAGCCGACCGCATCCGCAAGGGCTACATGCTCGCCCCCTCGGATGCGACGGCCTGCTACCTCGCCGGCCTCATGGACGCGCTGGAGGGGGACCTCGACGCCTCGCTCGCCAAGTTCCGGCGGTGCCTCGAAGCGGGGGGCGTGTCCTTCCAGGAGATGGCGGACGTCTACCTGCGGCAGGTGGGACGGCCCGACCTCGCCGTCGCCCTTGCGGGCGAGGACTCGGGGCGTCTGCTCCACGTGGCGGAGGCTCTCCACAAGAGCCCCGAGCATCAGGAGCTGGCCGCGAAGGCCCGCGAGCTGGCGGCGGCGGCCCGTGTCGCCGCCGTGCAGGCGCTCAAGGCACAGTGCGAGAAGGGCGACGCCTCGGCCTCCACGCTGGCGTCCCTGGCGGCAATCTGGCGCCAGGAGAAGAACACCCCCGCCGCCATCGAGTGCTACCTCCGAGCCCTGGCACTCGACTATGGCCAGGTCGGTTGGCGCCTGGAACTCGCCCGGCTCCTGGCCGAGGTGGGGCGGGTCACTGAAGCGATGCACCAGGCGAGGATATGCCTTCGCCTCCGGCCCGAGCTGGCCAGCGCCAGGAAGCTGCTGGAGGACCTGAGCGTCCTGCCCGAGGCGCCACCCGAGAAATAGCCGCCGGTCCTCGCACCGACCCCCTGCGCAATTCGCCCCCGCCGTGCCCTCCCGCTATCTGCTATGGTCTGAGCCGGAGAAGACTTGCGCTTCTGAGCCAACGGGTGGTAGAATCTGCGAAGGGAATGGGCAGACCGGCCGACAGAGCCGCGCGAGGCGCGAGTAGGCTCAAAGGTCATGCGTACTATTGTGGGCTGGGCTGGGCAGGGCTGGCGGGGCATGAAGCCTGGCGAACCTGCTTGAGCGGCGCGTGCAAGCGCGGACGATCCGCCATGGCGTTCAGGTTTGCGTCGAGCTCCCCATGCCCGGCTGGCCAAGTGGTTGCTGGACAGCTTTGAGGAGAGACGACCGTGCGTACACTCACTGGCGTTGACAGGATGGCCAAGGTGGGCGCCGCAATCCCGCGCTGGACCTTCTACCTCCTCGTCACCGCATTGAGCGCACTGTCCTTCGCGAGCAACGGCTACGGCGCGGAGCGTTTCGGGGTCCGCAAGTGGGTCGGGCCGGAGGGCCCGAAGTTCGTGCCAGGCGAGGTGATCGTGAAGTTCAGGCGCGGGGCGGAGAAGGCGGCTATCGAGGCGGTCCATCGCCGGCATGGCACGACGGAGATCTACACCAGCAAGTTCGGCGGGTTCAAGCGGGTGCGGATTCCGGCAGGCAAGACCGTCGAGGAGATGGTCGCGGCACTCAGCAAGGAGCCGACCGTCCAATATGCGGAGCCGAACAGCATCTGCCACGCCTTCATGCAGCCCAACGATCCTTACTATGGGTACCAGTGGCACTTGGACGTTCCATTGCCCCATGATGAGACCAGCCCGCATTACTCGTGGCACGGGCCCAATGGTGGCGGGATCAACGTCCAGCCCGCCTGGGACATGGCGGACGGCGCCGGCGTGATCGTCGCGGTCCTCGACTCGGGCGTGGCCTACGAGAACTACAACGACCCAGTCAGCGGGAAGACCTTCGTGAAAGCGCCCGACCTGGCCCAGACGACGTTCGTGGCGGGCTACGACTTCGTCGCCAACGATTCCCATCCGAATGATGAGAACAGCCACGGCACGCATGTGACAGGCACAATCGCGCAGAGCACGAACAACAGCCTGGGGGTGGCCGGCGTGGCCTTCAAATGCTCGATCATGCCGGTGAGGGTGCTCAACGCGAGCGGCTCCGGCACTGCCCAGTGGCTGGCCGATGGGCTCCACTTCGCGGCAGACCAGGGAGCCAAGGTCATCAACGTGAGCCTCGGCTGGCCGGTGACGAACGGAGTCCCCTATGACCCAGGGCAGACTGTCCGGGACGCGGTAGCGTACGCCTACACCAAGGGCGTCACAATTGTGTGCGCATCGGGCAATGACGGCCAGCCCGCCGTCGCGTATCCCGCCGCGTACGACGATTACTGTATCGCCGTAGGTGCGACCCGCTACGACGAGACACGCGCATCCTACTCGAACTATGGGGCTTCGCTCGACATTGTGGCCCCCGGCGGCGACGTGGACGTCGACCAGAATGGCGATAGCTATGCCGACGGCGTCCTCCAGAACACGTTCAAGCCCCCTGGCGCTGACCGCCCCAATTCTCCTCCTGACCCGACGGTCTTCAGTTACTGGTTCTTCGACGGCACCTCGATGGCGACCCCACACGTGGCGGGCGTGGCGGCCCTCGTCATTTCCCTCGGTATCAACAGCCCAAGCCAAGTCCGCTCGATCCTCCAGTCCACAGCCGAAGACAAGGGAGCAACGGGAAGGGATCAGTACTACGGCTACGGCATCGTGGATGCCTACGCGGCGACTCTGGCGGCCGGTGGGCAGCCGCGGCCGACCGCCCTCAACGACACGGCCACCACCAACCAGGATACGTCGGTCATCATAGATGTCCTCGCAAATGACACGGACCCCAACAACAAGCCCCTGATTATCACCAACCTCACTCAACCATCCAACGGCACGGCCACCCTCAGTGTTGACAACAAGACCGTGACGTACACGCCGAACCCCGGCTTCCACGGCACCGACACCTTCACCTACACCGCCAACAACGGCACGGTGGACAGCAATGTTGCGACCGTGACCGTCACCGTGCTGAATCCGCTGAACGTGGCACCCGTGGCGCAGGGCGATACCTACTACGTGGCCAAGGGCGGCGTTCTGACCGTGTATGCCCCAGGGGTGTTGGCGAACGACACCGACGCGGACGGCGACCCGCTCACTGCGATCCTGGTCAGCGGGCCGGACAAGGGCACGCTGACGTTCAACTCGAACGGCTCGTTCACGTACACGCCAAACAACCCAGGCCAGTCCTTTTTCACCTACAAGGCGAACGACGGCCGATTGGACAGCGATACCGTCACAGTAAACCTCAACGTCCACGCCGGCAACGTCGCGCCGGCAGCGCGGAAGGACGCCTACAACGTCGGAGTGAACGGCTCTCTGAGCATCTCTGCGGTCGAGGGCGTGTTGGCGAACGACACCGACAACGACTACGATACGCTCACCGCGACGCTGGTCAGCAACGTGAGCTACGGCACGCTAGTACTCAACGGCGACGGCTCGTTGAACTACACACCGCCCTTCGGCTTCCAATCCACCGACTCGTTCACGTACTATGCGCGCGACGGCAAGGATGTCAGTGCCACTCGGACGGTGACGATCACCGTGCTTCCCAACTACGCGTACCGCATCCCGGATGTTGAGCTCCTCAACGAAGCCAACGATCCTGACGCTTTCGTGAAGCTTGATGGCTGGAGCGGCAGCTCCAGCACCCTCCTTGAGCGAACTGCGCTGGCGGCTGGGGGCGTTGTTTACCGGATCAGGCTCGAAGGAGCCGAGAACGGCAAGATCGTGGTGGGCGACCCATGGCCGACCAGCAGCGATGCAGGCTTCGCATGGGACTACGGGCTGGACCACGCGACCAGCCTTCCCGCCTACGGCTGTTACGAGATGGTGGTCTACTACCGTAGCGGGCCGGCGGAGCATATCAACGTGTGCCTCTTTCTCAACACGGGGTTGACGGGGCCGAGCGGCTACCCATCGAGTGACTCGACGAACGACACGTACTGGGACAGCGACTGGACCACCATCTCGCTCGGCCAGCAAGTGACGCTGCGACTGGACCTCAACAACGCCCGTGCCAATAACATCTCCGACAACAAAGTGCCCCACACCGGCGGCGGGAAGGGACTGGCCAACTGGAGCCGGTACGCGATCAACAACAGGGACCGTCAGGAGATCAGCAACATCGGGATCCAGATCGCAGACTTCGATGGCTACGAGTCAGGGACAGAGATAGAGATCGAGCTCAACGGGCCCGCGCCCACGGCCGCGCAGGTTCAGCTCAAGGGGGCTCGCGTGGAGGATGGGCAGGTGGTCGTCGAGTGGGATACGGCGTCGGAGGTTGGGACTGCTGGCTTCTACGTCACGCGCCGAGAGGGAGCCGGAGGCGAGGCCAAGCTCGTCGGCGAGGGTCTGCTGCCCGGATTGCTTCACCGCCCGCAGGGGGGCACGTACCGCGTGGTGGATCCCGACGTGCAGGAGGGCCAGACCTATACATACGATGTCCTGGAAGTGGAAGCTGGCGGGGCGAAACGCGCCTGTGGCTCATGCCAGGTGACGGTGGCCAACCTGGCAGCCGGCAGATGGGAAGTTGCGGGCCCGAGGCAGGAGCCGAGCGGGCCGGCGTACAGCAAGGCGCCTCGCACGCGCTCCGCACCGGGCGTGGTGGGCGCGATCCCGGCAAGGCGCGCAGCAGCAGGCAAGACGCCCGTCCGTGCCCGCGCGAGGGCCGCGGGGCAAGCGGTGAAGATCGGGGTGAAGGAGAATGGGCTATACTACCTGGCCGCAGAGGACCTCGCGCCGCTGTTCGCGGGCTCCGCGCGGTCCGTCGCGCGGCTGATCGAGCTGGGCCACTTCTCCCTCGCCTGTCGCGGCGAGCCCGTGGCCTATCTCCCAGCGGAGGGGGGTGTCGGCCTCTACTTCTATGGCCAGGCGATTGACAGTATCTACACCGACGAGAACGTGTACTGGCTGCGGTTCGGCCTGGGTGACCTGATGGCCGAGACCGGGGAGAGCGGCGTCCAGCCGGCCGCTGCGGCGCAGACATTCACCGAAGCTGTCCATGCCGAGGAAGACCGGTACCCAGCCACTGGCCTCTTCCGCGACCCGGAGGGGGACTTCTGGCTCTGGGACTATGTTGTCAGCGGCCAACGGGGCGCAGACCGCAAGTCCTTCACGGTGCGAGCCGACGGCGCGGCCTTGACGGGCAGCGCCGCCTTGACCGTCCACCTCAAGGGGGCGACGAGCACGAAGGCCCAGCCAGACCACCACGCTCGGGTCTTCCTGAACGGCGCTGCCGTTGGCGAGACCTGGTGGGACGGCCTCGGCGCCCAGTCGCTGACGTTGCCCGTGTCGGGGGCGCTCCTCGTGCCCGGCGCAAACACGGTGACCGTGGAGGGCATCCTCGACACGGGGGCCCCCTACAGCATCTTCTACGTGGATTCGTTCGATCTGGCCTACGAGCGGCTCTACGAGGCCCGGGGGGACGCGTTGCTGTGTCCGATGGCGGGGCACGGCGTAGTGACCATCGGCGGATTCACCCAACCGCAGGTCATCGTCCTCGACGTGTCCACGCCCAGGAAGCCGAGGCACGTGATCGGGGCGACCGTCGAGGAGGCGGCGGGCGGCTACCGGGTGAGCTTCGCGTCGCCAGGACCTGACAGCACCTGCCTGGCCGTGACGCCTCAGGCGGCGAAGCGGCCCGTGTCGTTGCTTACGGACGAGCCATCGGAGCTTATGGACCGAGGCAAGCGCGCAGGCTATGTGCTGATCGCGCCCGCGGAGCTGAAGGAGGCCGCCCAGGCCCTGGCCGCCTATCGGGCGGGCCAGGGCCTCGCCGCGATGGTGGTGATGCTCGAAGACATCTACGACGAGTTCAACCACGGCATCGCTGACCCGCACGCGATCCAGGCGTTCCTCGCACATGCCTGCGGAAGCTGGCGAAGGGGGCCGAAGTACGTCGTGCTGGCCGGGAGGGGCACGTATGACTACAAGAACTACCTGGGCTACGGCGACAACCTGGTGCCGGCGCTCCTGAAGAGCACGGCCTACGGGTTGTTCGTGGCGGACCGCCAGTTCGCGCCGCAGTTGGCCATCGGGCGCCTGCCGGCGACCGGCGCGGCGGAGTTCGACGCCCTCGTCCAGAAGATCATCGCCTACGAGCGCAGCTCGGGGAGCTGGACGAAGCAGGTCGTGATGGCGGCGGACAACGCCGATGGGGGAGGGGACTTCCCGCGGGACAGCGACGAGTTGGCTCGGAGCATTCCCCCAGGCTACTCGGTGAGCAAGGCGTACTTGTCGAGCGCCCCGCTGAGCGTGGTCCGCGGGCAGCTCCGCCAGGGATTCCTGGACGGGGCATTGCTCGTGAACTACCTGGGCCACGGCGGCATGGACCGCCTGGCGCAAGAGGGGCTGCTGACCCGCAACGACGCGGCCGCCCTGAACAACGGCGACCGCCTGCCCGTCGTGACCGCTCTGAGTTGCGTGGCCGGCCGGTTCGATGTCCCAGGCTACGAGTGCCTCGGCGAGGCATTGGTGTTGCAGCCTGACGGCGGCGCCGTTGCGTTCCTGGGGCCGTCGGGGCTCCTCCTCAATGGCCAGAGCAAGGTGCTTGGGGAAGGGTTCCTCCAGGCCAGCCTGAGGCCGGGCAACCGCGTGTTGGGCGACGCAGTCGCGGACGCGTTGCGATATGCCGGTGGCAGGTGCTCCTCGGCGGGAGCTCTGGAGGTCTACAACCTCCTCGGCGACCCTGCCCTGAAGCTGAGGCCCGCCGAACCAGCCGCTGAACCAGGCCCACGAGACCCCGACCCGAAGGCCACGGCCGGTGGGAATCGCTGAGAAGAGGAGAGCTCGCGGTGCCGATGTATGAGTTCCTCTGCGAGGACTGCAACCGCATCTTCAACTTTCTGGCGCGGACTCCCGAGGCAGCGAAGCGCACGCCGGCGTGCCCGAAGTGCGGCGGCCGGAGGATGAGCAAGCGCTTGTCCCTGTTCGCGACGGGACGGAAGGGCAGCGGCAGCAGCAAGGGGCGGGAATCCTCAGCGCCCGAAGCCGACGACGACCTGAGCCCGGCCGACGAGGCGCGCATGGAACGCGCGATGGCAGAGATCAGCCGGGATATGGAGTCGGTGGACGAGAACGACCCGCGGCAGCTCGCTTCCGTCATGCGGCGCCTGTCCGATGCCAGCGGCGAGAGCCTGACCCCCGAGATGGACGAGATGCTCCGTCGCCTCGAAGCCGGCGAGGACCCAGATAAGGTCGAGGAGGAGATGGGAGATGCTCTCGGCGAGGAGGGTCCCGACGGCGGGGCCGGCGGAGCGCCGACCTACGACGACGGCCTCTACGACCTGTAGCGCGAGGCAGCCTTGACAGGAGATGAGCCCTGCCAGAGCGACCGGCGAGCCACGCTGCCACGGCGCAGCGCCGTGAGGTGGAACTCCTTCTCTGCTGCGCACGGAGCCAACTGGAACCCGGCGCGACCGACCGGGTGAAGTACCTGGCCCAGCAGGAGATTGACTGGTCGTACCTTGTGGCGCTGGCCCGTTGGAACGGGGTGACTCCCCTGCTCTATCGCAGCCTGACGGCGGCCTGCGCGGAGGCTGTCCCCGAGACAAGTCTGAGGGAGCTTGCAGCCCAGTGCCGGCGAAACGCCATCCGCAACCTGGCCATGGCGGCGGAGCTTCTGAGGATTCTGGAACTGTTCGACGCGCAGGGGCTCCAGGCAATTCCCCTAAAAGGCCCCGTGCTCGCTGCCTCTGCCTACGGAGACGTGGCGTTCCGCGAATTCTCCGACCTGGACATCCTGCTCCGCAAGCGCGACCTCAGGCGAGCCAGGCGTCTTCTCATCTCCGAAGGCTACAAATCGTACCGCTGGAATCTCGAACGAGCAGATTGTGGGTTGACAGTGGAACTGCACTCCTGGGAGTTCGCCGAGTCCGGCAGCTCCAGTGTATGGGGCCGCCAGCGGTCCGTGTCGCTCCTGGGCTCGACGGTGCCCGCGCTGGCCCCAGAGGACATGCTCCTGGCTCTCTACGCCCACGGCTCGAGGCACTGCTGGGACCGCCTCGTCCTGGTCTGCGACCTGGCGCAGTTCATGTCCACGCAGCCCCAGATGGACTGGGCTCGGGTCCTGGCGCGGGCGACGGAGACGGGAACCAGGCGAAGGCTCCTCTGGGGCCTCCTTCTTGCCCAGGACCTGCTGGGCGTGCCCCTGCCGGGCGAGACCTCAGCGCTGGCGGCGAAGGATGAACATCTGCTTCCCCTCGTCGCTGCCGCTCGCCCCCTCATCTTGTGTGAACCTCATGCCGCCTTCGGAAATGTCGAACGATGGGCCACACAGCTCCGCGCGAGGGAGCGGCTGCGCGACAGGATACGCTTCTGCCTGGGCCTCCTGCTCGAGGGCTTCAGGCCGAACAGGACGGACCGCCTCGCCGTGCCGCTGCCCAGGTGCCTGCACCCGCTGTACTACGCTATCCACCCCATTCGCATCGCCGTGACCTATGGCCCTCGCGCCCTCAGGCGCCTCTTCGAGCGCACCAGGCCCAAGGAGTAATCGTGTGGATCCTGGGGGCACGGGCATGTTGATTTGCCCGGTTCCCACGTTGCCGAATGTCAACATGACGTAAGCCTTTATGAGGCAAGTGGTAACGTGCGAGAGTGCAGGAATGTGGCGACTTGCATGTTGCCACTTGTCAACGTAAGCCGTCATCCGGGTGGCTCCGGACCTGGGGGGGGCGTGGCCCGCGGGTCGGATGCGCGCCAGAAGTGGTGCCCCCTGTTGAAGTTACGACTTCGGCGTAAGACCGCCCCTTGGGAGAATGCACGGGCACGAGAATTGCTTCTCTCCAACCAGTCCATGGCGATGTTTCCGTCAGAAGGAGATGACAATGCGACGTTCAGTGTCTCTGGCGCTGGTCGGTCTCTGCTTGGCCGGGTGCGTGTTCGGGGACGTGATCTACCAGTACGACGATGGCACGCAGGACGCGGCGGCAGGACAGGGCCTGGCTTGGGATTTCTTCTGGCTGAACCGCTTCGACAGGCAGGCGGGCGGCGAAGTCATCACGGAAGTGGCCATCTACTTCGATCTCAGTATGCCAGCGGGTGCGCCGTTCAGGGCTGTGCTGTGGAACGACAGCGGAAGCAGCGGGGACCCCGCCGACGCAAGGGTGGCTGCGCTCCTGGACGCTGTGGCGACGGGGTCAGGCACCCGCTGGGTGGTGGCGGACATTCCCGACACGTTGGCCACCCCCTACTTCTTCGTGGGCGGGTACATCGGCACCGGCGTTGCCGCGGTCCCGGCTGCGATCGAAGATGCAGCTTACCTGCCGCCTTACGGAGGCGGGCCCTTCTATCCCTCATACGTCGGCGGGAGCAGTGGCGGCGGGTCCGACCTCGACAACCTCCCAAGTGCCGATCAGGCCGGCTGGTACGTGGATCTCGCTGGCTACGAATGGGTGAACATGGTCAGGGCCACCGGCATACCGGCGCCGGCGGCGGCGATTCCTGAGCCGACATCCATGACGCTGCTGGCGTTGGCAGGGCTGGCGTTGCTCCGGCGGACGCGGCACGGGTGCGTGAAGCGCGCTCGGTGAGAGCCAACAGGCCGTCTTCCTCATGCCAAGCCAGACGTTCAGAGTCTCCCCCCCGAAGGTCGTTATCGCCCTCAATATCGCCCGAAACCTGACCCTTGTGCTGGCTCTTGCCAGCCACGGATATATCTGCGCTGCCGAGGCACCCCTGCCAGACAGAGCCCTCCCGCCTCAGGCCAGGCTGGAGACCGTCGTCGTCGTTGCAGACCATGCTCCGGTGAGGGCCGGCGACAAGGTAGTTGCCACGGCTGAAAGGGGCCGCATGTTCGGCGTCGTCGAGCGTCGCGCCGACGAGGTCGAGGTTCTTGTCTGCGCTGGCACGGATGTCCGGCGGGGGACTCTCCAAACATCCCACGTGAAGTTCCTCACAGGCGACGACGTGGACCTGGCCGCGGAATGGCTCGGAATGGCCAGGGACCTCAGCCGTGAGCTCGACGTTCCCGCCTGCAAGGCCAAGCTCGACGCCTTGATCGAGCGGGTCGCTGCCGCCGCCGCGACTGGGAAGACGCCGCAGGAGAAAGCGCGGCTCATCGCCGTGCAGCTCTTCGGGCGCGAGGGGCTCACAACCAAGGAGGGCGCCAGGGAGCCGGACCATCTCCTCGAGCGGAAAGAGGGCGATTGCCTCGGCTTCTCGCTCCTGTATCTGTGCATCGGCCAGAGGCTGAGGATGCCGCTTTGCCTCGTCATCGCGCCCGAGCACGCCTTCGTCCGATACGAAGACCGAAGCGTGCGCTTCAACATGGAGTCCACGCAACAGGGGAAGGTTCACGACACCGACGCCTATCTGCGGGAAGCGCTGGGAGCGCAGCGGTTCAGCCAGATTGGAGGAATTCACCTCGTGAGCCTGCCCGTCCCGAGCGCTCTGGGTGCCCTGCTCGATGCCTGGGGCGCGGCGCTCGAGGCGATGGGCAAGCCGTCGGCGGCCTGCGAGAAGTTCGCCAGGGCGGTCGAGATCAACCCGCGACACGCGGAGGCCTACTCGAACTGGGGGGTGGCACTCCAGGGGATGGGCAAGCCAGCGGCGGCCTGCGGGAAGTTCGCCCAGGCGGTGGAGATATGCCCGCGGTTCCCGGCGGCCTACTCCAACTGGGGTGTGGCGCTGGAGGCGATGGGCAAGGCGTCGGAGGCCTGCGAGAAGTACGCCAAGGCGGTCGAGATCAACCCGCGATATGCAGAGGCCTACTCGAATTGGGGCGTGGCGCTGCGTGCGATGGGCAGAGCCGCCGAGGCTTGCGACAAGTATGCCAGGGCGGTCGAGGCCAATCCGCAGTACGCCGAGGCCTACTCGAATTGGGGCGTGGCGCTGCGTGCGATGGGCAAGGCGGGAGAGGCCTGCGAGAAGTTCGCGAAGGCGGCCGAGGCCAACCCCCGCTATGCAGAGGCGTACATCAACTGGGGCTTGGCTCTGGCGGCATTGGGCAAGGCCGCCGAGGCGCTTGAGAAGCTCGACCGGGCCCTTGCGCTCGACCCAGCCCTGAAGCCGAAGGCCGAGGAGTTGCGAAAGCAGCTTCAGGGAAAGAAGTGACCGCCCCAAATCGCGACGTGGGTTTCACTTCCCCCTGGCGAGTGTCACGGTGAGCGCGCCCGCGGGCAGCGTGAGGGCGTAGCCGTCGGCGGCGGGGGCCAGCTTGACTCCTGGCACCGGCTCTCTCAGTGTCCAGCCGGCAGGAGCGATGATCTTCACGTCACCGCCGGGGGCGTCCGCTGGCACGGAGAGTGCCAGGGCGTCCGGCGCGACGTGCAGCATGGCGGGGCGCTCGGCGTGCAGGCCGAATGCCTTCCACTGCACCCGGCCCGCCGCGCCGAGGGTGAGGGTGGCGCCGGCGGGCCGCACCTGGACCGCGGCTGCTGTGCCGGCCACGCGCACGTCCTCGGCAGCGGCCGTCGTCGCGTCGGTCGCGAGCAGGGCGTAATCCGTCCCGGACGCCCCAGCCACCTTGATCAGCTTCCCGTCGGCCAGCGCGGCGAATTCCGGGCCCTTCTCCCCCCGCGGGCGCGGGAAGATGGCGACGTAGTACGCGCCGTCGCCGGGCTGCTGGAGGTGCAACAGGTCCTGGTATTCGGGCACGCGATTGTTGTCGAGGCCACCGTAGCGGAGCGTGTGGCGCGGGGTGGCGGCCGGGCTGGCGACGAAGAACTCCACGTCCATATTGAGCTGCCCGATAGCTGTGTAGCGGCTCCCGGCGGGCAGCTCGCGGGCGGGGAGGAGATTGGGGCCGGGCTTGTCGCACAAGCTCCCAGGCTCCCCAATGCCCTCCGAGAGGGTCCAGAACTGCCAGGCCGTGGGCTGGCCACCGAGGGTGGTGTCGCGAACGATGATGTAGGTCGGGCCGGCACGGTCGGCGTCCTTGACGAAGAGGACCTGCCGTGTCCAGTCGAGCCTGGCTTCCTTGGTGGGCGCAACACGCGGGAAGGCGGGCGGCTCGGGCTTAGGGAACCAGTCGCGGTCATCGGCCCTGGTGTAGGTGAAGCGGGAGCGAACGTAGTCGGCGCGGGGCTGAAGGGCGACGGCCTGGGGCTCAGTCCTGGTGTAGTGGCCGAAGGGACCCTTGGGGTCGCCGGGCTGGCCCCAGTTGCGGGCAAGGCGGACGCCGTCGCGGAGCAGCTCGTGGCGAACCGCGTAGCCCGTGTCGTTGTTGAAGCAGGTGCTCAGGGGCTTGCCGCGGCCGAACCACTGCGAGAAGCCGCCGATGCCTGGCGTCCACACGTCCAGGTTTCGCTGCGAGTCGGTGTGCGACAGGAAGATGAGATAGCTCTCGTGCGGGGTGGCGTGGGCTGAGCCGAAGAAGACGCCGAGGTTGGGGAAGAGGTCGGTGGACCAGGCGGGCGGCTGCGCGGGGAGGCGGCGGTCTTGGCAGTAAGGCTCGAAGCCGCCGAGGCGGCCGTCGCCCATGAAGGTGGGGTACCCCAGCTCGGCCCACGTCCACTGCATGATTCGGGAGAAGGCGGGGTCGGACTTGGCGGCCAACCGCGCAGCGACGCCGAAGACGGCGTGCTTGTCGCCGCTGGTGCCGCGGCCCCAGGCGCCCGAGGCGCGAAGGTTGCCCCGTTGGGGGTCACGCGGGGTCTGGGTCTTGGCGAAGTAGAGCAGGAGCTTCTTCAGGCGCGGGTCGTTGGTGAAGTCGTGGAAGCCGGCGCGCTGGGCTGCGACGGCGTAGGCGACGAGGGGCTCGAGGGAGACGAAGCCGTAGTGCGAGCCTTCGGGCAGCCATTCGCCGTTCGGCCCCACCTCGTCGGCGAGCCACTTGTCCTCCCACTGCGTGGCGCGGGCAGCCCACGTCTTGGCCATCGGGTGGTCGCGGAGGGCGGCAGCGACGACGCCGAGCGATAGGGTATAGGAACAGCTCATGTTGGGGTTGCCCGAGTGGTAGCCGCGCTCCATGTCCCACGTCTGCGGGTCGGCCAGTTGGTAGGCGAGATAGGCCATCTGGGCGCGCAGGAGGGTGCGGTCCTCAGGGAGGAGGAAAGGGGAGTCAATGGCCGCGTCGTACATGGCTGCGGTGCGGATGGCGCTGCGCATGACGTCGAAGTTGCCCAGCTTCGAGAGGAAATCGCGGAGGGGCTTGAGGGCGGTCTCCACCTCCTTCCTGGGCACCTGGAGGCGGGGATTGGAGAGCACGCGGAGGATTCGGGCGGCATCCTCGTTTCGGTTGATCGACTTCGCCAGCTCGGGGTCGGTGCGCGCGCGCTTCCAGATGTCCTCGAGCTCGGCCTTGTCCACGAACAGGCGGGGATGCGGCTGCTTGGGGTCGGCCGGCCAGTCGAGCACCATGTCCTTCACGCGGTCGAGGCTATCGCCCACGATTGGCGCGCCGTTGCTGACCGACCACTTCCGCTGGCCCTTGGCGAGCGTGGCCCTGAGCGTCACCGTGCCATCCTGGGCATATGTGAGGGGCAGCCGCTTGCGCTTCCAGTTCTCCCACGACTTCGGGATCATGTCGAGGTCCCAGGTCTTGAAGCCGCCATAGGTCATGGGCGCCACGGGGTCGGCCCAGCACGCAGGGTCGCGGGAGGTGATGCGCAGCTCCTGGCCGCCTTCGGCGGCGAGCTTCACCGCCTGCGAGCAGTCAGGGAAGATGTTGGCGATGCTGGTGTTCGGGCAGAGCCAGGTGAACGGCTGGTCGCCGGGCGTCAGGTGCGCCGTGCGGTCCGAGCGCGACCACTGCCCGTAGCCTTGCAGGGTCACGGCCTGCTTGACCCCCGGCACCGGCGGCAGGCGGAACTCGACCTCAAAGTCGGGAGGGTGCTGTGGCACCGCCATGTCCCAGCGCACCGCGTTGTCTCCGGCCACGACCGTGGCGACGAACGCTGCTGCATAACCGTTCGGGAATGTGTACGTGACGCGCACTCGCGCCAGAACGGTGCCGTTCTCGATGACTTCGGCCGCCCACGGTGTGAGTTTCGCGTCGCCGATCAACGCGCTGCCGCCTGCCCAGGCTGCCGCACCGAGACGCATGGCCAACATCGGGCTGGGCACGTTGCCCACCGCGGGCGGCATGGTGAATTCATACCGCCCCAGCGGGAGCCTGACGCCGACCTGGCTGGTTGTGATCTCCACTTGCCTGCTGGTGGCCTTGACCTGGAGGTCCGTCGCCACGGGGGGCGTCGCCTTCTTCGGGCCATAGGTCAGGGTGTATTGGGCGGAGGCCAGGGGCTTCAGCCCTTCCACAATGAAGCACAGCCGCGCAGACTTCACGTGCTTCTTATCGCCGGGCCAGTACTCGATGTCGGTGAGTTGCGCCGCCACGGGGCCGTCTGGGCCGGCGAGGCGCACCGAATCGGCGACGCAGGCGCCCTCCTTGGCAGCGAAGGGGAAGCTCACCAGCTCCCGGCCGTAGGTCTGGTTCAGTTGCTCGCGGATTGTGAGGGTCTCCGCACCGGCGGCGCTTGCCCACGCCAGCGCAAGCGCTGCGGCACGAGCGCGACGGGCCATGTCAGGCCTCCTCTCAGGCCATGAGGACTGAGCGCCTCACTTCTCGCTCTCACACACCACTCTAAAGCCGACGTCGAACACCCGCTGCCACGGCCAGTGGCTGGCGCGGCAGGCCGAACGCGCCAGGTCGGAGCGGACGAACCACGAGCCGCCGCGAACGGCCCGGCGAAGGCCGGGCTGGGCGTGGCGCGGATCGTCGGCGCGGAAGGGATACGGCAGGCACGCGCTGCGGGTCCATTCCGATACGTTGCCGTGCATGTCCTGGAGGCCCCAGGCGTTCGGCCTGTAGGACCCGACCGCTGCCGAGACCTGTTGCCCGTCGTCTACGCTGTCCACCATGTAGAACTGCCTGACCCGCTCGGTCCTTGAGAACCCGACCTGGGTCCTCGGCCACTTCGACAGGCCGACCAGCGCCGCGTCGGCCAGGTTCGCGTAGGGGGCGGAGTCAGTGCCCCGGGGGCCAAAGCTCAGCGCGGTGTCGGTCCCCGCACGGCAGGCCCACTCCCACTGGGCTTCGCTGGGGAGGGCGAAGCTCTTGCCCGTCTTCTGGGACAGCCAGCGGCAGAAGGCGGCAGCCTCCTCCCAGGACACCCGGCAGACCGGCTGGCGGGGCAGGCTCAGGTCCGCGTAGTCCTCCCAGCTCCACTTCAGCCAGAGCATCGGCTCGACGCCGCTCTGGTGCGACGGGTCGAAGCAGCGGAACTGCTCGTTGGTCACTTCGACCTTGCCCATCCAGAACGGGCTCTCGATCCTCACCTTGCACGGCGGCCCTTCGTTGGCACAGCCGGCGGGATCGCCCATGACGAACTCCCCGGCTGGGATGAACACGAGGCGCAGCTTCACCCCTGTCCCTAGCTCGGCGTCCATCTCGGCCTCCGCGCCGGCCTGGCGCCGCTTGGCCTCCTCGGCGTCGAAGGGCCATCCTGGGACGGCCGGGTGTTGGGGGGCCGGTGTTGGGGGTCGCGGGTTCGGCTTCGGGCTCGCGGCTCGTGGCTCGTAGCTCGCGGCTTCGGGGTCGTCGTCGAGCCCCGCGTATCGCTTGAGGAGCTCGCGACGGCGGACGGAGCAGTGGCGAACCGCTGGATTGCCCTTCACGGAGGGCACTTCGAGCCATGTGCCATAGGCGGGGGCGTTCATGTCCAGCCACGTCACCAGGCGGTCCCAGGCCTCCTCGTCGAGTTGGACGCCCTGATGCCCCTGTCGGAGCATGCGGACGATGGGATTGGTGTCGGCGTGGTAGTCGCCGGGGGGCACGACGCGCGGGTCGCCCTCCAGCCCGGGGCTGCGAACGAGACGGCGCAGGGCATAGTATGATGGCGGGAACGGCGCCGAAGAGAGCGGGAATGGACGCGGCGGGGCGCGCCGGAGGTCGGGCGGCGTCTTGTCGTCGTGACAGCCCACGCAATACTTGTCAATCGTGGGCTGGACCTCTCGGTCCCAACTGAATCCCCGAACTGGGCCATGCCAGGGCTTGATTCTGGACGGTTCGCCGGACAGGGCCTTCGGGCGCTGCACGGGCGGCGAGGTGTTCGTGTCCTCGTGGCAGCCGATGCAAGAGACCGCTTCGCCCGGCATGGCCGTGAACCAGCTTCGCATCAACTGGAGTGCCTTGCCCTCGGCGTCGAGCGGCTGGAGGGCGATGGGAGTGTTGGCCGGCACGCTGAAGTAGGCCGAGCCATCCTCCGCCACGGGCACCGTGCCTAGCACGCGCCGCACATCCCACGGGCCGTCCATGCCCAGGTAGTCCTCGATGCCCGATGTGCCGAAGTAGTTGAAGTGGTAGGTGAAAAGCCGGAGCTTCTTGACCGTGCCGCGCGGAATCCCCCTCAAGCCTTCTCCCGCGTAGATGTCCGACAGGTAAACGGTCGGTTCCTTGGATTCGATGTCCACCCGGTCGGGGATCACGGGCGGGCGCGGCGTCGGGCGCAGCGGCACGGGCTCGACGAGCATCCAGCCCTCCTCCTCGCGCAGCAGGAGCATGTTGTCGAAGATGTCCACAAGGTAGATGCCCCACCACGCCTGGCTCGTGGGCTGGCAGGCCACGAGGAAGTACTTGTCGCTCAGGGGATAGGGGTGGAGGAACTTCGGCCAGGACCCATCCACCAGCGCGTCCCGCAGGACCGCTTCCACCTTCTTCCCCCAGCCTGGCATGCGCTGAACAACGCCGTCCGCCTGGCGGCGTCCCTTGGCCACGTCGAACAGGATCAGTTCCCCTGCCCGCGCGACCCCGTGATGGCCCGTAATGATGCCGACGAACTTCGTGGGATGGTCGGGGATGGGCTTTGCGTAGAAGATGCGGTTCGGCCAGAAACTGCTGCTCGCGTAGTAGGCCCGCTGGGCGGTGCCATCCGGGTTCATCGTGAAGAGCCGCGCGCTGAAGGCGTGCGCGATGTCGGTGTACTCCCATCGCGTGTAGAGGACACGGCCATCGCTCATCATCGTGGGGTAGAAGTCGTGGTCCTGGTCGAAGCAAAGGCGCCGCACGCCCGAGCCGTCGCCGTTCATCACGAAGAGGTTGGCCACCTCGTCGTGGCGGCGCTGGCACGGGACGGACTGGAAGGGCGCCGACGAGCCGTAGACGATTCGCCCGTCGGCGAGGTAACACGAGTCGTAGTTGTCCACGTCGGTCTCCTCCCCCCGTGTCACCTGGCGAAGGCCCTTGCCGTCCACGCCGATCTCGAAGATCTGGAAGCGGCTGTGGCTGCCGATGGAGGAGAAGAGCAGGCGATCGGCGTCGAAGTGCAGCTTCAGGTCCCCCACGTAAGCAAGCTTCTCCGGGCGGAAGACGGTCGTGAGCTCTCCCCCCGCGCGGGCGAGCGACAGTACGGCGATTTCGTTGTCAATGGGAACCTCCCGCAACACGCCGTTCCCCTGGAAGTTTACAGGCAAGCCGTTGAGGTGGTTCTCTGGGCCGCTGCCGATCCCGTGGACCCGGAAGCTGGGGATGGGCCGGTACGACCTCGCATCCCTCCGCTTCACGAGCAGCAGCCGCTCGAAATCCAGGAGCGGGTTCGAGAGGAGGGCCTCGCGCCGGAGCGACTCGAACCGCTGCGCGGCGTCCTGGAGTTTCTCGGCGTCCCCGGGCTGTGCGGGCGTCCGCAGGGCGCCGGCGACCGTGTCCCGCAGTTCTGAGAGCTGCCGCAGGTACTGAGGCCCTTTCGGATACCCGGCGCCGTAGGCGCGCGTCAGGTCCTCGACGGCGCGCCGCAGCGCCTCGACGTTCGCACCCCACCCGGCCAGCGTCTTCTCGACCTCCCTCGAGCGATAGTAGAGTTCGCGGACGGGCTCGAGGTCCGAAAGCTCCCTGACGCTCTTGGCGAGCTCGTGCGCCCGCGCGGCCAGCCCCGCCCGGGTGGCGTTGGCATAGCGTTCGGCCAGCACGGCGGGCTTGTCGAAGGGCCAGTCCTCGGCCCAGATGTTGTCCTGCCGCTCGGCGGCCATCTCGCGCAGGGCTTCGCCGCCGAAGTCACGCTGGAGGAGGCCCCACAGCCCCTCCCGCCGCGCCTTGGCGGCGCCGAGCGGCTCCTTCCACTTGCCGGCCAGCTCGGCCTCCTGCCGGGCCAGGGCCTCCCTGCTGGCCGCCAGAGTCTCGTGCCATGTCGCCTGCCTGATGTAGTACCCGAAGGGGCCCCCGCCCACCCTCACCTCGCACTGGGCGAATGAGACAGCGGAGACGCGCTTGTCAGGGCTCGCCGAGCACCCCACCAGCGCGGGGTATCCTGTGACCTTCGCCACGTCCTTGCGCCAGATGACCATCCAGTCGGCGGGCTCGGGCTCGCCCTCCCGCCAGGCCTTGCCGCTCATCTCCGTCGCCGTCTTGTGCAGCGTCATCCAGTACCACTCGCCGGGCCGAAAGCGGAACTCGCGGCCTGGCCCCCACTCCACGTAGTCGTGCACGAACTCGAGCTTCCCCCGATGGAACACGAGGTTGAGTCCGTGGCCGCTGGCGGGGTCGGCGCACACGCCGACGCCGGCGCGCGCCCAGTCGTCGCCTGCCCAGGCGTCCAGGCGCAGCTTAGCGGTGATCACGACGTCGGACGACACATTGTGCCCCTCGCCCATCAGGATGAGCGCCTTGGTGGGGTCCGACGACCCCGGGTCGGTCATGCTCAGGCAGCCCCCTTTCAGCTCCCACTTTCCTCCGATCATTCGCCATTCCTTGCCGAGGCCCTTCGTGAAGTCGCACGCAAAGGCATGCCTCTCCGGCCCGGCGGCCAGCCCCTTGGGCGCTGCCCCACAGAGCATCAGCACCGTTATCGCCACCAGCCGCCACGAATGAGAGCCACGGGGCACGTCACTTCCTCCCCTGCTTGCGCGCGCACTCGGCGCAGATGTCCTTCTCATCGCCCAGGTACTCGAACTTGCCGCACAGGGAGCAGTACCAGGCCAGTTCGGCGGGGTCGGTCTGCTCCTTGCCACACTTCTTGCAGGTGTCGGACTTGCTGACATACACCTGCCAGGCGCCGCAGTACTTGCAGTAGCTCATGGGCGGTTCTCCTCGATAGGCACACAGGCTACCGAAGGGGCGGGCGCGAGTCAAACGCCGTCAGAGTTGACCGCCGCGGGCCGGCGGCCTATACTGTGGGCACGACCGGCTTCGCCAAAGCACAGGAGACCGGGCATGCCGAGCCGTAAGGTGAAGTGCCCCGAGTGCGGGCACGAGTTCGAGGGCAATACGAAGTGGAGCGGCAAGGACTGGGCGCTGTACCTCGTCGCCGTGGTGCCCATCGGCCTGATGGCGCTGGTCCTCGTGGTGATGGGCTTCATCACCATGCTTCGTTTCCTGGGCCTGGTCAGCAAGTAGGCGCGGCTATGGGCAGCCGTCGGGCGACGTTCAGCCATGTGGATGCGGCAGGCACGGCCCGAATGGTGGACGTGTCGGGCAAGCGGGCGACGCGTCGCCGAGCCGTGGCCGAGGCCGTGGTCCGTGTTGGGCGCGACGTGGCCGAGGCCATTCGCACGAACTCCGTGGCGAAAGGCCCCGTCTTCGAGACCGCTCGCATCGCCGGCATCCAGGCGGCGAAGCGGACGGGCGACCTGATCCCCCTGTGCCACCCGCTGCCCGTCGAGCACGTGGCGGTGGACCTCGAACTGCGTGGTGAAGAGGTGCGAATCCGCGCTGAGGCAGCGGTGACGGGCAAGACGGGGGTCGAGATGGAGGCGTTGACGGCGGCCGCGGTGGCCGCCCTGACGGTGTACGACATGTGCAAGGCCCTCTCAAAGGCCATTGAAATCCGCAACGTGCGGTTGCTGGAGAAGTCGGGCGGCAAGAGCGGCCATTGGATGCGGGAACATTAGCCGATGCGCATCGAAGCCCTGTGTGTCAGCCAGTCGAAGGGGGAGCCAAAGCACGCTGTGGAGCGCGCTCTCTTCGTGGCAAACCACGGCATCCAGGGCGACGCGCACGCGGGCGAGTGGCACCGCCAGGTGAGCCTCCTCTCCGCCGAGGAGGCCGAGGAGTGGCGGGAGCGCCTGCCCGACCTCAAGCCCGGCGCCTTCGCGGAAAACGTCCTTGTCTCTGGCCTCGACTTCGGCACGCTCGGCCTCGGAAGCCGCCTGCGGCTGGGGGCCGAGGCAGAGCTTGAGGTCACGCAAGTCGGCAAAGAGTGCCACGGCCATCGCTGCACAGTCTTCGAGCGGCTGGGCGACTGCCTGATGCCGCGCCGCGGCCTCTTCGCCCGCGTTGTGAAGGGCGGCGAGGTGGCAGCAGGCGATGCCGTTGAGGTCGTCGAGGCGGTCCCACGCGCGCTGTTCCAGGCCGTGGTCCTCACCATCAGCGACCGCTGTTCGCGGGGGGAGACGATGGACACGGCCGGCCCGGCCGTCGCGCGCCTCCTGGCCGGCGAGTTGGGCGCCCACGTGTTCGCCGCCGAGATCATCCCGGACGAGCGGCCGCTCATCGAGGAACGGCTCCGGCACTACTGCGACGGCCACAGCATTGACCTGGTGGTCACGGTGGGCGGCACAGGCTTCTCGCCGCGCGACGTGACGCCTGAGGCGACGCGGGCCGTCCTGGACCGCCCGACGCCCGGCCTCGACGAGGCGATGCGCGCCGCCTCGCTGGCCAAGACGCCTCACGCGATGCTCTCGCGCGGCGCCTCGGGCATCCGCAAGAAGACCCTCATCATCGCCCTCCCAGGCTCCGAGCGCGGAGCGACCGAGAATCTGGAGGCCATCCTTCCCGCCCTCCCCCACGGCCTCGCCAAGCTGAGAGGCGACCCGGCGGAGTGCGGGCGACTGAGGAGAGACGCGTGACGCGTGACGCGTGATCAGAGAAAATCGGGGCGGTCCCATCTCGTGTCACGCGTCACGGGTCACGCGTCAGGCACGAGTTCCACTGGCAGTGAGCGCACGACATTGAACGGCTCGCGGTACATTCGCCAGGAGATTCTTGACCTCATTGGCCCCGACGGCCAGCGCCGCATCTCCGCGGCCTCGGTCGTCCTTGTCGGATGCGGAGCGCTCGGCACCAACATCGCCAACAACCTCGTCCGTTCCGGCGTCGGAAGCCTCCGCATCGTTGACCGCGACGTGGTGGAGCTGGACAACCTTCAGCGTCAGGTGCTCTTCCACGAAGGCCACGCGCGCGAGCGAACGCCGAAGGCCATCGCCGCCGTCGAACAACTCCGCGAGATCAACTCCTCCGTCGCGCTCGACGCCCAGGTGTGCGAGGTCACGGCGGCGAACGTCGAGTCGCTCCTCGCTGGCTTCGACCTCGTGATGGATGGGACGGACAACGTTCAGACCCGCTCGCTCATCAACGCCGTATGCCTCAAGACCGGCACGCCCTGGATTGTGGGGGGCGCCGTCGGCTCAACAGGCTTCGTGATGCCCATTATTCCGGGGCGGACGCCCTGCTATCGCTGCCTCCTGGCCGAGCTGCCGGCTCCGGGCACCACGCCCACGGCCGCGACGGCTGGCATCCTCAACTCCACCACGGCCGTTGTCGGCGCCCTTCAATGCAGCCTGGCGCTCCGCCTTCTCGTTGGGGCATTGGAGCTGGGCGACCAAGCCTTGCTCCTGGACGTATGGGACCTCGATTTCTCCGGCGTGCGCATCCCGCGCCGCCCCGATTGCCCCGCCTGCGGGCACTGACAAGGAGGCTCCGTTGCTTCAGTATGCGGTCGCCATCTTCCTCGGCGCCTTTCTCCTCTTCGAGGTTCAGCCGCTCATTGGCAAGTTCATCCTCCCCTGGTTCGGCGGGGGGCCGGCGGTGTGGACCGCGTGCATGCTCTTCTTCCAGGTGCTGCTCCTGGGGGGCTACGCCTACGCCCACCTCCTACGGACGAAGCTGCCGCAGCGCAAGCAGATGATCATCCACATCGCCCTCCTCGTCGCCGCCGCGGCCACCCTGCCCATCCTCCCACGCTGGAAGCCCGACCCCGCGAGCGACCCGACGTGGGGCATCCTGCTCCTCCTCGCCGCCAGCGTGGGCCTGCCCTACCTGATGCTCGCCACCACCAGCCCGCTCCTCCAGGCCTGGTTCAGCGTCGCCCACCCGCAGCGCTCGCCCTATCGCCTCTATGCCCTGTCGAACGTCGGCTCGCTCCTGGCCCTCCTGAGCTACCCGTTCCTCTTCGAGCCCGCCTTCGCGCTCCGCACACAGGCCGTCATCTGGTCCATCGGCTTCGCGCTCTTCGCGCTCGCGGCAAGCTACTGCGCGTGGCGGACGGCCAAGGCAGACGACAGACGGCAGACGGCAGAGGGCAGACAGAAGACATCAGAGGAGGGCAGGGGAGAGGCGGAGGGGCCGCCGGGCATCGGCACCCGCATCCTGTGGGTGGCGCTCACCGCCTGCGGCTCGCTCCTGCTGCTTGCCGTGACGAATCAGATGTGCGCCGACGTGGCGATCGTGCCCTTCCTCTGGGTCCTCCCGCTCACGGTCTACCTCCTCTCCTTCATCCTCTGCTTCCACAGCACGCGGTGGTATCCGCGCTACGTCTGGTGGGCGCTCCTCTTCCTGGCGATGGGCGGCATCGAGTTCACCCGCCAGGTTGTGCGGCTGCCCGTCAAGGTCGCCTTCGGCAAGCCTGCAAAGGAGCCGGACTTCGGTGAGGCGGTGGACTTCTCCAGGTTCGCCTGGAAATTCGTCCACGGCAAGGACTACCTCGGGGACGACCTGGGCTCTAGCGAGCCCGTCTGCCTCATCCTGGGCGGCGTGCCCTGGGTCCTCAACAAGGGCGTGGACGTGACGATTCTCGGCCAGATCATCGGCCTCTCCATCGCACTCTTCGTCTGCTGCATGGTCTGCCACGGCGAGCTGGTGCGCCTCAAGCCCAACCCCCGCTACCTCACCTCCTTCTACCTCCTCTCGTCGGCGGGAGGTGCGCTGGGAGGCGTGCTCGTGTCTCTCGTCGCGCCGCGCGTGTTCCCCACCTACCTCGAGCTCCACATTGGCCTCTGGCTCTGCTGCGCCCTGGCGATGGCGGCGTTCTGGGCCGACCGCAAGCCACACCGGGACTGGGCCGAGAAGTGGTGGGTCATCCTCTATTTCCCCGCCTTCGCCGGCCTCCTCGTCGCTCTCGCCTTCGGACTCAAGAAGTCCGCCGACCACACGATCAAGGACTGCCTCTCCCTATCCCGCAACTTCTACGGCGTCCTGCGCGTCAGCGAGTACAGCAAGCTCAAGTACACCGAGCTCCATCCAGAAGGCGAGTACGACCGCGAGCGCCACTACTTCAGCCTCCAGAATGGCCGCATCTCGCACGGCAACCAGTTCGCCGACGAGGAGCGGCGCCTCTGGCCCACCTCCTACTACGGCCGCAAGAGCGGCGTCGGCCTCGCCATCCTCAACCTCCCCCGCGAACCCGGCTCGGGCCAGCTCCGCGTCGGAGTCGTCGGACTCGGCACCGGCACCATCGCCGCCTATGCCGTCAAGGGCGACTACTATCGCTTCTATGAGATCAACCCGTCCGTGGAACGCATCGCCAGAAACCCCAAGTGGTTCCACTACCTCGAAGACGCCGAGGCCAGGGGGGCCGACGTCAAGGTCTGCCTCGGCGACGCTCGCCTCACCCTTGAAGGCCAGGAGGCCCAGCGCTTCGACGTGCTGGCCCTCGATGCCTTCTCCAGCGACGCCATTCCCATCCACCTCCTCACCCGCGAGGCATTCGACGTCTATCTCAACCGCCAGGTCAAGCCCGACGGCGTCCTCGCCGTCCACATCTCCAACCGCTACCTCGACCTCGAACCCGTCGTCCTCGCCCTCGCCAAGCACTTCGACTACGAGGCAGTCATCGTCGAATCCGAGTCCGACAGGGAGAAGCGCTTGGACCCGGCCACCTGGATCCTCGTCACCAACAACCGCGCCTTCCTCGACTGCGAGGCCATCTGCGAGGTCGTCGAGGAACACGAAGAGGAACTCAAGAAGGACCCGGGAGCCCGGCGCCTCCTCGCCCGCCGCGTGCTCTGGACCGACGACTACAGCAACCTGGTGGACGTGCTGAAGGAGCGGGATGAGCTGTTCAAGGCGGTCGGCGCCGTGGACAGCTTCGGCCTCGGCGCGGCCGCCGCGCCCTTCACCCCGATGGCGTTCCTCACCCGGCCGTCCCCGGGCGGCATGGGCCTCCTGGGCCTCCTTGCCTGGCTCGGCCTGGGCGGCGTGGCGGCCTGCCTCGCGATGCGGAAGGGCTACAACCCCTTCGCCTGGTTCGGCTCGGCCAGCGTCCTCGGCCTCCTCACCCTAGCCCTCCTGCCGCCCGCGGCCAGGGAAGGGGAGGGCACCCCCGACCCCGCGGCCACGAGGCGGCTGGTGGGCAACCTGGTCGGATTGGGCGGCACCATACTTACCCTTGGCTGCGGCGTCCTCCTCGCCCTCATCGCCTGAGCGAGGGCATTCCGCCTGAAGGCGTGACTCCCAACGAGTTCGTAACCTGTTGGGAGTCCTGCCTTTAGCCCGCATTTCTCACCACCTCTGAAGTCCCGAAGGGACGCAAGGCTCTAGCCGGCGGCGTAAGCCGCCGGATCGCTGGTGGAGAGCGGCCAGCCCCGACGGGGCGGCACGACAGCGCGCCCCTTCCGC
>Ga0194112_10000896_pt1 | contig 43900 bp, 36 predicted proteins | sample TA2MahC400mmetaG_FD_146191 | JGI IMG/M metagenome (GOLD analysis project Ga0194112, IMG submission 146191) | Freshwater microbial communities from Lake Tanganyika, Tanzania - TA2015016 Mahale Deep Cast 400m | ecosystem: Environmental > Aquatic > Freshwater > Lake | place: Tanzania: Lake... | reverse complement strand
GCTATGGCGGGGCAAGCCCGGTCCGCCGCGGCGCGGCCGGCTTGGCGCGCCGGAGCCTCCGGGCGAAGGCGGCACGCCGCGCCCTACCGGCGTGTTTCCACCGCGTAACTGACCCACTACGGTCGGAACCGCTGGCCACGGCTGCCTCCACTTGATTCCGGCCCGCCTATCGCCTACGCTGGCCCCGGGAGGACAACCATGAGCCTGAGCATTGACCCCGCGCTGCGCGGCATCCTGCCGTGGACCCGCGCCTGCTTCGTGTGCGGACAGGACAACGTCCGCGGGCTGCGCCTGAAATCCCGGGTGCAGGACGGCGTGATCTTTCTGGAATACACCACCCGGCCGGCCGACCTCGGCTACCGCCATATCGTTCACGGCGGAATCAGCATGACGCTCCTGGATGAAGTCATGACCTGGGCCGCCATCCTGGCCTGCCGCCGCGCGTGCGTGGCAGCCGAGATGACCGCGCGTCTCAAGCAGCCGCTCGTCGTCGGCCAGACGTTGCGGGTCGAAGGCCGCATATCCGGCGGGCGGGCGCGACTGGCGCTCACCGACGGCGAAATCCGCGACGCCGGCGGACGGATCCTCGTCACGGCCACGGGCAAGTACGTGCCGATGTCCCGGACGGATGCCGCGCTTTCGGCGGAGGATTTCGTCGCCGGACCGGGCGCGCTCGACCCGGCCGTCCTCCTCGCCTCCACCCCCGGGCCGCGCTAGCGCCGCAGGCTTTCGATCGCCGTAACCGCGTCGGTCGCAAACTCCACGCGCATCGACTGGTACTCGCTGCCGTAGCCTGCATCCACCCACGACCAGCCGTAGGACAGCCGCACGTCGCCGTGCCGGTCCAGGTACCAGTACGAGGCGTCCACGGGCGCATACCGGGTGGCGTAGCGCGTGCCGCTGTACGTCCAGACGTCGGTGACGCCTTCGCGCGTCACGCGCTCATACACGCGGTGAGGCCGCCCCAGCGCAATAAACACCATGTCGCGCGTGTATCCCAGCTCGATCCGACCCGCGCGCACGTTCGCCTGCACCTCGGGCGGAAACGCCGCGAACATGTCCCGATTGCGCCTTATGCGCCAGGCCGGTCCGGCGCATCCCGCCGCCGCCACCGCCGCCGCCAGAAAGACAACGTTCGCCAACCCTCGTGCGCCGTTTTTCATGGCCTTATTCTATCCCCCCTCCCGTCCCATGTCACCCCTCAACTTCCACCCTTAACTTCCACGCCGCCTTTCGTTGTCCGCCTTGCGCCCGTTTTCCGGAATCTCTTGCTTGCCGACACATGGCCGGAAGCCTAGAGTCGTCTTGATGCGCTCCGCACTTCGAATGCTTGACGTCCTGTTTCTCGGCTTGCTTCTCCTGGCGCCCGCGATCTGGCTTTGCGGACCGTTGCGCGCGGACTTGGGCCCCGGGACCGCGTCCGCGGCCTGGGGCTGGCGACCGGCGCTCGCCCCGCTGCTTCTGCTCACGGCCCGCGCGCTTTTCAAGCGGCGCGCATGCCGCGCCGGACACGAACTGCGCGGCCCTCTCGATTTCCGTCCGGTGAATCGAATCGCGCTGGCCGTCGCCGCCGTCTTCCTCTTCCTCCTCGCCTTCGAAGGCGTGCTTTCCCTGGTCGGGTTCAGCGCCGAACTTGCTCCCATCGTCATCCGCGGCGCGACGCCGGCGCCCGCGGCCGGGTCCGCCGCCACAGTCCCCGACCCCGAACTGATCTGGCGCTTCAACCCCGGGGCTGACTTCAACGGGCGTCCCATCAACGCCATGGGCTTTGCCGAGCGGGAGGTCGATCCCGTCAAGCGGTCCGGCAGCGTGCGCGTGATCTGCATGGGCGATTCCGTGGTCGGACAGGGCATTCCGCCTTTCTCCGGTTTTCTCCATGCCATGCTAACGAACGCTCCGCCCGACGCGCGCGCCTGGGAAGCATTCAACATGGGCGTGCACGGCTACTCGGCTGTGCAGGGGCTGCGGCTTTTCCACCTGCAAACCGCCGGCCTTCAGCCGGACGTTGTTACGATCCAATACGGATGGAACGATCACTGGCTGTCCGAGCGCCCCGACCGCAATCGCATGGCCGTGACCGTGGCCCCCATGACGGCACACCTGCTGAACGCGCTCGGGCGCAAGCGCTTCTTCCGGTTCATCTCCTCCGCGCTCGGCCCTTCCGGGTCCCTGGCGTGGTCCGGCCGCGGCGCCGTCCTGCGCGTCCCGCCCGGCGAATACCGATCCGCGCTGCGGGATTTCGTGCGCGACGCCCGCGCCGCCGGCGCGGCGCCGCTGCTCATCACCGCCCCGCGCGCGCAAGCCCTGTCACCCGTCCTGGTCGACAACCGCCAGGCCGCCTCCGTGCCCGACGCGATCCGCCTGCACGACGAATACAACGCGATTCTGCGCGAAGTGGCGCGCGATGAGCAGGCGGCCATGCTGGATCTGGCCGCGCTTTTTTCCGCGCCGGAGGCGGCGCCTCTTTTTGCGGACGACGGCATCCATCTCCAGCGCGAGGGCCGCATCCGCCTGGCGGAGCTGCTCTACGCCGCGCTCAAGGATCTGGCGGCGGCAACCGGGCATGAACCGCGAGGCGTTTCCCGGCCGGGTTCAGGCGTGTGACTATCCGCCGCTTTCACGGGCTCCCGCCGCCGGCTTGGCGCGGGCCTGTGTCCGCGGCGCGCCCCCGGTCCCGCGCGGCATAGCAGTACACGCAGCCCGCCGGGCACGTGCCGTAGACGCCGATGTCGCGACTCACCACGCAGCGGCAGGCTTTGCGCTGCGACGGGTCCTTCCGCGCCGTGACGGCGATCCCGAAAACGTCCCTGATCAGCTCGTGGTCTATGCAGCGTCCCGGCTTCACCCCCGGCCCCGCCGCGCCCGCCTCTTCGGCGCAGGTCACAAGCTCCATGCCGCGCGCCGCCGCCATCCGCGCCAGTTCCGGGCCCAGCCGCCTGAAGGCGCGCGCGCACTCCTCCGGCCGCATGAGATCCAGCCCCGGCACGCGCCGCAGGCGGGCCTCCGCGCCCCGGTACAGATCCGCCAGGCTGATCACGCAGCGCAGCGTCGCCCCCTCCAGCGCGGCCGCAATGGCCTCGAACGCGGCGCGATGAAAATCCGGCGGCGTCCGGTTCGCCACCACAACCGGATCATAGCGCCAGATCACGCGCCGCGGCCCCACGCGTCCGGCCAATGCCCGGAAAGTCGCCGCCGCGGCCTCCAACCGCGGGACCCCGGGGTCCAGCTCCGGAGGGTTGTCCATCAGCGTGTAGTGGAAGTAGTAGCGGAACCCGCGCGCGTCCAGCTCGTCAAGATGCTTCAGCAGCGGGCCCGCGTTCCGCGTCCAGAACACGATCGCGTCCACGTCATCCGGCCGCAGCGAGACATCCGTAAACCGCGCCGGATTCACGGGGTTGGGCACGCGGCACGCGCCCGCGCGCACGCGCTCCATGAACCAGTCGGCGTGATACGCCGGTATGTCCGTGCGCCGGCTGGCGCTGATGATCATGGCGCCCCGCATGGCAACCGGCCGGTTGCCGTCTGTTCAGGCTTCCATCCCGCCCCTTTTTTCAATACTATTCGTGAAAACAGCATCCAACAAGGAGGAACGCCGCATGGCCTTCACGCTGCAGATCGGGGACAAGGCGCCGGACTTCACTCTGCCGGCGACCGACGGCAAGACCTATTCGCTCGCGGACTTCAGCGCCGCGCCGGTGCTGGTTGTGTTCTTCACCTGCAACCACTGTCCGTTCGTGATCGGCTCCGACGATGTCACCCGCCGCACGGCCGAGGAATACGGCCCAAGGGGCGTAAAGTTCGTCGGCATCAATTCCAACAGCAGGCACACCTACGCCGAGGACAGCTTCGACAACATGGTCCGGCGCATGAAGAAGCACCGCTTTCCGTGGCTGTACCTCCATGATGAATCGCAGGACGCGGCCCGGGCCTACGGCGCCCTGCGCACCCCGCATTTCTATGTCTTCGACCGCGAGCGGAAACTCGTCTACACCGGGCGCGGGGTGGACAATCCGCGCGACGCGAGCCGCGTCACGGTCAACGACCTCGAAAACGCGCTGGAGCAGCATCTCGCGGGCAAACCCGTCAGCGTGCCGGTTACGAATCCTATCGGGTGCAACGTGAAGTGGGAGGGCAAGGACGCCCACTGGATGCCGCCCGAGGCCTGCGACCTGGTCTGAAAGCCGCGCCTGTCGTTCCGCGCGTAGCCGTCTTCGCGCACGTCCACGCGCAGGATGGGAACGCTCTTCTCCCCGCGCTGCGCGCCGCTGCCCGCGTCCAGATGCGCGAGGATGTCGCGCGGCGAAACCCGGCGTTTGACAGGTTTGGCCGCGGGCTGCTACAGTCTGCCGCTCAGTGAACAGCGTCCTCGACCTCGTGGGGGTATAGCTCAGTTGGTAGAGCGTCTGAATGGCATTCAGAAGGTCAGGGGTTCGACTCCCCTTACCTCCACCCACAAACCGCGCAGAGGTCCCGGGAGAGAATCCGCCTGACCCTAGAAAGAGCAGTTCGTCCGCGCGCCTGGCACCGTTCGATTCTGCTCCAGGAACGGACTGAGCCAAGCCTGTCGGTGCGCCGCTATTCCGCCGCCCGCCGGTGACGCACCGCCCGTTCATCGCCGGCAACAGTTCGCGCCTTCCCGCGGATCATCCGCGCTTTTCAGGCTGACGGTCCATGCGCAGCAATCTCAGCGCCAGATCGCGCATGGCGACGATCTCGGGCACGCGCAGCAGCAGCGCCAGCGCCCCGTACGCGCCGGCCCCGGCGCCCGCCGCCGCCAGGACGGCCAGCGCGCGGCCCGCGAGGCCCGCGCCAAGCCGACCGCGCAGGAATTCCGCGCTGAACGCCGCCGCGCCCCCGCAGGCCGCCGCGCAAGCGACGATTGCCGCCAGCAGGCGCAGCCAGGCCGCGGCCGATCCGATGGCGACGCGCCGCCGGAGATGGAACGCCAGCTGCGCGAAATTGACCAGCGCCAGCGTGCCCGTGGTCGCGGCCAGCCCCACGTGCCCGAGGCCCAGCACCTTGACCAGCAGGAAGTTCAGCCCGATGTTCAGCCCGATGCTCAGCGTGCTGACGAGCAGCGGCGTTCGCGGCCGGTCAAGCGCGTAGAAGCACGGCACCAGGATCTTGATCGCCGCGTAGGCCGCCAGGCCGACGGCGAAAGCGCGCAGCGCCGCCGCGGTCTGCGCCGTGTCGAAGGCGGAGAACTTGCCGTGCCCGTAAATCACGCCGATCAGGTCCGGGGCCAGGACGAACAGCCCCACCGCGGCCGGCACGGTCAGGAAAAAGCACAGGCGCAGGGCTTCCTCCACGGTCCGTCCGAAACGCGCCGTTTCCTCGCGCGCGTGGTGGCGCGAAATGGCCGGCAGGGTGACCGTGGCGATGGCCACGCCGAACACGCCGATCGGAAACTGCATGAGCCGGAAGGCGCAGTTCAGCCAGGAACGGGCGCCGTTTATCTCCGAGGCGAACATCGCGTTGACGAGCACGTTGACCTGCACCGCCGCGCCCGCGATCAGGCTGGGCCACATCAGACGCCAGATCCGCCTCAGTCCCGGATCGCCGCACGCGAGCCGCCAGCGGAACCGGAAACCGAGCCGCCACAGGGCGGGCAGCTGCATCCCGAGCTGCGCGAAACCGCCCAGAAGGAACCCCAGCGCGGCGCCGTAGAGGGCGCGCTCGCCGAAGTCCGGGCGCCGCCAGTCCGGCTGCGGATCGAAAGCCAGCGCCAGGCTCACCCCGGCCACGATCGTCACGAGATTGAAAACGGTCGAAGCCGACGCCGGGAGGCCGAAAATGTAACGCGCGTTGAGCATGCCCATCGCCACCGCCGCCAGCGACACCAGTAGGATGAACGGGAACAGGATGCGCGTGAGCCGCACGGTCAGCTCGAACTTGCCCGGCACGGACCGGAAGCCGAAACTGGTGATCTGCACGAGCACGGGGCTGGCGAGAATGCCCGCGATGCAGGCCGCGCCCAGGACCACGATCACCGATGAGATCAGCAGGCCGGCCAGCCGCCAGGCCGGCTGTTCGCCCTCGGTTTCGTGCGTCTTCGTGAACGTGGTGGTGAAGGCCGTCGAGAGCGCGCCTTCCGCGAACAGGTCGCGCATCAGGTTGGGAATCTGAAACGCGGCCAGCAGCGCGTCCAGGTTCCTGCCGCCGCCGAACATGGCCGCGAGCACCGTTTCGCGCACGAGGCCGAGGACGCGCGACCCCACCACGGCCAGGCCGACCACGCCCGCCGCGCGCCGTCCGCGCGGCGCGGCCGGCGCCCGCGCGGACGCGCCGCCGGAAGGATCAGCGGAAGCAGATGCGCGATATGCAGGCATGGAAGTCCTCGGACCCGCGCACAATGGCAATGTCCACCCGCAAAAAATAGACCGGAATATCGCGGCGGTACAGCCGCGGGAGGCGCACCGCGTCCTTCTCGGTCGTGATAATCGCCGCGGCGCCCTGCTTCTTGCTGCGGTTGACCAGGTCGATGAGCTCCTGCTGCGTGTAGGGATGGTGGTCCGCGAAACGGCGGGCGTACACGACCTCGGCCCCGAGCCTGCGCACTTCTTCCTCGAAGCCCTGGGGACAGGCGATGCCCGAAACGACCGACGCGCGCAGGCCTTTCAGGGTGTCCAGGCCGCGCACCTCGCCCGTAAAGACGTCCTTCAGATGCCTGGGCTCGTGGCGGCACTCCACGATTTCCGCGCCGGGATTGAGCCGCTGCAGGCGCTCGCGCAGCGCCGCGGTGCCGGTGCCGTCCGACTTCGTGATGAAGATGAAGCCCGCCCGGCGGATGTTGCGCGTCGACTCCCGCAGGATGCCGCGCGGCAGGACGTGTCCGTTGCCGAAGGGGTTGCCGCGATCCACGAGCACGATGTCCACGCGGTGCTTCAGGCTGAGATACTGGAAGCCGTCGTCCAGAACCAGCGTGTCGCAGCCCAGCCGGTTGATGGCATAGCGGCCGCTCTTGACGCGGTTCTTGTCCACCAGGACCGCCACCTCCGGCAGGTTCGAGGCCAGCATGTAGGGCTCGTCGCCGCTCATGGCGACGTCCAGCAGAAGCGTCCGGCCGTCGGACACCACGCGCGGCGGCCGCGCGTGCTCCCGGAAAAGCAGCGCGTCCGCAAGCCGCCGCCCGAGAGGATCCTTGGCCTTCTTGTAGCCGCGGCTGAGAATCGCCACCTTGCGCCCGGCCTTCTGGAGTTCGCGGGCGAAGATCTCGACCACGGGCGTCTTGCCCGTGCCGCCCACCGTGAGGTTCCCCACGCTGATCACCTGGCAACCCAGGGTGTGGTGGCGAAACAGCCCCTTGTCATAAAGGAAAATGCGCGCGCGCATGACCGCGCGGTAGAGCTGCGACATCTGCTTCAGGACCCACAGCAGGGTATTCTCCGCCCGCGAGCGCTCCTCGCTGTATTCGGGGCTGTTGATCAGCCCGACAAAGAACCGCTCCAGTTTTTCCGCCATGCGGTGGCTCATGCGGCGGATCGTAGCCCATCACGGGGCGGATTGTCGAGATTTGCGGCCGGAAGATTGTACTTGATCGGCCGGGGCGGCTCGTGGATAGTCTACGCGATCTGACCGGGGGCGTAGCTCAATTGGTTAGAGTCCCAGATTGTCGATCTGGTTGTTGCGGGTTCGAGTCCCGTCGCTCCCGCCAGTAATATCAAGCCTTTTCGCGGACCCCACCCCATGACCCTGCCCAGCTGCTACGCCGGATTGAGAATTACGCCCCGCCCTCGTGCGTCGGTCCTGCAGGGTCAGACCGAGAAAGTAGATTCCGTTGAAAAAGGTCTGCGGTGGGGCATCGGCCCTATTTGGGGGATCTTTGTCGCGAGCTTCGTCGCGAGCCTTGTCGGACCTTCGGTCGTAAGTCGTTAACGTGGAGCACCTGTCTTACCGCTTCGACAAAGCTCAAGACAAAGCTCGCGACAAAGACGTCCTCGGTGGGGCGTCGGCCCATGCCAGTTTCTGAAAACAGGGGGTTTTTCAACGGAATCGAAAGTAGAAAGTGCAACCTAGGACTGCCCCCGCAGACTTCCCAGTCCGACTCCGATTGCAGATGTCATTCCCCCTTTTCTATTTTCTCGGTCTGACCCTTGTCCCTCCGACCGGTCTGACCCTTGTCCCTCCGACACCACCCTGAGACGGCGGCCCCGCATTGTGAAGGCGACGAACAACGCTCTGCCCTCGTCCGTCTGTCCCAGCGCGTAGTATCGCGTTTCCGCGCCGGAATGCATGGGATCGTCGCCCCAGAGAAGCGGCATGTTGAAGAAGACCTGATATGATGCCTGTATACGTGTCAAGGACGATTCTTTGCCCCTTCGAGGACGAGGACCGTTCGCTTCGCTCACTGCGGACGAGGACGATTTCGTCCCGTCATCCTTCCGTCTTTCCTTCCCGCAGAACGTGGCGGTGAACCTCGGCGCGGCAGCGCCGTAGTGTTCCACCGCCTTAGGACCTCTTTCCGTACTTCCACGCTTCATCGTACATGGCGACGATGTTCTCCACGGACGTATTCACCTGCAGATTATGGCATGGTGCGAGGATGTAGCCCGTGCCGTCACTGGCCAGCGCGTCAATGCAATGACGCACTTCGGCGCGAACCTCCTCCGGCGTTCCGAACGGCAGGATGCGCTGGTTCTCCACCGCGCCATGAAAACAGACGCGGCCCCCGAACTCCTTCTTCAACTCTTTCATGTCCATTCCAGGGCACGTCCACTGAACCGGATTGAGAATATCGATCCCCATTTCAATCAGAAGCGGCAGGAACGGGCGGCAACTGCCATCGTCGTGATGAAACACCTTGATGCCGAATTCATGACACAGATCAATGCACCGCTTGTGATGGGGCGCATAGAACTCCCGGTACAGGTCAAGGCCTATCAGCGGGCCGGTCTGACTTCCAAGATCGTCGGTCACCTGGGCTACATCGATGAGGCCGTCGCATGCCTCAAACATTCTTCGGTGATGCTCGTAGAAGAATTCCGACACCCGCCCCACCAGGAAGTGGGTGAACTCCGGATCGACAAGCGGATCGATCAGGGATTGCTCCAGCCCACGAAGAAGGTTGTGGAAGTAGAAGGGTGCCATGTAGCCGCACTGCAAGGCTTTCGTTCGGCACGCCTCCTGGGCTTTGGCTCTCATGCCCGAGTAGTCGAACCAGTCGGCCCGTGGCCATGCGTATCGGTTCAGATCGTCAATCGTCTGTGCGGCGGCAAGGGGGTAGAACGATTGCTCGTCATACGCCCCGCCCTCGTGCGGGATACGTCTGGTGCGAATACCCCAGAAGTTCACCGATTCGCCGGCAGCGACCGAAGGCAGGGCCGGTCCGATGTATTCCGGCCCGACACCCGCAAAGCCGTCAAGATGCAGCTCCTGTTCGATATCCGCCGATTCGCCGAAATGGGCGCGCAGCTTGGCCCACACTTCGCCAGTTGCCCAGATGTCAGTCGGGATTCGATCCACCGGCTTCCGGTTGATTGCTGCAAGCATCCGTTCTCTTGAATTCATTCTCTTGTCCCAACGTCCGCGTGTGTGGGGCGGCGCGAAGCGACGTACCCACCACCGCTTGGTTCGATTCAGTCTCGGTACACATCCTTGCGGTGTCCGACCTTGACAACGCACACAATCAGAAAAGCATCCCGAATTTCGTAGAGCACGCGGTAGACTCCGCACCTGAGCCGGTACTTTTCCGAACCGGTGAGTTTGGCAGCCTGAGGCGGCCGAGGGTTGTCGGCCAAGGCCGCAATCGCCGCCACGATCCGCTGAACGTCCCGCCTTGGAATGGGATCGAGATCCTTGCCAACCGACTTGCGGAATTGGACCTCATAGCTTGCCATGGCGCTTGAGTTCTTTCACGAAATCCTCGAATCCGATCGTTGCTTCATTCTTTCGTGCATCGAAGGTCGCCAAATCCTCGGCATCCTCGGCCAGTTCATCCCGAATGGCGTCATTGAGTAGGTCGGAGACAGAGCGTGCCGTCTCCACGGATTTCAGGCGTAAAGCCTTGTGCAACTCCGGCTCAAGGTACACCGTCGCCCGGCTAGTCAACATTGTCACAGTACACCTCCATTTCCGAGGACACTATAACGCTACGACGTCACAACGTCAAGACGCTGTCCTATCTCCGGAGCCGAATGGGGCGCGGGTCAGCGGTGCGACGGAGGCGGGCTTGCCCGCCGACGGCGCATTGAGGCGTTCGAGACCCGCGTCTGCGCGGGTTGAGAATCGCCTCGCATGGCTTGTTGGGTCAGTCTCCGAGTCTCTTGAGAATATGGCGGGCGAGATGCTCCTTGATCTCGCGGTGGCGGGGAATCGGCTGGCAGGCGCCGGTCTTCGGATTCTGGTACCAGTCGTGCCTGCCGCCGGGTCGGACGAAGACGCACCCGTTCTGCTCAATCTGGCGTATGAGGTCGCGCCGTTTCATGCGAGCTGGAGTTCCGCAACACGGCGCACGCCGGGGACCTTGCCCCCGGTGATGTCATCGTAGATGTCCTTCAGGTTCTCCTGAAGTTCCTCCAGGGTCTCGCCCTGCGTCATGTAGTCCGGGAATTCCTCAATGTATCCCAGCCACATATCCCCATCCTGCCAGTACACGTATCGAACCGTCTTCATGCAAAGATACTACCGCCTCCCGCTATCGGTTTCAACTCTCCCGTTTTCCTCGGTCCGTCTCACTACCGAAGGCCTTGTTCCCGGCCCTGCGCCAGGCTGTCCACGCGGCCCGGATTCCCAAGCGGGTCTCGTGCCATACCTTCAGGCACAGTTTCGCGAGTCACCTGTTGCGCGCCAATTTCGACATTCGCACCATTCAGCAACTTCTCGGCCATAGCGACGTGCGCACCACCATGATCTACACCCACACCGTCAAGAGCCGCACGCTGAAGGAAATGACCAGCCCGCTCTTGACTCAGCTCCTCCGGCTCGACTACTGTGTGGCGTTGGGTTTCGAGGCAGGGGACTGTGAACTTCACCTGTCCAAATCGGCGACACCACGATCCGGCTGGAGACGGACGCCACCAGCGCCGACGTCACCATGCGGGCCTGAGCCACACGTGCAACTGACGGTAAATCCACCTTCCGGCGCGTCGCGCCAGTACGACTTTGCGGGCGCGCGCCCGGTCATGATCGGGCGCGACCCGGCATGCGACGTGCAGGTGGATGACGAGCAATGCTCGCGCTGGCACGCGCGCATCGTGCGCGAGCACGGCGTCATGGTCGTGTCGGACCTGGACAGCACGAACGGCGTGTTCGTCAACGGCGCCCCGTGCTATCGCTGCGCCCTGGCTACCGGCGACGAGGTCCGGGTCGGCCAGACCGTGCTGCGGGTGGACGGCGTGCCGCGGCCCTCCACGCGCGCCACGGATCTGGGCGTCAGCCAGCGGCCGGCCTCGGTAGCCGTATCCCTGCCCCACGGCGAGGCCAGCCTGCTGGACCGCACGGCTACGGACATCTCGCCCCTCGAAGCGGTTGAGGAGAACCGCCTTCTGCGCGATCTCTGCGGGATCGCGCAGTCCGTGGCCGCAGCGCCCGACGTTACCGCCGCCCTGCGGGACGTCCTCAGACAGACGCGCGAGCGGCTGCGCGCCGAGAGCGCGTGCCTGCTCGTGCGCGGCAGCGACGGCGCCTGGAACGTCCGGCAGGCGGACAGTCCCGACGACGCCGGCGCGCGGCTCATCGTCAGCCGCAGCATCGTCCAGGCCGCGCTGCGCGAGGGCGTGGCAATCCTCAGCAACGATCCTCTGCACGACGCCCGCTTCGCCCCGGGCGAAAGCCTTTCCGGCCAGGAGTTATGCGGCGCCCTGTGCGCGCCGATCCGGGTGCGGGACGCGTTCGTGGGCGTGCTGTTCCTGGTCCGCCGCGAGATGGGCGGCGCGTTCATCGCCGTGGACCTGCGCTTCGCCGCGACCGCGGCCAGCCTGCTGAGCCTGCTGCTCGAGAACGAGCGCATGCGGGACGAGGCGCGGCAGCGCGAGCGGCTGGCCACGATCGGCGAGGTCATGGCCGGCCTGGCGCACTGCGTGAAGAACATCCTGACCGCGCTGCGGTTCAGCGTCCGGTCCCTGCAGCGCGCCCTCGAGAAACAGGACCTGGCCGCGGCGGGCGGCTCCGCGAACCACGTTTCCGCGCAGGCGCAGCGCATATCGGACCTCGTGCTGGACATGCTCACCTACGCCAAGGAGCGGACCCCCGAGCGCGGCGAGGTCGAGGTAGGACGCCTGCTTGAGAGCGTGGCCGCGCCGTTGCGTGCGCAGTGGGCCGAGGAGGGCCTGGCCCTGCGGCTTGACGCGGACCCGGGCTGTCCCCGCCTGCGGGCCGAGGAGAACGCCCTGTACCGGGTTTTCCTCAACCTGGTGGGCAACGCGGGCGACGCCTTGCGCGCGCGGAGCGGCGACACGCCGAAGGAGTTGATCGTCACGGCCGCGCCGGCGATCGAGGGGAATGGCATCGAGGTGCGGCTGCGCGATACCGGCACCGGCATTCCGCCCGAGAACCTGGAGCGCGTTTTCGATCCGTTCTTTTCCACGAAGGGCTCGGCAGGGACGGGCCTGGGCCTGGCCGTCGCGCGCAAGATCGTGCGCGAACACGGCGGGGACATCGCGGTGGATTCGTGCCCCGGCGCCTGGACCGAGTTCCGCGTGATCCTCCCGGTAAGCGAGCCCAAACCGTAGAAAGGGCGCGGCCTTCTTCTCTGTCCGCCCTCTTCGTCGGCCACCGGCAACACACGAACCCTTGGACGGCGATCCGGGGCCGTGAGTCGGCCTTGCCCCGCGGGCGTCGCGGCATGGTCGCGGCGCAGGTATTCAGCGACAGCCCGGAAAAGCCCATGGTCAGGCACGGGCTCGGCGACTCGGCCGGCTCGCTTCGCTACTCGCCGTTTGGCGCCACGGGACGGCGGGCGTCCTTCTTCGCGGCGCGGTGTTTCTTGTCGGCGAGCATCAGCGCCTTCTGCCGGCGGCTGCGGCGCCGCTTCTGGCGCCTGATCTTTTCAGCCTCCTGCCGGCGGCGCGTCTTCTCCCCCCGCACGCGTTCGGCGAAGCGCTCGGCAATTTCGCGACGGGCCAGGAAGCGGTTCAGTTCCCGCGAGCGCGACCGCTGGCACTTGACCTCGATGCCGCTCGGGACGTGACGCAGATACACGCAGGACGAAGTCTTGTTGATCTTCTGCCCGCCCCGACCCGACCCGAGCACGAACTTTTCGACCAGGTCCGCCTCCCGGATGCCCAGCCCGGCCATGCGCGCGGCCAGCGCGGCGGCTTTGGCGGAGCTGACGAACGCGTCGGTCATGCGCGCATCCTATCTTTACCCGCCGTTCTGTCAAACCCAACGGCACGTTTCCATGCGTAACCGTCCTCTTTGCAGATTGTTATTCGTCTCCCGGCTTTCCGCCCCATCTTCCCGCCAATTTCCGGCGACGAGAGCGGTGGAGAAATCGAATCGGAGCGGTCCGCGAGGCCGCGGACCCTCCATGCCCCGACTGTGCGGCATTCCCCGCCGGATTCAGGCATCTGGAGGGTCACCCGTGGGGTGACCGACGTGCAAGGCGCGTGCATGACGCAGCCGTGCCGCCCCCTCCGTCGCGCCCGTTTTTCGCTTTTCGGCGCGGCGGCCGGCGTGCTAGCCTGCGGTTTGAGGCTGATCGACATGCGACTGCCTGAAATCGCCTACCTGGGACCGCACGGCACTTATTCGCACCTCGTGGCGGAAAAGCGCTACGGCCGCCGCGCCAATCTCGTGGATCTGCCGTCCATCACCGAGATCTGCGACTTTGTCTCGAAACACCCCTCCCGTCACGCCATCGTTCCGATCGAGAACTCGTCCGGCGGCGCGATTTACGAAACGGTCGACATTCTCCTGGGCGGCAAGCCGCGCGTGCATATTGACGAAGAGCTTTCGCTGGACGTCAAACTGGCTCTGCTGGGCCGGCCCGGGGTCAAGATCAGAACGGTGTATTCCCACTTCGCGCCGCTGGAGCATTGCGACCGATGGCTGCGCAGGCACATGCCCAAAACAGAAAGGAGGGAACTGCCCAGCACCGCCGCCGCGGCCATGCAGGCCGCCCTTGAGACCAACGCCGCCGCCCTGGGCAGCCGCCGCCTTGCGGAGATCTACGGGCTGTCCGTGCTGCACTACCCGGTGGAAGCCGACGTCCCGAACATAACGGTCTTCCTGGCCATCTCCGGGCGGAAGACCGATCCCCCCGACCGCAGCAAGACCACGCTGGCGGTGAAGCTGCCCAACGCGCCGGGCGCGCTGTGCACGTTCCTGGAGACGTTCCGCGACGAGAGGATCAATCTCTCCCGCCTGATCTCGCGCCCCATCCGCGGCTGCCCGCGCGAGTACGCTTTCCTGGTCGACGTGGATGGCGGCACCGGCGACGCGGCTTTGACACGGGCGCTGAAGTCGGCGCGCCGGGCAAGCACCGAACTGCGTGTTGTGGGGTCTTACCCCTGCCGGCGGCCGTATCGCTCCTAGCGCGGCAGTCGGTTTCGCGCTTGCGGCCGCGATGCCGCGGCGATTTGTCGGGGTCGCATGCTTGAACGTGTTCTTGCTCTTGACCGCGCGCTGTTTCTGGCCGTCAACCGCGGCCTGGCGCGTCCCTTCCTGGACGCGTTTTTCGTCTGGATCACCACGCGCGAATTCTGGTTTCTGCCGGGGCTGCTGGCCGCCGGGCTCTTCGTGTGGCGCCGGGGCAGGCGCGCCGTGATCGCGCTGCTTCTCGGGGCGGCCGCGGTGATCGTCGCCGACACCGTGTGCTCCCGCGCGCTGAAGCCCCTCTTCGACCGGCGGCGGCCCTGCGATCCGTCGGCGCTGGTTGAAGAAGGGCGTTTCCTCATGGGACATCCGACGTCGGCCTCTTTCCCCTCGGCCCACGCGGCGAACGCCGCGGCCGCCGCCGTCCTGCTGGGCATGCTCTACCCCCGCCGGTCCCTCTGTTTCGCGGCGCCGGCGGTATTGATAGCGCTCTCGCGGGTCTACGTGGGCGTGCACTACCCGCTTGACGTGCTGGGCGGCGGCGCCGTCGGCGCCGCCGCCGGCGCCGCGGCCGGCGCACTGGGCCGGCGGATCGCGACCGGCGTATCCGCCGCCAAGAGCGCGGAAGGCGCGAAATGATTCCTCGCGCGCCTTGCGTTTCTTTCGTACATCTTGGGCCGGGTTTTAGCGGGAGGATGCGCGCATGCACGCGGTGAGTGAAGTCGCCAGCCACGCCCTGCTGATCACCGGCTTCGTGTTCGTGATGATGCTGGTGATCGAGTACCTGAACGTGCTCACGCGCGGGAACTGGGACCGCATCGTCGCGCGCTGGAAATGGGGCCAGACCGCCTTTGCGGCGCTGCTCGGCGCCTCCCCGGGGTGCCTCGGCGCTTTCGCCGTGAGCAGCCTCTACATGCACCGCGTACTGACATTCGGCAGCCTGCTCGCCGCCATGATCGCGACCGTGGGCGACGAGACGTTCATCATGCTGGCGCTGTTTCCGGCGCGGACGTTCCTGATTCTGGGGGTGCTCGTGGCGGGCGGCGTTCTGGCGGGGGCCCTTGCCGACCTGGCGCTGGGAAAGCGCCGCACGACGCTCCTGCCGCATCTTGCGGACTACAGGCCGTCACATGCCGGCGAGACCGAGTGCCTTCATTTCTCGGGGCGCCAGCTGCTTTCGCAATGGCGCCGCTGCTCGCCCCGGCGCGGATGGCTGCTCGTGTTACTGCTCGCGTTTCTGGCCGGCGTCATGACGGGCGCGATCGGGCACCACCACCTCGGCGTGGAGCCGGACGCCCACGGCGCGCGGGAAGCCCTGGCGGAACCGGCAGACGTCGGACAGGCGCACGGCGACGGAAGGGAGGCGGAATGGAACTGGGTGCGGATCACCCTGCTGGCCTTGACGCTGGCGGGGCTGTTCGTGGTCGCCAGCGTGCCCGACCATTTCCTGGAAGAGCACCTCTGGAATCACCTTGCGCGCGTGCACGTGTGGCGCATCTTCCTGTGGACCGTGGGCGCGCTGGCCGTGACGCATCTCGTCACGGCCAGGGTGAATATCGACGCGGTCGCGGCGGGCAATCACGCGCCCTTGCTGCTGCTGGCCTGCCTGGTGGGCCTCATCCCGTCGTCCGGTCCGCACATGGTATTCGTGACCCTTTACGCCGAGGGCGCCCTGCCTTTCAGCGTCCTGCTGGCGAACTGTATCGTGCAGGACGGGCACGGCCTCATCCCGCTGCTCTCGCAGTCGCGCCGGGCCGTGATCGCGGTCAAGGCCGTCAAACTCGTGATCGCCCTGGCCGCGGGCGTGACCGGCCGGGCGCTGGGCTGGTGACGGCGGCCCCTCGATCCGGCTGAACGGCCCGGCCGGCGTTCACTTCCTCAGCCCGTACAGCGGCAGGTAGCGGTAGTACACTTCCAGGGAGAGCGTAGCCATGGCCGTGGTCACCACGCGTCCCATCCGGTTGCCGTTGGGCCCCTGCGGCTCCCAACTGCCGGCCTGTTCGCCGCCTGCGACCTGCGACGTCATGAGCCTCTGCTTGAGCCGCACGTTCCAGGTATCCCAGATCGGGCCCTGGTGCTGGAACAGGCACAACGTGCCGTAGTACCAGTAGTAGAAATCCGGATCGCCCGGAAGGCGCGTGTTCAGATACTCCGCCGTCTCGCGCATTCTCGGCTCCTCGGGCCCCCACCCCGTCAATTGCCGGCAGAACATGCTTTCCGCGGTCATGGCCGGCGTAGCGCTCTTGTTCTGGTAGCCGTACAGCCCGCCCTGCGAGCCGCCGCCTACGGCGTCCATCCATTTGCCGCTCAGTTTCAGCGCCTCGGCCGCAACATCGAGCCCGGCCATCTCCGCGCTTTTCAGCGCCATCACCTGCCAGCCGAAGACGGACGTATCCCCCGGATCCCCCGGCTGGTAGCGCCACCCGCCGGTATCCTTGTGCTGGGCGTCGCCGATGAACTTCACGGCCTTGAGCGCCGGCTCGCGCAGCCGCTCGTCGCGGGTAATCCCGTAGGCCTCGGTCAACGCCATCGTCGCCAGGCCGTGGTCGTACATATCCTTGCTGCGCAGATCCCCGTTTTCCTTCTGCTGCGCGACAAGCCAGTCCACCGCCCGCTGCATCTGCTGGCGGTAGGGGCCGTCCTCGGTGTGTTTCGCGCCCCAGCCGAAGTAGCACAGCATCGCCATGGCCGTGGCGGCCACGTCGTGCCCGCCTTCGCCGCCGTGCTTCGCGATGTCCCAGTGCCCGTCGGCCTCCTGCGTTCGCGTGAACCAGTCCAGCGCGCGCCGCACCGTGGCTTCGGACTCCTCGCTGCCGCCCAGGGCCACGATGATCCGGCCGCGCGCCTCGGGGCGGCGCAGGGCGTAGTGCACCACGCTGGTGAGCTCGCGGGTTTCCATCTTCAGTTCCGTTCCCACGTCCATGGCGGGCAACTGGCGCGTGGCGATGTTCCCTACCCCGTTCAGCCTTGGAAGCGGCGCGGGACGCTCCGCGGCCGCAACGATCACCGCCCCGGGGAGCGGTTTTTCGCCGCCCCTGACGGCCGGCCGCGGATTGGGCGCGGACGGGCCGGGTGCGGCCACCACGAGGCCGCTGCCCGGCGCGGCCCGCACAACGTCCTCGATCGCCGCGGCCCGCGCCGGCGCCCCGCTCCGGCGCGGAGTCGGCCGCCGTTCCATCCGCAGCGCGGCCTGCGCGGCGGCCGGCGGAGCGCTCGCCGCCGCGGCCTGCGCCGCCGCCAGAGCCGGTTCGGGCGCCGCCGCCTCCGGAGCCGGCGCGGCTTCAACCGCGGTGCGCGCCGGCAGGCTGCCGGCTTCGGCGCGCGGCCGCGGCCGGTCCGCCCGCGGCCCGCCCTGCGCGGGCACCGCTTCCGCGGCCGGACGCTCCGCCCGCGCCTTCATGGCCAGCACGATTTCCGCGCCGTTGGTCACGGCCTGCCCCCGCGGCGCCGCTTCCATGGCCGGCAGCGAGACGCTCCGCCTTTCCGGCGTTTGCGCGACGGCGGGGCTTGCCAGTCGCGGGGCGCCTGCCGTGTCGGCCTCGCGTATCTCCTCCGGCATCGGCACGGCTGAGACCGGGGTCTCGCGGGCCGGTTCGGCGTCCGGCCGGACGCGCGTTGTTTCCGGCGCGGCCGGCGCGGGCAGCGCCTTCTCCGCGCGCGCAGCGGCGCCGGGCGCGGCCATGGCCAGGACCCTTTCCGGCATGCCCCGCTCGCGCTCCGGCGCGCCGTCCATTTCCAGGACGGGCATCGCGGCGGCGACCGCGGGAACGACGACCGGCAGGCCGGCTTCCAGGGCTTCCGCGGGCGGAACCGCTTCCGGCGCCGGCGCGGCCGGCGGCCTCGCGGGCTCCGCGGCCACCGTCGTGGCCGCGAGCTCGGGCGTCCGTTCCCGGGGCCGCGGCGGCGCGGGCGCGCTGTGTTCCGGCGCGGAGGCGGACGAGGGCGGCGGAACGGCGCGCGGCTCCTCGGGCGCGGCGGCCGGCGCGGGCGCCTGCCTCTCCTCCATGCGCAGCGCCGAAGGCGCGATCTCGAGTTCCTCCAGGCGCACCTCATCCGCGCGGCTGGCGGGCATTTCCTCGAGCGGCCGCTCCCGTTCGACGGCCACGGGCTCGGCGAAGGCGAGCAGCGCCACGTCGGCCGACACCAGCGGGTCGGCCGGCGACTCGGCCCGCTCGATTTCGGGAATCGGGAGGCGCCGCTCCGCCTGCTCGACGATGAGCGCGTCGGGCGTCTCCGGCAGCTGGGTGACTTCCTCGCGGATATCCAGCGCGATGCGCTCCCGCGCGAGCGCGTCGAGATCCAGGTCGACCGCCATGGCCGGCTCGCCCATGGTGCGGATCATCTCGGCCGAGATGATCCAGAAGGCCATCAGGGCGAGCACCATCATGTGCACCAGCGCCGAGAGCAGCAGGCAGCGGTGCAGCAGGCTGTGCTGCCGCCGCAGCTCCGGATGCAGCAGGTGCCGCAGCAGGTACATCAGCGCCGCGATCGCCAGCGGCAGCGCGGCCAGCCACCACTTCACCCGCGCCAGCGACAGCAGCAGAAGGCGCGCCGCGCCGAAATCGCGGCGCAGGATCACGTCGCGCGACGTGGTGGCATACAAACGGTAGTTCAGCGGGTCCGCTTCCTCACGGTTCGAACTGAACACCAGGCCGAAGCCCTCCAGGCGCAGGGCCGGATCCATTTCGTTGAACCGCGAGTTGGCCGGCCGGCCCAGGTTCTCGGGCGGCAGGATTGCGCCGTGCAACATGCGCGCGCGGTAGATGTCGAATCCGCCCAGCCCGCCCTCCCGGTTCGAGGCGAAATAAAGGAAATCGCCGCGCGGCGTCACGGCCACTTCACCCTCGTCCGCCGGCGAGTTCAGCTCCTTCACGCGCTCCGCCTTCTCCACGCGCGGCAACGGCGGCAGCGGCGCCGACTCCTCCGCGGGCGCCCAGAGAAGCTCGGCGGCGAATATGTCGTAGTCGCCGTGGTGCAGCAGTTCGCGCAGCGTGGCCTGCCAGGCGCGGCGTTCCTCGTCGCTGAGGTCGCGCCGCGGGCGGTTGGAGGAGAAGTACAGGCGGTCGCCCCCGGGCGAAAGCGCCGGGCCGTATTCGTTGAAGACCGAGTTGACCGGCTCGCCCAGCGCCGCGGGCGCGGTCCAGGCGTAGCCGTCCCACAGCGCCACCCAGATGTCGTAGCCGCCCGCGCCGCCCGGGCGGTCGGAGTAGAAATACAGGTGCTTGCCGTCCGGGCTGAGCGCCGGCCCCAGCTCGTCGGCGGCGGTGTTGACGTCCTTCAGCGGCTCGGCCGCGCCCCAGCTTTGACCGTCCCAGCGGCAGGCGAAGAGATCGGCGTTGTTCCGCGCCCGCCCGCGCGTGAACACCATCAGGCTGCCGTCGGCGCTGATGCACGGCTCGTACACGTCGGCGGCCGTGTTGAACGCGCCCGGCAGCGGAGCGGGCCGCTCCCAGAGCACGTAACGCAGCGTCGCATCGGAGGAAAGCTGGCGGATCGCGATGCCGTCGGTGTAGTACAGCCACGGCGACCCGGGGCTGAAGCACAGCCACGCGACCGCGGCCGCGGCCGCGGCAAAAACGGCGGCGACAAGCCGGCCCGCCCGCCGGCGGCAGAACGATCCCAGCTTTGCCGGCAGCGTCTCGTGTGGTTTGGGCGTCATCAGCGCGGCAACTGGTAGCCGATATTGGCCTCGTGGACACCGGCGCGCTTGCACAGGGCCACGGCAACGGCCACGTGCCCGTGCAGCGCCTCGCGGTCGCCGCGAATCAGCACCTTCTGATCGGGCGCCGCCCGCACCGCCTCGAAAATCATCTCCCGCAGTTCGTCGACCGTTACCGTCCGGTTAGCGACCACGAAGCTGCCGTCGCGGCGCACGTTAATCACGATCAACTTCGCCGCGGCGCTGATCGTCCGACCCTCCGCGCTTTCCGGAAGGTTGACCTTGATGTCGCGCTCCTCCTCGCGGAACGACGAGCTCAGCGAGAAGAAGATGACCATGATGAACATCATGTCGATCAGCGGCGTCAGGTTGATTATGTCGCTGTCGCCTTCGGTTGACCGCTTGATTCTCATCGTTGGAACGTTCCGCTCAGCGCTCCCGGCCCGGGACGCAGGACGCCATGAAGACCATGCCCAGCTCGTCCATCTCGTCCACCAGACCGTCGACTTTAGTGTTCAGGTACTGGTACACCAGCACCACCGGAATGGCGATGGTCAGTCCCGCGGCGGTGGTCACCAGGGCCTCGTAAATGCCCTTGGCCAGCAGGTCGGCCTTGCCCATGCCGCCCAGCGACGCGGTCTGAAACACGTCAATCAGGCCGTAGACGGTTCCGAGCAGGCCGAGCAGCGGCGAGATCGAGCCGACCACCGCGAGCCCGCGCAGGCTGCGTTTGAGCTTGTCGGCCTCCCGGCCGCCCGCGTCTTCGATGGCCTTCTCGACGGCGGCGGATCCCATGGGCAGGCACATCAGCCCGGCCTTGAAGACCCGGCCCGCCGGCGCGCGCGATTCGTCGCATGCGCGGACGGCCTCCGCGGCGCCCTTCGTGCCGTCGCGCATGCGCGCCTGCAGATCCTCCATCAGGCGCGGCGGAATGATGCGCTTCCGCGAGAGACTGATGAACCTTTCGATGGAGAGCGCCAGGCCCAGGAGCGAACACAGCCCCAGCGGAAACATGACCGGTCCGCCCTTGCGCACAAGCGAGAGCATCGTTTCCTTGGCCGGCTCGCCTTCGGCCGGCGCATCCGCCGCAAGCTGCGCCAGCGCCTTCGTCACCAGGGCCAGGGCCAGTATCATCGCGGCCGCGGCAAGAACGGGTTTGTTCCGGTTCATCGCATCTCCCTTCGCTTGTTCCGCGTCACGGTTTGGACGCGCTCAACGCCTGAAGCTTCTCCCTGGCCACCGCGGCCGCGTCGCTGTCCGCGTAGTCGCGCGCGACCTCCTCGTATTGCGCCCGGGCCTCGTCCGTCTTCTTCAGCATCTCCAGCGCGCGCCCCACTTCCAGCAGCGCCCGGGAGCTCCAGGCGGGATAGGCGTATGAGACGCTGACCTTGATCAGGGCCTGGATGGCCTGCTCGTACTGCTGCATCGCGAAGAGGCATTCGCCGACCTGGAACTGCGCGCGCGCCGCGGTCTCGTCCGCCTCCCCGGACGCCAGGACCTGATTGTAGGCCTCGATGGCCGGCGCGTGCTGGCGCTGGTTCTCCCGCGCCCAGCCCACGCCCAGCAACGCCCGGCGCTTCCACGCGCTCTGCGGGAACTCGTTCAGCAGCGTCGTGTAGGACCCGCCGGACTCCGCCCACCGGCCGGTCAGCGCCTGGGTTTCGCCCAGGCGCAGCAGCGCGGCCTCGCGCACGTCGGCGGGCTCCTTTTGCGCCGCGGCGCGGGCGAAGTGGTCGCGCGCCTTGTCGGTCTCCTGCAGTTTCATCCGCGCTTCGCCCGCCTGGAACGAAGCCGGCGCAAGGAAGCGCGTCTGCGGGAATTCCGCGATGAGCTTCTCGAAGGCCTGCGCGGCGGCGGCGGGATCGTTCCTGCCCGCCTGGGCCCAGCCCAGCCGGTAGACGACCTGCTCCGCCAGGGCCTTGTCCTGCGTCGCGGCAAGCACGCCCGAGAGCCGCTTGACCGCGTCGTCGTATTTGCGCTCGTCGAACTCCAGCTCGGCCAGCTCGAACGCGGCCTGGTGGGCCAGGTCGCTTTGCGGGAACTCGGCCAGGAGAGCCGTGTACTGTTTGGCGGCCTCGGCGGCCCTGTTGAGCCGTTTATGGCACCAGGCGCTTTCGTACATGGCGCGGTCGCGAAGGGATGAGTCCTTGGTTTCCAGCACCGACCGGAAATGCGGCAGCGCTTTTTCCCACTGCGACTGCCGCGCCAGGGCCAGTCCGAGGTAGAAGGAAGCGAAGTCCGCCTTCTCGCGTTTGGGGTAGTCCTTAATGAGGCGTTCCAGGGCGGCCTGCGCGCCGCTCAGGTCGCCGGTACGCAGCCGCACGTTGCCGAGCTGCAGAATGGCGTCGGCGGCCACCGAGCTGGCCCCGTGCTTGTCCGCCACGACGCCGAAGCGCGCCTGCGCTTCGGCGTCGTTCTTCTCCGCGAGCGCCACCCATCCGAGGTAGTAGGCCGCCTGGGCCGCGATTTCCAGGTCCTTCTCGTCGGCCGGCACGCCGGAGAGCGCCTGCTTGGCCTCGGCGGCTTTTCCGCCCTCGTACAGCAGCCGCCCCAGCTCCAGCAGGCCCATTGAGCGGTGCGGGCTCTGCGGATGCTTGTCGGCCAGCTCGCGCAGGCGCGTTACGGCGCCCGCCGCGTCGTCCTTGCGCGCGCGGGCCAGGCCCGCCTTCAGCAGCGCCACGTCGCGGTTGGCGGCGCCGGGCTGCGCGTTGGCGAACGCCTCGAGCTGCTCGACGGCCGGATCCCATTCGCCGCGGCTGAAATAGGCGTCGCCGAGCAGGAACGGCAGGGGCGCGTACAGTTCGCCGGCGACCTTCTTCTGCGCGAGGGGCAGCAGTTCGCGCACGGCGCCCTCCCAGTCCTGCCCGCGGTGGCACAGCAGGCCCAGGCGGAAACGGCACTCGTCGGCGTGCGCGCCCTCGGGGGCGGCCTTCAGCAGCTCGCCGTAGGCGGCGGCGGCCTCGTCGTAGCGCTCGAGCAGGAGGAGGTTCTCCGCGCGCATGAACGCCACCTCGGGCGCCGCCGCGTGCGCCTTGTGCTTCTCCAGGAACGCGGCGCAGGCCGCCAGGCTCCGCGCGAAATCTCCGGCCCGATGCAGGGCCAGGGCCTGCATGTGCCGCGCTTCGGGCGCCTGTTCCCAGGCGCCGAACTCCGTCGCCACGCGTCCGAAGGCCTGGGCCGCCTCGGCGTATTTCTGCTGCTCCATGCGCGCGCGCCCCAGGTCGTAGAGCAGCCCGGGCAGAAGCGCCGGATCCTTGGCCGAAGGCAGGTGCGCCTCAATCGCCGCCGCGGCCTCGGCCGGCTTGTTCTGGCGCGCGAAGGCGCGCGCCAGCCACAGCGTCGCGTCGCCCGCCACCGCGGGCTTCGAGGTCAGCGGGCGCAGCGCGGCCTCGGCGTTGGCGTAGTCTTTCTTCTCCACGCGGCACTGGCCCGCGTAAAGGCGCGCGCGGTCGCTGGTCTCGCCTTCCGGATGCGCCTTGAGATACGCTTCGAATTCGCGGATCGCGTCGTCGTGCCGGCCCTGCGTGAAGCGGACGAAGCCCAGCCTGAAGACGGCTTCGCCCGCAAAGGGGCCGTCCTTTTCGGCCGCGGCCGCGGCATATTGCGTGGCGGCCGCTTCAAGGTCGCCCATCTGGCGCCGGCACTCGCCCAGCAGGAAAGCGGTCTGGTGGTGGAGGGGCGTGGACGCGGTGGGTTTCACAAGCTGCTCGAACACGGCGGCGGCGTCCGCGTACGCGGCCGTGCGGTAGCGCGCCACGGCGCCCTGGAAGCGCGCCCGGACGGCCTGGGGGCTGTCGGCGTCCAGCTTGAGCAACTCGTCGCTGCGGCGCGCCACCTCGGGCCATTTCTCCTGCCGGAAGAGGGCCTCCGTCAGGCTCACGAGCGCCGCCGACTTGAACTTGCCGGCGTTGGCGGCGGCGGCGCCGGCCAGCACGCCCTCGGCGTCGGCCGGCCGATCGAGCTGCAGCAGGCACTGGCCGTGAAGCACGCGCGTTTCCTGCTGTTCGTCGCCGCGCGTTTCGGCCGAGACGGCCCGCAGCAGGGGCTCGGCCTCGGCATACTGGGCGGCGCCGTAAAGGCTGAGGGCCAGGCCCAGCCGCCCGCGGGCGGCCTTCTCGTGCGCGGGAAAATCCTTCAGAAGCGTCTTGTACTCCGCCGCGGCCAGCGCGTAGAGCTTGCGGTTGTACAGGGCGTTCGCGCTGAAGTAGATCTCCAGGGCGCGGTCGGTCTTGGCTTCCTCACCCGCCGCCAAGGCCACGCAGGCCAGGCAGCACACTGACGCCAGAAAACGCATGGTATTCCGTTGCGACATGGACACCCACCTCCCGCCGGCGAAGCTTATCCGCCGTTATTCGTGACATAGCTTATGCTCCCCCGAAAAACAAGGGCGGGAACCGCGAAAAAACGAACCGGGGACCCTGCGGTCCCCGGCTGCCGGGAACGACGTCCCGTCGCGCCGCATCAGCGCCCGCCCCGGCGCTGCCGGCGGTTGTTGGCCTTGGCCTCGTTGACCACCAGCTTGCGCCCCTTCAGCTCCTTGCCGTTCATGGCCTGGACGGCCGCGGCGGCTTCCGCCCGGTCGGACATCTCCAGGAAGCCGTAGCCCCTGGACTTCCCGCTCAGGCGGTTCTGGATGACGCGCGCGGACACGACCTCGCCGTACGCCCCGAAGAGCTTCGCCAGATCCTTGCGCGTAACGTCGTAGGGCAGGTTGCCCGCGTAGATTTCGATCCGCTCGCGCCGCGAACGTCCGCCCGGAGCGCCCGGACGGACAGTGCGTCTTTCTCTCCACACCGCTCCCGCGACGACCCCGGTAATGAACCAGGCCAGCGCGAATACGGAGGCCAGAACCATGGGATTGGATGAGCCGACAGACAGGTTCATATTCATCTCCTGCGTGGTGTTTGCGAGCGCAGCCGTCGCCGTCCCCTGGGGGGCCGGCTACTTCATCTCGAGAAACCCCTCCAGCTTGCGCATGCGCGTCGGGTGACGCAGTTTGCGCAGGGCTTTGGCCTCGATCTGGCGTATGCGCTCGCGGGTTACCGAGAACTGTTTCCCTACTTCCTCCAGGGTCCGCGAATAGCCGTCGGTCAGGCCGAATCGGAAATCCAGCACGGCCTGCTCGCGGGACGTCAGCGTCTCCAGAACGTCTTTGAGCCGTTCCTTGAGCATGCTGTAGGCCGTCATTTCGGACGGGTTCTCCGCGGACTTGTCTTCGATGAAATCGCCGAAATTGGCGTCTTCACCCTCCCCGATGGGGCTCTGCAGCGAGATGGGCTGTTGCGCCATCTTGTACACGGCGCGCACCCTCTCCACGGGCATCTCCATTTCGGCCGCCGCCTCATCGGGCGTAGGCTCGCGCCCGAACTCCTGCACGAGGCGTTTCTGAATGCGCAACAGCTTGTTGATCGTCTCGATCATGTGCACGGGAATGCGAATCGTCCGCGCCTGATCGGCGATCGCTCGCGTCGCCGCCTGCCGGATCCACCAGGTGGCATACGTGCTGAACTTGTAACCGCGGCGGTACTCGAATTTCTCAACGGCCTTCATCAGGCCCGTGTTGCCCTCCTGGATCAGGTCCAGGAACGACAGACCGCGGTTCATGTATTTCTTGACGATGCTGATCACCAGCCGCAGGTTGGCTTCGACCATCTCCGTGCGGGCCTTGTGCCCGCTGCGCAGATGCTCGCGCAGCTCCAGCAGCCGCCCGGGAAGCTCGTCGCGCGTCAGACCGTACGTATCTTCCTTGGCCTTGATCTCCTTTCTGGTTTCGCGGAGCCTTTCCTGGCGCCGCTTGCTTGCGTGCGATTTCTCGAGTTCATTCAGCCGCGTCATTCCGGCCGCGAATTCCCGGCCCGCGCTTTCCGCTTCGGCGGCCAGGCTCTCGATGACCTTCTGCTTGAAGTGCAGATTCTCCACCGTCTTCGCCAGCGCATCGCGGGTCTTGGCCACGGACTTCATGCGCCGCGCGCGCACGACCCGGGAAAGCCCGCCGCGTCCCGCGTCGCGGAACTGGCGCGCCAGGCGCGCGCGCAACTGCGCGATGGCGCGCGTGGTCCTGGGCAGCATGGCCATGTACTTGTCCCGGCTGTCGACAAACTTGTCGGCCACGATGCGGTCGAAACGCTCCTTGCCGTCCTCCAGCCGCCGCACCAGCCGCAGGTACATGTCCGAGGCGACGCCCAGCCGGTTGAAGGTCTCGCGCGCCCCGATCTCCGCCTTCTCAATCCGCTTGCATATCTCGACCTCCTGTTCGCGCGTCAGAAGCGGAACCTGGCCCATCTGGTGGAGATACATGCGGATCGGGTCGTCGAAGAAGTCGAGCCGCGCCCCCCGCCCGGCCTGCTTCTCCTTCTCCGCTTCCTTGCGGTACTTGTCCACCGATGAGGAGTCGATAATCTCGATGTCCATGCTGCGCAGCAGCACGAGATAGGACTCAAGCTCGTCGGCGCTGACGACGTCGTCGGGAATGACCTCGTTGATGTCCTCGTACGTCAGATACCCCTGGTCCTCGGCCAGCTTGATCAGGGCCTTGAGCTGCTTGTTGCGCTCTTCGCGGCTCTGCGTGTCCGCGCCGCCCTCCTCCGCGTCCGACGCGCTGTAGGCGGCCGCCAGGTCCACGGTTTCGGCTTCGTCCGAAGCCCCCGCCTCCTCGAGTCCGGGCGCGTTTTCGCCCGTCTTCATGACCTCGGCGTCCGGCGCCGGCCCAAGCGCGGCGGCCCGCCCCTGACGCGAACGGGCCGCCGGCTTCGAGCGCGCGGCGGACTTTCCGGGCCCGCTTTTCCTGGTTTTGGTTGTCGCCTTTGCGCTCGACTTCCCAACCATGCGTCACCCCCCAACCTGCTCAGGGCACAATTGTACCATACTTCTCCGGTCAAACCGGAAACACGTTGTCTAACACATGCCCCTTTCACCCGCAATGGAAATGTGGAAAAATGTCGCGGATGATCCGTGATCGCCCGCCGAACGAGGAATGTTCACGGCCACCACGATAATTCCACGTTACGGACGGCGCAGCCGGCCACGGGCCGGTCAGACCTTTGTCGGAATATCTGACAAAAAATACCGCTTCTCAAACATGATAAGCGGCGGGGCAATGGCTACGGTGAGTTTTGTACGTGTTGGTTTATGAATCACTTACGGCCAATGTCCTGACTCCGTAGCTGACAGCCATTCTATATCTGGCACGGACCGTGCTAATTATCCGGCAGAACGGCGGACAAGTTGTTCGCAAGAGGCACTAAGCAAAAGGGAGGAAGAGCGATGAAGACGGCAAGAATGGTGGCGGGTCTGATGGCCGTCGCCTGCCTGATGGGGCTGACCCAGACGGCAAGTGCAATTCTTCTGGATACTTCGAGTACGGAGTATCTCGGCTACATCAACGATGGTATTCCTTCAAGCCCTTCGGATGAAGCCACCTATATCAACAGTCTGATCGGCATGCCCGCTCCGAGCGGTCCGACGCAGATCGGCTCCGAAAGGTATACGCGTTCGTCGAATCCCCTTCCTCCGGGAGCCCCTCTGGCCACGGCCGCGGGTTCCATAAAGGACGACGGCGGATCGAACACGGGGGACTTCGGGAGCGGCTACACGTATCTGATTGCCAAGTACGACGGACCGAACTACGGGTCGGTCGTCTGGTACGTGGGCGGGTTGAGCGGGTTGTTCGAGCTGCCCGCCACACTGCCCCCCTCGCGGCGCCGCGGGTACGGCATTTCGCACTGGTCCCTTTTCAATCCGCATTCCACCCCGGACGGTGGTGCGACGGCGATGTTGCTCGGCGTGGCGATGCTGGGCCTTGCCGCGATCAAGCGCCTGGTCGGCTGAAAACGAATCCAGGATTTCCTGTAAAGCCGCGCTCCCTTCGTGGGGGCGCGGTTTTTTTTGTGCGCCCGGACAACAACAATCCTTGACACTTCACCCGCGGGCCTGAGAGGCTGGCCCGGTTTCCGGCGGAGGATCGGCATCCATGCCGCAAATGCGCATCAACCGGACGGACATTCCTGACGCGGACATATTCGAGATCCTCCTGGACAACTTCCCCGACATCATCCAGTCCGTGGACGACGGGGGAAACATCGTCTTCATCAACGCCAAGGCCGAGAAGTTGCTCGGCTACACGCGCGACGAACTGCTGGGCATGAACATCCGGCAGATCTACGCCGAGGAAGTCCTCGAAGCGCTTGAGGCCGGCTTCTCGGACCTCAAGCGCACGGGCGACTACACGGTCGAGAGCCTGATCAAGGCCAAGGACGGTACGCGCATCCCCGTGGAGATCCGCTCCTTCGGCATCTATGACGACAACGGACGCTTCCTGCGCACGTTCTCCATCCTGCGCGACATCCGGGTGATCAAGGAATTGCGCGACGGCCTGGTCCACGCGGGACGCCTGGCCGCCATCGGCGAGCTCGCCTCGGGCGTGGCCCATGACATCAACAACCCCCTGACCGTGGTCCTGCTTTCGAACGAAATGCTCACGCGCAGCCTCCAGGCGGGGAAGCCGCCGGCCGAGCTGCCCGTCGAAAAACTCCAGGGCTGGAGCCGCGACATCGGCAAGGCCTGCAAGTCCATCCAGAAGCTGGCCGACCACCTGCGCGGTTTCTCGCGGGGCATGGCCGAGAAGATGGAAGCCGTGGACCTGCACGACACGGTCGCGGACGCGCTTTTCATGACCAACAACAAGGTCATGGCCGCGCGCGTCACGGTCGAGAGCGCCGTGCGCAAGGGCCGGCACTACGTCACGGGATGTCCCAACCGCCTGGAACAGGTCCTGGTCAATCTCGTCGGCAATGCCTGCGACGCCATGGCCGACCGCGAGCGGCGCGACCTGAAGATCGCCATCGAGCCGGAGGTGCGCGACGGAACCGCTTACTGGCGCTGCGATGTCAGCGACACGGGCGGCGGCATTCCGCCCGAGCATCTCGACGACGTCTTCCAGTCCTTCTTCACGACCAAGGAGAAGGGCAAGGGCACCGGGCTGGGGCTGTCGATTTCGCGCGGGATCGTCGGCGAGCACAAGGGCATGATCGAGGTGCGCTCGGCCGTGGGCCAGGGCACGACCTTCTCGGTCCTGCTGCCTCAGGCAGGCGCATAGACGGAAATCCATTCCCCCACCTTGTGCGTGATCCCGATCACGGCCACGGCGATAAGAATGTGCTCGCCCACGATCTTCCACGGCGCCTCGCCCTGCGATCTGGCCATGGCCCAACTCAACGCCGCCAGAATGCACAGCCCCCATGCCAGGCTCACCACGATGGCCGTGCCCAGCGGGAGAAGCGCCACGGGCACCGCAAAGGTCAGCGCGAAGATGAACTTCGCCAGGAACGTGGCAATCGTGGCGACCCAGATCTGCACGGCCGTGTGAACGTTCTCCGATTCCTCCGATACGTGGATGCCGAGCGCGTCGGAGAAAGCGTCGGCAATCGCAATGGTCAGAATTCCGCCCATCACGACCATTCGCGAGTGCGTTCCGGAGTGCAGCCCCACGATCAGGCCCAGCGTCGTGATCACGGCCGAGGTCAGACCGAATGTCACTCCCGTGCGCAGCGATTCCTTCATGCTGTCGGCCCTTCCCGCCGCAGGACAACCCGCCCGCCGCTCGCCGTCGACCGCGTCGGCAAGGGCGCAGTATTCCCGGTGCGCCCCCCTGCGTCCAGAGCTTTTTGCTCATAATGGTGGCAAGCGCCGGCGCAATGTGATAGATGCTTGTCGGCGGAGGCGCGGCTTTCGATCCTGAAGCGTTTCTTCAGGCCGCGCCGCGGCAAGAGGGGCAGCCATGTCAATAATACGCGATCTGTTGTCCAAGGCCGTCGAAAGACGCGCTTCCGATGTGCATATCAAGGCGGGGCAGCAGCCCTTCCTGCGGATCAGCCGGACCATAGTGCCGGCCGGGTTCGAACCGCTTTCCGACAAGGACGTCTCCGACATCGTGGACGACATCGTGCCGCCGCACCTGCAGGCGCGTTTCAAGACCGAACACGAGGTCGACTTCTCGCTGGTTGAGCCCGGCGTGGGCCGTTTCCGCGTCAACGTGTTCGTGGCCCAGAACGTGCCCGCGATCGCCCTGCGCCACGTCAAGTCCAAGGTGCCGTCGTTCGACGAGCTGCGCCTCCCGCCCCAGATCAAACAACTGGCCTACGCCGAACGCGGCATCATCCTGCTCACCGGCACGACCAGCAGCGGCAAGTCCACGACGCTCGCCGCCATTCTGTCGGAAATCAGCCGCTCCCGGCGCCAGCGCATTCTGACCGTCGAAGACCCCGTCGAATACCTGCTCGATGACGGCGAGTCCCTCATAACGCAGCGCGAAGTCGGGCTCGACACCCTCAGCTACGAGAACGCGCTGCGACATCTGCTGCGCCAGGATCCGGACGTGATCCTGATCGGCGAAATGCGCGACCAGACCAGCATCCGCACCGCTCTCGTGGCCGCCGAGACCGGCCACCTCGTCATGTCCACCCTGCACGCCGGCACCGCCAGCCTTGCCATCCCGCGCATGCTGGACGTGTTCCCCTCCACCGAGCAGAACCAGATCCGCATGGCCATCGCCGGCAACGTGCACGCCATCATCTGCCAGCGCCTGGTTCCGGACGTCGACGGGGGCATGGTGCCGGCCGTGGAAATCCTGATCAACTCCCCCACTGTCCGCAAGCTTTTGCAGAAGAACCAGTTGGAGGCCCTGTCGTCCGCCATCGAGAAAGGCCAGGACGACGGCATGCAGACTTTCAACCAGGCCATCTACGACCTGATCCAGAACGGCCTGATCACGGTCGAGGAAGGCATGCGTCACGCCACGAATCCCGAAGCGTTGCGCATGAACCTGCATGGCATCTTCCTGGACGAAGGCCGCGGCATTCTCGCCACGTAGCATGCTGAAGACCGCCCGTCACCTCGCGGAGTACGCGGCCCTGCGCGCCGCGCTGCTGCCTCTGGATGCCCTGCCGCTTTCCGCCGCCCGTTTCATGGCGGAGCGGCTGGCCGACGCCGCCTTTGTCCTGGCGCCCGCGCGCCGCCGGCTGGCCGTGGCGAACCTGATGGCCGCGGGCATCTGCGACAGCCCGTCCCGCGCCGCCGCGGTCGCCCGCGCCTCCTTCCGGCATTTCGCTTCGCTGCTGGTCGAATCCCTGAAAGCGCCGCGCTTCCTGGCGGAGCAGACCTGGCGGCGGCATGTCACCCTCCACGCCGATCCGCCCATTCGCGCGCTCCTCGAGGACCCGTCCCGCGGCCTGATCGTCGCCACCGGACATCTCGGCTGCTGGGAAGTCGGCGCGCAGGCGCTTTCGCACCTCAAGCCGCTCACGGCCGTGGCGCGGCGCATGAACAACCCCTACGCCGACCGCTTCATGCTCCGCCGCCGCGCGGGCCAGCGTTTCCGCACCACGCCCAAGCGCGGCGCCAGCGGACGCCGCCTGCTGCCTCTCCTGCGCGAAGGCGAAGCCGTGGCCCTGATGATCGACCAGCACGCGCGCAGCCACGGCATGCCCATCGAGTTCTTCGGCCGCCCCGCCGCCACGCACACGGCGCCCGCCCGGCTGCACCTGCTTACCGGCGCGCCCCTCTGCTTCGCGGCCTGCCTGCGCACGGGACCCGCGCGGTACGACCTGCGCCTTTCGGATCCCATCGTGCACGCGCCGGACGGCAGCCGCGAACAGGCCGTGCGCGCCGTGCTGGTGGACCTCACGCGCAGGCTCGAGGAGGCGGTGCGGATGAACCCCGCCCAGTACATGTGGGGGCACCGCCGCTGGCGTCTCACATAGACGCGGCGAAATGGCACACGCTGTCGTGCGTTCCCGAAACCGCCACGCGCCCCGGGGCGGCCCGCGCGCAGATATCCTTCGCGCGATGGCAGCGCGGATGAAAAGGACATCCCGGAATCCGCTCGGTGGCCGAAGGCACGTCGCCCCGCAGCACGATCCGCCCCCCTTCCCCGCCGCCCCTGCCCAGGGCGCGGTCCACGTCCGGAACCGCGGAAAGAAGCGCCTCGGTGTAAGGATGCCGCGGCCGCTTGAAAAGCTCGCCCGTCAAACCCGACTCCACGATCCGGCCCAGATACATCACGGCGATCCGCGCGCACATGTAACGCACCACCGCCAGGTCGTGGGCGATGAACAGGTAGGCCAGCGACATGCTCCGCCGCAGATCGCGCATGAGGTTCAGAATCTGCACCTGCACCGATACGTCCAGGGCCGACACCGGCTCGTCCGCGATGATGAGCGAAGGCCCGACGGCCAGCGCCCGCGCGATGCCGACGCGCTGCCGCTGCCCGCCGCTGAACTCGTGCGGATAGCGCGCGGCATACTCGGGATCGAGCCCCACCGAACGCATCATATCCGCCACGCGCTCTTCCGATTCGCGGCCCGCGCGGGCCAGGCCGTGCACGTGCAGCACCTCCGCGATGGCCGCGCCCACGGACATGCGCGGGTTCAGCGACCCCACCGGATCCTGGAAGACCATCTGCACCTGCCGCCGGAACGCCCTGCGCTCGCCCGCGCTCATCCGCGCCACGTCCCGTCCGCGAAACGCGATCCGGCCGCCGCTCAACGCCGCCAGGCCGATCACGGCATTGCCCAGGGTCGTCTTGCCGCAGCCGCTCTCGCCCACCACGCCCAGGCTGCCGCCCTCCTCCACGCCCAGGCTCACGCCGTCCACGGCGCGCAGAGCGACGGAGCGCCCCGCCCGCGACCGCGCCGCAAAGACCACCCGCAGATCCTCGACTTCAAGAAAAGACATGCCGCATCTTACGCACATCGCCGCCGCGCTTTCAACCGCGCAGAGCAAGCCTCGCGGAAAGGCCCAGGCATCCTTCCAAGAGCGGCGCCGCGGTTTGCGGAGCACAAGCCGCGAAAAGTCCGCATATCCGCCGATTGACTTCGCCGCCGCCAACGCCGACACTGCCCGCCATGCGTCCGTCAAACGCATCGCCCCGCGCGCGCGCGATCGTGTGCGCGCTCAGCACCCTGGCCGTCGGCGTCGCTTCGCTGATGCCGGGTCGCGCTTTCGGCGACATGCCGGGACTCATCCCCCACTTCGACAAGGTGGCGCACGCGGCCATGTACGGCTGGCTCGCCCTGGTCTGGTCGTGGCGGACGCGCGCGGCGCGCGGGATACGGCCGGCCGCCGTTGCCGCGCTTTGCGCGTGCTACGGCGCGCTCCTGGAATGGATGCAGGGCGCCCTCGGGCCCGCCGACCGCGCGTTCTCACTCGGGGATATGGGCGCCAACGCCGCCGGCGCGGCCGCCGCCGCGCTGTGGCTGCATCTCAGGGCGCGCTGAGAACCGGCCCTGCCTCGCTCGTGCCGCGCGCCGCCGCCGACAGCGCCGCCGCGAACTCCGTCACCGATTCCCAGCGCCGCGCAGGCTCCGGGTGCAGGGCCCGCGCCAGGACCCCGGCGACCGCTTCCGGCACGCCGCGCAGCTCAACCGCCGCGCGGGCGGCGAGCTGGCGCTCCACGCTCTCGTCGCACGAAAACGGCGGCTCGCCGGTCAGCAGTTCGCAGGCAATGACCGCCAGCGCGAACTGGTCGGAACGCGCGTCCAGCGGATCGCCCCGGAGCTGTTCCGGGCTCATGTAGGCGGGCGTACCCTCAACGTGTTCGGCGTCCGCGCGCGCCCGCTTCAGCGTCGCGATGCCGAAGTCGATCACCTTGACGACGCCCGCCGGGTCGATCATGAGATTCTCCGGCTTGAGGTCGTTGTGCAGCACGCCGCGGCGGTGCGCGTGGCCCATGCCCTCCGCGCATCCCTCGATCACCCGTGCCGTTTTTTCCGGCGTCAGCGGGCCGAGCTGCCTGAGCACGTTTCGGAGATCGTAGCCTTCCACGAACTCCATCACGAGGAAGTAGACCGCGCCGGATTTGCACACGTTGTACAGGCGCACGACGTTCGGGTGCGAAAGCTGCATCGCCGCGCGGGCCTCGCGCCGGAACGCCAGCGCGGCCCCCGCGTCGCGCGTGGCGGCGGCGTTCAGGATCTTGATTGCGACCCGGATGTCGATGAGCACGTCGCGCGCCCTGTAGACCCGCCCGTACCCTCCCATGGCCACCAGCTCATCGAGCCGATAGCGGTCCTTTCCCACCCGGCCCTGGTCCCGCCAGAAATGCCGGCGCTTGACGGCGTCGCTTGCGGACAAGCGCCCGGCCGGCGGCGGCGCGCCGTCGGCCGCGGCCGCAATGGTGCGCCGACGCTTCTCCGCGGCGGCGGCGGCCGCGGATGGCAGCGCCATGCGTCCGGCTGCGCGGTCCCCCGGCATGATCACGCGTTTCAGGGACGTCGCGCGCTCTCCCCGGGAACCGCGCGGAACGGCCACAACCGGATTGCGGTCGAAGATGGCGCGCAGCCGCGTGGGCCCGGGCGCCGGCGTCGGTATTCGTTTCGCCGGCGGTGTTGCCGGCGGCGGCCGCGGTAGAGGAAGCGATCCGGTCTTTTTCTTCATGCAACCCGTACTTATCGGTCGGCGGCGACGCCAGACAAGCGGAAACTCCTTTGAACGCGGTAAACCAGGTCGTCCAGCGGCGCCGAATCCATCGCATCGCCGTTGAGGAACACGGTCGTGACCGGCAGCCCGTGGCGTTCGCCGGCCCGCACGAACTGCGCCTCCGCCACGCGGCCCGGCATGCACTCCAGCGGTCCCACGTTCACCGCGCCATGCACGCGCCCGCGCAGGAATTCGTGCAGCGCGAAACCGAGCGTGAGGATCGCCTCGCCCGCCAGCTCGCGGCGCAGCAATCCTTCGGCGGCGCGCACGGCGTCGAGCGCGGTGGCGCGCCGGGGCCAGGACAGCGGCCCGGCCGCGGCCCCGTAGAGACGGTCCTCGATCCGGTCGCGCATCAGCCGGGCCAGCGCGCCCGCCGCGCGTCCGCGCGCCGGGCGCGCGGGGCGCCGGTCGGGCCCGGCGCTGTTCAGCCACTGCACGTAGTCGATCCACTCGTGAAAGGGGGCGAGCCTGACCCGGACCCCGCGCCGCTCCAGCCCGCGGACGACCTCGTCATTGGCGAAGGGATCCAGGCGCACGTAGATCTCGCCGACCAGGGCCACGCCCGGCAGATCGCGCGCCGCATCGCGGGCCGCCGCAAAGTCCGCGGCCGCGGCGCGCAACAGGCCGCCCAGGCCGAAAACGCCGTTGAGGGCCTGCCCCAGGGCCTTCCCCGCCGGCGGCGACGGCGCGCGTTCCAGTCCGGCGAGCAGGCGGCGGTACCAGCGGTCGTAGACCGCCTGCGCGGCTCCCGGCGCGCGTTCCGCGGGCCGCGCATCGAGCAGCGCGTCGTACAGCACGTCGCAGGCGAAGAACGCGGCGAACGCTTTCACGGCCAGGCCGCGCGATATGCCCGCGAAATAGTCCGCGCTGTGCGGCGATACCACCCTCACGCGCGCGCCGTGCCGCGACTCGCCGAGGATCATCCGGTGCAGCAGGCTGTACATTCCGAAGCGGCACGGCCCGCTGGCCGTGGGCATGAGGAAGGCCAGCCGCTCGCCGCCCGCTCCGCGCTCCAGCCGCTGCAGGAGGCTGCCCAGGGTGACCACGGCAGGCAGGCATTCCTTGCCCGAAGTGCAGGCGCGGCCGAGCGCCAGCGCGTCGCGGTCCGGAAGGGGCAGCGCCTCGCACCGGTAGCCGTCGGCCCGCAGGCAGGCGGCCAGGACTTCGGCGTTCTCGCCCATGCGCGGTATGAGCAGCGTTTCTCCGCTTGCCCGCACTTCATCCAGCGTCGCCGCCGCCGCCGGCCGCGCCGCCGCCGCCGCCGCGCGACGCCGGCCGGAGGTCTCCGCGCGATGGTGCGCCTCCGCGCAATGCAGGAAGGCTTCCAGCCGCGTTTTGGTGCCCGCGTCGCCGGAATGGCCGTCGGTCTCGATCACCGCAAAGGGCTTGCCCCGCATGATGCGCGTGACCAGGTGCAAGTCGAAGCTGTCCGGTCCGCAGGAGTAGTTCGAGCAGAATACGGCGTAGTGGCCCGGCGTGCGCCGCACTTCCCGCGCGGCGCGCGCGTTGGCCTGGCCGTAGCCCCAGTACAGCGCGCTGTCCGGCGGCACGTCCGCGCCCACGGGGTAGGCGTCGACCGGCACGGCCAACGCCCCCAGTTCGCGCAGCAGGCGCGGCACGCTCGAATTGAGAACGTCGTTGTGCAGCGTGTAGGGCCGGCCCAGCAGCACGACCGCGATCATGCCGCGCCGCGCCGCGAACTCGAGCGCCGCGCGGCCGCGGTCCGACAGCTCCGCGTCGAAACGCTCCTGGGCGTCCAGCGCCCGCGCGTAGGCCGCTTCCCGAACCGCGCGGCCGCGCACGCCGAAGTCGCGCGCAACGCCTTCCACCGACCCGCGGAACAACGCCGAGCGCAGATTGCCGGGTCCCATGCGGATCACGGGCGCGTGCAGGCGCGCGCCGGCCGCCGCGCCGGCGCCGGCCGCCAGCAGGTCCGCGCTTGCCTGGCTCAGGGGGCAGGCGGTCGACGTCGCCGCCCCCTCGGCGCGCGGCAGGTCAACCAGCATCGGCACGAACAGATGCGCCGGCCGCTGCTCCCGCAGGCCGGCCAGCGCTCCGGCGAAAAGCTGCATGGGCGCGCACAGCGGCGCGTGCAGCTCCTCGATGCCGCGTTTCAGCGCCTCCCTTCCCGCCCTGCCCGGCACGCACAGATCGAAACCCAGCGCGTGCAGGAACGTCGCGAAGAACGGGAACAAACCTTTCAGCGCGAACTCGTCCGACAGCCCGATCACGGGGCGCCCGCGCGGCGCGGACAGTCCGGCCGCGAGCGCGCGCGCGGCTTCGCGCCGCTCCCGCACCGGGTCCGGCGTCATGTCCGGCAGCGCGCGCGTCCCCGACCCGCGCGCGAAAAGCGCGCAGCTTCCTCCCCAGACGTACCGGCGTTCGCGCCCCGCCACGCTCACGCGCAGGCGGTCGATGCGACAGCGGTTGCCCGCCCCGCCGCAACCCCGCCTCGACCGGCACACAAACGTATCGCGCGCCACCAGCCGCGCCGCGCCGAAGGCGCGCAGGTCCAGGCCGTCGCCGGTCGCGCCGAGCTCCTTCCGCGCCAGCAGCGCGACGCCCAGCGCCCCCGTGAAACCCGGCTCCGGCGGCACGATGACCTCGCGCCCGATCCGGCCCGCCACGGCGGCGGCCAGGGCCGGCGACGCGAACGGCATGCCCTGGCAGAACACCTTGCGGCCGATCGGCCGCGCGCCCTTGACGCGGTTGAGGAAGTTGAGCACCACCGAGTCGTAGATGCCGGCCGCCACCGCCTCGCGCGGCACGCCCGAACCCAGCGCCTCTTCGATGATCTCGGCCATGAACACCGAGCAGTGCTGGCCGAACGATACCGCGCTTTCGGCGCGCAACGCTTCCGCCGCCAGCTCGTCCGCGCCGCGGAGGCCGGCCACGCGGCGGCCCTGTTCCTCGATGAAAGAGCCCGTCCCGGCCGAGCAGGCCTCGTTCAGCGCCGCCTCGCACACCTCGCCGTCCTGCAGGCGCACGTACTTCGCGTCCTGCCCGCCGATCTCGAAAATGGTGTCGACGCCGGGGTCGTAGTGCAGCGCGCCGGCGGCGTGCGCAACAATCTCGTTGATCACGCGCACGCGCTCCGGCGCCACGCAGGCCCGCAGCATCGAGCCCACAATCTCGCGCCCCGAGCCGGTGACGCCCACCCCGTGCACGGCAACGCCCGCGCCGATCCCCTCCAGGAACGCGCGCACCAGGCCGCCGGCGGCGCCGGCCGGATCGCCCGCCGTGGGCACGTACCGGCGCCACACCGGCCGGCGCTGCGCCGCGTCCAGGGCCAGCGCCTTGGCGCCGGTCGATCCGATGTCCAGCCCGACGATCACGCGCGCGCCGGCCGTCCCGCGGGCCCCCTCGCCCGTCCGGACCAGGGCCAGCGCCGCGCGGGGGGGCTTGATGCGCTCAAACGACCCGGCGCTGTCGGCCGCGTAAATCGTCTCACCCCCGGGCAGGGGCAACCCCAGGCGCGCCGCTTCCAGCGCCGCGCCGTCGGACTGGTAGAACAAGGACGCCTCGCCGGGCTCCCCGCGCAGGCGCATGCCGCGCGCCTCGAGAAAACGACGCATGTGGGCGCGGAGGCGCAGCGAGCGCGACACGCCGCCGCACAGGTAGACGTCCGGCGGCGCGGTGTCGCGCCTGATCAGCGCCTCGACGTTCTCGGCCACCGCGTCAAAAAGCCCGGCCAGAATCGCCTCCCGCGGCTCGCCCCGGTTGGCGAGATGGGTCATGTCCGTCTTCAGGATCACGGGGCAGCGTCCGGAAAGCGCGGCCGGATGCGCCACCCCCGCGCACAGGGCGTCGGCTTCTTCGGGCCGCAGCCCCAGCCGCCCCGTGAGCTGCGTCAGGAAGCTGCCCGTGCCCTGCGAACACCGGTTGTTGCGGCGGTAGACGTGGTCGCGCGCCGACCGCAGTTCCAGCACCCCGAAGCCGCGGCTGCCGATGTTGACCAGCGTGGCCCGCGCCACGTCCGGGTGCGCCGCCGCAAAACCCTCGGCCAGCGCCCGCGGTTCAGGCACGCCCGCCAGGCGCAGCGCCCCGGCGCGCCGTCCGCTGGCGGCGGCGCCCGCGAAAGCGGAAAGAGGCATGGCCCCCAGAAGGCGATCCAGGCCTCCGCGCAGGCGTCCGCCGTGCGCCGCCGCGGCGCGCCGGACGATGATCAGCCTTCCGTCGCGGCGCTCGGCGACGGAAACGCGCACGTTCTCGGTTCCGGCGTCCACGCCGAGATACGCGGCCGGCGCGCTCATGGGCCGGACAGCCCCGCCGCCGCGCGGCAGCCGGCCCGCCGGCCGCGCAGCAGCGCGAGCAGGCCGACCAGCAAAAACGGAACGCTCAGATACTGACCCATCGTGAGCCCCGCGCGCAGCGTGTGGTATTCCTTGAAAAACTCCACGCCGAAACGGAAGGCGAAGTAGGCCGTCATGAAGAACCCGAAATAGAAACCGCGCGGGCGCCCGCGTCCGCGCGCCGCAAGGGCCAGCATGGCGCCCAGGATGACGGCCGCGCCCAGCGCTTCGTAGACCTGGGAGGGGTGCCGCGGCAGACCGTCGCGGCGCATGAACCGCACGGCCCAGGGCGCCGCCGTAACGCGGCCCACGATTTCACTGTTGAAGAAGTTGCCCAGCCGCACCAGCGCGGCCCCCACGCCGGCGGCGAAGACGCCGCAGTCGGCCACGTCCACGAACGGCGTCCGCGTAACCCGCGCGAACAGCGCGCCGGCGAGAAGCAAGCCGACGGCCGCGCCGTGGCTGGCCAGCCCGCCGCTCCACACCTTCAGGATCTCAAGCGGGTTGCGCAGGTAGAAATCCGGCCGGTATGCGAGGCAGTGCATCAGCCGGGCGCCGACGGTCAGCCCGGCCACCGCGTACAGGAGGAAGCGCGCCGCCAGGTCGCGCGGGTATCCGAGAGCGGTCATCCTGCGCTCGAACAGCATGTAGCCGCCGATGACCGTCAGCGCGAAGAAGATGCCGTAGTAGCGCAGTTCCAGCGGCCCCAGATGGAGCAGCACCGGATCCACGTTCCAAACCAGGACGCCCGCCGTTTTCACTTGTCCCCCAAGAAAGCGTCTGGAAGGATACCCGGGATTCCAGGAGACGACAATGCGGCAATTCCACAGCATGCCCACCGCCCGCCTTCGCGCCGCGGCCGGCTCCGCCGCCGCGGCCCTGCTGGCCTCGGCCATCGCGGCGCAGGCCGCGCGGGCGCCGATTGCCGATCTTTCCGCCGACCCCTATCGCGGCGCGATCGTGATTGACGCCGCCACGGGCGCGACGCTTTTCGAGGACAACGCCGACGCCGCGGCCTATCCGGCGAGCATCGTCAAGCTCATGGACCTGCTGATCGTGCTGGAAAAGGCCCGGCAAGGCGGGCTCCGGCTCGGCGACCAGGTCCGCGTCAGCGCCGCCGCCTCCCGCATGGGCGGCTCCCAGGTGTATCTCAAGGAAGGCGAAGTCTTCAGCGTGGAGGACCTTCTCTACGCCCTTGTGATCCAGTCGGCCAACGACGCGGCCGTCGCGCTGGCCGAGCACGTCGCGGGCACGACGGAGGCCTTCGTGGCGCTCATGAACGCGCACGCCCGGCGGCTGGGCATGCATTCCACCGTTTTCGCCTCCGTGCACGGTCTGCCGCCGGCGGCGGGCCAGAAACCCGACGTTTCAACCGCGCGCGACCTTGCCGTCCTGGCGCGCGAGCTGACGCGGAACTACCCCCAGAGCCTGGCCTATACTTCGGCCCCGCTGCGCGGGTTCCGCAACAACACGTTCGAGATGCGCACGCACAACCGTCTGCTCGAAGAGGTGCCCGGGTGCGACGGCCTGAAAACCGGATATTTCCGGGCCGGCGGATACTCCGTCGCGGCCAGCGCCGCGCAGGACGGCCGCCGCGTGATCGCCGTGGTGCTCGGCAGCCGCGACCGCATCGTGCGCGAAGCGCGCGCCAAAGAGCTGCTCGCGCGCGGTTTCCTGACCGCGCCGCCGCCTCCGCCGCCCGCGCCGCCGCCGGCCGCGCAGGTCGCCGAAGCGAAACCGGAAGCCACGCGGACGCCCCGCCGCTGGCCGCGGCGGCTGGGCATCGCCGCGCTCGTCGCGGGAGCCGTCTTCGTCGCCACCTGGCTGGCAACGCGCCGCCGCCTGCGCTACTACTGAGCGCCAGGTTCACAGCAACGCCAGCAGGACCCGCTTCTCCTCCGCGGGCAGCGCGGATTCCCGGACGATTTCGCTGAGCCGTGCCGGGATGAATTCATCGCTGTCAAGCTGCCGCTTGATCTCCGGCGTCAAGACCGTGTCCCGCGCCGCAAGCATGCGCCCGTAGGCCAGCGCCGCGATCACGCGCACGCGCGCGAAACCGGGATGCATGTCCTTGATCCACGGCAGCGAAGGCAGCGCCGCCCCGTGCGACTGCGAGAAGGCCACGTTGCTGAGCACATACGCCTGCGCGGCGGATCCCTCCGGCAGCGCGAATCCCCATTCCAGGGCGGCGGGATAGTCCATCGCGCCGAAAACCGCCCCGAGCCCCTTGGCCGCCGAAACGGCGTGCGCGTAGAGACCCGCATCGGTCATGCGGTCCATGCGTCCGGCCGTGACAAATGCCGTGAACAGCGCGGCGGCCTCCGGGCCCTTGGCGTAGCTCATCCGTTGCACGGCCGAAAGAATCGCGCGGTCATAGGTGGCATCGTCGATATCCGCGTCCTTCATCCAGGTCAGGATCGTCGCGCCGTACGTGGCGATCCACTGTCCCAGCATATCGGCCGCGCGCCGGTTCTCGACCTCCTCCAGTGCCGGCGGTCCCCGGACGCGCAGACGGGCAACGGGGACTTCCGCCGCCGGCTGCGCCGCGCGAACGTCCGGCGCTTGCGGCGCGTCAGGCGCCCGCTGACCGGGCGTCTCCGGCATGCGCGGCGCCACGAGGCTCCGTCCCTGCTCCGCGCCGCCTGCGCCCGCGGACGCGGAAACGGCCGGCGGCCTGATGCCTGGCGGTTCGGACCCGCGGACCAGCGGCACGACTTCGGGCGGCCGTTCGCCTGCGTTTGCCGGGAAAAACGGTGCGGAAACCGGAGCGACGCGCGGCGGCGCGGCTGGCGACGGCGCCGGGTCCGGTTCCGGACGCGAATCAGGCGCGGGAACCAGCAAAATCAGTAGAGACACTGCCAGAAGGCCAAGCGGCAGCGTCCCCGCCCACAGCAACGCGCCTCTTCCGCCGAGGTTCATGTATCGCTCCCGCCGGTTTCCGCGGCGTCCTCGCACGACCGGGCCGCCGGCTCCGCGCCGTCTCACGGCAAAGTGTCGCATCCGTCTCAGCGCTGATATGCACGTGCGACGGCCGCCGGTTGCCGCCGACCGCCCGTGACGTCGCCGGGCCTTTCAAAATCCTCGGCCGACACGGCCCCGCGGGCAAGAAAAAATAAACTTCAAAAAACTGTTGCGGAGGTGGCCGGAATCCTGCTATAGATTTTACGTCGATGTTTGAAAAAAGGGCGGGCGCCTCGCACACCCCTGACCGCTCCCCCCTCAAGCGGGGTGCCCGCTTCTCCCTTCTTTCAGTATTCGGCTTCGGGAAGCAGTCCTGAGCGGCTGCACTTCTCAACGGCGGCCAGCAAACCCGCCAGCGTCTTCCTGATCAGGTATTCGCGCAGGTCTTCTTCCGTGGGCTCCGTTCGGTCCGCGCCGGACAGCGGCCCTCTTTGCCGGACGCAGCCCCACTCCTCGCGGCGTTCGATCAGTCTGGCGGTGCGCGTATCGTACAGCTCGCTTTCGACGCAGACCGTGGCGGTGCGGTTGCGCGGAAGGGGCAACAACGCCACGATCGATGCGTTCCGCGTCACGTGAGTGTGGCAGCGCAGGTCGCAGCGCAGCGTCGCGCCGGCCCGTTCCGTATCCGCGACCACGCGCAGGCCGCGGACCGGAAGCTGCGAGACTTCGCGCTGCAGGTACAGCAGAAGCGTGGCCTGCGCCTTCGCCGAGGGGTCGCGCCGGCTCCCGGCAAGGTCGCGGGGCGACGCGAGATTACGCGCCTGCGGTACGATATCCACCGCGTCGCGCGGAACGCCCACCACCTGGGGGTAGCGCACCGTCTCGATCGCGGTGGGCGGGTGCGACGCGCAGCCGCAGAGCAGCCCCACGGTCAGTCCCAGCGCCGGAAGCCGCCCGACTTTCGTCCCGGTCATTCGATTTCTCCGCGCCCATTCTTCTCGCAGGTGCGGCGCGCCTTGTCAACTCGAAGGCGGCCGATGACCGCGACACCGCGGCAGATACTGCTTGCATGTTCCCAGCCGCCTGCGCGACAATATTCGCGGTCGAAGGGCCGCACTGATCCTGTGCCGGAGGTTTACCGCTTTCGGCATTTCTCACTCGGCCTTCGGCATTCGTAATGGGGGCGACTGGTTTCGACGGGTTGGTTGAAGCTCCAGTTGCGCGCCGAGGACGTCCGGTTGGCCTCGTAAAAAATCCGGGCACAAAACACAAAAGCCAACGAAGAGCTGGCTCTCGCGGCTTAATTGACCGCGACGTCTCCCCGCCGATGTCTGCTGGGCGGAGTGAGGCGACGACAGCAGGCTGGTCCTGAACCCGGGCGTCCGGGGGGATGGGCGAGACTCCAACAGGGCGCTGGCTGCCGGCTAAGCCTGTTCGCCGGCGTTTCCGGCAGCGAGACTCAAAAGACGGAACACGCGCGTAGATGCTGAAGTGACTCCGGCTCGGACGGGGGTTCGATTCCCCCCGCCTCCAGGCTTCGTCCGGAGCGGAGCGGAGGACGAAGCCTGCCCCGGCGCAGTTCCGCAGCGAAGCTGCGGGACGAAGCCGGGCTCCCCACTACATTCCGCTCCGAACTATGCCCGGGCAAGCCAGGTGCAAGGCTACTCTTACGTCTACGTCCTTCAGAGCGTCGCGGATCCACAGCGGCACTACACGGCGTAGTCGCGCGCCGAGCAACGGACGGCAACAACGGGGCCCGGTCTTCCGGGCAGTCCGGTGCGCGTTCCTGCGCGTACCGGGCGATGCGTCTTCGCCCTTCGGGCTCCGCCGTCACAAGACCGCCGTCGTCGCAGCGACTATGGCGGGTCAAGCCGGTTCCTGCCGGCCGGGGCGAAGGAACAAGCGCGCTCTGGCGTGTAAAGAGCGCAACCGGCGGAGCGGCGCGCTGTCATTTCCGAACGGTCTTGAGCCATTCGACGTAAGCGTCCGGCGAACCCATATCCGGGGCCTTCCTTCCTCTGAGCCCGCCCGACTCCGGCCCCCCTCCGCCCTTTGCCGAGACGTATGCATCGCCCAGCGCACGTGTTGATCCCGAAGAACGCCG
>Ga0194112_10000895_pt1 | contig 43920 bp, 44 predicted proteins | sample TA2MahC400mmetaG_FD_146191 | JGI IMG/M metagenome (GOLD analysis project Ga0194112, IMG submission 146191) | Freshwater microbial communities from Lake Tanganyika, Tanzania - TA2015016 Mahale Deep Cast 400m | ecosystem: Environmental > Aquatic > Freshwater > Lake | place: Tanzania: Lake... | reverse complement strand
AAAAAACAACATACTGGCTAAAAAAAACATTCAACGATTTTAACACAGGAAGAAAAATACTAAACCAACACATACTAGTCAAAAACGCAAAAGTTTAGGTTAAATAACTTTTAAGAATCCGGTTCTCGGTTGGAACAATTCTCCTTCTCTTAATAGTTCATCTATTGCTTTTTCTGCTTCTTCTTCTTTCAATCCGGATAATCTTATCAGCCTTGTTGTTTCTATGCCTTCTTTGGCTGTTTCTTTTTCTACTAGTTCTAGTATTTTTTGTCTTGTTGTTATTGTAGGTCCTGAAACTACTACTTCTTCTGTTATTTCGTGAGGTGGTGTTTCTTCGGTTATTGGTTTTTCTTTAAGCTCTTCTGGTTTGCCGTAAGTTTTTTCTAGTTCTTTTTTTCTTACTAATAACCATTCTGGTTCTTGTTGTTTTACTATCTCCGGCCTTATCGATAATTCATTGCCGTAAAGGCTTATTTTTCCTATGACTATTACTGGATCGCCTATGTTTATACTTTCAAGTTTTTTAACATCTTCATTCCATGTCTTTACCCTTATAGTTTCTGTCCCGTCGTCTAATGTTATGCTTGAGAAAGTTTTTTCTTCATTTGTTTGTTTGTCTACTACTGCAGCTATGATATTAACTCTTGATGCTTCTCTCCCCCTTATATCAAACACGTGCAAGCCATCTTGGCTTATCGGCACTGCATTAAGCAAGTCTTTTATCCAAAACTTGTAGGCCGTGTTTCTTTTCGGAAGTGTCTGTACCATCTCTCATGTCCCTTCTTCGTAGCTGTTGATATACTTTTCCTGCTCTTCAGTTAATTTATCAATTTTTATCCCCATAGATTCTAGTTTCATGTTTGCTACTTTTTGATCTTGTTCAGGAGATATTTCATATACCTTGTTTTTTAGTTTGCCTTTGTTTTCCACTAAGTGTTTTAGGCAAAGGATTTGGTTTGAGAAGCTTAAGTCCATGACTTCACTTGGGTGTCCTTCTGCTGCGCTGAGGTTTACTAGTCGTCCTTCTGCTAGTAAGTAAACGTATTTTCCACCAGGCAAGGTATATCTTACCATGTTAGGCCTTACTTCTTCTTTTTTCGTAGCAATCTTTTCTAGTGCTGCATAGTCTACTTCTACGTTAAAGTGTCCTGTGTTAGATAGCATGGCTCCGTTTTTTAAGTGTTTGAAATGTTGTTCTGTGATGATATCATTACATCCGGTTGCTGTTACGAATATGTCACCTACTTTAACTGCTTCAATCATAGGCATTACTCTGTAGCCGTCCATCCTGGCTTTCAATGCTTGTATAGGGTTTACTTCTGTGATTATTACTTCTGCGTCTAATCCTCTTGCTCTTTTTGCTACTCCTTTTCCGCAATGACCATAACCTGCCACTACGAATGTTTTTCCTGTTATCAATGTTGAAGTCGCTCTTTGTATTCCATCGATAGTTCCTTGTCCTGTTCCGTAGACGTTGTCAAAGTCCCATTTTGTTTCGGCATTGTTGACTGCCATTATCGGATATTTTAGTTTCCCATCGTTTTCCATAGATCTTAACCTGTGGATTCCAGTAGTGGTCTCTTCTGTGCCGCCAATAATATTACTTATGAATTCAGGATGTTTTTTGTGCAATGTTACTACTACGTCACATCCGTCGTCCATTGTGAGATTAGGATTAGTTTTTATTATCTGGTCTATGCACCAGTAGTATTCTTCTGAGCTTACTCCTCTCCAAGCATAAATCTTGATCCCTTCTTCTGCTAGCGCCGCCGCTATCTTGTCATTCGTGCTTAACGGGTTGCAGCCGGACCAGGCGACATCAGCGCCTAAATATTTCAATGTTCTTATCAGTACTGCTGTTTCTTTAGTGACATGTATTGCTCCTGCTATTTTGTATCCTTTTAGGAATCTGTCTTTTTCGAATTCTTTTCTGAGCATCATCATTACTGGCATTTCTTCTTCTGCCCTTTCTATGAGTTTTTTTCCTTCTTTTGCGAGTTTTATGTCTTTGACTTTGTATTCCATTTTTTACACCTTTTGTATGAATCCTGGTTTTGGTTCGAAAAGTTCTCCTTCTCGTTTTAGTTTTTCTATTATCTCTTCTGCTTGTCTTTCATTTACTCCTTTAAGTTTTAGCTCAGTTATTAGTTCTTCTTTTGGTATTGTCTTCTGTCCTTTTCCTTCTGCATTATCAATTATTTCAAAGAGTTCAGAGATCTTGTTTCTCTTAAAGCTGGATATTCCTCTGTGCATGAAGTCTATATCGACTTTTCCAGTGTCAGGGTCTGTTCCTACCTGTGCCATGCAGTATTTTAGCAAGTCTATCGCTTTTTTCGCGTCGGCTTTCGTAACTGTTTTTGAAAGTCTTATTCTGGCTGATGCTTCTGCCAGTCTTATCAATGCTTCTAGTTGTCTTGGTGTTATTGGTATTGGTTTTACTCCTTCAGATCCGTCCTTTTCCATGTTTCTTAGGCTTACATAAAAGCTTTTTATCTCATGCATGGCTTCTTCTGAAAGTGTAGGGTTTATTTTTTGTTTGACATAAGCAATATATTTTCTTAACAATTCTACCGTTACTTCTGGCGCTAGTTTTTCCGGCTCTTTATGCTGTTCTAAAACATGTTGTGCTATTTTTGAGTCCTTGTCCTTGTCTGGCAAGTCCCTTATCGGGAATATAAGGTCAAACCTGTTAATCAGTGTAGGCGGCATTTCTATCTGTTCAGGCACTGGTTTGTAAGGGTCGAACCTTCCGAATTTCGGGTTGGCTGCTGCTAGTATTGTCGTTTGCGCCCTAAGTGTTGCTTGTATGTTTGCTTTGGCTATTGTTACTGTATTATGCAGAACTAAGCCTTCGCTTATGAAAGTATGATTAGGCTCGACAGTCACGTCATAAACCCATTTAATGTTTTCATTTTTAACTTTTCTTATTGATTTTATCGTAACAAACCTTATTTCAGAATCAGTCAGCCTCTTTAAATCTAATAAACGTCGTTTACAAGTCTTTAATTTATCTGCAGCAAGTTCTCTAAGGAGTTTTATATATTCTTTATCATTCCTCTTTTCAAGGTTTCGTATCGAAGCTGTACAACAACCATATCCGAAAGAAAGTTCTTTTAATGTTATATTTAGCTTCCTTCTTAAAATCTGTGAGGGCATATCCAAGTTTATGCTTATTAAACGGTTCTCGATTAAATTTAGATAATCTTTTATCTTTTTTACATGCGCATTTTGTTTTCTTTTAATATTACTGAATAATTTACCATCAGCTATTTTTAGGTCTTTCAGCAAAGAATAAACTTGTTTAACAACGCTTTCATGCATAACATCCCTATCATTTAGCCTTTTTTTTGACCTGTTGCAGAATTTTAAGATCTTACTATACCTTTTGTCATCTGGTTCAACAATATTTTTGAAAAAGTCAACCATGCTGTCAGAACCAGAAATAACAACTTTGTAGAAATATGTACCTCTCGCTTCTTCTTTTGCAATATAATTCCAGCACCCTAAACTTAATAATAAATCGCTATAACCTTTAGCAAGTTCGTATGAAGCTGTGCTGTAACCGAATCGCTCACTGTCTACAAAACCATCTCCCTTGAATGCAGATCTCAAAAATGACAGTTTTGAATCGTTGTTTAATGTTCTGATGGCATTTGGTAAATATTTCTGCGGGGCCTTGAGAGTTAGCTCCTTAAAATTTTCCTTAAAATAGTTATAAAGAGGAACTGAACAAAGCCTTACAATTGTCAAGTCTTTTGTAGCATTAGCCCTAGACTCAGCAGAATAAGTATTATAGTTAGTATATGATTTGAAAACAGTATTAAACAATTCGGCAATATCATTAATTATCAATGGATCTGTGTTAGAAATTCCTATTTCAGCATAATGGTTTCCAGCATTATAATAAGTATGCCCTTCAGTAGTTAAATACCCTAAAAATCTCGCAAAATGAGAATCTATGCACGCAGGAAAATCTATCTTTTTATTCATATTATTTAAGATTATTTTTTTAAGAACATTTTTTTTCTCCTTCAGGATTAATTTTCTTGGTGCAGGGATAAAAAAGTTTAATCCTAAATTTTCTGCACTAATCTCTTTATAACCTTCATCGGCATAAACAAAGAACGGATGTTCAGGTGTGACTTTTATTTCCCTTCCGTTACTGAATAAAATCTCAATAAAGTATTCTGGAGCTTTATGCCTGCTAACCCTGTTAATCTTAATGGGGTATGTCTTATTGAAATCTGTTGTTAAAACTTCATGATACTCAACTGGCAAAATTTCACAATCTTTTCCTTGAATAACTCTTGACTTGTTCGAGTCGATTAAGTTATCAACAAATTCTCCAATACTTTTAACGCTGCCGTCTGCGAACATTACTTTAAAGTCAGGGTGGTAGCTTTGCTGTTCTGCGGCCTCGTGCAACGCGGAAGTGTCTTCTTCTGTAAGCTTGTCCAGCTCATCAAGTACACAAATTCCTTTGTTGGCTAATACCATGGCTCCTGCTTCTAAAGCCCATCCTTTCAAGAACTCATCTTTTATTACCGAAGCTGTCAGGCCTGCTGAGCTCGCGCCTTTTCCTGCGATGTATCTTGCTTTCGGAGCTGCTTTGGCTATGAATGTCAGCATAGCGCTTTTTCCTGCTCCAGGGTCTCCTACTAAGAGCATGTGGATGTCTCCTCTTGATGTTGTCCCGTCTTTTTTCAGTTTTCTCACACCACCCATTAGTTGTAAGAGTAATGCTTCTTTGATCTTGTCATGCCCCATTATGCTCGGGGCTATTGACTTGGTTAGTTTTTCGAATACTTTCGAATCCTTAGCTAAGTTTTTGATTTCTTCTTCATCTTTAGGGTTTATTTCTACGTCTGAGAAGTCTTCTTGTACTGGTTCTATATTGTTGGCGTTGACTACTAGGTCGAATGTTGTTTTGTATCCTCCGGCAGGCAGGGGTATTTCTACTTCGCTGATTATTCCTATCACTCTTACTTTTGTTCCTGGTGTGGTTTTCTTCTCCATCTTTGGTTCTACTAAGTCTTCTTTTAAGAATACGCTCATACGTTTTGACTGTGCTCCTCCGTCTAAGTCTTCTGCTGCTTCTTCTATGACTAGCCTTTGTCCGTCAACCAAGTCTTTATGTAACAGTCTAAAATGTGCTTTTCTTCCGCAACTGCATCTGCTTGGCTCTCTGAATTTCATCTCTAATTGTATTATGTTCATCGTTGTTCCGCATGACGGGCATTCAAATTTTGCATTCACGACTTGCGGCCTTACATCTGATGATTGTCTTACTATTCCTTCAAAGAATATGAACTGTCCTAAGTCTTTGGCCCTTATATCCCGTATAGATTTTTTCTGACTTTCTGGCAAGTTTTTGAACCTCGCCCTCATAGGTTCTTTTATGTCAAACTGGCTTATGGCGACTTCTGATGCTTTTATCGTGTCTTCCGGCTGTTCTAATAATTGTTCTGATAATTCATGGTCGAACTTTGATAATTCTGAGAAGTCTATTATCAGGCTTTTCTTGCCTTTCTGGGTTAATTGCTGTATCTTTTTCTTATAAGTTGTTTCTAAGAATTCTTTAAATTTCTCAATTTGATCTTGCGCGTTTACCAAATCTTTCTTTCCCCCTTATTTTACTGCTGAGAATATTACCCCGGTTATTAAATATTCTGGTGGGTTTTATATGCTTTATGGTAGTGAATGCTATATTGTAAGATTTTCGGATATTACAAAAATATAAGAAAAAGGGATTCTTATTTCTTCCCTTTGTTGAACCTTTTCAATACTACTATCAGCTTGTCTACTGCCGCGTGTAAGTCTTTTTCTGATTTTGTTCCTGTACAGACTATCTTCCCATTGCTGAATAATAAGAACGTTGCCCTAGTGCCTGGAAGCTTGTAGACTAATCCTGGGAATTGTTCCGGTTCGTATTCAGTATTTTCCAAGTCCATTGCTAGTTTGTTTAGGTTTAAGTCCATTCCTACGCTGCCAGAAGCGACCATGTTTTGCACATGTATTTTTGGAACGCCTTTGACTTTGACTTTTATCTTGGCTACGTTTTTGATTATCGCATTAATAGCTTCCCTAACCTTCCCCATTGATTTAGCACCTGTGCAGACTATCCTTCCACTGCTGAATACTAGTGCTGATGTTTTCGGTTCTTTTATCCTCATCACTAAGCCCGGGAATTGTTCTGGATTGTATTCTGTGTTTGGCAACGTCTCTGCTAGCTTTACTAAAGGAACGTCTTGGTCCAGAGAAGTCGTCGCTACGATGTTTTGTATCTTTACTTCTTTCTTGGTCATGATAAAAACCCTCCTGTAGGTTGTATTTCCTTTATATAGTACCGAAAGGTTTATAAAACTTGTTTATAAATGCCAGTTTTGAAAAAGGGTTCTGAAAATATGAAAGTCCCTAAGATTTTCACGCCTGAAAGAGAAAAATTCGAAAAAGAAATAGAAGAAGTAGTAAAAAATACTCTTGTTGACAAGGTCTTAGTTAAGGATTTGGCCAGAGAGCTAGAGGCTTATTTTGAAAGCCAAGACTTAGCAAAAAGAATAGTTATAAGTTTTGAAAAGAAGATTGATATAGCAAATGATCCGGATTTAAACACTAAATTAGAAAAAGACTATTCTGGGAAATATTGTCTAAGCAAAGATGCTAAGGTCTCACTACAACAACAAGCGACGGGTGACATAACTGACAAACTAAGAAAGCTGAGACCTGATGTTCAAGAAGAAGAAATAACACATGAGTATGTAAATAGTTTTAGTATTCTTACAAAAGATGTAGCTTACAAGCTTTTCTTAAAAGTAGTAGACCCTTATTGTGATGAAACATCAATCGTACAAGAGGTTGAAAAAAAAGGGTTTTTTGGAGATAAGATAAAAAAAGTTAGAGAAGTTTATTGCAATATCAGGATAACAGGCGATGTCAATTATGCAAAGTTTGACAAATCCCATCATGAAACTATTCTAAAAATATTAAAAGAAAATAAATACCTCATAAGTGTTGATGTTAAAGAACCTAAAAAAGAATGAAACTCCCTAAAACTTTCCTGCCTGAAAAAAGTCTGGAAGGCAAAGTCGGACGTTTGAAATCTCGAAAAAAAATTAATGTTAAATGCTTGAACGAACTGGTATTATGGAGAGACTCTGAAGAGTTCATAACTTGCGAAAACCTTGAAGAGTATAATTCAAAAGAGGAATATGTATACTCTAGCTTAAACATGGATTCTATAAATGAAAAATACCTTGCTAAATATGACGATGTTATACTCTTATTGTTAGAGTTCGTGGATAAAAATGCGTTAGATGAAAACAAAAGGGATATTAAGTGGTGTTTAGAAAGGTTTAACAGCAAGAATTCTTATCTTAAGCTTAACGCTGTTCTCAAGGACAAATATGTAGTTTTTGTAGAAACATTCTTAGGAGATTATGACAACAGGTCAAAATTTATCAATGCTTACAAGAAAAAGTTCGGTTTTAAAGAACTTAAAGAATATTAAACATTATTTCAAAAGTTTTTCCTTTTATCTCTTCTGGCTTTTTGTATTCAAAATTTTCTTCTAGTTTATCATTTGTTATTATTATTTTTCTGGCACCCACTTTCTGCTGTATCTCTTTTTCCCATTTTCCAAAATTGTAATCTGTGATTATTGCTAGTTCTATCTGGTCTTGCATTTTAAGTCCTGCTTTTTTTCTGAACGCTTGTACTCTCCTTGTCAACTCTCTAGCGAATCCTTCAGCCTCTAGTTCAGGAGTTATTGTAACATCTAGTTCTATTTTTTGCTCTCCTTCTTTTAGTATTAGTTCTTTTATGTTGGTCTGTTTTTGTATTATCTCTTTCAGTTGCTTCAAGTCTTTGCTGTTATTCGTTGTCACTTCTGCTTTTCTCAAAGGCCATCTTACGCCTATCTGCGCCTTTTCCCTTTGTGCTAGTATCTCTTGTATTATCTTGGATGATTCATTCATATTTTCTTCTAATTTCTTATTTATCCTCTTGGCATCGTATTTTGGCCATGAGCACATGTGGACGCTTTCTTCTTTCAGGTTATATTTTGTTTTTAGTTTTTGGTATAAGTGCTCTGTTATGTATGGGCATGTTATTGAGAACATTTTCAAAGTGTTTAGTAAGACTTCGAATATTATTTTAAATATTGTTTTGTCTTCTGTCCTGTGTCGAGTGTACTGTATATATCCCCTGCTTAGGTCTAAGAATAGTTGTTCTACAAGTTTTGGCGCTTTGTCCAACCAGTATTCGTCTAAGAGTTCTGTAGCTTCTTTTATTGTCGAGTTTAATCTTGATAATATCCATTTGTCTTCTATGTTCAAGTTTTTAGGTAAATTCTTTGGTATTTCGTTTGCGTAGTCTATCAAGTAATTAGTTATGTTTAGCAATATGTCTAGTTCCCTGTATTTTAGTTTTATTTCTTCCCATGAGAAGCTCATGTCTTCGCCGGCAGGGGTTGTTATTGTGTATAACCTCATAGTGTCTGCGCCGTATTTTTCTAAGACTTCTTCAGGGGATATTATATTCCCTAGGCTTTTGCTCATCTTTACGCCTTGCACATCTCTTAACATCCCGTGTGTGTACATTGCTTTGTAGCAGTTTTCTCCTAATGCTATGTTTGATGCTAGTTGTAGCATGTAGAACCATAGTCTTGTCTGTTCAGTAGCTTCTAATATCATGTCTGCCGGCCAGTATTTTTTTTTGTATTCCTTCTTACTAGGGTAGTATAAGCAGTTCCATGATGCAGTTCCTGAATCAACCCACACATCTATGATGTCTGGCACTCTTTCTTTTACTCCGCCGCATTTGCACTTTATTGTTACTTCGTCTATCCATGGCTTGTGCACGTCTTTTGGAACTTTTCCTGATAGTTTTTTAAGTTCAGCAATCGATCCTATTACTGTGTAGTCTTTGCATTTAGGGCATTGCCATATTGGTAGTGGTGTTCCCCAGTCTCTTTGTCTTGTTATAGAATTATCTTTCAAGTTTTTTATCCATAATTGGTATCTTTCTTTTATTTCTAGTGGTGTATACTTGATTTTTTCGCTTTGTTTGAGCATCTTAGGTATTAAGTCTTCTACTTTGAAGAACCATTGGTCTGTAACTCTGAATATTACTGGTTGTTTGCATCTCCAGCAATGCGCGTAGTCATGCTCTACTTTCGTAGAGGCTATCAATGCTCCTCTTTGTTCTAAAGCATGTGTGAATTTTAGATTGTCTTTCTTGGCGTTCAGCCCTGAGAATTCTCCCATGTCTTCTGGGTAGTATCCTTTTTCTGTTAAGTTGTTGAATGCTGGTATGCCATTTGCTTTTCCTACTTCATAGTCTTCTGGACCACAGCCAGGAGCCATATGTACTAGGCCAGTACCTGCGCTTAAGTCTACATATTCTTTTGACATTACTACTGTGAATGCTTTTTTTGACTTCTTTTTTATCTCATCGTATTTGCTTTTCAAAGAGTCATAGAATGGATGGGTATATCTTAGCCCTTCTAGTTTGGTTCCTTTGAATTCTTCTATTATGTCTAGTTTATAGGTAGTAAAGTTGGGTATTACTAGTGATGCTAGGCTTTTAGCAAGTATCCATACTTCGTTTCCTACTCTGGTTTTTACATAGTCTAGTTCTGGATTAGCCATTACGCCTAGGTTGTAAGCGATCGTCCATGGCGTGGTTGTCCATATTATCAAGTATTCGTTGTTTTTCCCTTCTACTTTGAACTTTACGAATATAGAGTCGTCTTCTACGTTCTTATATTCTAATTCGTGTTTTGCTAGTGCTGTTTCGCAGCTGTAGCACCATGTCATGACCTTGTTTCCTAGGTATAATCGTTTGTTTTCATGTGCTCTTTTGACCAGCCACCATTCACCCTCTATGAACTCAGGTGTTATTGGCATGTAAGGGTTAACATGATCTAAGGAAACTGCTAGTTTGTCAAAGTCTTTGTTCATCTGTTCCATCATTTCTATTGAGAACTTTTTACACTCACTAATGTATTTGCCTAGCCCGAATGTCTCAATCGCTTTTTTATCTTCAAGTTTGAACTTTGCTTGTACTTTATGTTCTGTAGGCAGGCCGTGCATATCGTATCCGCCGCGGTCCCAGACGTCAAAACCGCGCATCCTCTTGTATCTTAATATCTCATCTTTTAATACTTGGTTCCATGCAGTTCCTAAATGAATCCTTCCAGAAGTATATGGTGGCCCGTCTAAGAAAAAGAACTTTTTTTTGCCTTTTAGGCTCTTTCTTAACCTATCCAATACTTTCTGCTTCTGCCAAAACTGGAAGATGTTGTTTTCTACTGTTTTGAAATCGTACATTTTAGGAATTTTTCAGTAAATCCTTGTTTATATAATTTATTATTTTTAAAGGAATAAAAAGCTTTATATATGCTTCTCTCGTGAAAAGTTTTAGAAAAAACTGTCTCTAAATCCATAGTGTGCAGTTTTTCAGATAGAAAATAGACATAAGGAGAGTTATTTATAAGATGGAAAGACGAAGATTTGGTGGAGGGGGTTTTGGTGGGCCAAGAAGGTCTTCATTTGCCCCAGTTAAAGTTGGAGATGAAGTAAACGTAAAAATAGAAGCAGTTGGAGAAAAAGGGGATGGAGTGGCGAAAGTTAAGGGCTTTGTTATCTTTGTGCCTAACACCCGTGAAGGGGATGAAGTTAAGATAAAAATAACAAGAGTTCTTAGAAAAGTAGGATTCGGAGAAGTTTTAGGAAAAGCTGACGCGCCGATAGCTACTGAAGCTCCAAAGAAAGAAGAGGCTAAAGAAGAAGCCGAAGAAGGATCAGAAGAAGAAACCACGGAAGAAACAGAAGAAGAACCAGCAGAAGATAGTGAAGATTTCGGCGAAGAAGAATCAGAAGACGAAGAACAATTTTAAGAGCTTCATTCACAAAGTTTTAAAAATTCTTTTTTTATTTTTTAATTGTTAATACCAAGTATTAGCAGAATTATCTGTTTTAGTTTTCTTTTCTAATAGCCCATTAGGGTCTATTTTTCTGGAAAGATTATTAGGGTCTTCAGGTAAGAATGTAAGCCCTAAGTTTTGAAGCTTGGATATTTTTTGTATTATCCTCTCAGGGACTTGGTAAGTGTTGGTAAACCTGAATTGTTTGTTGTCAAGGTCATTTTTTGTTAATGGGTGCATTAATAATTCTCCAGGCTTCTTCATCATCAATTCTTCTATTGATAAGTATCTCGGAAAGGTTTCACCTGCGAGGTCGTATTGTATCCCCTTTTTTTTAGCCCTGTAACTTGATGGTTTATAAGAATCCGTGTAATAACTGCTTATTAAGTGGCCTTTCTTTGCGTGTTGTACTTCATCCATGACTTTGTAAACGAGTTTGTACAATTCCTTCTCAGCCTTATTCCCATCAGGTGATACTTCTATGTCTATATCCCCCGTTAATGGTATGCCTAAATATAAGTCTCTTAAGGCGCCACCATGTATTACTGGCTTGAAATCTTTGAAGGTTTCAAACACCCATAGGATCTCTTTTGTAGTGTTAACCTTTATATTCTCATAAGATAATAATATATCTAATTTGTAAATCCCTATTAACGTCCATGCAGCATTTTTCTTTTGCTTAACAAAGGATCTTATTTTTTCTGCACTTTCTTTTGTAACTTCATAGTCTAAATCCTTCATGTTTAAACACAAGTCTAAGGATAATGGTTCTGTTTGTATATCCGATTTGTTAAAGTATAACCCTTGGTAACATATCGGGTTATTGTCTATTAGGTCTAGTTTCCCGAATAATATCTTATGCTTAACTGCCTCTTTTATCGTCCTTTCTATGGAATATATTCTTTTTTTATCATCATAACCATAAATAGGGATTAGACTATTAGATATGTATTTTGTTACGTCTTCCAAAGTGTTTATATTTTCAGGTACATCTTCTTTCTCTCTAAGCCCCCTGTCTTTAGTTAATTCTTTAGTTTTCTCTTCCAAATCCTTGCCGGTTATAAACGTTTCAGGAAGTTTCATTTTTAAAATCGAAGTAGGATAAGAATATTTAAAGGTTACTATCAAGTGGGGGGAATATTCCGAAACATAGTTTTTGAAAACCTAAACCTATATAAAGTTGTAAAAGAAGGGAATTAGGATGCATTCAATCTGGACTGAAAAATACAGGCCAAAAACATTTAAGGATTTCAAGGGGCAAGAGAAGATAGTTGAAAGAGTAAAAGCTATGGTTGAACAGAAGAATATTGGCAACTTCTTGTTCGCAGGTCCGGCAGGCGTAGGTAAAAGCTCTATGGCATTAATCATTGCTAAGACTCTTTTTGGTGAGTATTGGAAACAAAACTTCTTAGAATTGAACGCTTCAGATGATCGTGGAATAGACGTTGTAAGAAACGAGATTAAAGACTTTGCACGGCTTAAATCAATAGGTCCAGTACCTTTTAAAATAATATTCCTTGACGAATGTGATTCATTAACTAAAGAGGCGCAGCAGGCTTTAAGAAGGACTATGGAGAATTTTACCAGCACTACAAGGTTCATACTTAGTTGTAATTATTCATCTAAGATCATAGACCCTATACAGTCAAGGTGCACGATTTTCAGGTTTAAGCCTTTGGAAAAGAAAGATTTTGAAGAAATAATAAGCCTTATCACAAAAGGCGAAAACCTAAAGGTTGATAAGAAATCTTTAGACGCTATGTATGAAGTCTGTGAAGGTGACGCTAGAAGGATGAAAAACATCCTACAAAGCTGCGCAGCAATCAACAAAAACATTACTGAAAACCTCATCTATGACCTAGTCAGTGCTGCAAGACCTAAAGAAGTGAAGGAAGTCTTAGAAATCGCTGTTAAAGGAGATTTTATCCAAGCGAGAAATAAGCTTTTAGACGTGATGTTACAGCACGGGCTTTCCGGATTGGATATTATCAAGCAGATTCAGAAAGAGATATGGGGCCTTAAAATTTCTGATGAGAAGAAAATACAGCTTATTGACAAATGCGGAGATATAGAGTTTAGAATGGTTGAAGGCTCAGATGAGTTTATACAATTAGAATCTTTATTAGCAAATTTCATTCTAAAATGATAAACACAGCAATAGAAGCTGCTAAGGCAGCTGGCAAGATTTTAATGAAGAATTATGGTAAGATTGACAGTTTTGATACGAAGAGTGATAAAAGCCTTGTTACTAAGATAGACATGGCATGTGAAAAAAAGATTAAAGAAATAATCTTCTCAAAATACCCCCACCATAATATTATCGGTGAAGAAGAAGGTGAAGACGGTAAAGGTTCAGATTACAAATGGATAGTTGACCCTTTAGATGGCACGCATAATTACATATTCAACATACCTATCTTCGGAACCTCTATAGGAATCGCTTGTAAAGATGAATTAATCGGTGGAGTGATATACTTGCCTGTTTCTAAAGAGTTGTATGTTGCTGAGAAAGGCAAAGGATGTTTCTTAAATGGCAAAAAGCTCACTATAAAAGACACGAGTCTGAAACAAAGTTTGGTTAGTTTTAGCAGCGGTTATATCCGTTCTAATGCTGAAGAGGCTCAAATGGTAGCTAAAAAGTTTTTGAACAACTGTTTTGAGATAAGGGTTAGCGGATGTGCAATTTTTAACATTGCAGGCGTATTAAGAAACACTTTTGGAGTTATGATAAGCAAACATGCGAAAGATTGGGACATATCCGCAGGGGCGGTTATGATAAACGAAGCTGGAGGGGTTGCTACTGATTTTGAAGGTGATAAATGGAGATTAGGAAGCCGTAGCGTATTAGCAGGCAATAAGACTTGTCATAAAGAAGCTTTGATATTAGTAAAATGATTAGTTTTTTTAAAAATTGGTTAAAACCAAAAGAGGAAGTTGTAAATTTTTCTGAGATAGAACAATGGTTAGATAGTCATAATTCAGAAGTTAATATTATAAAAGAAAACCTAAGAGAATTAGAAAATCTAAAACTAGAGATTTTTGAGAATTTGAAAATTCTTGAAAAAGTTGACTTAACAAAATCAAAAGTAGAAGATAGGGTAAGGAACATAGTTCAAGGAAACTTACCGGCATATACGAACACTCTTAGCATTTTTTTAAGAAAGACTATCACACCTAAAGAATCAGACATTAATGGATTAGAATCATTTTGTGATACTTTTGAAAAGGAATTTGATTCTTTGAATAAAAGGACTTTTAGGAATTTTCAGATAATACGAGAGCTTGTAGGGAAAGAACTAGAAGATGTGGCTAGAAGTGTGAAAAGCCTAGAGTTAGTTGTCAAAGAGTTGAAAAGAAGCTCTGAAAAGGTTAGAAAAATAACCGGTCTTAAGGAGAATGTTAAACTCATAGAAGATAACTTAAACAGTAAAGAGAAAAATGACCGGAAAAGACAGGAGTTACAGAAACAGAAAGAGGAACTATTAGAATCTTGTAAGAGGATCAGTAAAGAGCTTGAGAATCTTAAGAACAGTAAAAAGGCTAAAGATTTAGAAATTTTAAAGTCTGATGAAAAAAATATTTCTGACAACTTAAGGAGTTTAGAAAATGACTTAGTAAACTTATTTTCACCCCTTCAGAAAGCTTTGAAGAAGTACAATAATATTTGTTTTATTAAAAAAGTAGAGTCTTATCTTGAAAATCCTGTAGACACTTTGCTTAACGATTCTGACTTAGAGATATTAAAGTTCCTTAATGATATTAAGAAGATGATTGAAGAAGAAAAAATAGACCTTAAAGATGACAAGAGGAAAAAAACTGTTGAAAGCCTGGATAAAATTGATGAGGATTTTGTTAAAAAATTCATATCAGGGCATGCTTCGTTAAAAAAGGAATTAGCATCTGTTCAGAGGGAAATAAAGATTAACAGCCTTCCAAAAGATATGGCTGAACTTGAGAAAGAACTGAACATCAGCATGTTTAAGACTGAAAATATTAACAGGGAGATTAACAAGATAAAAGACTTTGATATTAATTCTGAAATAGCTATGCTGGAGAAAAGATTGGGAGAAGTTTTTGGACTTAAGGTGAGACTGGAAAATGTTGTGGGTTGAAAAATACAAGCCAAAGACCCTAAAAGAAGTAGAAGGGCAAGATAAAGCAGTCTCTGAAGTTAAACAATTTGTTGAAAATTATAAAAAAGGCAAGGCTGCTTTGCTTTACGGCAAAACAGGGACTGGCAAAACTTGTTCAATTTACGCTTTGGCTAAAGAGTTAAATTTTGAAATTTTAGAGCTTAACGCTTCTGATTTCAGGGACAAAGAGAGCATGAATCTTATAGTGGGCCAGTCTTCCAAGCAGATGAGCTTGTTTAATAAGAAGAAACTTATCTTATTGGACGAAGTTGATGCCTTGTCAGGTCAAAAAGACAGAGGATGTGTCCAAGCATTAGTGAAGATAATATCTGAAAGCGAGTTTCCTATGATACTCATAGCTGATGACCCTTATGAAAAGAAGATTTCTCCCCTTAGAAAGAATTGTAAGATGATAGAATTTGTCAATTTAGAACATTCTTTTGTTTTTAACGTTCTAAGAAAGATTTGCGAATTTGAAAACATTAAATATGATGAAACAATTTTGAAGGACTTAGCTAGGCGTTCTGGAGGTGATGTTAGGGCATCCATAAATGATTTACAAATAATCTGCGCGACCAAGAAAGTCTTAGAAAGTTTAGAAGAGTTAGGTGAGAGAGAAAAGAAAGAATCAATAATCAACGCCTTAAAACTTATTTTTAAGAGTAAAAATCCTGAGAATGTTCTCAATGCCTTTGAAAAGACTGACTTAGATCTTAATGAGTGCTTACTTTGGTTAGATGAGAACTTGCCTAGAGAATATCAAGGTAAAGACTTGTACAATGCTTATGATTGTGTTTCAAAGTCTGACGTTTTTAACGGCCGTATAAGAAGATGGCAGCATTGGAGATTCTTAGTATACATTAATACGCTTCTTACTGCAGGCGTTGCTTTGTCAAAAAATGAAAAAAATAATGAGTTAATAACTTACAAACCCACTTCTAGGATATTAAAGATTTGGAAGGCTAAGATGAGGAACACTAGAAAGATCAGTATCGCTGAAAAGATAGCTGAGAACACTCATACTTCTACTAAACGAGTGTTAAAAGATACTTTACCTTATCTGAAGCTTATTTTTAAGCATAAGAAAGGGCAGGATATTATTGACGAGCTTAAGCTTGATGATGAAGAAGTAGAATGGCTAATTTCTCATTAAATCTAGAAAACCCTACAAAGAGACTTAAATCCGATAAAAGATTATATGTTTCTCGGAAATATTTCAGAATCTGCATCTTCTGCCGTAAAAAATCCGGAAAAAATAATTAAATTTCTGGGTTAAACGTAACCTTCACGCTTTTTCTTGAAAAACCCATATTAAAACAACCGCTACTATACTTCGTAAATAAAACAAAATGAAAATCCCAAATGTCTTCATACCTGAGAAGGATTTAGAACATGTTTGTCAAAGGTACTTGGAAAAACCAAAAAACAAAATGAAAGACTTAGTTGCGAGAATTAATACAAAAATGGCTTTTGAGAGCATAGATATAAACGAAGATATGAGAAAAGAAATGGGTCTTTACATCAAGCTCGAAGAAAAACAAGCAGAAACATATCGTAACGGAGATTTCAGGAAACTAATAAGCTACATGATAAACCAAAATATCAAATCAGAAAATGAAGAAGACAGATTAATATCTCTAAATGTTAAAGAAATGTTATCTGAACAAAATCCAAAGTATAAGATTTTTGAAATTTATATCCATGATTCAGAAACAGGAGACTATGTAAGAAATGTGAATGATCCAGATATCACTCCGATGAGTCTTAAAGATAAAATAAAACCTTACTTGAAACATACGGTAATCCCATCCAAAGAAGGTGTTAAGAAAGAGATAGATTACATCGACATAGTTGTAGGTATGAACATTGCTGTAAGTCCATAGTCAGTAAATAAAATATAAAATAAATAAAACCAACAGGAGGAAAATAAAATGAGTGATTTAATTGCAAGAATTAATACGAGAAGTAAATTTGAAGATGCGGATTTAAGCGAAGACATGAAAAAGGAAATGGGGCTTTACACAAAGCTTGAAGGAAAACTAGCAGAAACCTACCGTGAAGGAGACTTCAGAAAACTGATAAACTATATAATAGACAACAGTGTAAAATCAGAAAACGAATACAACAGAGCAATAGCTATGGATGTTAAAAACATGATAGCTGAACACGATCCGAATACTAAGCCCTTTGAAGTTTACATTTATGACCTAGAAATAAAAGATTACATAAGAAGTGTAAACGACCCAGAAGTTGAAGCGATGACATTAGAGGATAAAATAAAACCGTATCTTAAACATACAGTAATTCAATCCCAAGAAGGGGCTGAAAAAGAACTTGACTACATTGATCTCGTTGTAGACTTGAACTCTAAAATTGGTTATAAAACTGCGTGAGAATACCCGCGCAGTCATCTAACCCCAAGGATGTAGTGATTTTTCAAGATGGAACTCCCCGAAACTTTTTTCAAAAAGTACTGTATAAAGAATACTTTCTTCTTAATAGAAAGTATACCATATAATGTCTATACAATTCCAAAAAATGATGGTTACTTTGAATGGTACGGAAAAAAATTGGGTATAGAAAAAGGAGAGTCATTCGAAAGGTTTGAAACTCTTTATTTAGAATCACAAAAAATGAATGTCAATAAGTATATAGGAACAACAGGCAAGACCTATACAGATCCGACGCTTCTTGAACTTGTCAGATTTGCACACGAAGAGGTTATAAACAATAATAAAACTGAATTACAAAAAGAAATTTCTGTAATAAAACAACTTCTTCAAAAGGATTATTTTGTTTGTAACGGAAAATTTTTTGATTTGAGCATGAAAGCAAATGGACATGCTTTAATAAATGGTAAAAGATATCAAATAGAATCCAAATGCAACTATAATTCTGAAAATTTTGAAAAAAAATACCAAACATTCCTTGAAAAAAGGATACTGGAAGGAGCAAATCTCGGGACTAAAGCAAAAACAGTCTTATATGATAAACTCGCAAACAACGGATACTACAAGGAAGATAAGAACATTGGTTTTGAAAAGAATGAAAAAGGTTTTTTTATATATGCTATAGTAGATCCTTATGTGCTATACGAGCCGAATAATGAGTGTTACTACTCTTTTTCTTCAGCTAAAGCAGGTGTAAAAATCAATAAGAAAAGAGATAAAATAGAATGGGAAAAAATAGAAGTTATCACACCCTATATACACCCCGCCTTACCAGAGTTAGAATATAAGCCCTTTCAAAAAGTATGCGTAGGTGTGTTTGATTATAGTAAGCTTGAGAAACTACCACCAGCAGATGCGATAAAAGAGTTAATACCTAAAGAGATAGTAAGAATGCTCCAAAAAGGATATTGGGGCCAACATGACGCATGGAAACCACTCTACAAGCATAAAGAGTTTGAAAGACAAAGGGTTGAACCAGGAAGTTTTGATCAAAAATTAATAAAGAATAAGAGGTCTTCAAAATGACCTCAAGACAGGAAGCATTTGATGAAGAAAAACTTAAAGACGCTAAAATAACAGTAATTGGGGCAGGGGCAATAACAAATTATTTAGGATTATACATGCTCGGTTTGGGAATAGGAAACATGAGAATAATAAGTGAACATCAGAACCCTGAAGAAAACTTCTTAATAAGGGGTGAAAATAAAAACCTTGAAGATAAGCTTAGAGAAATAAACGGGAAACCAGTGATAGATATTATTAAAAGTGCACATGAAGATTATACAATAGGCGAACCTGATGTCTTAATAGATGTCACAAATAGCTCTAGTTCAAAGAAACTTTCTAAAGAATTTTCTAAGAAGATAAAAAATGTTAAACTTGCGATAAGCGTAGCTTCTAGTTATGATAACTGCAGTATATATCAACAAAGGACAAAACCACTGTGTTCAAATTCAAAATTGTCAGAGATGATGTTTAAATCCAACAAGCCAAGTATACCTTTATGGGTAAATAACAAAGTGTCTAATTTGTGCACAGAAGAAGATTATTTTTTAATGAATAGTTATGATAATAAAAAACAAGGAAATTTTACATCAGGGCTTATTGCAGCAGTTGCTCTGGATGAGATTAGGAAAGCGGTAGCCCCAATGGAAAATGAAACGTTACTTAAGAGCAGGCTTGATTTTTCATTATGCAAGAGTAAAAGGTTCAATGACGGTTTAGATTTTAAAAATGAAAAAAGTGATAATCTTTCAGGACTAAAAGTTTTAGTCGTTGGTGCTGGGGGGATAGGGACTTACACATGCCTTAACCTCGCGCTTATGGGTGCAAGACAAATAGACATATATGATGGCGATACTGTAGAACCACATAATCTTAACAGACAAGTATTGTATTACAATGCAGTTGGGAAGAAAAAGGCAGAAGTTTTAAGCAAGAGACTTGAAAAGATAATAAATAAAGGCACAAAGATAAATGCATACCCCCTTTTTCTTGAATCAACAAACAATTTAGGCAAATATGATATAATAATGAGCTGCCTTGATAACTGGAAACACAGATTCATGCTTAGTGATTACACAAAAGAAAAGAATATCTATTTTATAAATGCATCAGTAACCGCTTTTTCAGCAAAAATAAGTTATAACACATGTCTAAATTGTATACCTAATGCAAAGATTTACAGAGAAAGCGAAGAGAAAAAACCTTCAAGAGCAAGCTGTTCTGCATTAGCAAACTCAAATGTTGTCATGCCCAATGCTGTAGCTGGAGCTTTAATGGCTGCAGAAGCAAAAGCCTTTGCATACCCTTCCTTATACAAAAACTTAGAGAGTTACAACATTAAATATGATTCAAAAAATTCTCAAGATTGTGAGCGATTCTTAAGATTAGGACCCTATAAGTGTAAATGTAAAGGGGGGAAAAAATGATAGAACAAAAAAACCTACAAGCATTATGTTTCCCTCAAAAAAAAGAGGAAAATAAAAAACCTATTCATGAAACCCCCATTGTTAAAATAACAGATGAAGCCTATAAAAAAATTAACCTTTATTCAAGAATGGTTTCAGAAATAGCAGGTGAAGATATTGAATGCGGTGGAAGAATGCTTAATTATCGCGGAAAAAATGATGGCATAATACGCGATGTTTATTTACAATACCAGACTGTTAGTTCCGGAGATGGTTACCTGGGAAACAATTCTAAAGTAGATTTGGATTATACACAACAAAAAGGCATGTCTTGGTCTGGCATGTGGCACAGCCACGGTTTCCATAATCCTTTCCATAGCGGGAGCGATGATAACCATATTAAAGGTTTACATGATACTAATAAAATCCAAAAAGCGTGTATGCTCAAAAGCGATCCTAAGCCCCATTGCCAAAGGAAAACGATAATAGGTAATAAACTCATCTTAGGGTACGATGATCAACCTTTATCATTTGAAATAAATTTTGATAATAATGGAGCGGCAAAAGCAGCAGCATCAAATATAGAACTACACGATGAAGTATTCTATACCCCCAGCATCGTAATAAATAGAGATGAATATCTCCAAAATAGTCTGGGTAAAAAATATTATGCAGAATTCTTAGTAGGTAATGGAAAAGACCCTGATGTTAAAGTCAAAAATGCAAAACTTGAGATAATAGAAGAAAACAACAACATCCTGCCAACACTTGAAAAAATGGTCATAGAAGTTGGCGAAAAAGTAAAATACTCAGGTAGAAAACTAAAAGATTTTACTAATTACAATTCCATTCTTGAAAAGTATAAGAAGATAGATGAAACTAAATACACTTATAAAAAGTCCAAACCTGTAGAGCAGATTGTAAATATTAAAGAAAAGCCTGAAGAAAAACCTGACCTTACAAGCATAGTTCAAGAACAAAATGGATCAGTCAATCAAGAGGTAGAACATAACCAAGAATTATACAAAACAAAAACCTATATGAAAAGGTTTGAGGAATTTTACAACAGCTTAAACAGCCGCAATGATTCTACTGACAAGACTCTTGCTGAATTATGCAGGACTTATTCTGGAAAACGGTACAGGTTTTGGAAGGACAGGTTTGAAAAAGGCGATGAGATTTTAAAAGAATTAAAAAAAAAATATTTAACAACTGAACAGAAAAACGCCTTAGAAAACATCAAAAAAATAATTGGCAGCAACAAATATTTGAAAAGAAGGCACTCTGCAATGTATCATGATCTTCAAAAAAGACTAGATAGTAATAGCCAAAGGGTTTATCATAATCCTGCTTTTTTAAGAGATAATCTAAAGCCCAAGACGGAGAATTATAATCGTTTAGAAGATAAAGTACAGACTACAAATAATCCAACAAACATATCTAATACCTCTACACGGCCTAAAAAAACGTTTGGAAGTTATCTAAAAAGTATAGCAAAATACGTCGGGATAGCTGCTCTAACAACAGCCATGGTTATCCTTCCTGCAAAGTATTGTTCAAAAATCTACTATGGCAATAAACCTTCAGTAGTATACACTGTTAAGAAAGGAGATAACCTATGGAATTTATCAAAGGACTGTCTCAAGAAGAATGGGGTAAAAATCGATAATAATACCGTTTACAAGACTGTTGATAAGGTAGCTGAAGAAAATGGTAAAGGGAAACAAGCTGAGTACAGGATTGGTGGTAAAGAAAAGAAAAACCCTCATTTTATCAAACCTGGAGAAAGGATAGTATTCTCAAAAAAAGTTTTAGGGCAAGAGGGTAAAAAATGACCTTGAACGGTACTTCCTTTAAAAGTTTAAGGGATTTATTGTTTCCTAAAAAGAAAGAAAAACCTTCTTATGAAACGCCAGTTGTGAAAATAACAAGTGAGGCTTATAAAAAAATTAATTTTTATGCAAAAATAGTTTCAGAAATAGCAGGTGAAGATATTGAATGCGGTGGAATGATGCTTAACTACCACAGCAGGAATGATGGGGTAATACGCGATACTTATCTTAATTATCAAATAGGGAATGCTTACAGGATGTATTATTTAGACTATGGATTACCAACATATACTGATTATGTCCAGAAATTAGGGATGTCTTGGTCAGGCATGTGGCACAGCCACGGTAATTGCCCTTCTTATCCTAGCCATAAAGATGGCAAATGTATCAAAATGTTTCACTCAAATAATAAAACTAGAAAAGCGTGCAAAATAAAAAACTATCAAAATCATAACCTATCAAAAAAAATGATTCAAAATGAAGTCTTCTATTCCCCAAGCCTCATAATAAATAAGGATGAATACATCAATAATGGGCCTGGTAGGAGTTATTATGCAGAATTCTTAGTAGGTAATGGAAAAGACCGTGATATTAAAGTCAAGAATGCTAAGCTTGAGGTTATAGAAGAAAACAACAACATCTTACCAGCACTTGAGGAAATGGTCTTAGAAGTTGGAGAGAAAGTAAAATACAAAAGGTTTGTGTTAGGCAGGATTATGTGGGGGGAAAAACTAAAACACTTTCATAACTACAGCCGAGTTCTTGAAAAATACAGGAACCTGCAAATAAATCCGAAACTTCAAAATTATTCTGAAGAATACAACTGCACGATCAATCCAAAACAAGGTATAAAATTACCTGCAAAAGTTTTAGGATTATATCCACCGAGGAGGTAAAATATGAAACCGAGAGATTTGAAAATATTGCAAGAATTAAGGAAGAATTCACGCCAAAGCATAACTAACATAGGTAATTTATCAGGAGTTCCGCTTAGTAGCACTTTCAAAAGGATGAGTCATCTTGAAAAGCATTTCATCAAGAAGTATGTTTCGATAGTGGATTTTAGTCTTTTAGGTTTTAGCGTAAGGATAAGTCTTGTTTTAAAGTCAAAAAACCGTGAGGAGCTTAAAAATTTCTTAATAAGCCATCCTAATGTTAATTCTGTACATAGGATAAATCAAGATTTTGACTTTTTTGTAGAAACAATCTTTCCGAACATGCTTGCTTTTGAAAACTTTACGGATGAGCTTACTGGTTTAGTGTCTGATAAGAAAATTTTTCATGTAATTAAAGATTTGCGAACGGAGGATTTTGTATTTGTTGAAAATGAGCGGCTTAAATGAAGAACTGGTTTTAGAATACTTGGTTGAGAATGTGAGCAAAGACTTAGTAAGGCAATATCCTATAAAGTCAGTTTTAGCAATGGATTACTGTTATAAAAGAGGTGAGAATATACCTAATGATTATCTGTCTGATATAGTTTCTAAGATAATTAACAACAGGGTTAACCCTTCATCTAAGCCTTTGAATATTAACGAGTTAAATCTTATAGACTGTTTGTTCATAAAACCTTACGAGGCCTTACTTTCTAACCAGGTTAAGGGGCTGGTTAAAAATGCCAAGACTACTAAAGATTTCAAAAAAATAGCCATTATCGACTTATTATCCCAGAAAGTAAGTAATTCTCAAAGGATCCTAAGCTCTAATGGTAGTTTAGACTCTAAAATTTTAGGCCTTGCTAAGGCTTACAATGATTCCGCTCCAAAAAACAATTTCACTAAGGATTACAACAGGTTAAGAGAGATGTCCTTAAAAGTTAATGCCGAATTAAACCAGCCTCTTGATACAGAACTTGCTAAATACCTCCAGAATGTTAGAAAGAATTTAGATGCTAAACAAGCGTTTTATTCCAACCATAAGATCGAGACATCAGCGCATGAGATACAAAACCTTATTGTTAGTATGAAGAATTCTATCGATCATAAGTTGAATGACTACCTATGCAACGTTAATCAGCATTATGAGCAGGTAAAAAATTCTTTTGAAAATGGCATATGGGATAATGAGAGGAGGATTAACAGGCTTATAGGATTAAGATCAGATTTGGAAAGCGTCAAGCATAATTACCAAATGGCCTTGTATAAAAAAGGTATTGACCGGTGCGAAGAATTAGAAGATAAAATGCGGGGTGTTATAAACCGCCATCATAATCTTAAATACACCCTTGAAGAGTTTAAAAGCGTAAAAACAGAATTATCAGATTATTACCCTGAGCTAAAACGTATATTCTCTAAAGATACGAGTTTATCTTCTGTTAACAGGATTAATGAAATATATTCAAGATTAAACGGGTTAGTCAGCAAAAAATTCCCTAATTACATCCCTGGTGAACAGAAAGTGGATTATTATTCGGGGCTGAATAAGATAAAGATGTATATCCAACAAGAATGCAACAAAAAAGCCATTCATGTTTTGGATAAGTGTACTAAGTATAGGGAAAAGGCAGATGGCTCTTTCTTTTCTTGGCGAACAAAAAAATTTGTTGAAGATTTAAAAAAGTATGACCCGGAACTTGAGGCATGGTCCAAATGCCAAGCTTCAAGCAATTTAAGGGCGGTTATAGAAAAAAACTTGGAAGCGAATAATAACTCTTTCCGGAGAGCAGGTTTAAAATGTGGCAATCAGGAAACTAGCGAGTCTAAGCTTAAAAAAAGGATTAAGACCGGCCTAGTCTGTGCAGCAGTTATATCTGCTCTAGGCTTAGGATTTTATGGTTTTAACTATTGCTGGCATAAGCGCGGGAGCTATGTTGCAGAACAAGAAAAAAAGATAGTTTATTACCAAAAACAGTTTGATGATATAAAATATTATTATAATCATGGTGATTATTTCAAGGCTGATGATCTTAGTGAAAAGTTGCAGGATGAGATGGGTAAAGAGAGTTATTTCTCTCCCACTAAGGATTTGTATAAAGAGGTTAAAAGGTATGATAATGAGGTTATCGACCCTGAGGTTAAGAGAATTAATCGGGAAAATTTTTATCGTGAGGTTAAGGCTATCCCTGGGAGATTAAAGAATAAAATTAGTGAAAAATGGGGTAGTATCCCTTCTGGTGGGAAGTTTATGGTTTATGCTGGCAGTGCAGGGATTTTGTGGTACTTGTTAAGAAGGAGGTGTCATGAAGGATAAGGTTATCTTATGTTTATTCTTTTTTCTCTCATTTTTTTCAAGAATGCTTCTTCACCTAGTTTTCTTCTAACTCTATCTAACCGCATCATGTTTTTCATGTATTCTTCATAACCTGGTGTTCCTCTTGCAGGGACTTTTCCTTTAGGCATTTGTTGTAATAATCGTTCTTTTTTTTGCGCCCAACCGGATTTTAGCATTGCTCTCTGCATTGCTATTGCTCTTCTTCTGGCCCACCAACCTTGAATTCCTCTTCCAGTGTTGACCGCCCATCTTGATGATGCGCCTGCTCCTCTTCCTAGTCCTCGCCAGAAGCTTGGCCCCTCCCCACCTGAGGGTATTGTTGTTGGTACACCGCTTCTTCCACTTTTTAATAAGAAATAAATGCAAAGTATTGCAATTATTATTAAGACTGTTATTGTGTTTTCACCCATCCAATTAAATATGGGGCTTAATGCGCTTAATGCTTCTGTTCCTATGTAGAATCCTTGCCATTTTATTAGGCTGTATGCAAAGGCAGCGTATAATAAGATTATTAGAACTGTTTTTCCACCTCTTCCGAGTCTTAGCATATCTCCCAGTATGCTTCCTATAAAATAAGGTAATAATAGGAGTATGAATCCTAAAAGGAAAGCGTATCCTCCACCTATGTATTCTAAATATTCATCTGGCATGAATCTTGATCCTATGACTGAGATTACTATAGCTATCATTGCTGCTGCTCCTCTGTTTGCTGGGAAGATTCTTTCTGCAGATTTGAAAATTATAAAGAACAATACAAGCCATATGCCTGCTTTTAGATAGGCTATATCCCCTGTGGCGTCGAATATAAATTCTAGAACATTATCTATTCCTTCACCTATAGTTGCAGTTACTGCTGGTATTAAGACTAAGGTGAGTAAGATTAGAATATATGTCTTTTTGTTCATATTGTCTTTTGAGGGTTTTTTGTATATAAATATTCTGTTATCGAAAGATTTATATAGTAGTAATCACTATAAAGTAGTAACAAAATAGGATGTTTATCAAAATGGGAAAATGTAAAGGATTAGCGTTTTTGATCGGAGGAATAGTAGCTTTTGAGTATGCTTCTTATAAGTTAGGACAGCCAGGATTAGGCACATTACTCGGCGATATGGTCAATTCTGGAAGCTTAGGTGAAAGTGTAGACACAATATTTAGATACATGTTCGATTATTACGGAAGAGACTTCTTTCACAATAAGTTCGCAGCATTAGGAATGGCAGGACAAGCATCAATGTACGGCGGACTAGGGAACTTAATATACCACACCATAAAAAGAACACCTAAAACTATAGAAGAAAAAGTCGAAGAAAAATAAACCAGAAGTCTTTACGATGTTTTCACTCCAATTAGTGAACAATCCGACCCCGTAACCTTCCCATAATCAGATTCTTTGATAAAACCCACCATGTTAAACTTAGAAACACCAACACAATTGGCTTCTCCCGAGAACAGATATAACCTTCCTTTTACCTGATTAACACCTTCAAAAGTGTATGTCCTATCTTTTGCAAAAGCCCCAGGATAACAAACATTTTTCTTGGTATCTTCATCAATATACTCGTATGCGCCAAATATGCTTTTGAAGTTAGTAGAAACGGGTTGATCCCTAACAATAGTAACAGGCTTTCCTTTGCTGTCTAAGAGTTTAAAATAGTATACAACCCCTCCAAAAAGTTTTTCTCTATCTGCCGTTGTTATTATGCTTATCTTGTAATCTTCTGGAAGGTTTTTAACGTCAATTTCAGAATCGTCACAGAAACAGTTATCAAGTTTAGAATTTTTTTGCTTCAAACATTCATAAACTTTGTTGGCCAGTTCATTAAAAAATGCGATTGCAAGTGTCTCTTTCGTCGTTGCCAACTTGTTCAGCTCTTCCAGATCCGCCTGCACTTTAAAGTTAGGGTATAATAAGTAGGTTATGTCTTCCCCTTTTTGTATCCTTATTTGCTCTGTTGATACGCCTATCAGTTCTATTGCTGGTTGATTGTTTAGTCTTATAGGCTTAGAGCTGAACTTGTAGCTTTTTATGCCAATGTCCTGATTGTAAGCCTTGTTAAATGATGCTAAGTGTTTTGCGAATTTCTCTCCAAAGTATTTTGAAAAGTCATTGCATAGCACATGGTTAGTTTTGCAAAGAGTGTAAAAGTCCTGCGATCCTGAAGGCACTGTTTTAACGGTTTCTGCCAAAGCGAATTTCGCAGCATTATCAATGTAAGCCATGTATAATTCCCCCTCTTTATGCAACATTGACAGGTTAAGCTGCGTTTCTCCCAAAACCCTTGGAGTTTTAATAGTGTTCATTAATATCACACCGGCTACGAAAAACGCTAATGACGCCGCCAATAGTATTACTGCCGCTTTCTTGTTCATGAGGTTGTAGTCCCCGCTATTGACTTGACTTGTATGTATTGCCCTTCAAAAGTTGGGAGGTAAAATATTTGTTCTGTACCATCACATTTCCCCCCTATCTCTAGTTTAGAACTATCAGGGTATTGTATGTCAAGCTTTATGCATTCTTTTCTTCCATGCTGTGTTGTTTCCACCGGTTCTTGCTCTTGTGTTCCTGAAATAGTCTCTACCGGTGCTCTTAACTCAGCTATATCTTCTCTAGCCAAATCCAGTATTAACTCTGTTTGGTGCTCCTTATTTTTATAGATAAGACTTATCCACTCAATTAAAGTCTTTGTTTCATTGTCTATTTTTCTTTCTTCAAACATGTAGTCATTTATTGTTTTTCTATCTTCTAATCTTTCAAGAAGTTTATTTTTTGTTTCTTCTGTAGTTTTGATACCTATATCTTCCATCTCAGATAATACATAAAGCCCTATGATTATTATAATCAATGAAGGTATGAAGTCTGCTACGAAGTCTTCTGTTTGCCCTTTTTTTCTTATCATCTTATTAGAGGATTTTTTTCTATCCCTATTATGAGTACTTTCCTGCCTCCATCATGAATTACTGTTCTTTTGTATTCGGTGTATTCGAAATAAGGGTCGTGTGTAGTTTCTTCGATCTTATCTAGCTTGATTTTTACAGCTTTATCAAAGTAAGTTTTTTCATTGCCTAAGCATTGGTTTAAGGACTCCTTATTTAGCTTAGACCTGTCGATAATCCCAAAATGTACTCTTCCGGTGTCAGCGTCTTTTATAGACAGGCATTTCATAACATTGTCTACCATAACTAGATCTGTCGCCTTGTCCATTGTGGAAAACATTGTTGCCTGATAATTTTTGAAGTTGTTCGTTACGTAGACAAAAAGGAATGCTATGATTATCACTACCACAATATAGTATATGGATTTCCTTCCTAAGTCATAAGCACCTTTTTTCATTTTTTAGTTATACTTTTAGCGTCCACCTTATCTCCTGTTTTTGTTACCTGCACCCAACAGTTGTTCCCTCTAACAAACTCGTCCCCTATCAAGCACCAATTGCCGGTACTCAGATTCATGCCAATATCACCTGGCAGGCTTCTGACTGCTTCTTTAACAAGCATCAAGTCTTGCTTAGCGTATTCTTTGCTGAAAGTTGACGTATTATTTACATTTAAGACAGCATACATGAGAATTGAGGCTATCAGCACACCTATTATCAGCTCGAAAAGCAGGGTGATTGTTAACACTTCTGACTGCCCCTTTTTGTTCATAACTGTTTAAAGGGACTTGTTAATTTATATTGTTTTTCTTTTAAGAACAAATCTGCATTTCTTTTGGCTCTCTAGTTGTAAGCTGCGTCTCCCCTTCAGCCCCTTTTATGATGTATAATTTCTTCGTACTTGCCCATTCCCTTGGTTCACAACAGTCTCCTGTGAACTCTACCCCTTTTGATGTTATCGTTAGTTTTTGGCAGCCGTCTTTTTTGATTTCTTTTTTGTAACTCTGATTTTCTGTATAACATAACAGAACTACATTCTCTTTAGGAAGAGCGTAGGTTACGTTAAGCTCTTTTTGTGATACAGTTTCTGGCCTTTCTTGTTCGGTGATCTCTGCTGCGGTTTCTATAGGTATTTCTTGTTCCGGTTCTTTAGTTTCATTAACTGTTTCTTGTTTTTTATCTTTAAGGTATATCCTATTATATTCTGCGGGTTGTTCTTCAATAATTATCCTATTTCCTTCTGGACCGTACAACAAGAATTCAAGATACTCTTTCGGACTAGGCACCCATTGAGATGTGTAATCTATTGTTACTTTATAATTTTGAGGCAACATTTCTAATTCAATCTCACTGTAAGTGCATAATTTTTGTGTAGACATATAACTAGTATTGAGCTTGTTTGTCATATTCAGTATCGATAAAGACGCTTGTCTCGCGTATATCTTCGCTTCTAAGCTGCTTATTGGTAATGGTTTTACATCATCTATTGAGACATCGTTACCTTTTTTTGAATAGTAGACCAGTCTTAATCCTCTTTCATAATTTTTAGTAAATGTGCGTTTCATTCCTGGAACGAAAACACCCATAGGACAACCTTCCCCTCCAACAAAGTCCAAATCTTCAAAAATTACGCATTTTATACCTCCTTTTTGGCAGGCATCTTGTTCAACCCTTCTAATCGGAAATTTAGACATTTGACACAAGCAAAGGCAGCTTTTACCCAAAGGGCATTTTGAAGGCCGGTCTATGCTGCCTGTAACCCCAAAAGGCGTGTATATTCCCCACGCAAATCTTATACCATAGCATTCCCAGTCAAAAATTGCGCCAAAACCTTTTTTACCTAAGTATTCTTTTCCTTTCCCAAAACCTATCAAGACTTGATCCGGCTCTACATACAAAGTAGCTTCTCCCTCTTGGTCTGTTCTTTCTTTTTCTAGTTTTTGGAGAAGGCTCGTAAACCTATCAAAGTATTCGGAACCTTTAGGCTTATAAAAGTTGTAAACAGCACACCCTATGGCTGTAAGCATCAAGAAAGCCATTATTATCCCTATCAAAGCGCTGTAAGATTCTGTCGTGCCTTTCTTTTTCATTTTAAGGTTGATTCGCCGGCGTGCCAAACAAGTCTTTAACTGGAGGTTTCACACCCCACATCTCTGCCAAAGTGGTCTTTATCTTTGCTGCAAAGTCTGACGCCCCGCCATAAAATATTAAGATAACAACTACTAGCACCACTAATGCTAGGGCAAACAGAATAACATATCTTATTTCCAAATCCCCTTTTTTGTCCATAAAATAATCTAACGGTTTATCTGCTTAAATAATTTGCTATTTTAAAATTACAAAAATAAAAAAATTAACAAGATGTTATCTCATCACATTTTACATCTAAACTATTCAAGGTACCACTTGGAGAGGTAGCTTTAGTTTTACCAGTGTTGCATACATAATACGTATCGTCGTTTCCGTCTCCATCAGTGTCAGTTTTGAATAATGTGTTGCAGAAATCATCTTTATTAACCTGTGTACATGCGAATTGACACCTAGTAGTCCATGCTTTTAGTTGCCAATCAGGTACAACCCCTTCAACAACGCTTGTTTGTCCTTTGATAAGCTTTTGCATACCTCCTGTAAAGAAGAGTATTATTACTATCAGCACAACTAATGCTATAGCAGCTATTATAATATAGTTCATAGAAATGTCACCTTTTTTCATGAATCTTTTCACCTCTTTGGTTTTTGATATTAATCTTAAGCCTTAAAGTATATTTAAAGTTTTCTTAAGCTTCAAGATGCGATTATAAACTCTCGTTCAAACTCTTTCCTGTAAGTTTCGACTATGTATGGGTAACATTGTGGCCCTGCAAGCAGGTATGGCCTTACTTCATCCCATGAAGGGTCTGTTTTTCCAGTTTTTTTAATAGCGTTCCCTACATTTCCAGCACCTGTGTTATAAGCAGCTATTGCAAAAACTTCTTTGTAAGTTTTTCCTTCAAATTTTTTTAAATTGTCATTTAACAGTTTTTCCGCTGCCCTTATAGAAATATATGGGTCTTCTCTGTAATCGCCTATATTGCATCCTTTTGGATGGCATGCACCGTATCCCGGGGCTGTAGCATCATTAAATTGCATTATTCCTTTGTCGACCGATACTACCTTGCCATCTTTTCGGTTTATATTAATAGCTTCGTTGTCAAAACCTGATTCTGTGGCCATAATTGAGGATATTAATAATCTCATGTAAGGGTCTTTTACTTGTTCTTCAATTATCTGCTTGTAAGATTTTCCACCATACTTATATTGGGAATATTGCCCTATTAGCCGTTTGTGTTGGATTATTACATCCCTGTTTGGTATCATTTTACATCCTTTTCCGGATATGGTTACATATTCAGGCGAGCATTTTTCAATGTTTTTTGGCTTGATATTTGATATCAGGAACATTTCATCGCCTTTTCCTTTGAATATGAAAGGTATTCGTTCAACTTTCCCCCTGAATAGGTATTTTATAGCTTCCCAAATGATGTTCCCTTCTACTTCTAGCTGCCATTTTTTTAAATAACCTTCACGCAGCAATGGTTTGTAATCGAAACCAAAACTGCTGTTTTTAATAGTTTTTGAACCTTTTTCCTTGCTAACCATTACAGGTTTGCCATCTCCTGTGTAGTAGAGGGAGAAACTTGTTTCTTTTTTTTCTGCATCTTGGTTTGCGAATATTTCATATCCTTCTAGAAGCTCTTTAAAGTCTATCTGGTCGCATAAGCAATTGTTCTTGTCTTTCAAAGATTTGCAACGTTCGTATTTCACAATAAAACTGTTAAAGATATCAACCATATTGTTTTCGGCTATGTTATCTTCGGTTCTTTCGCAGTCATTGAACTTTCTTATTTTCTTAACTGCTTCTTCACCGATTTCTTTTGTAACAAAACATATTTTTTTCTTCTCGCCTTGGGCGCAGTTGTAAAACGCTGGAGTGTCTTCTACAAATTCTTTATCATTTAGCCTTAATTTTCCGTCGAGTGATTTTATTACAAAAATCTGTAATGGCACTGTTTCAGGAGTTAAATCTTTTTTTAGGATAAAGAATTCAAGCCCGTCCAAAGGAAGGTTTATTGTATTCTCAACTTTCAATCCTTTTTGGTCTTCTAATCTTAAAAACTTAGACTCTCCTTCTCCCTCTGCAGTCCTTATCCTGTATCCTTCAGGAAGATTCGTATTTTCTAAATAACAAGTACATTTTTTATCTTTGCTTTTAAGTTCTGTAATGCATTTTGTTACACTATCAAAAACCCTAATGGCTTCTTGTTTTTGTAAGCTTTCTTCTGTTTGTTTAATTAGTTGAACGGATATCCCAAAAACTTCATCAGCTATCTGCTTTACTGATTCGCTGAATTCTGGTACTGTGAAGTATATTATTAGTGCTATTACAAATATTGTTACCAAAACGAGTAACGCGCCTATACTATATTCTCTTTCCATGAGTTTATTGTCCTAACCAGTTAGGTATTATTTTTGAAAAAAATTCTTTTCCTTTTTCAAATATAATATTTTTAATAGTTTGTGAAAACAACAGCATCACCACTATTATCAACAGGATTAAAACTATAGCTGCCAAGTATTCCCATTCCAATTTCCCTTTTTTATATAAGTCGGGTATTAAGAACATTTTCTTAAACCTCTTGCCATCTTATTAGCTTGGGTCGTTAAATATATCATTTCATTATTTTGGCAATCTTTTATTCCTAAATCTTTATTTGGATGATATGTCGCATAATAATTTACGAGCAAACTGATTTTAGGTGTTGTTCCTATAACTCCAGGCGTACAAGAATTTTTGCTTGTAAGTCTTTCATTTATCCTGTCATCCCAAAATCCTATTCTTGCGTCTATTTCTTCCTCAAATTTTTTTCCGTTTTTTTCAAATGTTTCTCTGCCTTTTAACAAAGACACCTTATATTTTTTCTCACTAAGCTTTTCAATTTTTATTGAATACCCTTCGGGAGTAATTTCTATTTTCTGGCCGCAATAACAAGAATCCCGCCCCGTAATTTTTGAACATTCTTTCAAAGAGTTTATAAGGTTATCAAAAAGGGTCATGGCAGTATTTTCTTTTTCTGATTCTTCTAAGACTACCTTCCAGGACTTGCACCAATGGGTTACCTCTCCGTATAGGGCGTTTCTCATCCCTTCAAGGTCGCCTGTTTGTTTGACTCCAAAATCTGGGTCTCTGCTTATCATAATCCTGTCTTCGTCTCCTGTTTTAAATGCTGCTCTTTCATCATAGAAGATTATGAAGTACCTTTTGCCTTTTATTAGTTTATCTTCCATTCCTCTATCAAAGCATATTCCTTGGGCTGTTGTTTTTCTTTGCACGTATCCCCATGTAGTTTCTTGGGAATCTTCTTGTTTTTTTTCACCAGACTTGCCATAGCTTCTGAGGTAGATTTCTAGATCTTTCCATAGGATGTCTTCTTTTGGCGTGAATACATAGCACGTCCTTGACTGGTCATAAAACCAGTTATATTTTTCACTGAATGTTTCTGATATGTCTGCCTCTCCTTGGCCGTGCATCCACCAGCATTTTCTTATCAAGGAGGCTATTCCTGCTTTGTCCTGCTCGTCTTTTACGTCTATGACGCTGCATGTTGAAGGGAAAATAAAGGAAAGCTGGGCTTTCATAGTTTTTGACAGCCAGCAAGTGTATTCATTCATTCCTACAACGCCTACGTTTTTCATCTGGTCTTGGCATCCTTTGAACATCAGTAAGAACATTATGAGGAAAGCTGTTAGTAATAGGATCTTGCCTAAAGTCTCCAGCTCTATTTTAGATTTTTTCATCTTGTGTTTAATAATTGCTGATTGCTTATTAACTTTTTTGTTCAAAACAGCCCTTCGCTTAGCCTCCATACGGCCAGCATTAAAACTATCCCTAGCAATATTGCCAGCAATAGTAATACTATTTTTTCGATTGCCATTTTTTTATCCTGCTTGAAATTCTGCTATGACTCCTGCTAGGAAAGTGAATACTATCGTGATTGCTAAGGCTATTACAAAGTAAAAGAATGTGCTTGTGAAGAAGTATTTCCCTAGGTCATGCTGTTCGCTTATCTTGTCCGCTCCGTTTTGTATCGCGTCTGACAATATTGTGAGTATGAATATTATTTCTAAGACATAAAATCCTACGACTATTTGGAAGAAGAAGGGCGGCATAAGTTTCTCTGTAGGGAATATTTGTATTAATTGTTGTATGTTCACTGGTACTGCTGTTCCTCCTTCAGCAGTAGTCTCCGCGCCATGTCCGGCTATTAATAACATCTTCTGACCTAATTTTCCTATTATAGTTGTTATCATGCTGCCTATTCCTACAACCACTCCTGCAATCATAGGCGTTAAGAAGGTTATTTGTCCTTTCATAGAAGAGGTTACGTCTGATAATAAGTCGTTTAATCTTTCATTGACTTGATGTATCCTTTCAAAATATACTGATATGCTTATCAGGCTTTGTGCTACAACTTTTGGTCCTTTCCTGGCACTTTCTACCAGGACTTTCATCGAGCTTTCTATAAGGGGTGATGGGAAAGAAAGATTAGCTCCTTTTTCTGAGTCGAATATCGCATCTCTTACGCTCATCCCTCCTTGTTTTATATTCCTATCCACTATTGAAAAGAATTCTCCGGTAGGTGTTCCTATCATGCTCTCTGCTACTTTCCCAAATGCTAGTTCTGATGGTATACCATCCCCCACCCTATTCCCTAACTGGAAGAGTGAACTTGCGAATTCTTTTTCTAGTTCTTTGCTTTTTTCCCGTATTATTATAAGTTTTTTCGTCTTTAGTTTATAATAAAGTCCTAACCCTAATGCTATTCCTAGTATGAAAAACAAGCTTAGTATTGACGCTCCTATTCCAAATGGACCTATACAGCCCATACCAGTAATGCATTTAGTACCTTCATCTGCTTCTCTATAATCTAAAAAGTATCCTAACCTTTCTGATATTTGCAAGTCCCAAACGGGGTCTACAATATGTATTATCAAAGGCATTAAGCCTATTATGCATAATAAAAAGGCTACTGTTATAGCTGGAAACTGTGGATCTACTTTCATACCCATAAATTCTGTTTTTGTATACTGGGCGAATTGCGGCTCTTCTTCTAGAATGTTCCGTTCACCATAACCCATTGGTCTTTTTTCAAGAACTTTCGTACCCATCTGGTATACCATTATTGGAAGGATTATGTTGTACATTATTGCCAAATGCCACCATTTCACACCTAAAAATGATCCCATCAATGGGAGTATTATCAACCCTAAGATTGGGAGTATTATTCCTAACATGTGTAAAGCGGTTATTGGTGTTTTCACGTCATGTGCAAAATGCAGCATTCTTTCATATGTTCCTTCTATCATTACTTGTAATGCTTTTTCTAATCGTTCTATTCTTCTTTCTTCACTTGGCTCATAAAGGCTTGACTCTATCAAGTGTATGGATTCTAAGAATTCTAAGTTCCATTTTCTCCATTTTTCTAAGTAACGATCTAAGCTTTCTTTTATAGTGGAGAATTTTCCAGTTTCTACATCCCAGTATATTTTTCTTAAGTCTAATGCTAATGGGTTACCAATATGCTCTCCTGCAAATTTGATAGCATGTTCTAAGTTTGACGTATGCCTCATGTACATTACTGTGTACAATATGCATAACACCATCTGATTCCCTGCCCTTAATCTCCATCTTGATGCTATTTGTAACGGGAATTTAGCTACAGGTTTTGATAAGACAAACCCTGTTAACAACAGTATTAAACAAAATACTACAATAGACATGTTTAACGTGCCTTTAGCTACAAAGAACAAAACCCCTACAAGTATTGATATAAAGACGAAAGCTATAGTCATCACTGCGGATAGGCTTGCAGCATCTTCTGGCGTTACATCTATGTGTGCAGTGTCTATTGCTGCTTGTACTTCTTCCCTATCTTGAGGGTTTACTGCTATTTTTATTAGATTGCCAGCCCATTTTGCTAGTTTTTCATAAGTTGAAACCCCTTTTCCTAATGCTTCTTTTCTGAATATGTCATACTCTCTAGAGAATGATTCATCTGTAGGCATGAATGATTCGTATCCTTCTACATGGCGAGAAAGTTTTTTACCGTAAGTCTGCATTATATCATTAACGTCTACATCTCTTTTTTCTGCCATCTAAAAACCTCTTGTTTTACATCCCTTTTCTTTCTCTTATCTTTCTTTTAAGCCATTCTTCCCATTCGAAGAATATTCTTTTACTGTCTAATGCTCCAACCTCTTCTTTTATCATTTCTGATACTCTGTGGAAGTGATCATTAGCCAATACGACAAATTCAGCTTCTAGCATATCTAAATCTTTGGATTTGTTTGCATAGTTCAGCAATGTTTCTTTTGTCTTGGCTCTTAAGGTTATGTTATCCCACACTGCATCCCAATCACCAGCCCATTCTTTTACGTTTCCTGCTATATCTTTGAGTATCTCACTTTCACCGTTTATCAAATCATCTGTGGGTTCTATCTGGTCATTTTTTGTATTATACTTCATCAAGTCTACAAAGCCCTGTTCTCTTAATGGGTCTTCTGACCAGTGTTTTCTCACTTCTGTTAATGACATTACCCTTCTCCATTTTTTCATTCCATCTGGGCTCTTGATAGGATTACATATCAAGATTATATCTGTTGCTTTGAAGCTTGTTGTTGGTACTTTTAAATCATTAACTACTCTATCAAAGACCCCATACGGGCTTGCTCCGTGTATTGTTCCTGCTACTACGTTCGCCATCGATCCCACTCTCATGGCTTCATAGAGAGCCATTGCTTCTGTACTTCTTATCTCACCTACGATTAAGCAGCTATCACCCATTCTTAAGCTCGTCCTTATTCCTTCATCTGCCGACACTTCTGTTCCTCCGGCCATCAAGGCCGACCTGACTTTCATAGGTTGGATATTATAACCTAATTTTCTTAATGCTTCTGTTGGAAGCTCTAAAGTGTCCTCACACGAAATTATTCTGTACTTCCTCATTATCTCTACAAGGCTTGCCCCCAAAAAACTTGTTTTTCCTCCGCTCCTCGTCCCTGCTATGAGCAATGTTCTTGCTCCGTCTATTAGGAAGCTCATTAGTCCTGCTCCTAATGGTGATATCATCCCGTTTTGCATGAATAATGGCAGAGTCCATGGCTTGTCCCTATGTCTTCTTAGAGAGTATGCTAGTCCGAAAGGGTTGAGGGGGTTTTGAATTATCGCCACCCTCGCTCTCGCCTTCGGTAGGAGGAGTTCCGTGTCTAGCACGGGGTTAGCCTCGTCCAATGGTCTGCCGGAAAGCATTCTGAATTTTGAAGCCCAACTTTCTGCATCTGTTCTAGAAGGGATTATGTTTGTTACGCATTCTTCATAACCGTCATGCACTAAGAATATTGGTGTGACACCTATAGGTCCGTTAATGACAAGGTCTTGTACTTTCTGATCTTCAAGTAATACCTCTATAAGTCCAAATCCTACAGTATACCTTACCAATATGTTCGTCAGCTCTTCTACTTCTTCATATTTTAATTCTATATTCCTTTGTTCTGCTAATTCTGTTATCAAGTCTTTGCCTATGTTGAAGAAAGTTTGTCTTACTTTTTCTGGTTCTAAGAACTCTTCTGCTTTAGGTTGATGCTCGGCTACTACTCTCCTTGCCAGATCTAAGAGTTCATATTTGTCTTCTGTAAGTTTGAATTCTGGTGGGTTAAGATGGTATAATACTTTAATATCTTCAGGTATTCTTAGCATAGTTACTTCTGCGTTACCTACAGTATACATATCAAGTTGCTCACCATCTGTTGGCATCTGAGCCATAAGTCTTGTGAAGAAAAAATCTGGACTTATTGAAGGCTTAAAAAACAATGTGTATATGCTCCTATCACCAATCTTATACCCTTCAAGTTGCGGTTTTGCTAGGCCTACAATTTTTGTTTTTTCTAAAAGTGTTTTTATACCCTCTAATAGGTCTATGAACATCTGTTCTGATTCTTGCTCTTCAGGAGTAGGTAACCTTTTTAGCCTTATATTTTCTTCTCGGATTATACGCTTAACTTCTACATAAGCGCCTAACGGGTCACTTCTTAAAAGGTCAAATACTAGTTGTTGTATTACCCCATGCCTTCTCGGAATGTCCGCCTCTGACACGCCAGGCAAGCCCAAAGTCCCTATACTCAATGCTCTTTTCTGTTTTACCAACCGGTTATACAATAATGCTATTTCTAAAAGCATTTGAGTCTGTGAATAGTCATAAACATAATTTTTTCTTTGTACAAAAACTATCCTATGTACTGAGGGAACTTCAACTAGTTTATCTATTGTTAAAGACATTACTAATGCGTTATCTTCTATAGAAGGCACATAAGGCCAATCTTCTAAGTTTATACGCATAACATTTTCATTACCTTCTTTTAGAACTTCGTATCCCCATGTAGGTAGTTTTCTACTTTCCGGCATATATTCACCACTTTTTTCAAGGCAAACGCAATATTTAATAAATACTTGAGTATTATTATATAACAACGTAAGTAAGTTAAAATAGTTTTCGTTTCGGGAAAAAAATGGCTGATGGACAACAAGGACAGGATTTAGCTTTTGTATTAAATGACTTGAATGCTAGGATACGTGTTCTTGAAAACAAGTACAGTTTATTTGGTGAAAGGCTTCTCGTGATAAACCAGAACATGATTGAAGAGTACAAGAAGCTTATGAGGAATATAAAAACTACAGAGGAAGATATTAAGGAGGTTAAGAAAGACCTTTTTAATGTTAAAGAAATAGTTTCTGGTTTGACAAAAGAGCTTACGCTTTTCGCAAGAAAAGACAGCCTTCAAGTTTTAGAAAAATATATTAACTTGTGGAACCCTATGAATTTTGTAACAGAGAAGGATGTTATCAACCTTATCAAACGAAGTGAAAACACAGTTTCCAAAGAAGAGTTTTTAAACGCAATTGACAAACATAAAAAAGAACTACTTGAAGCACTGGATAAGGAAATGGGAGAAAGGTTATTAACAAAAAAAGAGATTATAGATCTTATCAAGAGGGAAGGTGATAAAAATAGCAAGTAAAGAACCACCTACGGAAGAAGTACTCGACCTTCGAGGTCAAAACAAGAATAATTCTGACATAATCAGAGAGCTAGCTCAAAGAGGATATACAAATCAACAGATATACGAGGCTATAAACCAGGCAGATATTAAAGGTAGTATCGGGGGGAGAGTCCCGCAAAATTCGCCTGAGGGCATGATGCCTTCAGCATTAACCTATGGAATGGATGAAGGAGATATCCCTATACCAGTCCCTTCGCCTGAAGGTATGGAAGAAGAACCTACCCCTACCCCAAAAATGCGTGCCTCTGAATTTCAGCCTTCTGCCCAGGTATACATACAAAATCCTATACAACAACCTCAAATGGACATAGAGTCTATGCAAGAAATAATAGAATCTATCATTGATGAAAGATGGCAAGAAGTTGTCGCTAGTGTAGGTGACATCACAATCTGGAAAAGTAAAGTAGACGATGATCTTTCTGCAATAAAACAGGAGATTCTTAGAATCGAAGACAGGTTTACCAAACTACAAGCGTCTATTCTTGGAAAAGTTGATGAATACCAAAAGGGCATCACACAAGTCAGTAGTGAAATGGTGGCTTTAGAGCAAGTCTTTGGTAAAATAATGGAGCCTTTAACTAGCAATATTAAAGAGTTACAAAGGCTTACTCAAGACATGAAAAAGAAAAGTTAAATCTTTTTTTCTTATTTTGATACTGCCCTTATAGCATAAGAAGCGATTAAAAGTATTAGTACTGCTCCAAGTATTTTTGGGTGGAACATTATAGTCCCGACAGATCCGATGAATCCTGCTTCTGTACCTTCTCCGCCTTGAGTTATTGCCGCTATTGAAGGTCCTAAAACTTTTGTCAATGCTATTCCTAGCAATACTAGTAAGAATATCATTATCATCCATACAGTGCTTTCTTGGCTTATAGCTGAGGCTATTGATTCAGGTTTTACTCCTAAGAACATGAATATCAGTAAGAAGCACATCGCTACTATAATTAATACTACAAACCATGGTGTCACTAATTGTACAAACTCACTTGCAGTTCTCGTTACTAAAAATAAGAATGCTACTACGAATGATGCTAAGGCTATCAATCCTTTATTATCCCCCAATATATTTGTTTTTAATAAGACCGCATAAAAAATTACAAAAACAAATACAAAAACAAATATTGGAACAAAATGATTCAAAACTCCTACATCAAGTGGTGAGGCCATTTTATTTTTGGTTTACCCCTGAGAATGCGTCACCCATTCTGCTCATGCCTTGCATAAATCCTTCAAATCCCGTTTTCTTTGGTTTGTAACCTATAGCGATTCCGACGATTAGTAAGAATACCCCTATTACTACTAAGGCTCCTGCGTCTTCTTCAGAAATCGTCTCTCCGATGAGAGGTATTTCAAAATACCCTTGGTCTGATGCATTTACTAATGCCCATATTCCCCCGCCTAGAGAGAGTATAACAAATAGTACCATTATTCCACCCTTCATCTGGCTGGATCCAAACCCGAATAGTCCGAGGAGGATTAAGAATCCTAGGAATACTACTATTACTGTTGAAACATGAGGTAAATAAGTATTTATGAAAGTTACTAAGTCACCTTGTCTTACTAAAAGTATTCCAAGTACGAGACCGATTATCCAATTAATCCTGCTGCTTTTAGGCCCAAAAATTTGTATCCTTTCAAGTATTGCATAGGTTAGTACAAACACCAGTACAAATGGTAAAAATACTTCATAAACGCCCCATTCTTCTATTCTCGCAAATACAGTAGAAAGATCTATAGCCATTATTTATTCACCACCTTTTTTTCCACCTAACGTTACGAAAAGTATTGTTCCTATCATTATTAATAAGAATATGATTGTCACACCTGCTGTTGATGACCAGAATTGTGTGTTCCCTACCCAGAACCATTCCCATGCTTTTGGTGCGAATGCATGCCATGCAAGCAATACTATTCCTATGAAGAATATTACTGTTAGAAATACTTTCCAGAACTTATGGTTTTCAAAACTGAATTCTTTGTCTGTGTAGAAGAACCCTACTAACATCATAAAACTCATTAAGGTAATAATTAATACTGTAACGTTAGGTAAGAGTTCTATAGTGCCTCGGACTAGGTTAGTCGCTGATACGAAAAATAGTGCAAATACAAATGCTATCATAGCATTTATGTTTTTTGTTGGTTCTTTCGCCCCAAAGATTTTAGTTTTTTGTAATACAGCATAGACTATTGTGAACACTAACAAGAAGGGCAGTACCACTTCAAAGAACCCGAATTCTTTTAAGAATTCTACAGCTCCTGCAAGAGGGCTTGTTGCCATGATTATTTTAATAGTTATTGTTATATAAAAGGCTTACTATTCTGACTCTTCTTTTTCCTCATAACTGGGTATTGCTGTTTTGGATATTATCATTATATCCCCAACTGCTTTTACCAGTTGGTGTGGCACTATTACTCCTTTTGCCCCGCCTAAAACTTTGTTTAGGAATGAGTTTTTCGTAGCCTTTATTCTCCACCCAAACACTTTATTTGTGGTTAATATACTTTCTTCAATGTCTCCAAAGTAGTCTCCAGTGTCTGTGTAGACCTGCATGTCATACACTTCCGATATTTGCTTTACTTTAAGCACCATATATTTCATCCCCTCCTTTGTTAATGTTTAATGAGAAACTTTTTAAGTATTTAAATATTTTTATTCCTTTCACGATAATGGAAAGTTACAAAGATTTAACAATTATTGGCACTTCCCATATTGCTATTGAAAGTGTAAGGCTTGTTGAGAGGGTAATTTTAGAAAAAAATCCGGACATCGTTGCTTTAGAGCTCGACCGGCCTCGTTTTATAGCCTTAGTGTCTGGTAAAAAGAATAGATTAAAATTAAGAGACGTTAAAGAGCTAGGTTTGAAAGGTTTCTTAATTAACCTTATTGGTGCTTGGATTGAGAAAAAACTTGGCGAGATAGTAGGTATCCCTCCTGGATCCGATATGTTAAAAGCTGTTCAAACTGCACAACAAATTAAAGCAGATATTGCTTTGATAGACCAGGATATTAGAATAACCCTCCGCAGATTAAATAAAACTATTACTTGGAAGGAAAAAATAAGATTCGTTTGGGATTTAATCAAAGGCCTTGTTTTAAGAAAGCCTATTGTTAAGTTTGATCTTAGGAAAGTACCCAGTGAAGAAGTTATTGAAATGCTTATGAAAAAAGTAAGAAATAGTTACCCTTCATTTTACAAAACTCTTGTAGAAGAGAGAAATGAGGTTATGTCAAAAAGCTTATATAATCTTATGTCTTTAAATAAAACAATAGTTGCAGTTGTTGGCGCAGGCCATGAAAAAGAAATTATAAGACTTGTAAAAGGTTTTGAAAAATGAGCCATCAAATAAGAGATTTTATAGCAACAATATTTATCGTAACTTTTGTATTTGCTTTTGATGATAAACAATCAGTCTTTCAGTTAGGCCCTTGGCTTCGCAATTTCTTACAAGTAGCAATTGGGGTGGCATTAGTTGTTCTCGTACATTATTTTGGGCATAAGTGGGCTGCTAGGCGTTATGGTACGGATGTAATTCATAAGATTTGGACTGTAAAACAATATGGGGTTCATACTAAGGCGCATTTTCGCAGAGGAATTCCTTTAGGGTCAATATTTGCAGTTATAATCTCATTTTTGTCTAATGGTAAATTTTTCTTTACTGCTGTAGAATCTTTTGATATTAAAAATTATGAGTCTGCTAGGATGGGTCGTTGGAGGTTGAAGGTTTTGGAGCGTGAGATTGCCAGAATTGCTTTTGCAGGCCCCGTTTTTAATATTATTTTTGCGTTCATCCTTCAATCTTTTAATAAGTCGGGTATGTTTGACCAGTTAATTCTTATCAGTTGCTTATATGCGTTGTACCATATGATCCCTTGGTCTCAATTAGACGGTGCTAAGATCTTTTTCGGTTCCTTGTACCTTTATGTGTTTGGATTAGCCTTTTTATTGTTGTCATTCTTACTTGTGATGTTACTACCCCCTATTGCTGCTTTCTTTTATCACTTGCCGGAGCAGTTATTGTTTTTGTAGTTTTCTTTTTAAGAATGCACTTACCCAAGTAAGCTAAAAACTGCTTTTTGCAAAACCCATACTATAGCCAGCCATGTTAAGATATTGTAAGTTTGAAAAAGCACTAGTGCGAAGATTATTGCTACACCAAAATCTAATAGGCTTACTATATTTCTAAAGAAGAATACTCCTTTTGCCATTAAGTATATCACTGCGGCTATCAAGAATATTTGTGGTATCCCTGCATATTTAAAGAGTAATAATGCCCCGATTGATAACAAGTCCATTAATCCTAAAATCTTGACTATCATCTTAATCTGTTCCTTGACACAGACTAAGCATGCTTTGATAAGCTGTTAATAAATCTTTCTGGTCTATATATATCATTATTTCTGGTATGCAGAGTATGAGTTCGCTGATGTTTATATCTCTTAGCATTAGCTCGTTTGATATCCTGGCTAATACTCCTCGGGTATCATCCGCTTTTAGGTTTATTTTAAGCCTTATTTCACTTAGGTTTTCTTTGATTTCAAAATTTTTAAGTTCTGGGAACATGGTTTTTATCTTTTGAATGTTTTCTTTGTCAGTTATTATCTTAAGATTATGGATTCCTTTTATTAGCCTTGGAAGTTTTTCAAATTCTATTATATTATTTATCTCTGATAAGTATTTTTGAATATCTGACTGATTTCTTAAAATAATACATATTATACCATTCCTTGTGGTGATATTTGAAAATTTGAGTATGTCCTTCACTTTTTTAGATTCTTTTGTGAACGTTTCGTCATCAAAGGATATTTTCCTTATAACATTCATTACTGTGTCTGTAGAGGTTTTAAGATCTTGCTCCCTTATTATCTGCTGGGCTAATGCTTTTATATTTACTATCCCTTTTTGTAAGTTTTTTGGATTGATAAGTC
>Ga0194112_10000892_pt1 | contig 43979 bp, 46 predicted proteins | sample TA2MahC400mmetaG_FD_146191 | JGI IMG/M metagenome (GOLD analysis project Ga0194112, IMG submission 146191) | Freshwater microbial communities from Lake Tanganyika, Tanzania - TA2015016 Mahale Deep Cast 400m | ecosystem: Environmental > Aquatic > Freshwater > Lake | place: Tanzania: Lake... | reverse complement strand
TCCTGGATGCGGTCTCGGTATATTTGGAATGATTCCCTTCGACGAGAATTAATCCGGGGCATTTCCTCTTGGCTTCCTGAATGGACATCCCGGCATGAATCCCAAAAGGCCTGGCCTCGTAAGTGGCGGATGTAACCACACTTCTCGATAGGGAGCCACACACTGCGGCAGGCTTGCCCCGCAAGGCGGGGTCATCCCTCTGCTCCACCGAGATAAAAAAGGCATCCATATCGATGTGTAGTATGATACGGTCCATTTTTCATTTCGGATTGGGGATTTCGGATTGCGGAATCTAAAAATTAGATTTTAGGGTTCTTGCTTTATTCCGAAATCCGCATTCCGCAATCCGCAATCGGTTCACAGTTTCCTAAATATCCCAACCACCTTTCCGACAATTGAAACTTGCTTCTCCCCCTTTTTGATGACGAGGGGTTCCATCGTGGGGTGAGCTGGCTCCAGATGGATCAAATCTCTCTTCTGAAAGATCCTTTTGATAGTCGCCTCATCTTCAATGAGCGCTACCACGATCTCTCCATTTTCTGCACTCGACTGGGGCTTCACGAGAGCAAAGTCCCCGTCCTGGATGTGTGCATCAATCATACTGTCTCCCTGGACTCGAAGGAGAAACACATCTTTTGAAGAGGCAAAACTCCGGTCAAGGTTAAAGTATCCCTCAATATTCTCGATGGCGAGAATAGGCTCCCCTGCCCTCACCCGGCCCACAAGGGGAATCGATATGATGTTACTGGAAGAAAACCCGAGAATCTCAATCGCCCTCGATTCGCCCGGAATTTTTCGGATATAACCTTTTCTCTCAAGGATATTCAGGGTCTTTTGAGGGCCCCTGGGCCCTTTAAGTCCAAAATGGGAGGCCATCTCCCGGAGGGTGGGCGGAAAACCCTTTTCCCCAAAAAATTCCTTTAAAAAATCAAATAGTTCCTTTTGTCTTGCGGTAAGTTCATTTCCCATTTCCCACTTCCCATTTCCCACTTCCTACTTCCTACTTCCTATTTCCCATTTGTCAGGTCTACATATGTAGACCATTTATACCATAAAAAAAGAGGATGTCAAGAAAATTTTTTGGTTTTGAAGGGTTATTTTAATTTCCGTTTTTAACAACAACCTGAACGCTGAGAGTCACAACAGGATTGGGATTGATTTTTTGAAGGTTCAATATAACAGCAGGACTCTTTTTTCCTGCCGATTTTCGAGTTGATCACAGCGGCGGCACAACCCACGCCCGACTGGACGTTTAATGCCTCAGCAGGGCAGTTTCGGGAACAGGCCCCGCATTCCATACAGGCGTCCCGGTCGACGATCTCGGCCGTCCCATTTGTCAAACTCAAGACGGCATGAGGACAGACGAGCAAACACATCCCGCAACCCACACACTTTTTCTCATCGAGTTTCAAGGTAACCACGTCTTTCAGATAGATCAACTGATTCATGATTCGAACTCCTTATAGAGAGAGATTAGAAAACATTCCGCTCTCTCTTATGTGGTGAAGATGGATCCAAGCCAGAGAATAAAGCCGATGATGCCTGCCCCGATCTGAAATGGCACAGCCCATCGCATCTCTTTTCGCACTCCGGAAAGGGACGTATAGGTCGAGGCGCCTGTAAAGTTCATCGCCATAAAAGCAGAAAGCGCAGGGATGATCAGGAACCAGGCTAACATTTCAAAATGTCCTGCTAATGTGATCCCATCACTCCATCGAAAAAAAACAAAAAGAAGAGCAACGAATAACCCCACAGAAACTCCTTTAATGGAAAAAGCCCGACCTGGCAGCCAGGGCAGTAAGGCGGGTGTTAACACGGCCCCGGATAGAATGGCAATCAGAATGGCTAAAGCGGAGAAGAGACCCTGATGTAAGGCATTCGCCCAGCCTTCCCCTGCCCTTCCGAAAAAAGTGATCAGAAACAGAATGGCCATGAGAATAAGCCCTGCCTTTAGGGCCGCGACAAGTTCAATAGGGATAAGTGCTATCCTCTCCCCGATTGGAAAAGTCTTGATTCTCATCTGCGGTGTCGCCTTCAATCCTGCATCGAGAAAAGCCGGAAGGTCTTCTGCCCGAATGGGACCATAAATGACTTTGAACCCCGATAATTTCTTCACCTCATGAGCAGCCACACCAGGGCCGCCTAACTGGGGCAGAATCAATTCCCGGTGCGAGACAATCTGCATCAGGCCACTTGAGTCGATTCGGCTTACAAGTTCCAATGTTCCAAAGGTCCCCTTCCCTGCCGCACACCAGACATTGATCCCCTTCGTATCAAGGACGAGAATCCACACATTCCGGCCGGGCAAAGCTACACGGAGCCTGTCAAAGCTCATCTTGTAATTGGCTGTAACCATGACCGGAGATTTCTCATCTGGCGTTCCCAGCGCATAAAGACCGGGCTCAACAACATAATGCATGCGGCCGATTCCCCATCGTGCCTTGAAGCTCCCCAGATGATCGCTCCGGGTGAGAGAAGATAAAACCTGTGGAACCAAACCCACCGACGTTTGAAGGGCTCCGCTCACAAAAGGCTGTTTCAGATCGGGAAGGCCCACCTGGGCCTTGACGACCGGAGGTCAACAGCTTGTGTTTTGAGAACAATCGCTCTGTTGAGCCGAAGCGTAACATTTTGATTCATCCATTGTAACCTCCTATATCTCTTTCATCATGGGGCCGAGGAAATCTCTCACCCGTTCCCCAAGGGAATCCGCTTTGATCAAATAGAGACAGCAAATCTCCCCTTCTTTATCCCAACTGATGAGAGCCAATTTGTCACCTGCGCGAATCTTCGCTTTATCCCTCAAATCTTTGGGAAGCACCATCTGCCCCCGCTCATCGACGCTGATGATCGACTCGACCTTGCAACAAGACATCCCCTTATCCACGGATCCGCAAAAGGATACTTTCTGACTCTTCTTTGACATGGCGTCGCCTCCCGTTACAGCTTTTTCTGACAAAACAGATTAATCAGTAATATCAGCTTTTCCTGATATTAAGCCATTCCAAACCATCTGTCAAGTTTCCCAGCTAAAAATTCAAGCAGGGGGTTTGCCGTGACAACACGACAAATTGTCAATTCTGGGCAAAAATTTGGCACTACATCGACTATTTTAAAACCCTAAATTTTAACAATATCTTTAAATTTCAATATGTTACGATTTAAGCGGGTTGGCACGGCAATTGCTAACTTATCTATTGGTGAAGAATCCATCTTGGGTTTGCATCTATTTAAAATTTTAAAACCCTTCTTCAGAATAGGTTATGGCAGAGGCTCCTGGAAGAATTTTGAAAAAAGAAAGAGAGATGCGGAACATCCCGCTGGAGAAAATCTGTTCCTTTACCAAAATAAAAGAGCACCATCTCGAGGCCATTGAAGAAGACAGATACGATCATCTTCCTCCTCCTCTTTATGTCAAAGGATACCTGAAGGTCTACGCTAAATACCTTGCCCTCGATGAGAAAGATATTCTTTACCTATATGAAAATTATCTAAAAAGCCTTCTTCCACCGGAACCTCCCGTGCCGCTGCCGGAGGCCTCACCCCCGAAAAAGAATAACAGATCATTACTCTTACCTTCTCTCATCATCGCAGCGTTTCTCCTCTCATCGCTCTTTATTGCCTACCTTATGCACGACCCCAAAGAAGAGAAACCCACATCTTCGATACTCTTTCCTGTATCGCCCGCTACAGCCACTCAGCGAGAGGAAGGAAAGCAGACCCATGAGGTAGCACAACCAAAAGAGATACAAGAGTTAGAAAGCAAGGAAGTGGAAACACGGCTGACTTCCGCCTTTGAAATTCTTGAGGCGGGCATGGGAACAAGCATTGATAAAGAGAATGACCGGCAGTTCCTCACGGGAAATGCTTCGGAATTTACCTCCAACCATCAAAGGGGCTACTTCTTCACAAGAATCAAGGCTTCCAGAATAGGGAAAATCGCCCATGTCTGGTTATTGGAAGAAAAAGAGTTCCATCGAATCGAAATGGATGTCAAGCCTCCTGCCTGGTCCGTTTATAGTTACCTGACCTTCCGGCCGCAACACACCGGAAACTGGAAGGCCGAGGCAAGAGAGGGGGATCAGGTCCTGACAAGCCTCAACTTCAAGGTCCTTCAATAAACCCATCAGTTGCAAAAAACAATATCGAAACCGGGTGGGGGTGCTGTAAAAGCCTTGCAGCGGCACCTTTGGAAGTTGGCTACATGCGTTTTTAGGCAAAACCGGGACTTCACCTAAAGTGAAATCCTCTGTAATCCTACCTTTTCGAAAAATCCGCGATTGCAAGGGTTTGGAAGTACCCCTGCCCGGGTTCGATATTGCAACATCTGGGTAAATCGGCCCACTAATCGACAGGTAACAAATCCTGACATTTCGTCAATTGACATATCTCAGGTCTCCAGAAGAATCAGGTCCGGGTCTTCGAGACGGGCGATCACCGTGTTGAGGAATCGTGCCCCCTCCGCCCCATCGACCACCCGGTGATCAAAGGAGAGGGCCAGGCTGAGAATTTTTCGAACCACCAACTTTCCATTTCTCACAACAGGCATGTCTCTGATTTTTCCGACACCCAGGATCGCCACTTCGGGGTAGTTGATGATCGGTGTCGCAAAAATTCCCCCCAATGCCCCATAGTTTGAAATGGTAAAAGTTCCCCCCTTCAAATCGGCGAGATCAATCGTTCGGTTTCTTGCCTTTTCAACCAACTGGGTTAATTCTTGCGCTATCTGAAGGATGGATTTATCCTTTGCATTCTTCACCACAGGGACCATTAGGCCTTCAGGTGTGTCAGTAGCAACTCCAATGTTAAAATACTTTTTCAGAATGATCTCCTCATTTTCATCATCCAGGGTTGCATTGAGATAGGGATGCTCACTCAAGCCTGCGATCACAGCTTTGATGATGAAAGGCAGGATAGTCAATTTAACCCCCTTCTTCTCAGCCGGCTTCTTCTCTTTCTCTCTGATCTTCCACAATTCTGTGACATCCGCTTCATCCATCGTAGTTACATGGGGTGCCGTATATTTCGATTTGACCATGGCCCTGGCAATGGAGCGCCGAACCCCTCTTAACGGAATTCGATCCACATAGCCGTAAAGGTCATATTTCTTTACTTTTATCACTCTCTTTTCCGGCTCCGGAGGCTTCTCCTTAGTCCCGGCGAACTGACGGACATCCTTTTCCAGGACCCTTCCTTCAGGGCCGGATCCTTTCACCTTATTAATATCAACCCCCAGCTCCTTTGCCAGGGCTCGAACAGCAGGAGTGGCAAGCGCATGTTCGCTGGCCAGGACTGTTTTAACCGGTTCTGCTGCAAATGTTACGGATGGGGCTTCTTCAGGGGCCTCCTCCAGTTCACCCACAACCCCCACTGATCTGGGTCTCGGAGGTGGAGCGGCCAATGCTTCTCCTTTCTCTCCGATAACAACGATCACCTGCCCCACCTTCACGATCTCCTTCTCTTTGGCCATTATTTTCAGAATGACCCCTGTTCTGGGAGAGGGTATCTCTGCAAGGGCCTTATCGGTCTCCACCTCAACAAGAGGCTGCCCCTCTTTAACCTCATCCCCTTCTTTAACCAGCCAGCGAACAATCTCTCCTTCTGTTAATCCCTCTCCGATATCAGGAAACTTGAATTCGAATGCCATACTCTAACCTCCAGTATTTACAATCGCCCTGAAAAAAAATCAGATAATCGGTTTTGAAAAATGTATTATAAAACCCGAAATTCGAATGTCGAAATCCGAAACAAATTCGAATGACCAAAATTTTAAATCCGAAACGAAAAGATTAGATTTTGAACATTTGATATTTGAATTTTGATATTGTTTCGAAATTCGGATTTCGTGCTTCGAATTTTTTCAAAAACTCATCACCTTCTTCACTGCCATCACAATTCTTTTAGGATTCGGAAGATAGTAATGTTCCGATTTCAACAAGGGCACGGGGATGTCGAAGCCCGTCACCCTTTCGATGGGTGCCTGAAGCGAGAGAAAAGCCTTTTCGTTGATAACAGCAATGATCTCCGCACCCAGACCGCAGGTCTTTGGCGCCTCATGGACAACGACCGCTCTTCCTGTTTTTCGAACCGAGGCGATGATCGCATCCACATCCATGGGCGAGATCGTTCTGAGATCGATGATCTCCGGATCAATCTTATCTCCCTTTAATTCTTCAGCCGCATTTAAAGCCTCCCGAACCATTGCACCCCAGACAATAATCGTCACATCCCTGCCTTCCTGAACCAATCGGGCTTTGCCCAATGGAATGGTATAGTCTCCTTCCTCAACCTCCTCGCGAATGGCCCGGTAGATGCGTTTGGGTTCAAGAAAGATGACCGGGTCGGGGTCACGGATCGAAGAAAGGAGCAACCCTTTCGCCTCAGAGGGAGTGGATGGGATGACCACTTTGATCCCTGGCGTATGGGCTAAGATCGCCTCAGGGCTTTCGGAATGATGCTCAGGCGCATGGATGCCGCCCCCATAGGGAACCCGGATGACCAAGGGACAGACAAACCTTCCTCGCGAGCGATTCCGAATCCTTCCAATGTGGTTCGTGATCTGATCGAGGCAGGGATAGAGAAAACCATCAAACTGAATCTCCGCAATCGGCCGCAGTCCATACAGGGCCATGCCCATGGCCGTGCCCACGATTCCTGTCTCCGCGAGAGGGGTGTCAACCACCCGTTGGTCGCCGAACTTCGCCTGGAGTCCATCGGTCACACGAAAGACCCCGCCCTCGCGGCCCACATCCTCACCCAGGACAACGATTCGATCATCCCTTTCCATCTCCTCCCGAAGAGCGAGGTTGATTGCTTCTACCATATTGAGTCTGGGCATAACTTTATTTTCTCCTGTCATTCAACTTTGGATACTTACAAGTTCAATATGAGAATATTCTTCTACCATTTAAGAAACGGCAGTCGTCATGCTGAATTTAGTTCAGCATCTCGATTGATCCAAAGTGTCAGATCCTGAAACAAGTTCAGGATGACACATACCTGAAATTCCAAATATTTTTTTAAATATATTTTTACCCTATACCCTATGCCCTTCGCTCTATGCGATTAAAGCGTTGACTTCAAATACTCCATCTGTTCTTTCAACTGCGGCGTCATCTCCGCATAGACATATTTAAAAATATCTTCTACCTCAGGCACTGGAACCGCTTCAGCCTCCTTCACTACCTGGTCAATTTCTTTCTGCGCCTCTTCAGTCATTTGCTTTTCTACTTCCTCGCTCCAGAGTCCCTTCCCTTTGAGATAAAGCCTCAACCTCACCAATGGATCTAAAGGTTTCCATCGCTCTATCTCTTCATCCGTCCTGTATTTGGTTGGATCATCGGCTGTGGTATGAGGACCAAACCTGTAGGTCACTCCCTCGATAAGGGTAGCCCCTCCTCCGGAACGTGCTTTATCGACTGCTTCCTTTGTTGCGGTATGAACAGCAAAGAGATCGTTTCCATCCACCTGAATTCCATCCATTCCATAGGCCATCGCCTTCTGGGCAATCGTCTCCGAAGCAGTCTGGATCTTTCTTGGAACGGAGATGGCAAACTGGTTATTCTGACAGAAGAAGATGCTCGGAGTTTTAAAGACTCCTGCAAGGTTCATCGCTTCATGAAAATCGCCTTTGGAGGTTGCACCATCTCCAAAATAGGCGATGGTCACAATTTTATCCCCCCGGATTTTTGCCGCCCAGGCCACTCCAACCGCATGAAGGGGATGTGTTCCAACAGGGATCGATACAGGCATGACATTAATCCCTTCTGGCGCGCGGCTTCCCTCCTCATTGCCCATCCAGTAGAGATAGATTGTTTTGAGGGGAATCCCCATCATCAGGCTTGCGGCCAATTCCCTGAAGGCTGGAAAAACCCAATCCCCTTTTTGAAGAAGATAGGCGCTTCCAACCTGACAGGCCTCCTGGCCCCAGACAGGCGCATAGGTTCCCATTCTTCCCTGTCGCTGGAGCATCAAGGCCTTTTGATCAGCCAGCCGGATGAAGACCATCCTCTGATAAAGCTGGAGCGTCTCCTGATCGTTGAGCGGCGCCTCCATCTCCGAATAAAGCGTCCCATCAGGCTTAAGCATCTGGAACATCTTCCCTTTCAGGGGATGATAATCATCAAACAAACCCATAGATTCTCCTTTCGAATTTAGGAATTCAGGAATTTAGGAATTTTCAATCCGCAATCCGCAATCCGAAATCCGCAATGTGTTTATTCCAACGCCCACTTCTTCAATCGTTCGTAATCTGCGGAGCCACAGATCCACTTGCCGGTCTTTTTATTATAAAAGAACGGGACTCCTCCGCAAAAGCCCTTGTCATACTCTCTCATCAGCTTGGCATTGACCTCATTATGCCAGACCTCAAGCTTCGCCACCTTTACCCCCTCCTCATCCTCCAACCTCTCCACGAGAGGCTCTACATGTTGGCAGTGGGGTCACTCAGCACCGGTAAACTCCAAGAGATAAAACTCCTCTTTCGTCATAAAGCTTCCTCCTTTCTTTTAATGAATAAGGCTTCTGAGATCAGTTTTGCAATGGGTAAGTAAAGAACGATCAGTGTGAGCAAAGGAAGAAACGATGACAACAGGTCATCTTTCTTGAAACCGACCAGGGTGTAAGCGATGACAAGCAATATCGCGGTAAAATTATGGGTGCAGATCATTCCCAGGTTGGCAGGAGCCATCTTAACGGGGTCCCGGTAGTGAGCCCGCAAAATGGAAATGGTCTTGAATGCAATGGGTATCGTCAGCAGGGAAATCAGACCAATCACAGGAATCTTTCCCAAAAAGATGCCCATCAGGATGGCGCCATAAGCAGAAAGGAGGCTCAGAATAAAGAGTCTCACTCCTGTCTCCTTTCCAAAGCGGGCGACCAGGTTCAGTTTTCCAGCCCTCCTGTCTTCAAGATAATCCGGGATTTCATTGATCGTGATCATCGAAAAGAGCATCATCCCAAAGGGAAGCGTCCCCCAGAAGGCTTCCCATGAGAATCTCTGCGTCTGAACATAGTAGGCTCCCAGACCGATCCCCGGGCCGAAACAGAAAAGCTGTGCGATCTCTCCCAGCCCTCTGTAACCAAACCGAATGGGAGGGGCCGTATAAAAGAAGGCGCAGAAAAAGCCAAAAGCTAAAAGGAAGAGAACAAAAGGTCCCCTCAAGATTCCTAAAAATATCCCGATCCCGATGGCAATGATATAGAAGCTCGCAAAGACATTTCGCATCTGATCAGGACTGATCAAACCCTTTGAAAGAGTGCCGCTCCCACCCGAATAGGGATTTCCGTGTGTATCAAAAACATCGACCAGATGGCGAAAGTCGTAATAGTCATCCGTCATATTGAGAGCCAGATGATTGAGGATCAGGCCCAGCATGACCAGAAGAAAGTATCCCGCATGGAACTGGCCATCGTATGTCCAGGCAATCATGCCTCCCAAAATCCCCGGCATAAAACTGGCCGAGGCGTAGTGAAACCGGAAGGCCTTCCACCAAATTCCCCAACCTCCGGATCCCATCTTAACTCCGCTTCTTCCTTAAAAAGTAATCGAGACTCAGTCGCCCCGGTCCTGCGGAGAAAAGCAGGAGACATCCTCCAATCATGCTCACATTCTTCATAAACATGATCATCTGAATGCGATCGCTGAAATTGGTATGAAAGATGAGTGTGGTCGGAATGAGAAAGATGAGGATAAGGAGCGCTCCAAACCGGGTGAAATATCCCAGGATAACGCTCAGGCTTCCAACCAGTTCAAAGACGATGGCACCAAAGAGGAAAAAGCTAGTGTAAGACATGCCGAATTTAGCCATATACTGGGCTGTCCCCTCAAAGTTTCCGATCTTCCCGATTCCCGAATTGAGAAAGATGAGAACCAGGAGAATCCTACCGAGCAGACTGCAGAAGGCTTTCAACCATTCCATAATCTTCTCCTTTCCCCCCTCTTAACCCCACCTCGCCTCCCCTTATAACTCCCCCTTCCCCCTCTTAACTTAAGAGGGGGAAGATGGATGGGGGCGTTAGACCGGAGGTAGGGAAGGGTTAAAGATTCAATCTTATATCTCCATACTTCTTGACATGTTCCACCAGTCCGCCGTCGTTGAGGATTTGTCTCATTACGGGTGGAATGGAGATGAATGAGATGGTTTCATTCCGGCCGTAGTTAACGATTTTTCCCTGATCCAAAAAGAGCTCTATCTGATCTCCTTCAGTGAACTTTTCAGTATCACAGACCACAGCAGGAAGTCCGTTATTAAAACAGTTGCGGTAGAAAATTCTGGCAAAGCTCTTTGCTAATACGGCCTGGATGCCATTCATTTTAATTACGATGGCCGCATGTTCCCGGCTTGATCCCTGGCCAAAGTTATGGCCTGCTACGATAAAATCGCCGGCCGATACTTTTTCTGAAAAATTTGGCTTTTCATATTCAAAGATATGTTTTGCCAGCTCAGGAAGGTTTGACCGGAGATAAAAATACCGGCCCGGGATGATATGATCGGTGCTGATGGCGTCGCTAAACTTCCAAACCCTGCCTCTCATTTTCCCTCCTCCTAACCCGGCTCAGCCGGAACCAACTCCAACCTTGGGGGAGTTGAAAAAAATACGAAATCCGAATATCGAAATCCCTGCCTTCGCCGAAGCGGCTTCGCGCAGGCAGGCGAAACAAATTCGAATTTTCAAAATTCAAAATTATTAAAGTTTTCTTTCGTTTTGAACATTTGAAATTGATGCATTTGAGATTGTTTCGAGTTGGTCCTGCTGGACGCGTCGCACGTATTTCGTGCTTCGGATTTATAATTGCTCAGTATAAAAAACTTTGGTACCACCTTGTGTACAATTTTATTCCCAAACGATTAAAGATATTTCCTTGGATCTGCAATCTTTCCTTCGATGGCTGTGGCTGCTGCCACTGCCGGAGACCCCAAATAGATGAACGAATCGGGGCTTCCCATCCTTCCCTTGAAATTTCTTGGCTGAGTTGCCAGACAGACTTCACCGTCTCCTAAAACGCCCTCGTGAAGTCCAACGCAGGCCCCGCACCCAGGCGGCATGGCTAATGCACCTGCTTCAATCAATGTTTCCATGGTTCCATCTTTTAGCGCTTCTAAATAGACCAAACGGGATCCAGGGGTAACAATCATTCGGATCTTGGAATGGATCTTTTTACGTTTCAATATTTTTGCCGCTATCTGAAGGTCTTCCAACCTTCCATTGCAGGAGGTCCCAAGGTAAACCTGGTCCATTTTAACTTCCCCGATGCGATCAATCGTCATGGTATTATCCACCTGATGAGGACAGGCAATAGTGGGTTGAAGGGCTTTTGCGTCGATCTCAATCACTTTCTCATATCGGGCATCGGGGTCTGAGGACATTTTTCTAAAATCTCCAGGTCTCCTCATCCGGTTTAACCATTCTCGAGTAATCTCATCAGAGGGAAATAGGCCTACCTTTGCTCCGGCTTCTACAGCCATGTTGGCAATGGTCATCCTCCCGGCCATCTCGAGGTGCTCAATCGCATCCCCATCGAATTCCAGAGCTTTATAGGTTGCTCCAGCCGCACCGATCTTGCCTATCAGATGAAGGATGATATCCTTTCCAAAAACACCGGCAGGGAGTTTCCCGTTCACTACAACCCGGATCGTCTCTGGCACTCTGAACCAGATTTTGCCGAGGGCCATGGCAACAGCCGCATCCGTAGACCCCACTCCAGTGGCGAAGGCCGAAAGAGCCCCTCCTGTACAGGTGTGGGAATCGGCTCCGATGACCACATCCCCGGGTTTCACTTCCTCTTCAGCCACGACCTGATGGGAGATGCCGTATCCCACATCAGAGATCCGGCATCCTGTCCTCTCTGAAAATCCTCTTAAAAAAGTATGATCATTGCTCAATTCAAGTTTAGGGCTGGGGGCAGCATGGTCTAAAAAGAAGATGGTCTTCCGTGGATTGGAAACTTTTTCAAACCCCATCTCCAGGATCTTTCTCACGGCTAAGGGCCCTGTTCCATCCTGAGCATAGACGAGGTCCGTGTTGACTACAACGATCTCCCCGGGCCGTACGTCCTTGCCCGCATGCTCGCTCAATATCTTCTCTGCCAGTGTCATCCTCATCTTTTTATTCTCCCATGGGTCTTTAATTTGTTATAGCACAAAACAGGCCCATCTTCACCTTGAATTTTAGGGGACCGGTCCTTATCTTTTGGTCAAGAGAGGGGGTATAAGTGATGAAGAAAAACAATAAAAAGTCAGGGACAAAAAAAGCAAGAAAAGGAGCGATGACGATGCACGAGTTTTGCTGGTACACGCCCACTTATTATAGATTCTACTATGACGATGTCTGGTGCCGTTAACAAGAGATCGGCCCGGGCCATTTTGTAGATTATTTAGATCGCTCTTCAATGGGGACATATTCGCAGGCCTCGAGACCGCAATAGGTTCCGATATAATCAGCATCGGGCCGGTAGAGTTCGGGTTTGGCCTGAGCCTCTCCAAACTTCTCTTCGATAATGTGTGCAGCCCAGCCCGAGACCCGTGAGATGGCAAACACCGGCGTGAAGAGATCGATTGGAATGTTCATCATATGATAGACGGAAGCGCTGAAGAAATCGACATTGGGGAAAATTTCTTTTCCTTTGATCCTCCGAAATTCCTCTTTGGTAGCAACTTCGATCGCCAGGGTTAGCTCGAACCACCTTCGATCCCCAGTTCGCTCCGCCAATTTTTCGCTGATCTTGCGAAGGATAGCGGCCCTCGGGTCTTCAATGTGATAAACCGCGTGTCCCATTCCCATCACCTTTCCACCCTTCTGGAGTTTCTCTTTCACCCAGGAATTGACCCGACTGACTTCCCCAATATCCAGGAGCATTCTCATCACTTCGCTGTTGGCTCCTCCATGGAGTTCTCCTGAGAGGGCTCCGAGGGCAGCCGTAATGGAGGCATAAAGATGGGCATGTGTCGAGGCTACCTCCCTTCCTGCAAACGTGGAGGCATTAAAAGAATGCTCGGCATGAAGGACCAGGCAGGTATCGAAGTCTCTGGCTGTATCGGGATCGGGGAGGGAACCGGATAACATAAATAAGAAGTTTCCGGCATGAGTCAGATCAGAACGAGGGAGGACAGGTTCTTTTCCCTTCCGGATACGCTCCCATGCCGCGGCAATACCAGGCAATTTCCCCATTAACCGGAGGGTTTTTCTCAAATTCGCCTCCCTGGTCTCCTCGTTTAATTGAGGATCATAACTTCCCAAAACAGGAACGGCGGATTGTAATACATCCATCGGATTGGCAGATTTCGGCAATATCTTCATCATCTCAAAAATAGCTTCGGGAATTTCACTTTCGAGGATAAGCTCTGATTGAAATCGCTTCAATTCCTCCTGCGTTGGCAGCCGGTCGTTCAGGAGGAGAAAGGAAACCTCCTCAAAGGTTGAGGAGCGGGCCAGGTCAATAATATTGTATCCCCGATAAATGAGAATCCCTTTCTCTCCATCGACGTCGGAGATGCGGGTATCCGCCACCTTTACCCCACGGAGTCCAATGTTTTTTACATCTATCCCTTCTTCCATACTTCATCCCCCTTCAAGCTAAAACAACGAAGCATTGAGAACACAACTGAACTCACTATTTATACCATACAAAATCGGCGAATTCACCTTGAAATGTCAATTCCTCGTCCCTATCTTTTTATCGAAAGGAGGTGTTTTTATGGACAACAAAGTAAAAGTTACCCCATGTGTCTGCATCTCCCATGACAGGGACCAAGGACACCTCACGGTGGAAATGGAGATGCCGGGTGTTGACAAGAAGGACATCAAACTTGACATGAGGAAAGACAGCTTTTGTGTCTCAGCCCCAAGGGGTGAGGATACCGAATACGCGGGTTGTTTTATGTTGGCCCATGATGTTTTGGCTGACAAGACAGCGGCCAGGTATGAAAACGGCCTCCTCAGGATCAACGCACCCATCCGGGGCTGGGAGCAAAAGGTGAACGTTCCAGTCCAGTAACACTTCAGGCTACCTCTAAAAATGTCATTCCGGCGAAAGCCGGAATCCAGAAGGTATTGAAAATACTGGACTCCCGGCTTCGCGGGAGTGACGAATTCGGAATTATTAGAGGTTCCCTTCAGACTTGGAGCCCTTCCGATGAGGAAGGGCTTTTTACATTTAACTCCCTATCTTTTCATCTTAAATCACCCCGCTTCTATGAAATGTACAATAAGCCTTCGAACCTCCTTGATCTCTTCAAGAGGAGTGATTATTTTTAGATTGAAAGGAAGGTGTTGATAATGAAAAAAAACGATAAAAAAACGACGAAAGAGAAATCCAAAGCTCCCACGTCCTCTATGTATGATTGCTGTTGGTACGAAGCATCCTCCTATGATCCATGCTGTGGCGGGGTCTGTTGCTGCTGTTAAGTGTTAAGTAGAGGGGAGTCGTTGATTACGCAAAAGAAGTACATCAGTAGGACAGTTTAAAAAGGAGCGAATAAAATGTACGTGATCAAAGGAATAAAACAATGCTCTTGCTATGAGCTGGATGATAAAGAGGAAACCTTTTTAGTCGAGGTTGAACATCCCGGAGGAAAAAGGGAAGACCTCGTTTTTAAACGTGAAAAGGTTGATCTCTTTTTTCATCCAAGAGCCATCAGCGGATGAGGGATAGGCCCTGGCTTTAACTTAAAGGGTCTTTTCAACCTCTTCAAGCATCCGTCGGGCAATGATGATTCTCATGATCTGGGCGGTGCCTTCGTAAATTTGTATCACTTTGGCGTCCCTCATCAATTTTTCAACGGGATGCCATTTCGTATATCCCATCCCTCCATAAATCTGAACAGCATCCGAAGTAACCCGCATGGCCACGTCCGAGGCAAAGGCTTTTGCCATCGCCGCTTCCTTCGAATTTCGAGCTCCTTGATCCGCAAGCCAGGCAGCCTTGTAGACCAACAGCTTTGCCGCCTCAATGCCTATGGCCATATCCGCCAGGATGAACTGAATGGCCTGATGCTCCGCAATTGGCACCCCGAACTGGATTCGTTTTTTCGCATACTGTGTGGCCAGTTCCATGGCTGACCTGGCCATCCCTACTGCCCCTATGGAAATCATCGGTCGTGTGATGTCAAGGGCAGCCATCGCTTTCTTGAACCCCTCTCCTTCGCCTGCCAGTAAATTTTCTCTGGGGACCTTGACCTGATCAAATCTCACCGCCGTCGTATTTGATGCCCTCTGGCCCATCTTATCAATAGGCTCCCCATGGCTCACCCCTTCAAAATTGGAGGGTACAATAAGGCAGAGTATCCCTTTATGTTTTTTTTGCGGATTCGTTGTAGCAAAGACGAGATAGAAATCGGCGTAGCCTCCATTGGTGATCCACATCTTCGTCCCGCTGAGAAGATAATGGTCTCCATTCAGGGTGGCTGTTGTCTTCATGGAAGCAGGATCGGATCCCGCCGTCAACTCGCTCAAACAGTAAGAGGCCATGCCGAACTTCGAACAGATGGGTTTGAGAAATCGTTCCTTCTGTTCTTCTGACCCGAATTTGATGATGGGGTAGATTGCCAATGTGCTTACAAAGATGGAGACATAGATGCCCATGCAACCGGCGGCCAGTTCCTCTGCGATGAGGCAGTTATCCAGGACCCCCAGTCCCTGGCCACCATATTCCTTCGGAACGAGAGGGGTAAGAAACCCTTCCTGATGCGCTTTCTCCATCACATCAACGGGAAAGGTTCCTTCCCGGTCATGTTTGTCTGCTACCGGTAAAATCACCTCGATAGAAAATCGCCTGGCCCTCTCTTGCAACCTCTTTTGCTCATGCGTCAATTCAAACCCAATCATCTCTTTTCTCCATAGGTGTAAAATCCCCTGCCTGTCTTGACTCCCAAATACCCGGCATCCACATATTTCAGGAGAAGAGGGCAGGGCCGGTATTTATCTCCAAAAGCCTCCTGAAGAACGTTCATCACTGAAAGGACCGTATCCAACCCCACAAAATCGGCCAGTTCCAACGGACCCATCGGATGGTTGGCTCCCATCTTCATGATGGCATCGATATCCTCTGCTTTTCCCAGACCTTCGTAAAGGGTATAGATAGCCTCATTCATAAAGCTAAAGATCAACCGGCTCGACACAAAGCCCGGGAAATCGGCCGCTTCGAGAGGAGTCTTCCCGAGCTTTAAGCTTAATTCTTTGGTCGTCCGAAAAGCTTCTTCGGAGGTCGCCAGCCCACGGATGATCTCGATCAACTTCATCACAGGGACGGGATTGAAGAAATGCATTCCGACTACACGATCTTGCTTTTGGGTAAACGATCCGATTCGTGTGATCGAAATGGAAGAGGTATTGCTGGCAAGCACGACCTCCGGCCGGGTAACGGCGTCGAGCGTTTTAAACACCTCCTCTTTCATGAGGATATTTTCGATCACTGCTTCAATCACAAAATCGCACTCTTTCAGATCCTCCAATCGCGTCGTTGTCGAGAGTCTCTTGAGAACGCCCTCTTTCTCGTCGATGGAGATCTTCCCCTTTTGAACTCTTTTCTCAAGATTTCCTGCAATCCTTCGCTTCCCCCGTTCAATGGCCTCCTGGTTAACGTCTCTCATGAGGACATCAAATCCCGAGCTGATGGCCACCTCTGCGATCCCACTGCCCATCTGCCCTGCCCCAACGACTCCGATCTTTTTAATCTCCATAGGTCACCCTCCATACGACTTTTTTCAATTATAACCTGTTTTCGGATGTTTGAATATCATTCAATTTCTTCATACGAATTTCTCAAATTAAGATTGATTTTAACTCGGGGTTGCTGTAAATTTATTAATTATGCCCGGCCATCATCTTCGTTCTCTTCTCGTAAGAACAATCATACTGATCCTGATCGTTTTTTGTCATGGTAAACTTCTTGCCCATGTTGAAGAACATCGCGAACAGAAAGGGGTTGGAATTGACGAGAAACTGGGCCACCTTATTCCCCTCGATTTGACCTTCCGGGATGAAAATGGAAAACCGGTCCTTCTCAGACAGTTAATCAATAGGCCTACGATCCTCGCCCCGGTCTTTTTTTCCTGTCCGGATGTCTGCAGTTTTTTATTGTCCAACCTCTCGGGGACATTGAATCGCTTGCCCCTGGACCCGGGGAAAGATTTTCTTATTCTATCCATAAGTTTTGATGAAACAGAACACCCCCTTCTGGCCTCGGAAAAGAGGTACCTTTACCTCAAGATGATCGAGAAACCATTTCCGGAAGAGGCCTGGAGATTTTTAACAGGCGACAGGGAAAGTATTCTTAAGCTCACGGACGCTGTGGGTTTTCTTTTTAAGAGAGAGGGCAAAAATTTCTTGCATCCTGTCGCCCTGATCATTCTTGCTCCCGATGGGAAAATCACCCGATATCTTTATGGGACGGAGATCTTGCCCTTTGACCTGAGGATGGCGCTTCTCGAAGCCTCGGAAGGAAGGATCGGGCCCACGATCAGTAAGGTTTTACGGTTCTGCTTCAGTTATGATCCGAAAGGTCGAAAATATGTCTTTAACACATTGAAAGTGACAGGAATAGCCACATTAACCTTCGCCTTCTCTTTCATCCTGTTTCTGATCTGGAGAGGCAGGAGGAAGCCGAAACGAGGTTGAAAAAAGATGGCCGGTTTTTACGAAGATGAAGGGCGATTGAGAGGAATCCTGGGTTGGATTTTTTCCACTGACCATAAGAGGATCGGGCTTCTCTATCTTTTTGCGATTCTCTTTTTCTATGCCATCGGGGTTCTCCTTGGATTTCTGATGCGTCTCGAACTGGTTGCGCCGGGTCCTACGATCATGAGGCCCCAGACCTACAATGCTATTTTCACGCTGCACGGCGTGATCATGGTCTTCTTATTCGTCATCCCTGGGATTCCTTCCATTTTTGGAAATTTCTTTCTTCCGATTCAGATCGGCGCAAGGGATGTCGCCTTTCCGAAGATCAACCTCCTCTCCTGGTGGGTCTTTATGACGGGTGCTTTTTTAGCCGTCCTCTCCCTATTCACAGGGGGCGGACCCGTGGATACAGGCTGGACCTTCTATGTGCCTTATAGCCTGAGGACTCCGGTCAATGTCCCCCTTGCTGTCTTTGCCGTCTTCATCCTTGGTTTTTCATCGATCCTCACAGGAATCAATTTTGTTACAACCACTCACATGCTGCGGGCTCCCGGGATGAGCTGGTTTCGACTTCCTCTCTTCGTATGGGCCATCTATGCCACGGCATGGATTCAGATTCTCGTTACTCCTGTGATAGGGATCACCCTTCTTCTCACCCTGATGGAGAGGCTTATGGGAGTTGGAATATTCGATCCCTCAAAAGGAGGCGATCCGCTCCTTTACCAGCATCTCTTCTGGATCTATTCCCATCCGGCAGTTTATATCATGATCCTTCCTGCCATGGGGATCATTTCGGAAATCATCCCCGTCTTTGCGAGAAGGACGATCTTTGGATATAAGGCAATCGTTTTTTCAAGTCTGGCCATCGCCATTGTCGGCTCTTTCGTCTGGGGACACCATATGTTTGTCAGTGGGCAGAGTGACCTCGCCTCAATCATCTTCTCCCTTTTGACCTTTCTCGTGGCCGTCCCCAGCGGCGTCAAAGTCTTTAACTGGGTCTCAACCCTATATAAGGGTTCCATCGAGGTCGCCCCTCCCCTTCTTTTCGCCTTAACCTTTATCTTTCTTTTTTCGGTCGGAGGACTGACAGGCCTCTTTCAGGGAGCCCTTGCTACAAATATCCATCTCCATGATACCTACTGGGTGGTGGGACACTTTCATTATGTCATCTTCGGGGGAACGGGGTTTGCCATCTTCGGAGCCCTCTATTACTGGTTTCCAAAGATGTTTGGACGGATGTATCATAAGAAGGCCCCCTATTTCGCATGGGGTCTCCTTTTTGTCGGGTTCAACATGCTCTATTTTCCCATGCTCATCCTGGGCTGGCAAGGGATGCCGAGAAGATACTACGATTACCTCCCTCAATTTCATTTCCTCCAGTTGGTTTCCACGATCGGCTCATGGATTTTAATCGGAGGCTTAATCTTGATGTTTGCCAATCTCGTCTATTCTCTGTTCAGGGGTGAAAAGGCAGATGAAAATCCATGGGGGGGAGCTACTCTCGAATGGCAGATTCCCTCACCGCCCCCAAAGGAGAATTTTTTAAAGATTCCTCGAATTGAACGGGGGCCATATGAGTATAGAAAATAAAAATTCGAATTTTGAATACCGAAATCCCTGCCTTCGCCGAAGCGGCTTCGCGCAGGCAAGCAAAACAAATCCGAATTTCTCAAATTCAAATTTTTAAAAGCTTTTTTTCGTTTTGAACATTTGAAATTGAATTTTATGAGGTTGTTTCGAATTGGTCCTGCTGTCCGCTTCGCACGTATTTCGTGCTTCGGATTTAAAATCTGCCAGGTGTTACTAAAAGATGATGGAGACTCATAGAAACAATACCGGTTCAAAGTTGGGGATGTGGCTCTTTCTGCTTTCGGAGATTCTTCTTTTCGGAGGACTGTTCATTCTCTACTCCGTTTACCGGTTCAACCATTCCCAGGTGTTTCATCTGGCCGCTGAGGCGTTGAACCGACCACTCGGGACTTTGAACACACTGATCCTTCTCACCAGCAGTTTGACCATGGTCCTCTCCATCTTCTTCCTGAAAAGCAGAAAGCCGGAAAGATCCTTGTTCTTCCTCTTCTTAACCATCTTTTTAGGACTATTCTTCCTCTTCAATAAATACTTTGAATGGGCCTCTAAGGTCCATCACGGAATCTATCCCAATGCCCCCGGTCTTCTTGAAAGAGAAAGAGGGGAGGTCCTCTTTTATGGCCTCTACTATTCGATGACCAGCCTCCATGGACTCCATGTGCTCGTTGGGATTGGCCTCCTCTCCGTGATGTTTATCTTGATTCTAAGAGGTAAAATCAATCACGAACGAATCCTTCCACTGGAAAATACCGGGCTTTACTGGCACCTGGTGGATATCATCTGGATTTTTCTCTTTCCACTTTTCTATTTGATGACGTGACTCGAAAGGCAGCGGAGTGAAAAGTTATATTTTCGTCTGGCTTTGCTTGGTGGTGCTTACTGGGGTCGCCGTCTCTGTGGCCGGAATGGATTTAGCCGGATGGAGCGTGGCCGTGGCCATGGTCATCGCTTTCGTCAAATCAGGGCTCATTCTTATTTATTTTATGCATCTGAAAGAGGAAGAAGGGTTCAGGCTCCTTCGATGGATGATCCCCGGAGTCCTGGCCATCTTAATCCTCTTTATCGGTCTGACCTTTCTCGATGTTGCTTTTCGCTAATGGTGGTGAGGTATGATGCGCGGAGGTACGGGTTTTCCGGACCAGGTGGTTGAGAATGTTTTTCTTTTCATTGCGGCAATCTCCGTTTCGATTCTGGTCCTCATCACCTTCCTGATGATCTATTTTACCATTCGGTATCACCGGAAGAGAAATCCAACGCCCGAAGACATCAGGGGAAATCTCTGGCTCGAGATCCTCTGGACCGTGATCCCTACCCTTCTCGTCCTGTCCATGTTCTATTATGGATGGACAGGGTTTCAAACCCTCAAGAAGGTCCCTGAAGGCGCTTTCACGGTTAAGGTGATGGCACGCCAGTGGTCATGGCTCTTTGAATATGAGAATGGGATGAAGACCGATGAATTGGTCATCCCCGTGGGAAGACCCATCCACCTGCTACTTGCTTCCCAGGATGTGATTCACAGTTTTTATATCCCCGCCCTCAGAGTCAAACAGGACACGGTTCCGGGAATGGTCACTTCCTTATGGTTTCAAGCCAAGGAGGTTGGAACCTTTGATATCTTGTGCGCGGAATATTGCGGGTTGCAACATGCCTATATGCTCACCCGGCTCAAGGTCTTTTCGGAAGAGGAGTTCAACCGGTGGTATCAGGAAAAAGAAATAGACTTGAAGGAAATCCCTCGCGGGCTGCGGTTGCTTCAGGAGCAGGGGTGCCTGGTCTGTCATAGCCTCGACGGAACGCCAAGGGTCGGCCCCACGTTGAAAGGTCTCTACGGGAAAACGGTCGTTGTAATCACAGATGGACGGGAGAGAAAGGTTCTCGCAGACGAGGACTATCTGAGGAGATCCTTGCTTCAGCCAAATGCCGATATCGTCAAGGATTTCCCGCCCATCATGCCCTCCATGCAGAGCATCCTGTCCGAAGAGGAGATCGTGGAACTGATCCGATATGTGAAGGAATTACGATGAGAGATATGAGAACCCGGTTCTCTCTCTTGGTAGACCTGACCAGATTGAGAATGTCGCTTTTTGTGACTTTTTCCGCCTGGGCGGGCTTTATCCTGGCGAGCAAAGAACTCTCTAAAGGGGTATACCCCTTGCTCCTGGGAGTCTTCCTGCTTGCATCAGGGGCCAGTGGCCTCAATCAATACCAGGAGAGACGAGAGGACCAGAGGATGGAGAGGACAAAGGGCCGTCCAATCCCTTCGGGAAACCTCTCCCCATCTTTAGCCCTGAAGTTGTCTTTGCTCCTTCTCCTTCTTGGATTTTCTATCCTGTGGATTGGGAGCAGCAGGATAGCGTTGGGTCTGGGCATCTTTGCCATGCTCTGGTATAATGGAATTTACACGCCTCTTAAGAAGAGAACCGTGCTGGCCATCCTGCCGGGAGCCCTGGTTGGCGCAATTCCTCCCGCCATCGGTTGGTTTTCAGGAGGAGGCCGTCCGGACGGTCAGCTCCTGGCCATCGCATTCTTCTTCTTCATCTGGCAGATACCGCACTTCTGGCTTCTTCTCCTCGATTACCGGAGAGACTATGAAAAAGCCGGGTTCCCGGCGGTGACGCAGACCTGGGGATTAAACCAGACGGGCAAAATTTTATTCGTATGGATCTTGGCAACCGCGGTCGCCGGTCTTCTGACGCCCCTCTTCGGGGTCATCAGCTCTGATGCTATTTTTGGAGGTTTGGTGATCCTTACCCTCTGGTTGATATGGAATGCATGGAAAAGACTTTTGAATCATCCTCTTTCCTCTCCTTTTCACCCTGCTTTCAGGGTGGTGAATATTTATATTTTAACCGCGATGGTTCTCTTCAGCCTCGATCACTTATTGTATTAAATACAGAAACCTTCCATCATCCATGCACTTTTGAACACTCTCTCTATGTTTTCCTTGACAGGGTATTCCTCCATCGAATATAAATTATTTATATTGAATCGAAAGGAGTAGTTCGACGCATTTCCCGGCTAACGGTGATTCATGAAAAAGAAACTCGCCCTTTCGATTGGCATCGTTCTCTTTTTACTCTTTGCCATCGTCGCCTACCATCGGTTCCAAGTTCAGACCAAAGGAATCTTCTTCACCGTCTTTCCGATCTTCGCATGGGTGTCGGTCGACCAACCCGTTCTGTTCAACCATGTCCGCCATACGGAAGGCCTCAACCTGAACTGCAACTTCTGCCATCGATATGCCGAAAGATATCGCTCTGCGGGTCTCCCCAACATTGAACTCTGCAAAGCCTGCCATGCCACCGATGCCATGAGCAAGAAACCGGAAGCGCTTAAAGTTGTCAGATATGCGCAGTCGGGAGAAGAAATTCCGTGGAAGAAGATGTATGATCTTCCGACGTTTGTCGTCTTTCCACACTGGATCCATGTTCAAAGCGACGTCGATTGTTCCGTTTGTCACGGCCTCACCTCGAAAAAGGAGAGACCGGTTAAAATGGTGGATAGAAATTACATGGACTGGTGTATGGAATGTCATAAGAAAAGAGGGGCAAGCAACGACTGTTATGCCTGCCACTCCAGCTGATTCATTGCGGAATGCGGAATTCGGAATGCGGATTTGAAATCTTAAGTATTCTATTCCGAAATCCGAAATCCGCAATCCGAAATAAGAATGATGAAGATCTCTCGAAGAAACCTGTTGAAAATGATCGGTACGGCGACCCTTGGAATGGCGCTGCCCGATGAACTTCTCCATGCCCTTCCGAAGGAAGGGGAATGGATCCCTTACGAGGAGTACTGGTCAACAGGGATCTGCCTTCAATGCCCGAGTGGCTGTGGTCTCCGGATTCGCTCGGTCAATCACTGGCCGGTCAAACTCGAAGGGATAAAGGACTACCCTGTTAACAAAGGCCGGCTCTGCCCAAAAGGCCAGGCCGGTCTTCAGGTCCTCTACGATCCGGATCGAATCCGGCATCCCCTGAGAAGAAAAGGAAAACGAGGAGAGGGAAGCTGGGAGAAGATCTCCTGGGAAGAAGCCATTTCGCTCGTTACTCAAAGATTGAAAAAACTCCGCGAGGCAGGGCGACCCCATCAGCTTCTCGTCCTGGGAGGCCGGTATCGCGGTCATATGCTCGATCTGATGAGCAGATTTATGGAAGCCTACGGCTCTCCCAACCACCTTGGAAATCCTGCCAGGGGGTCGGACGGAATTCTGAAGGGCCACCTTTTCACGATGGGGATCGGAGAATTTCTTTCAATCCACTGGGAAGAAGTTAACTATCTTCTCTCGTTTGGAGCAAGTCTTCTGGAAGCCTCACGATCCTCGATGATCAACCTTCGCGGGTATGGATTTCTCAGAAGAGGCAGGCCGGGCATCAGAGGAAAGCTGGTTCAAGTCGAGCCCCGATTCTCGGTAACAGCTTCAAAGGCGGATCAATGGATCCCCATTGAACCTGGAACCGATGCTGCCCTGGCCCTCGGCATGGCTCACTGGATCATCAAGGAGAAAAAATTCGACCGGGACTTCATCTCCCGCCATACTTTCGGGTTCGAAGACTGGAAAGATTCAAATGGAATACCCCGCATGGGCTTTAAGACCCTGGTGTTCAAGGAATACTCTCCTGCTCAGGTCTCATCCATCACAGGAATTCCCGAAGAAAAGGTCGTCCAGATTGCAAGTGAATTCGCCACACACAGACCTTCGGTTGCCGTATCGGGAAGAGGAGTCGGAATGCAGACAAACGGGGCCTATAGCCAGATGGCCGTTGACAGTCTCAACGCACTGGTGGGATCGATTGACCGGCCCGGCGGACTTCTTCTTCAGAGGAAACCCCCTTTTCAAAAATGGCCGCCTGTCATCAAAGATCCGATTGCGGAAAAGGGTTTATCCCGTCAACGCGTGGATGGAGCCGGCGACTTTCCATTTCCTTTTGCGCAAGAAGTCCCTTACGTGCTCCCGGAAAGAATCGGCAGGGGAGAGCCCTATCCGATCGATACCCTCTTTCTCTATTACACCAACCCTCTCTTCAGTATCCCCGAGTCCGAAAAGTTCCGGGCCACCATGGAGAAAGTCCCTTTTATTGTCAGCTTCTCACCCTTTATGGATGAAACAACAGAATTTGCTGATCTCGTGCTTCCGGATGGAACCTATTTTGAGCGCTGGCAGGACGACTCTCCTGAGCCAGGACCAGGTTTGCCCATGTTCGGGTTAAGAAGCCCTGTCCTGAGTAGCCCCCTGCATGATGTCCGCGAAACCGGGGACGTCCTGATTCAGATTGCGAAAGGTCTTGGGGGGAGCATGGCGAGGTCCTTTCCGTGGAAAGATATGCAGGAGACTCTGAAGGCGTCTATCCGCGGGGTCTTCCGATCAAAACGGGGCTCCATTCGTACAAAGGATTTTGAAGAATTCTGGAAGGCGCTGGTGGATGCCGGGGGATGGTGGGACAGTTCTTATCCGTTTGGGGAGTGGAGAAAAAAATTCGATACCCCTTCAGGAAGATTTGAATTCTACTCTCAAATCATGGAACGGGGACTGCGTGAACTGTCAAAGAAACGATCTAAAAGCATGGAATCCATTCTGAAGGAGTTGAAGATCGAGGCAACCGGGGATAAGGCTTTCCTGCCTCACTTTGAAAAACCGCGCCTGACCGGAGAAGAAAAGAATTATCCTTTCCACCTCATCCACTATAAATTGATGGCCGGAGCTGAAGGCAGGGGAGCAAACCAGCCTTTTCTCCAGGAAACCGCCTCTCCCAACCTGCAGGAGAGATGGGGTTCCTGGATTGAAATTCACCCGGAGACCGCACGAACCATGGGAATCCAAGATGGAGATCCGGTCTGGGTGGAATCGGAGGTCGGGAAGGTCAAGACAAAAGCGAGGCTCTTCCCGGGTACGCATCCAAAATGCATTCATATCCCTTATGGCCAGGGACATCGGGCTTATGGCCGCTGGGCCAAAGGAAGAGGAATAAACCCGAACGATCTGATGGTCAGGGAATACGATTATCTGGGCGGGTTTCTATCTCACTTCTCAACAAGAGTAAGGGTGTATAAGGCTTAATTCAGGATATCAGGAAATCAGGTTACCAGGAGGGAGGCATCAGGAGATCAGACAATCAGAGTTTAAGATTCTCTAAGAAAAAAATTTATTGATTGTCGAATGTCTTGATCTGATACCCTGATATACTGATCTTCTGATACCCTGACATAGGAGTTCTCAATGTACCGCTGGGGCATGGTGATTGATCTGGATAGATGCACGGGGTGTCAGGCATGCGTTGTGGCTTGCCGGCAGGAGAACAATGTCCCCTTTGCCGGGGAGCAAGAGGCCGTGCTCGGACGGGGAAAGTTCTGGATGAATTTCATCTCTGAGGTGAAAGGATCTTACCCCGACGTGAAGATGCGCTTCTTTCCCATTCCCTGCATGCAGTGCGATCATCCTCCCTGCACCAAGGTCTGTCCGGTGGAGGCAACCTATAAAAATCCCGAGGGAATCGTAGCCCAGGTCTATCCTCGGTGCATCGGGGTCCGGATGTGCATTTCAAACTGCCCTTATACGGTCCGCTACTTCAACTGGCATGCCCCCGCCTGGCCGGACGACTACAAGAGGGGCCGGAATCCCGATGTCTACAAGAGGAGAAAAGGGATCACGGAGAAATGCAATTTTTGCATCCAGAGGATCCGGACAGCAAAGTGGAAAGCAAAAAAAGAGAACCGCAGGATCCATGATGGCGAGGTCATCCCTGCCTGTGCGGAGACCTGTCCATCCGGAGCCATCTCTTTTGGAGATCTCAATGATTCGAAGAGCCGGGTTTCCAGGCTCTCCAAGAGTCGCCGTGCTTTTCGCCTGTTAGAAGACCTCGGCACCAAACCCAAAGTTTACTACCTCAAGGAAGGTGAATGGCATGACGGATAGCGAAGCCATCGCCCGAAAATACGGAAAAGTTATTGCCCCGATGACCCGCACGGGATGGGCGTTCTGGGCCACTGCCATTCCCCTTGCGGCCATCTTCCTCTGGTCGGTCTTCGCCTTCGGGTGGCAATACCGGTTTGGTCTTGGCGAGACGGGAATGGGCCATCCCGTATCATGGGCTCTTTATCTCGTCAATTTTGTCTTCTTCATCGGGATAAGCCATGCAGGGGCGCTCGTCTCCGCTGTTCTGAGGATCACCCATGCCGGATGGGGAACGCCCTTTGGCAGGGCCGCTGAAGCCGTTACTGTCTTTGCCCTTGCCGCGGGTCCTACCAATATTCTTTTCGATTTAGGCCGCTCGTCACGATTCTACTGGGTTGCCCTCCATGCACAGTTCAAGTCGCCCCTGCTCTGGGACTTCACCTGCATCATGACCTACTTCACCGTCAGCGTGATCTTCCTCTATGTCCTCATGGTGCCGGATATCGGGCTTCTCCGGGACCGTTTCCCGGGCAGGCGCTGGCTTTACCGGCCGCTCTCCCTGGGCTGGACCGGAACCGAAAAACAATGGTCGGCCCTGGGAAAGGCGATCGGCTTTCTCTGCATTGCTGTCATCCCCATCGCTGTGAGTGTCCACACGGTCGTCTCCTGGGTCTTCGGCTTGCAGACCCAGCCCATGTGGTTTAGCACCATCTTCGCCCCCTACTTTGTCGTGGGAGCGATCTATTCTGGAATCGCTGCGATCATTCTTGTCACCATTGCCCTTAGAAAAGTTTACCATCTGGAGGACTACCTGAAACCCTACCATTATAATAATATGGGACTGCTCCTCCTGGTCTTCACTCTCCTGTGGGCTTATTTCACGTTCGCCGAATACCTGACCGTGGGTTATGCGGGAGGAGAGGCCGAGCACGCTGTTTTATGGAGCAAACTGACTGGAAAGTATGCCCTGCTTTTCTGGATCATGGTGGCCCTCTGTTTTGTGATTCCCTTCCCCATACTGGTTTTCAGACGCACTCTTCCGGGACTTCTGATTGCCTCCATCTGCATCATCATCGGAATGTGGATCGAGCGCTACACCATCATCATCCCCTCTTTCATTGAGCCCCGTCTCCCCTATGTGCGCGGCGATTACATGCCCTCGTGGGTCGAATGGTCGATGACCTTTGGCCTTGCAGCAGGATTCACGCTCGCCTTTGTTCTCTTTTCCAAACTCTTCCCCGTCATCTCCATCTGGGAAACCGAAAAAGACGAAAAGGAGAAGGAAAGTAAAGGAGATTGATATGAAAAGATGGCTGTCCATGATCGTGGCGGTAGGACTTATCCTCTATTCTTCCGGCTTCGTTTTCGCTCAGGCTTCAAAGCCTCCCGCAAAAACCCCTGAGCTTCTGAGCCTTGGCAAAAAAGTTTATGATCAGAACTGTGCATCCTGCCATGGACCTACGGGCAACGGGAAAACCCCGTTGGGCCTGGCTCTTAAACCCCCTCCCAGAGATTTTAATATCCCCTTTAATCAATGGCCCCATGCAAAGGGAAATCTCAGAAAGGTGTATGATCTCATTTCCCGGGGAATACCGAATACCGCGATGATCAAATGGGATCAGCTTCCGGAGAAAGAGCGCTGGGCTTTGACCTATTATGTGGTTGAGTTTTCAACTCCCAAACCCCCTCCTAAAAAGAAAAAATGAGGTGCGAGAAAAAAATGAAAGAATTCACATCCGAAGAACTGCTCTCCTGTGATGGAAAAGAAGGCAAACCCGTTTACATCGCTTTTGAAGGCAAGGTTTACGATGTATCCAAAAGCCCCCTCTGGTCAAAGGGAACTCACATGAATCGTCATCCTTCGGGAAAAAATTTGAGTGGAGAGATCTCCGCCGCACCCCATGGACCCGAGGTTCTCGAACGCTATCCGCAAATAGGAATGTTGAAAAAAGGACCTCCTGAAGAATTAAAGCACCTCCCGAAGTTTCTTCAGTCGCTCCTCCAAACATTTCCCATGGCGAGGCGCCATCCCCACCCCATGGTGGTCCACTTTCCCATCGCTTTTCTCATGGCATCATCCCTCTTTTATCTTCTATTCTTCATATGGATGCTTCCTTCCCTGGGCACGACCAGCGCCCATCTTCTGATTCTCGGAATCATCTCAACTCCCTTTGCGATAGCCACAGGATTCCTAACCTGGTGGATCAATTACAAGTTAAAATTAACCCGATTCATAAAGAGAAAAATTCAGCTTTCGATCCTCCTCCTGGCCCTTGAAGTCACCTTCATCCTCTTTTGGATCGGTGAGATACAAATATCCTACTATTTCTATCTGACGTTAATGATCCTCTTTGCTCCCGTTGTTCTCCTTCTGGGTTACTACGGAGGCCAGATGACCTTCCCCTCAGAAAAGTGATTGTGGATTGAAGAAATAGGGAGATGGGGAAGTGTTAATTCTTTGAGCCGGCGGCTTTTGAGATTTTTTCGATATTAAAATCCAACTTCTCTGCCAGGGTGACCAGAACGCGAGGAAAAGGTTTCTGAGCGCCATCCTCCCACCAGGATTTTTCGAGATTCTCCAAACATTCGTTTAATATTTCATGCATCAGATCCTGGGTTTCGAGTCGGTCGAGATCAAAACCCCACTGCTTCGCCAAATCAAGGAGCGTGATCACTTCCTGAATCAACCCTTCCTGAAGCGAAAGATTAGAGGATTTTGTTTCTCGAAGGGATTTCATCTTCTTTCTGAGCATCTCATTTAAAATAGATAAAGATTCCTCTTTGTGCAATCGACATCCGTATCGTTTGGATTCTTCAACGATTCGATCGATCGCCCCTTTTTTGATGTTCGATTCGACATCTCTCCTCAGTTCCTTGATCTCACGGAGCAACCGATGGCTGAGCGTAATCTCCACCGCAGTCTTTATGTCCCAGGGAATCTCCATGCCGACGGCGGTGAATGTTTCGAGGGTTGGCTTAAACTTGTTATAAATCTCCTCATAAATAAATAAGGGGGCCCCCCTCTCCTTTTCTATGAGTTTTTGAAGAATGACCTCCTTCCCCTCTTTTAAAATATCCTGAATGGTAAATATCCGGTTTCCGAGAAGCGAGGCGATGGTCTCCTTCAAGGCCTCTTCCCCTTTCTCAAAACCATCCATCCCTTGCTGCTTTAAGGTATTGAAATCGAGCTCTTCATGCTCTTCAGAAACCCAATTTTGAATAAGGTTATCCTTGGAAGAGATCATTCCGAAAAGGAATCCTTTCGGCTCCGGGATGAGATCCGAAATGATCTTCACTTTTCCTAGGAAGAGGGTTTGGCCTTCTTTCTCGATGCGCTCCTGATCGATGGTCTCCACGTGGAAAGAAAAAACCCTTTTTTGCCTCTCACCTCCGTTAACAAGGGAGGCGATGGCATAATGGTTCACCACCTGCTCCGGAGTGACACATGCAGGTTTGATGAAACGGTTATAGATCCGCGCTCCGTCCCCCATCTCCGGAAGATTGCTTTGGCCTTTGGAAAGAACCTCGAGGAATCTATTTTCGAACTCCTGATCCGAAAATTCACCGGCAAGCTGGATTGCCCTCGCCGCATGCTTGAGGATAAGAATCGTTTCCAGCCCTGACAGGTCGGTAAAAAACCATCCGCAACTCGTGAACATCCTGAGAGCATGCCTCTCCATCTCCATCAGCTTGAGTCCCCTGAACTTTCCCTGTTCCTCGATCCCCTGACGGCCATACCGGTCGAAGAATTGATAAACATTCTCTTGAGAACGGTTCATGATCACATCAATATAACCATTTCTCGCTTCCCACGGGTTGATAAAGATCTTCTCCCCTTCCCTCTCAAAAAGCGCTGCCAAATCATCCCTCAACAGGTTGAGCGCCTCTCTCAAAGGTTTTCTCCATTTCTGATTCCATCCTGGCTTTCCGCCGGTGCTGCAACCGCAGTCCTCCTTCCACCGGCCTACCCCATGGGCGCAGCTCCATGCGGTGCCTTCCCCTTTGGGCCCTTCATCAATCTCCGCTTCGTAAACAGGCGGAAACCGTTTCAGAAATGCTCCGTAGTTAATGAGTTCCAGCCCGCGGGATGAAAACCCGTTCTTCAGCGCAAAGGCCAGCGCCATCTCGCCGAATTTCTTATGATGACCGTAGGTCTCGCCATCCGTGGAGACATGGATGAGCTGGGGTCCTTTCTTCGACGGCTGATAGCCCTGGACGAACCGCTGACAGAAACGATCCCCGTCTTTCAGAAGTTCTCCGAAGGCGATCTCCTTGGAAATCACCCCCTCATAGAAGAAGATGTCGATATACTGATCCGACATCTTCTTTCCGGACCGATCCCCGAGGAAGCAGCGATAGGGCCGAGTCGTATCGATTTTTCCCTGAGAGACATCCGTCCACTTCCTGCTCCCTAAGGATCTCACCCTCAGTGCCTGGAAAGGACTCAGGATGAGATAGCGCATGCCGTTTTTGATCAGCGCCTGAAGCGTGGGATAATTGACCGCTGTCTCGGGAAGCCACATCGCCTCAGGTTTGCGATGAAAGTGTCTTTCAAAGTCCGCTATCCCCCATCGGACTTCTGTCTCCTGATCCCTCTCATTGGCCAGGGGCATGATGATATGGTCATAGACCTGCGCGATCGCATTCCCGTAGCCAAGACGCCTGAGACTCTCGCGGTCCGCTTCAAGGATCTTCTGATAAATGAAAGGTCTCTCCCTCTCAAGCCAGGAAAGGAGCGTGGGCCCGAAATTGAAACTGAGGAAGGAGTAGTTGTTGAAGATATTGAGGATTTTTCCTTTGCCATCGACGATCCTCGCATAGGCATTGGGCCGGTAACATTCAAACGCGATCCGCTCATTCCAGTCATGAAAGGGATGGGCGCTCTCCTCCCGTTCAATAACCTCCAGCCACGGGTTCTCCCTCGGAGGCTGGTAGAAATGTCCATGGATAACAACGAATGCGTCTTTCATTCCCCAAAAACCTTATTTTTAGATTGTTCTTTATTATCTTACATCGGGCATTCAATTTCAAAACATTTTTTCAGTAACATTTTGGAAGGGGAGGACCCGTGGGATTGAAAATCGAATACATCTGGGCGACTCGTCTTCCTAAAGGCCATGTCTATGATCATCCCTGGGAGAAGGATTGTAAAGTCTTTGTCCTTGAATCCGGAGATGGAAGGGCAGGGCAGTGGGTCTATGAAACGAGGAATATCCAAAAAGATTTCAAAACAGCTTTCGGAACAGAATTCCCCGGTGTTCTTGCCATCGGAATCCAAACCGACACCGACCACAGCAACGAACTGGTTACCGTCTATTATTCCGAACCTATCCTAAGAAAAAAATGAATTGAGCTCTCAAGAACTCCTTCACGCTCTCCCGGTTACTCACCAGCCTACCCTGCCTACCGGCAGGCAGGCGCAGGCTGGGATTTCAAAGGGGGATTGGATAGATTTATATTTAATTTCAATAGTTTTCTAATCTATCTGATCGTTTGGTAATTCGTGTAATCAGAGATTTTCTAACTTCTTCAGAAATCTTAAATTTCTTAAATTTCGCTCTTGACAAAAAGGGGGAAGGTAGTTAAGATCGATTTGTACCATAGGGGGGTATAGTATAATATAAAAAAAGGAGGATTGCTTATGGGTGAAGTGACGCTGCAAAGAGCAGGAGATTCAAGGAAGGAGACGACGATAGAAGCGGACCTGGCGAAGCAGATTGCAGAGCTCAAGAAGCAGGTCGAGAATATCAAGCCCGGAGCTGAAGACAAGGTCTCCATCATCGTGTTTAGTGGAGATCTGGACAAAGTTTTGGCTGCCTTCGTCATTGCCACGGGAGCCGTGGCCATGGGCATGGAAGCCGTGATGTTCTTCACTTTCTGGGGAACGCCGGTTCTTAGAGATTCTAAAAAGAAGGCGGGTGGGAAGGACCTCATGGGGAAGATGTTCGGCTTCATGCTCCCCAAGGGCCGAAATGCAATCAAATTGTCAAACATGAACATGGCGGGAATGGGGACTGCGATGATGAAATCTCTGATGAAGAAGAAGAATGTGGCTTCTTTAGATGAAATGTTTGAAATGGCGGCGGAACTCGGTGTGAAGATTTATATTTGTGAGATGTCTATGGGTTTGATGGGATTCAAGAAAGAAGAATTTATTGACTACCCGAACCTGGAATATGTTGGTGTCGCAACATTCTTAGAACAGGCCAAAAACAGTAAAGTTCAACTTTTCATTTAAGCGGAAAATGAGGGATGAAGGGGTAGGCGGAAATGGATTGGTTTTCCTATCTTGTGGCCGGAGTGATGGTCTATGTGGCTGTGGCGGTATTCTTCATAGGCATGGCCTACCAGATATTCCAATGGTTGAGTGCGCCGAAGACCCGCATCAAGACAGGTTACTTCCCAAAACCTCACACCACTGGGGAGAGGTTGTTTAAAGTTGCGGAAGACGCCTTTGTTTTCCCAGAGGGGATCAAGTTTGATCGGTGGATGTGGGTTTTCACCATTCTTTTTCATTTCGGCCTGATGGGTGCCTTTGTTGGCCATCTGAGGCTCTTCCAGGAGTTTACGCCTTTGGTAGAGCTGCTGGGATCTAAAGGCATGGACCGGTTTGCTTCCTGGAGCGGAGGTTTCATGGGGGTCGTTCTGATGGTAGGGCTCCTCTATTATCTCCTTCGCCGATTGAACTTTCCCTTCAAGGAGGTGTCGGTCCCTGAAGATTACATCCTTCTCGTTCTGCTCATTCTGACCGTTGTTATGGGAAACCTGATGCGCTTTGTCGGAGGTATTCATGTAGGAGATTACCGGGCCTACCTTCAAAGTCTACTGAGTTTGCGACCCGCTTTCCCCGAAGCCCTGGCTGCTTCATCTACCAAATGGGCTCTGGTCTTTCATGTCCTGTTTGCCAACCTTGTCTTCATCTTTTTTCCCTTCAGCAAGTTGGTTCATGTGATTGCTACATTTCCGGCCAACCTGGCGAGGCGAAGATAAGAGATAAAAAAAGGAGGAGATTATGAGCGACGAAATCAAAGTGATCAAGACGATGGATTTAAAGGGATTGCCCTGCCCACAGCCTGTGATCAAAGTCAGCAAAGGAATCAAGGAAATAGAGGTAGGTCAGGTTTTGGAGGCCGTCACCACTGATCCTGGGGCTCTTTCTGATTTTCCAGCCTGGGCTCGGACGAGCGGCAATGAGATTTTGAAGACGGACCAAGAGCCTGGACTCATCCGGTTCTTGATAAAAAGGATGAAGTAAGAAAAGGAGTGTCAAAAGGCAAGCTGCCATGGAGAAAGAAAAGAAGGAAAAACTGCTGGCTCTTTTCCGGTCGAAACTGGATAGACCCATGCGGTACTATTTGGATGTCTGCACGCGATGCGGCATCTGTAGAGACGCCTGCTTTGCCTATGCATCGTCTCCAAAGGCGGAGTATACTCCCGTCTGGCGGGCCGAGGTCGTCAGAAAGATCTATAAACGCAATTTCAAATGGATCGGCAAACTCTTCCCTTTCTTGGGAAAGAGCAAGGAAATCGATGATGACACAATGAAGCAACTCTATGATGCTGCTTACACGTGTACGGGCTGTCGGAGATGCATGATGGTCTGTCCCTTTGGCATTGATACACAGGCGATTCAGTCAATTGCCAAGCTGCTCTTGATTGGGAATGAAAGTGCCCCCGAAGAACTGTCCATGCTGGCGGATGCTTCTATTGAGAAGGGGAAAAATATCGATCTTTACAAAGCGTCGTTTGTCCAGGGGATCAAGAATCTTGAAAAGGAAGTCATTTCGAAATGGAAGGGAGAATCTGACCAGGTCATCCCTTTAGATGTGGAGGGAGCGAATATCCTTTACGTGGCCTTGGCAGGAGCCCATTCTATCATTCCAACGGCTTCGATTCTCAATGCAGCTAGAGAGAACTGGACGCTGAGCTTCTTTGAAGCGGTCAACTTCGGTGCCTTTGTTGGAGATCCGATCAAAACGCAGATGATCGCCAAGCGAATCATCAATGAGGCCATCCGTTTGAAGGTGAAGGAGGTCACCATCTGCGAATGCGGAACAGCCTATCGGGTCATGAAACATCTTGTGGGAGAGCAACCCTTCAAGGTTTCACATATTGCCGAAGTGATGGCGAGATATCTCGGGGAAGGTAGAATCAGGGTCGAAAGGGACCGAATCAAAGGACTCATTACTTACCATGATCCCTGCCAGTCTGCTCGAAACAGTGGCGTTATTGAAGAGCCTCGATATGTGCTGCATCAGTTGACTTCGAATTTCGCAGAGATGACCCCAAACAGAGAATATAATATTTGCTGTGGCGGAGGGGGAGGGCTGGTGGCCTTGGAAAATGAGCCATTCAGAGAAGAAACTGGAAAGGCAAAGGTTAATCAGATAAGAGACACCGGCGCAACCATCGTCGCCACAGGCTGTGAAAACTGCCATACCCAATTGAAGTTTCTTAATGATCGGTACAAGACTGAGGTCAAAGTGGAGTTTTTGACTAATTTGGTTGCCAACTCATTGGTTCTGGAATAATTTCGCGAACAATGAAAGGGAGACCGCCAAGTGGAAATGGAGCGACAAAAAAAAGACGTTTTAATGAGGTTGAGGCGTATCGAAGGCCAGCTGCGGGGAATCCAGCGGATGGTGGAAGAGGGGGTTTCTTGTCCAGAGATCCTGACCCAGGTTGCCGCGGCAACGGCGGCCCTAAAGAAGGCGAGCATGACCATCATCCACACCTACATGGAGGAATGTCTCAGCAAAAGCAAGGAAGAACGCGGTATGAAACGGGAAGATGCAATAAGAGATTTTCAAAAGGCCATCGCGCGATATATCGACTGGGCGTGATTTCAGAAGGCAGTAAGGAGTAAGGAAAATAATTCCCCTTCTATTCGACGTGGGGTTAAGAGATTAGTAGAGATTAAGGAAAGGTAGGAGAGGAGGAGGAAGATGGGTTCTGTTTTGAGGGTGAAGGGAATGAGTTGTCAGCATTGTGTGATGTCGGTGACAAAGGCGCTCAATCAACTGGATGGGATCAAAAATGTTCAGGTGGATCTTTCGAAAGGGGAAATCCGGTTTGATAATACAAAGCCGGTGGCTTCTGAACAAATTGAGAAGACCATCACCGACGCAGGATACGAAGTCGTTCAGGGCTAAAATTCCAGATTTGAGATTTTAGATCTTAGATTTTTTCAATCCGCAATCCGCAATCTGAAATCTGCAATCACGGGAGGAGTAAAAGATGCCTATTTACGAATACCGATGTCGAAAATGTGAGATGGTTTTTGAAAGATTTCAAAAGATGGGGGAGGGAGGAGAAAAGCTCGTCTGTCCTCATTGCGGAGAGAAGAGACCAGAAAAAATAATCTCCGGGTTCTCTTCTTCGAAGGGTGAAACAACGACTTCTTCGTGTGGCCCATCGGGGGGATCCTCAAGATTTACCTGAGGTCAATTTTAGGGTCAGGCCACGGAAACTCGGTATTGACAGAAGTGTGGTGTTTTGATATAGGATGGCCATGGCCCGAAAACCTCGGATTCATTTTCCAGGGGCTCTGTATCACGTCATCTCAAGAGGCAATCGAAGGCAGGGCATCTTCCTGGATGAAAAAGACCTTCAGCGCTTCCTGGCCTATCTTACGGATTGCAAGAAGAGATTTCCCTTCCGTCTTTATGCCTACGCATTGCTAAAAAACCACCTTCATCTTCTGATCGAGGTTGAACAGACCCCTCTGAGCAGGATAATGCAGAGCCTTCTATTTGCCTATGCGAGTTATTGTCTCACTCGGGGGAAAAACCCTCGCCTTTGGGCAAATACTTTAGTATCCACACTGTGTGCATTTTTTTAGGCTTTCCCTCGTGAGGATTTCTGTGCTGGTTGTTTTGTCTTTAGCTGACTTCAGTCAGTAGAGAATCCACCAGCTTGTAGCTGGCGGGAGTTCAATTCAATAAACGCCATGGGGAGGAAGGGCACCTCTTTCAAGGGCGCCACAAAGCCATTCTATGTGATAAAGATGCGTATCTGTTAGAGTTGGTTCGCTACATCCATTTGAATCCGGTGAGAGCCAATATGGTGAAAAGACCTGAAGACAAGTGAAGAGGACCGGTCAAAATCGTCAAAATCGATGATTGACAGAGTTATTCAAAATCAATTAAATTGATTGAGCAAAAAGGAACAACTGATGGAACGTATTAAAGTGGTGGTACGATATGCCAATGGAAAAATCTTAAAGGGTTCTGCAATCGATTTCTTCCCGAACAAAGATCGATTTCACGTGACCCCTGTGGACAAACCACTGGACAAACCCGTCGAAGTCATCATCAATCAGTTGAAGGCCGTTTTCGTGGTTCGGGATTTCAAAGGGGTTCCGCAATATGTGGAAAGGGGCGGGTATAGAGAAGGAGAGAACCCTTACGGGTCGTTATTAGAAGTGACATTTATGGATGGGGAAGTATTGGTAGGATCCTGCATGAGTTTTGATCTGAAACGACAGGGGTTTTTTATCTCTCCCGCAGATCCCAAGTCTAACAATCTAAGAGTGTTTGTCGTATGCTCTGCCTTAAAAAGGATCCGGCAGTTACTCCCAAAGGCAGTGGAATATATTGAAGTGCCTATCCCGGGAAGAAAAAATTAAGAGGGAGTTTCTTTTTCATTTATTTTTAGCCTCATAAATGCGTTTCTTGATCTGGCCGATTTCTCTTGTGACGGGGATTTCTTTCGGGCAGACCTCGGTGCACTTCCAGAGGGTCTGACAGCCCCAGGCCATATCCTTATGATCCAGAAGGGAAAGCCTCTCCTCAGAACCCTCGTCTCTTGAATCAAAAAGATAGCGGAAGGCCCGCACCAGAGCCGCAGGCCCTACATAATCCATTGTCTCCTTATTCTGATTGACCGGGCAGGAGGCTGTACAGCAGGCACAGAGGATACAGCGGATCGCCTCCTCAAACCGTTCATGTTCCCCGGGAGACTGTTTTCGTTCCTTATCGGGTGGAGGCGTCTGAGTGATCAAAGAGGGTTTGATGGAGTGATACTTTTCAAAAAAGGGACCAATGTCTACCACCAGATCTTTCACCACTTTGAAGACGGGAAGGGGCTCGATCAAAATCTCCTCCTGAAAACTCCGGACCAGCTTCTGGCAGGCCAATCCGCAGACGCCGTTGATCCTCATCCCATCCGATCCGCAGACGCCATGGCCGCAGGACATCCGGAAAGACAGGGTTGGATCCTGCTCCCATCGAATTCGATTGAGGCAATCGAGAAGCCGATCCATGGGGTCGGCCTCCACCTCATAGGTTTGATAATACGGCTTCTCATCCTTCTCCGGATCGTAGCGGAAGATCTTTAGTTTAATTAGCATTGAAGCTTCTCACTCTAAGGGTATCAGATGATCGGGATATCAGAATATCAGGTCTGAACATCTCGGTTTTCCTGATAACCTGATCTCCTGATTCCCTGATGACCATTTTTAATACACCCTTGCTTCCGGTTGAAACCGTGTGATCTTAACAGGCTTATATCTCACTTCCAGACCTTTCCGGGTCTGAAAAACAAAAGTATGCTTCAGATAGTACCGGTCCGCCCTCTGGGGAAAGTCTTCCCGCCAGTGAGCCCCCCTGCTCTCCCTTCTGTGGAGACCGCTCAGAAGGATCACCTCTGAGAGGTCGAGTTGATGGCCTAATTCGATGGCCTCCATCAATTCATAATTAAAAGCCTTCTTTTTGTCAGAAACCCCGATATCTTTAAATCGTTCTTTCAGAGCCCGGATCTCCTCTATCCCTTTTTTTAAACCTTCGTCATCCCGGAAGACCGATCCGTATTCCATCATGGCGGCCTGCATCCCTTTTCGAATCGAATCGCACTTCTCCCGGCCCTGATGATTCAATAAACCCCTTATCTTGGAATCCACTCTTTTCAGCGACTCGTTTGAAAGAGTGGGCGTTTCAACTCGCAGAATATCTCTTTTCATCGCCAATCCGCTTCTTCTTCCGAAGACGAGGAGATCGAGAAGGGAGTTGCAGCCAAGCCGGTTGGCGCCATGGACGGAGACGCAGGCGCATTCTCCAGCGGCATAGAGACCGGGAGCGATCGATCCTTTCTCATCTGTCAGAACCCTTCCATCCACATCCGTCGGGATGCCTCCCATGATATAATGGCAGGTGGGTTGAACTGGAATGGGATCGTAAACTGGATCGATGCCCAGGTAGATCCTCACAAAAGAGGCGATCTCCCAGAGCCGTTTCTCAATCTTCTCTTCTCCTAAATGGGTGAGATCGAGATGGACATAGTCCATTCCGCCGATTCCTCTTCCTTCTCGAACCTCTGTAAGTATCGCCCTTGAGACCACGTCTCTTGCCGCCAGCTCTTTTACCGTGGGAGCATACCGCTCCATAAAGCGTTCGCCCAGCCTGTTCCTCAAAACCCCGCCTTCGCCCCTTGCCGCTTCACTCACCAGGATGCCCAGGGGATAAAGCCCTGTGGGGTGAAACTGGACGAACTCCATATCCTCGAGCGGGATGCCCGACCGAAAGGCGAGGTTCATCCCATCTCCGGTCGAGGCAAAACCATTGGAAGTGGTCTTATAGATTCTTCCACATCCGCCGGTAGCCAGGAGAACGGCTTTGGCCTGGAAAAGATGGAGTTCGCCTGTCGGAAGATCATACGTCACCGCTCCCGCACACCCCTTTCCATCAAAGACAAGCGAGAGGAGATAGTTCTCGGGATAAAATTTGATCTGGTGGCGAAGGCATTGGTCATAGAGCGTGTCGAGGACGACCCTTCCTGTGCGGTCTGCCGCATAGCAGGCCCTCTTCACAGGTTTTTCCCCGAAATTCCGTGTATGGCCTCCGAAGTTTCGCTGGGCGATCTTTCCCTCAGGAGTGCGACTGAAGGGAACGCCCATGTGCTCCAGTTCATAAATGACCCGGGGAGCATCCCTGACCATGATCTCGATGGCATCCTGATCACCGAAAAAATCACTCCCTTTGACCGTATCGAAAAGATGCCATTCCCAGCGGTCCTCCTCCTCATTACCAAGAGCCGCTGTGATCCCGCCCTGGGCTGCGCCTGAATGGGAACGCGTGGGAAGGACCTTGCTCACCACAGCAACATCGGCCTGCCCCACACACTCCACCGCAGCCCGAAGTCCTGCCAGGCCTGCTCCGATGATAAGGATGTCATGGGTGAAGTTCATGATAATCCCATCAATTGTCTTGGAAAATAAGACTTCTGTCTCACGGTAAGGGTAAAGATGCCCGTATCGTTATTAAAAGGCTATGTTTATCGTCTCTTTATTCTTTGGACGTGACCCTAACCGATAACCGAAACGGGCTTCGTAACCTTATACCGAAAACCCATTTTCATTATGGCAGGGTTTGTTTACGGGTATAATTGAGCAACCCGCCCGCGAGAAGGATTTCGATCTCCCTCTGGTTTAGCCCGTGCGAGACTTCAAAGGCGCTCCCCTGTGTCACATTTTGAATGGTCAATGATCCATTCGCCCGAAGAAGATCGCGGATCTTCTCGATCCTGAGTTGATTCCCCTGTTCAATTCTCTCATAGTCTTTCTCATCCTTAAAGGTCAAGGGAAGGATTCCAAAGTTGATCAGATTGCTCCGGTGAATGCGCGCATACGATTTTGCAATAATCGCTCGGATGCCAACGAACATGGGAGCCAGGGCTGCATGCTCCCGGCTCGACCCCTGCCCGTAATTCTCGCCTCCGACCACAAATCCGCCTCGCAGCTCTATTGCTTTCTTAAAAAAATCAGGATCCAACCTTTCAAAGAGGTGTTTTGAAATAGCAGGAATATTGGATCTGAGGGGAAGAATCCTCGCTCCGGCAGGAATGATATGATCGGTCGTAATATGATCTCCCAATTTCAAAAGAACTTTTCCTTCGATCAGATCCTCCAGGGGGCCTCGCGTGGGCAGGGGCTTGATATTCGGTCCCCGCTCGATGGTCATCTTCTCCGGATCCGGCGAAGGGAGAAGAATCATGCTGTCATCGATTAAAAATTTCCTGGGCATCGGAACCTGGGGTGGCTTCTGACCCAATTCTCTTGGGTCGGTGATGATTCCTCTTAAGGCACTGGCGGCTGCCACATATGGGCTGGCCAAATAGACCTGATCATCGGGAGATCCGCTCCGGCCCTGGAAATTCCGGTTCATCGTCCGGATAGAGACCCCATCAGAGGGAGGCGCCTGACCCATTCCAATGCATGGACCGCAGGCCGATTCGAGAATTCTGGCCCCTGCTTGGATCAGATCGGCCAGAGCTCCTTTCCGGGCAATCATCTCAAAGACCTGCTTCGATCCAGGGGTAATCGTAAGGCTGACATTCGGATGGATCTTCTTTCCTTTCAGGGTCTTTGCCACACTCATCAGATCCATATAGGAGGAGTTGTTGCAACTCCCGATGCAGACCTGTTTCACCTCTTTTCCCGCCGCCTCTCTCACCGGGGTGACTCTATCCGGGCTGGAGGGCTGGGCGATCAGGGGCTCCAATTTTCGGAGATCGATCTCAATGACCTGATCATACCTTGAGTCGGGATCGGGCTTGAGAGGAATCCAATCTCTCTCCCTCTCCTGAGCCTTTAAAAATTCGAGAGTCTGCTCATCGCTCGGAAAGAGAGTTGTGGTCGCTCCTAACTCCGCTCCTAAGTTCGCAATAGTAGCCCTTTCAGGAATAGAGAGCGCTTTCACGCCCGATCCTCCGAATTCGAAGATCTTCCCTACGCCGCCTTTGACAGTCAGTCGCCTGAGAATCTCTAGGATGATGTCCTTTGAGGAGACCCATGGGCCAAGCCGTCCCTTCAATCTCACCAGCATCACCTCCGGCATCTTGAGATAATAAGGCCCGCCTCCCATAGCAATGGCAACATCAAGGCCGCCTGCTCCGATGGCGATCATCCCCATCGCCCCTGCATTGGGCGTATGGCTGTCTGAGCCCAAAAGCGTCTCCCCCGGTTTTGCAAACCGTTCCAGGTGAACCTGGTGGCAGATGCCATTGCCGGGCTTTGAAAAGAGGATTCCATACTTGGCCGCAAAGGTCTGAAGAAACCGGTGGTCATCCGCATTCTCAAAACCCGTCTGAAGCATATTGTGATCCACATAGCTGACGGAAAGCCTGGTTTTTACCCGTGAAATCCCAAGGGCTTCAAACTGAAGATAGGCCATTGTTCCCGTGGCATCCTGTGTAAGGGTCTGGTCGATGGAGATGGCAAGGTCCCCGTTGGCTTCAAGGGTTCCACTCACCCGATGAGACTCAAAAATTTTTTGAACGAGATTCTTTCCCATGGATCACCTTTCGCATATCTGTGTCATCGTTTACTAATCCCTGCCTACCGGCAGGCAGGGGTGTAATCAAAGATTTCGGATTTTCCCGGAAATCTCAAAAATGATAATGGATGACTCTTCGCTTTGTCAACGAAATTCCCCTCCTTCATCCAAACATCCGAATTTTTTATCATTGAACTTCGGTTATATTTCCGGTAGATTATGTTTTAATGGACAAACACATATTAAAGCAGTTTAGGTATTTCTTGAAAGAGAGCGTCCGGAAGAAAGTCGATTTTTCGCGGACGGACCAGAACAGAGGGATCGATCCTCCTCCTATCGAAAAGCCATATCCGGCAGATGTGTTGCGAATCGATCTTCTGAAGCCCGGCGAGTGGAGAAAAATCGCCAAGATCGATCTCGCCACGGCGATTGGGAACCGTCAGAGCCGTCGAATATATCGGAAACAACCTCTTACGCTGGACGAGGTGTCTTTTCTCCTCTGGGCAACCCAGGGAGTGCGGGGAGAAGTCGTCGGAGGCCACGCCTATCGCACCGTGCCATCGGCAGGGTGCCGTCACGCCCTCGAAACATATCTGGCCGTGCTCCACGTGGAAGGGGTCGATTCCGGAATCTACCGGTATCTTCCACTCTCTCACCAGCTACTCTACGAGTTCTCAGAGGAACAGCTCCCGAGTAAGATGGTCGACGCCGCATTCGGCCAGCCCTACCCGGGAAACGCAGCATTGACATTCATCTGGACGGCCATTCCTTATCGCATGGAGTGGCGCTACGGCCCCGCGGCGCATCGGGTAATCGCCATCGATGCAGGCCATGTCTGCCAGAACCTGTATCTTGCCTGTGAGACCATCGGGGCGGGGACCTGCGCTATTGCCGCCTATGACCAGGAAGCATTGGACCGGCTGCTCCGGGTCGATGGAGAGGAGGAGTTTGCCGTTTATATGGCTTCCGTGGGAAAAGTCTGAAGGGGAAGAAGTATAGACCTAGTCACTGCACAAAGCTCTTCTCTATTCAATTCGCCAGACTTCCAGTTTCAAGCCTTCGATATTTTCGAAATGTCGCCTGTTAGCAGTGGCAAGAGTTGCATCGTGGGTCATAGCCGTAGCAGCAATCAGGGCATCCACTTCCCCGGTTGGCCTTCCAATCATTCGTAGTTTACTTTTAATTGTTCCAAATATCTTTGCGCATTCGACATCAAATGGAACGATCTGAACAACGTCTAAAATACGATATAGTTTTTCAAGATTTTCTTTAGACTTTTTTGATATTTTTGCCCCATAATCCAACTCCGAGATCACCAGGGTGCTCAGGGAAATCTCATCAATCTCATCCCGGATCCTCCGTGAGATTAATTCGTTGCCATTCAGAAAAGCCACCACCACATTGGTATCTAACAGGATCATCCGAAATAGACCTCGCGGCCAAAATAGTTGTGCCTTTCCCTATCTATCTCTTCAAAGATAGGAATAATCGTGGGATCGTCAGACCATCCTCCTGATAATTCGGAAATAACCTTCAATTTTTCTTTTCTTTTCAGTATCGGCTCGATCTTAACGAGAACGGGCGTACCATCTGGCAATCCTACTTTCTTAGGAAGACGAATGGAACCTCCTTCAATTTTGGTCTTCACGGTGATGGTCATTCTTCACCTCCGTAATGTATTACCGTATATGTCATCCTTTCTCTTTCCAAATAGTCTCGGATTACAATTGGGATCATCCCGATGACCCTATATACGACCTGATTATACGCTTTCCATTTACGAAAGACAATAACGATGGTAAGTTTAATTTCCATCACCTGGCTCCTCACTCCATCGATCTAAAATAGTTTTGGAAATGGGGTAAAGTGTGATAACCTATTTCTAAAGAGAAAATCGATATCTCCGGTAGAAGGATGATGGAGGCTTATTATGATTAAATCAAATCAAAAATACAGGATCGAAAAAGATTCAATGGGACCTGTCAGGGTTCCCAGAGAGGCTTATTATGGCGCTAACACGCAGAGGGCGGTGGAGAATTTTCCCATAAGCGGATACCGGTTCGGAAGGGAACTGATTTATGCCCTGGGCCTCATCAAGTATGCCTCAGCCAGGGCGAACGCAGAGCTGGGCCTCCTTGAAAAGAGGATGGCCAGGGCCATTGAGCAGGCCTCGTATGAAGTGATGCAGGGAAGATGGGATGAGCAATTTGTGATCGATGTTTTCCAGACCGGCTCCGGCACCTCGACTCACATGAATGCCAATGAAGTGATCGCCAACCGGGCGAATGAAATCTTAGGGGGTAAAAAAGGAATCTACAAGTCGGTCCATCCCAATGACCATGTCAACCTGTGCCAGTCCAGCAACGATATCTTCCCTTCTGCCATTCATATCGCCGCCGTCACCCTGCTTCTGGAAAGACTTCTGCCTGCCTTAAGAGACCTCCATCAGGCGCTTAAGTCCAAGGCTCAGGAGTTTTATCCTATTCTCAAAATTGGCAGAACCCATCTCCAGGATGCCCTTCCCATTCGACTGGGCCAGGAGTTTGAGGGATATACACAGCAAGTGAGGCTCGGCATCTTTAGAATTCTAACCGCTATGGGATCCCTTT
>Ga0194112_10000889_pt1 | contig 44080 bp, 34 predicted proteins | sample TA2MahC400mmetaG_FD_146191 | JGI IMG/M metagenome (GOLD analysis project Ga0194112, IMG submission 146191) | Freshwater microbial communities from Lake Tanganyika, Tanzania - TA2015016 Mahale Deep Cast 400m | ecosystem: Environmental > Aquatic > Freshwater > Lake | place: Tanzania: Lake... | reverse complement strand
CGGCAAAATAGGGGGACGTCTTTAGGCGTTATCTAAAAGAGCGGGGTATGGTGCCCCGTTCAAATGAATAATTGGAGGATCGGCATGTCCAAGGGTGGTGCTGGAAAAGTATACTTCGTGTTGTATTTGGCTGTTATTCTCGAGCTCCTCATCATTATTGTGGAGCGCGACGAGGCCGAAGAGCACCTTATCCGTAAGCAAAAAGAAGCTGAGGAAATCGTTGAGGCCGTTATGGCCCAGCTTAACACTGGTTTTGGAGCCAGCGGTGTAAATGCCTTGCCGCAGGACGAAATCACGCTGCTAGATCCAGCTATCCTTTCTAGCGTTTCCGAAAGAGATAGACCAAAGGACGAGCGCACGTATCAAGTGCGCGTATCCACAGTGAAAATCAAAGATATCCTCGGCGATGATCTACCTGATGAAGCTGCAGCCAAGCGAAAGCGTATCAAGGAGATTATTCAGCTCTTCAACGTTCAAGATCTTAAGATCGTTGACTCACTGAATCAGACGTCACAGGTTGAGAACCTGACGCTTAAGCTGAATGATCTGTGGCTGAATCAGAAGACGGATGAAGTGGTGTCGAAACTTAGCGGCAAGAAATCCATCTCCGATGCCTACGGTGAGACAAAAGAGTTTCTGAAAGCAATTACACCAGATTCGCTGTCCTATGGTGGTGATGCGGCCACAGTCGCAAGTTTTCGTTTTAGTCCACATCTCACCACGCTCGATAAGATTGCTTTCGAAGGTGGTATCAAAGTATTCGAATACACGTTTAAGCAAAAGTCGCCCGGTCTCTATCGTGTAAATCTGAGTTCGAAAACAAATACAATTCTTGGTGTGTCTGGTCTAGACGATACGAAGACAGACAATCCCGAGGACGTAATCAGCATTGGTACAATTCAACTTACGCGTAAGCAACTTGCAAAGGTCGAAGACCGTCTGAAGCAAACGTTTGGAAGCAAGGTAGAAGCATTGTGCAGCAAGTTCCAGACGGTTGATGCATTCACATACCAGCAGTATAGCATGGAGATGGATGCTGAGGTTGCAACAATGGATCATGCCAAAATCGGACTTAAGTCGAAGTCGGACATGCTTCGTCGTGCGGAACTGCTCAAAAATATCACAGTTCTTCTGCATGGTGATGCCAACCAAATGGAGCAGAACAACCCCACGTTCCAGTTTGAAGTGTTTGTGAAGAAGCCAACAATTGAGCGAGCAGAACCATGCGTTGCCGACTTGTTGAATTCACAGAAGGTTCTCTCGGGCGTACAAATGGTTGTAATCCCATTTACGGTTAACAACTATCGCGGTGAACTTCCTTCTGTGTCTGTAACACCGAGCGATGTTGCTGTTAAGGTTGTACCGCTTGGTCAAGCTGCCCAGGCAGCTGGTGGTGCACGCAACCAGCCATTCGAAATCCACGTTGAAGGTGTGTCAACGACGGGTTCAGCTAAGACGTATACGCTGAAGTTCACGAACATTAAACTTTGTGATGTGTCGGAAGAAAATGCGATGACCATCGCGGTCTATCCATCTGAGCTATCCAACAAGAGCACATTGGACAACCTGCTCGACAAACGTGTGACGATTGGTAAGAAGCTGCGTTTGCCAATCACGCCATCAGCTGGTGGGGAGATTCCAGCAAATCAGTACGTAATGTCGTACATGCTTAATGGTCAGCTCTTTACCTTCCCTGGTACCAACCCACTTCAGATCGAAGTGCCATGTATACCAAAGAGTACAAATTCGCTCAACGTCAAGGTTAAGTGGCGCTACAAGCCTATCGGGTCTCAGTATACCGAGGACGTTGTACTATACGACAAGACAGTTAATCAAGCCCGTCAAGGAGCACCTGAAATCGCTCTGGATAAATCCCAAGAAAGCTGGGATGGTAAGGCTATGAAGCTCATTGTTAGTGGCATCGAAATTATTCTTCCGCCCACTGACTGCGACCCATCTGGAAAGGCAGTCAAGGCTTCAGAGAAAGACCTCAAGTATGACGTCAAGATCGATAAGCCAAGCGTTGGCAAGTACAATGTTTTTGCAACGATCGAACCTGAGGGCAGCGGTAACTTTAGAGTGACGTTGCAGCTTAAAGGACCGAGAATGAAGTTCGGTGGCGACAACATCGAGCTCGCAATTACTGCCAATGTTGGTGGAGCTCTAGTCACAGAGAGCAAGATCGTTTCAATACCCGAATTCAGATAATTAATACGAACTGCGAGAAAAAGAATGAATATTCGCAAGGCTAGCATCCTAGCGTTAGGGATCATAACACTGGCATCTGTGCAGGTTATGAATGCTCAAAATGACGGTGCGTATGTAGGCAAGTTTAAAAGCGTGCTCCGCTCATTATCGAATTACCGCTACGGAGATGTTTCTGTTTTTCGAGTCGAGGGTCAGCTCTTCACAGACTTACAGAGATATTTGAACCCGCCTCCGGTTGATAAGACAGGTTCAAGGGACCGCATTTCTTCAAAGGTTGGTCTCGATGATGCTATCAAGAAAGCTGTAAGAAAGACACAGGACAGGGAAAAAATTGATGCGTTCCTTGAAGATGAAGCTTTCTCACCTGATGATATCGCTAGCAGAGATGCACAGGACGTTATCCAGTTCTATCTTGATGAGCGTGCATACCTCAGCGAATTGTTTTCTGGTGCCTACGTCATCACATCAAAGTATCAGCGTGGCGAGACAGGCGATAATCTTGTCATTATTGGTCTCCTCAAAACGCGATTCAAGCCTGCCGGCAACACCATTCGAGACTTGCGTGGTGTAAACCCAGGTGATGTTATCACACGCTATGAGCTTACACGTCTAGATCCGCCCCCTACTTCGGCGAAAAGTTATGATGATAAAATGTACGGGTTTCTCAAGGATCAAGTTATTCAGAATAACGTGCTGAATGTAACTCTTGAAGCACAGGGTATTGATGACCTTGACACACGATTTGTACGCCAAACGTTTGGCAATACAGTTCAAGTAAACGAAGACGATGTACAGCAGTTCATGAAGATCACTAACGGGATTCCAGTACCGTATTATGGTCCAAATGAATTAACGATTTCCGCGCCTGATTTGATTTCCTATCGCAGGTATCGCCCAGATCCAACACCGCAGACAATTACGGTTATGGAGTTTGACTCAACTGGTACAGAAGTTCCAGTTGAAAAGGAAGTAATCACATACAACTCGAAACTTGCTCAATATGGCTTCGAGCTGCGCTCTGGCCTCGAAGACTTGAATTATCCATCGACATGGAGCGAACGCTTAGCGCTAAATGCGATCTGGAGTCAAGCAAAGTTGGGCATCATTCTACCTACTAGCGGCTTGGCTTCTGTTGCAAATGCTTTTGGCAATCAACGTTCAATGACCCACGCAGGTTTTGGTGTAAACACATCTATCGAAGTGCCGATCAAGCTTATCGCAGAGTCTGGCGTGTTTAATGTTGCGGGTAGTTACGTCTTTGGTGATGCATCAAAAACCAAGCATCAGCGTTACGACAAAGACGCAACATTTTCGCCGAACCTTGGCAGCGACTTCCTCATCCGATACCATGCCCAGATTCATTACACATTTGCTCTTCGCGTAGACGACGCAAATCTATTCCGCCTGCGTCTTGGTGGAGCAGGTTATGGCATCGAGCGTTGGGCTGATCGAACATACCAAGCTCAAGATCAAACTGATAGCACTGAATTTGAGATGTATAACGACAAGTTCTATGGTGGTGTGTCGGCTAAGGTAGAGTTTATGAACACTAGTTGGAGTACACCGCTTGGTGCATCTCTCCAGTACTTTGATGATGCTATCTTCGGCAACATTTGGTTGCACGTTCAAGCTTCTAATGACCTTGGTTTCCGTCTCGACGTAAGTATGTTCTCTCCTGTTTTCCGCGAAGCGCGTCTGTGGGAGAATGCATCTGTGTTTATGCCATCGCTTCGAGCCATCCTTAACTTCTGACAATACTCAACATGAAGAATATCATTAACCGTTCGATACTAGTCTTTGGCTTTCTGATGATGTTCCTGATTTCAGGACCATCATCTGCTACCGCTCAAGAGTCAGACTCATCAGTGTATGTGCGTCTTACGTCCATTGATCCTGAGTTGTTGCAGTATTTCCCTCGCTGGTATGTCTGCGAATCTGACTTGCAGGCCAAAATCTTCAATGCATTCCGAGTATTGGGGTATCGTCGTGACCGTCTTGATCAGCAAAAAATCATGGTTACGGCCCAGCCGGTAGCAAACGCAGAGGATCCGTACGAAGTGCTGATTGTCGAGTGCGGTCAAGAGCGCATGACTTCTCAAGAAATGTCTGCGAACCTTCCCAACATTCTTTCCAAGCTATCCGAGCGGGCACGTCAGTATTGCTATACCGACATACCGACTACGGTCCCAGCTTCCCAGCCTCAAGCAGAAGCCATTGTTAGCTTCCTGCAGCCAACAAATGTTAATCACTCGTTCTTGCTCTCCGCTTTTGAACAATCACTCAAACTCGGTAAGTCCGGGTTCTGGGTAAAAAACGTTATGGGCACGGATCAAGTAGGCTATCACTTTTGGAATGCGGGTGAGGCGAAAGTTGTACTTCAACGCCCACTTTACGTCAATGATGACCCCGAGTCACGTCGCGCTATACCGTATCTCTTGAACGCACGCTTGGGATTCGGTTACCGTCTTACATCAAATCCGAATGAATCATCTGTACTGAACTTCATCCCATCACGTAAGCTCGATGCTGGTTATGGTGGCAAGTTCGTGGGTGCTCTCGATTTCAATATGCCGTTTGCTCCGCAGTTCGGATTGAGCATAAACGCGGAGCTGCCACTGGTACCTGTAAAGTTGACGGAGAGCATTGATACATCTACATATGTGATGAATGCAATTGATGCCGATCGTGAAGGCAACATCACGTTTGACGATCGTTATGACGAGAAACAGGTGCTGAAGAACACCGCGAACCTCATTCGCGCTACTGGACAGGTTACGTTCTTCTACAATCTGTGGTTGGATGACCGAAAGCCTGAAAACTTCTTCCGCTTTGATGCAGGTCTAAATTATTATGAGATCCGTGAAACCGCAGTTATGAACGATGGTACGCGGTCGTATTTGGCTCTCGATGGTATCGGTGGGCTAAACCTCTGGAAGCCAAACGAGTTTGCAGACTGGTTGTTCCTTAAGGCCGAGTACCGAAATCAAAGCACGTTCCCATTTGGTATTTCTATGCAGTATGCAAATCAGTCTCTACTTGCACACGCATACATTCCAATTCTTGGACAGTGGCTCTATCTGGAAGGTAAGTACAACACGATCCTTCGTGATGTGCGTCCATTCGAGCGTGGCACAATGTTCATGATAAGCCCAGTTCTGCGACTAACATTCTAAGGCATCATGCGCACCACGTGTGCGACCTTTCTCCTGTCCCTTGCTCTTGCAACATGTACAGTTGCAACGTCGGTAGTCTGCGCTCAGCAAGACACTCTCATGCAGCGCAAACGACAGGCAGAAAAGTCAAGGGTTATGTCTCCTCTGGATGGTCTTAACCTTACCATTCAAAACGTAACGCTCTCTGCTTTCCCAGAGATTGGACTCATTGTTGAATGTTCTGGTACGTGTTCAGTGTTGGATACAATTGCCCCCTCTGTGATGCACGTATTGGAGAACGGCGTTAAGCGTCCAATCACACGTATCAAGAAGATCGACGTTAAAGAGCGGGTGTCTGTTGATTTCATTTTTGTACTCGATGTAACGGGTACGATGCAGCCCAATATCAATGGGATTCGCAATAACATTCAGTCATTTGTAGGTAATCTGCAGAAGCGCGGTATTGACTATCAGATAGGTCTGGTGCTCTTTAGTGACGTTGTAGAAGCGGTGTATGATCCAACAGACTCCATAGCAAAGTTTCTCGGGTGGATGTCGAAGGTATCAGCCTTCGGTGGTTTCGATGAAAAAGAAAACGCGTTGCAAGCCCTCTTCGATGCAAGCAAGACACGCCTTCGCCCATCTGCAAATCATGTCGCAATCTTAATCACGGATGCCGGTTATCATCAAACAGGTGAGAGGGGCAGTGGGCGAACACGCTTTTCAACTGCCTCATTAGTTGAGTACCTCAACGAACAAAGCATGCGTGTGTTTTGCATAGTTCCGCCAAGCCTCAAGGAGTATCCTAAGCTTGCAGAGGGTACTCGTGGGATTACGTTCGACATCAACCAGCCATTTTCAAAGATACTCGATCAGTACTCGGAGCGTTTGACGAACCTGTATACGATATACTACCGCAGCGATTCTAAAGTTCGTAGCGATTCTATAAATGTTGCAGTGATTGATGACAAAAAACGAGAGTTAGTGCGGCAGATAATACCAATAGTTGAAGTGGGTCGTAAGGTAATCATTGAAAACCTTCTCTTTCCAATTGCATCATCAGTACTGCCCGATACAGTTGAGGAGCTTGAGGTGCTATACGAGTTTATGAAGAGTAGGCCCAATATTGTTGTGCGTATTGAAGGCCACACAGACAATACAGGTTCGGTAAAGGCTAACAAAGCGCTGTCTCTCGCGCGTGCTGAATCCGTGCGTGCTTACATGATCCGACGAGGTGTTGAACCAAAACGACTGCAGGCAGTTGGAATAGGTGCAGCAAAACCAATCGCTGATAATTCAACCGCGTTTGGGCGTAGGCTTAATCGAAGAACAGAGATCGTGATCGTAGGGAAGTAGTGAGGGACGAGAGGGACGGTTATCTGTTAGTAATCGAATGTAGCAATGCTATGACTACGTATCATATCCATCGTCATGATTGCTGTTGCATGCAATGGTTGTGCAGATAAGCAAGCAGTTGTTTCAGCTGATGCAATGCGCGTTAGCTCTACGAATTTGATTCGGGGTTATAAGGTTTCCGTTGTGTGGTAGCTGATCATGGAGAATGATGGTGCTTATGGTCCTGCGGAGATTACGTTTGAAGATCCCAAGAATCATACGAGACACATCGTTACGACCAACCGCTTTTGGATGTCCGAGAAGCTCCTGCCTGTAAAACTGTTTACACACAAAAAAGTACTTGTTGCTGATAGCAACGAGTATACTCCGAAGATAGAATTCAACGAAAGCACGTTTAACATCGATGCAAAGGGTGTAACAATCGAAGTTGCCTATCCAACGTCGAGTCCCAATGATGCGCCGTTCTACTTTGAGGATGTATCATTCGATGGTAAGGACGAGCCAATCATAGTAGAAAGGGGCATGGGGCAACGCGGTGAGAACAGTTACGCTGCCTATAACTTTGCCTGTGAAGAAGATGAACTGTTCGAAGGAAGGCGTCGCATGTGCTATCACGATCGTGTGCACGAGCTGTATGGTTCGTTTGACTTCAACACAGTATTCGATCATAAGAACAAGAACATGACGATTTCAGCAGCTGGCTCTGCCAGCTCCGGAGGCGAAGCCACATTCGGGTTTGTTCAAGTAATTCCCGATTCTCTCGACTACCTGTTGGCACGAGCGTCTGCTAACGGCGGCAAGATGTTCATCCCTATCCGCATTGATGATTGGGATCTACAAACCGATGATGCAACACATGTCTACACGATCGCACCGCCAGTGATAACACGTAAGAGTGTAGCTAACAGAGACTAGCGATACGCAGAAGGAATGGCAGTTGTTCCCGGGAAATGCCATCCAACGAAAGCGGGGTGAACAGGAAACCATCGTAGGGGCGATCCTGCGTGTTCGCGCTGTAAAGCGTAGTCGGTTGGATGGATTCCCACTTTCGTGGGAATGACGTTCAGTCCCTAGTCCCTAGTACCTCGTCCCTAGTCCCTTACCAACTTCTTCCTCTCAAACACGCCCACATAGGCCTTGTTGGCCGGCTTTGTGGTGTCCATGAAGTTGATGACTTCCACCTTCCCCATGATGCGTGAGCGGAGCTCTAGCGCTGCTGCTGTGCTTTCTGTTCTGCCAAGAATCATCGTTGCATCGTTACCGGTAAGATCCCCAACAAGGTAAAGGCGGGCGGGCAAGTCATTCTTGGTAAGTAAGCCCCCTATCATGGAGGCGATAATGGACTGTTTGCCGATGGGAATGACCTTTCTCGTGGTCATTGCTTTCTTGAGGTTGCGCTTGTATTCACCAATTGAGGCACACCATGGATCTGTTATGGGCGACCCAATGATCATGTCTGTCTTTGTTGTGTCGGAACCAATCTCGCTAGTTATGCGAGCTATGATGCTGTCTGCTCGCACAGCAGGGATTTGGCTGAAAATGATCGTATAGACCACGTTCGTAGCATACTTCTTACGGTCTCGTGATATCACTTCGCCTGGCTTCGTTGTGTCGCGATACAGCTGACCAAGGATCACGGCTGTAATCGCTAGCGCCGCCACAACAAGATAGATGTATAACCATCCGTTCTTTGTTGTCTTTGGTAGCATGGACTCTTCAGTGTCCTGCAAGTTCTCACTCATTCTTCGGTAGCTAGTTTGGTGACAGTAAGATCTACTTCTACAGGGTAGCTTCCAGTGAAGCAGGCAGTGCAATAGTCAATGCCCGGACCCTGCGGCACCGAATCCATAAGACCCTGCACGCTGAGATAACGCAAACTGTCTGCTCCTAGTTCACGAGCAATATCGCTGTCTGAAGCAAAGTGATTAGCAATAAGCTCTTCTTCGCTTGGGAAATCCATACCATACATACACGGGTGCTTCACAGGGGGCGATGTAATACGCAGATGCACCTCAGCAGGCTTGGCCTCGCGAATTAGCGAGACAAGCGAATTTGAAGTTGTGCCCCTCACGATTGAGTCGTCTACAACCACAACCGTATTGTCTTCTAACACTCCACGTACAATGTTGAACTTGGTCTTTACCTTAAACTGACGATTGTCTTGTCCAGGTGCAATGAATGTACGGCCAACATAATGCGATCGGATTAAGCCAATCTCGTATCGAGACGGATATCGCTCGTCATTTACGCGTGAATATCCCAGCGTGGCTGTATTGCCAGAATCTGGTACAGCGATCACAACGACCTTGTTGTTGGGATTAGCAGAGGCAACTGGGCTTTCGTCTGCTAGGTTCTTGCCCATTTTACGGCGAACCTTGTCTACTGCGTGACCAAAGATCTTTGAGTCTGGACGTGAGAAATACACGTATTCGAAAACGCAGTGACGTGAGGTTTCCATCGACTCGTTGATATAGTGCGATGTAAACTCGCCAGTTTCTATTGTATGCTGATCGATAACGAGAATCTCGTTGTGCTCTACGTCGCGCAGATACTCCGCACTAATGATATCCAGTGCACACGACTCCGAAGCAATTACATAGCCGTATCCATGTTCATGCTTGATGCGACCAATGCACAACGGACGAAAGCCCTGCGGATCTCTTGAGGCATACATCGCTGTTTCCGACATCATTACGAGCGAATATGCGCCCCTTGCCGTCTGCACAGCTTCACGAACTTGTGCTATCTGAGACTGCTGTTTACTTCTAGCGATCAAGTGGAGGAACAATTCACTGTCTGATGTTGACTGAAAAATTGCGCCGTCTGACTTGAGCCTGTGGCGAAGCTCACGTGTATTCGTGAGATTGCCGTTGTGTGCTAGAGCAAAGTTGCCAGATGTATAGTTGAAGTGGAACGGCTGAATATTCGCAAGAGAGCTGCTACCAGTTGTCGAATATCTGTTATGTCCAATTGAGCAAGATCCCTTGAGTGTCTTGGTAAAGACATCATGGTCGGAGAATACGTCTAATACGAGACCTTCTCCCTTATGAATTCCAAAACGGGGCTTGCCATTGCGCTCATCGTTGAACATGGACACGATCCCAGCAGCTTCTTGACCTCTATGCTGCAGTGCGTGCAATGCGTAGTATGTGAGAACGGATGCTTGAGGGTGATTGAAGACGCCGACAATTCCGCACATATTATTCGTTCTCGTTCATATTATAGAATACGTTCTGCACATCGTCATCATCCTCGAGTTTATCGATGAGTTTGATGATGTCCTCTGCCTGCTCATCGGTTAGCGTTACAGTGTTATTCGGAATGCGCCGAATCTCTGCGCTTGTAACAGTTACGTTCGCTTGTTCTAGCGCTCGCTGAACGGAGATGAAATCAGCAAAAGATGTATACACAATGATGTCGTCGTCTTGCTCTACGATATCATCTGCCCCAGCTTCTATGAGCGTGAGCTCGAGATCGTCGCGACTAACGCCAGCAGAGGGAATTGTAAAGACACCTTTACGATCAAAAATAAACTCAAGAGACCCAGTGGTGCCGAGTGCACCGTTGCACTTATTGAAGTACGAGCGAACGTTAGCTACCGTTCTCGTTGGGTTGTCTGTTGCAGTCTCTATGAAGACAGCTACACCATGAGGACCATAACCTTCATAGTTGATCTCCTCGAGTGAGGCAGAATCCTTGGCCATTGCCTTCTTAATAGCGTTTTCAACGTTATCCTTAGGCATGTTGGCTGCTTTGGCATTCTGAATGATCACACGAAGGCGCGGATTCGTTTCTGGGTCGGGTCCGCCAGACTTTACAGCAACAGAAATTTCTTTACCAAGTTTAGTAAACGTTCTCGCCATGTTCGCCCAGCGTTTTTCTTTGCGGGCCCGTCGAAATTCAAATGCTCTACCCATAGATGCGGATTACTTCACGAAAAAAGATTGCTAGATCGATTTACTGTAGATGCGATACGTACGGTATCGTTCACCATTCATTGTTTGCGTTAGCCCCTTGTTCATCATCTCGTTGCTCTCGAGAATCCATGATGCTTCGCCTTTGAGAATACCTTGCTTCTTGGCCCGATTCGCAATCTCCATGTATAGTGCGGCATCAATTCCAGTTCCGCGAAATTCTGGCAAAACTCCTAGCACGATGATACGCACGAGATCGATCTTCTTCGATTTCGTGAGAAGGTGCCATATACCGCTTAGCGTACCACCCTTACGATTGTGGATTAGGGCTTGATTGATGTCGGGTAGTGCGATACAAAAACCTGCCGGACGACCCTTTGCTTCTACAAAGAACACGAACTCAGGATTAACCACTTGTTTAAGGTCTGCTGCAAGAAAATCAAACTCTGCATCTGTGAACTTTACAAACCCCCAGTTGTCTTCCCATGCACGATTATACATGTCTTTGATCGTTGCTACATCGGTCTTGAACCCGCTCTTAAGATTGATGGATCGAAATGTTAGATCGTAACGCTTTACGATTGCATCAAACAGACGTGGGATTTTCTCTGAAGCAAAACTCTCGTTGCGCAGCAGATAAGCATAGAGGTCTTGTGCTTTGTGATAACCCGCCCCCTCGATAAGGGCAGCATAGTACTTCGGGTTATAGGTCATGAGCATCACTGGTGGGCCATCAAAACCATCAACGAGAAGTCCACATTGATCGTTCATGGACGGATTGACAGGGCCGCGCATTTCGTCCATGCCATGTTCACGCACCCATGCTTCGGCAGCACGGAACAATTTGTTGGCTACCTCTTGGTCGTTAACACAATCAAAGAAGCCAAAGAAACCAGCTTTGTCGTTATGCGTTCGATTGTGGTTGCCATTGATGATTGCAGCAATGCGACCAACAATCTGTCCGTTGCGTTCTGCAAGAAAGCACTGTATCTGGCTGTGATGATAGAACGGATTTTTCTTCGTGTCGAGAAGCTTCTTGCGATCCATTAACATTGGGGGCACCCAATGCTTCTCGTCCTTATAAAACAACCACTGCGATTTGATAAACCTGAACGATTCGTTTGGTTTGATGGGGCGTACAGATAGGCTCATTGCAGGTGCCTCGCAGACTGAAAAAATAAATTCGCCACGTGCAAAGATACCAACCAGTATATGTCGTATTTTTTGGTTTCTTGAATTTTCTCACACGAGTTAACCACATGAGAAGGCACCTTGCACTCGTACTGTTCTTCGTAGGCGCGTTATCTTCCATTGCAGCCGATGATCCTCAAAAGCGCTTCGCGGGAGACGCCGAGCGGCTTCTGGCAAAGACCCGCGACGACAAGGGGTGCTACAGCCTCATTGCTGATTTTACAGACCATTATCCCCGCAGAATTAGTGGTTCAGACTATCTTGAGAAGGGGCTCGATTGGCTTATCGACAAGATGAAGGCCGAAGGTTGGGATGTAAAAACACAACCTGTGATGGTGCCAAACTGGAAGCGTGGACAAGAGTCATTATCGATGACGCAGCCCATGGAACGTTCGATGGAGTTCTGTGGTCTGGGCGGTAGCATTGGTACAGACGGAAAGCCCCTTACTGCTGGCGTGCTCGTGGTGAAGTCGTATGCGGAGCTCAAGCAGCGTAAAAACGAGGTTCAGGGTAAAATCGTTGTATATAACGTGCCATTTACAACCTATGGCGAAACGGTCAACTATCGTTACAACGGTGCTTCAACGGCAGCAGCTCTTGGAGCAGTCGCATCATTGGTGCGGTCTGTTGGGCCATACGGAATTCAGACCGTACACACAGGTGGTATGGGATATAAAGATGGCGTAACGAAGATCCCCTCTGGTGCGATAACCATCGAAGATGCTCTATTAATGCAGCGAATGCAAGATCGAGGCGAGTCTATGCAGCTTACTCTCTCCATGGAGGCCAAATGGATGCCAGATGCGCCGTCGCGCAACATCATTATTGAACTGCCTGGATCGGAACTGCCCAATGAAGTTGTTGTGATGGGTGGCCACATTGATTCATGGGATATCGGAACTGGTGCAATGGATGATGCAGGTGGCTGCATTGCCGCGTGGAGAGCATTACGGCATATGAAAGACCTTGGCATGCGTCCAAAACGCACGATTCGCGTCTGCTTCTGGACGAACGAAGAGAATGGTCTGCGTGGCGGCGAGGCATATGCGAAACTCACAAAAGACGAAAAACATATTCTCGCCATTGAATCAGATGCAGGTGTGTTTGCCCCAACTGGGTTCAATACAAGTGCTTCAGGTGCCGATCGCACCTACTTTGACAATGTTGCCAATCTTCTCACGCCAATACATGCGAACAATGTTACCAAAGGTGATGGTGGAGCAGACGTGGGGCCACTCAAGGCCTACGGTGCAATCATGGCAGGACTCGAAGTACAGGGAGACCGCTACTTCTGGTATCATCATACAGACGGCGATACGGTAGACAAGCTCAAAGAAAACGAGGTTAATGATTGCGTCTACGCAATGGGAGTTCTAGCTTGGTGCTTCGCAAATAGATAACCAGAGAACTTCGTACCCTAGCGTCCTACCGCCCTCCTCACTGCTAGCTTAACCTCATCAACGTTAGCGCGCATCATGCAAGAATTGGCGGGATGTATGCAGTGCACCTGATCGCATGGGTTACATTCGAGTACGTGATGCACAATCTGACTTTTTAGGCCGAGCACGTCAAAACGCTTTGGTATGCCAGGTCCGTAGATGCCAACAAGTGGAATATCAAAGGTAGAAGCGATGTGCATCGGACCACTCTCGTTGCCAATGAAAAGGGCCGCTTTCTCGCATAGCGCTGTGTATGTTGAAAGCGACCACTCCAAAGGCGCAGCAATAGCTGCGCCGTGGCTTGATGCAACGATAGCGTCGATCGTTGTGCGATCCTCCGGCCCCCCAATACAGATACACTTGAGGTTGTATTCGGAAGCAAGCCACAACGCAATCGTAGCAAAACGCTCTTGTGGCCACCTGCGCAGGGGGCTGCGTGCTCCTGGGGCAAGGATCGCATAGCCGTTGAGTTCATGACGCATCATAAACTTGTCTATAACATCGCGATCAGATGCTGTTGTGTACAGCCGTGGCGCTATCCACGATGTATCATGTAGCAATGGGGCTACAACATTGAAGTGTGTGGTTGCCTCGTGGATGATGCGTCCCTGCCGCTTGTTATGCCAACGAATGCTTGCTTGGTCAAGGCGAACAGCTGGACGCATTGATAAGGTTTTTCGTAGCGTTTGCCAGCTCCCGCGTAGGTCGATAATTGCATCGTAGTGCTTTTTCCAATCCGCAACACTCGTAAGTACATGGTCTACATGTATATGATGCTCGATAAGCTCTGCAACTACGGGCTTGCATAACACGGTAATGGATGCATTGGGGTAGTCGCGCTTTAGTAGAGAAAACACATGGGTTGATAGCACCATGTCTCCGATTTCATCTAGCTTGATGATCAGGATATCTTTCGGCTCGTGGCTTCGAAGCTTACGCGATCGGCCTATGAGCCACGACACGAACAATGATGCCACTAGATAGCGACGTTCACTCCGCAGTATGCTGCGCAGGGGCATGCGAGATTACTTCCCGGTAAATGTTACGCTGAGCGACAAAGGCTTGCTGTCGCGTATCACTTTTACAGTTGTTTCATCACCGGGCTTAAACGTACCCAGTGCGGCCATAAGATCGTAGATGTTCTTCACCGTTGTAGCACCAACAGCGGTGATGATGTCCTCGCCCTGTAGTCCCCCTCGCTCTGCTGGGCTTCCAGGTTTAACACCTGTAATGTGCAACCCTTGTGGATCATCTCCGTAATCTGGAACAACCCCAAAGGTAACTTTGAGAGCAATACTCGATGATTGTTGTGTAGCGGGTTTTTCTGCACCCTTCGTGAACTCTGGACGGGTTGGTGCTTCTGCAACAGTGCGCACTGATTTTTCAACCATTGCTAACACTGTTGCTTCGCCATCGGCATTGATCTTCTCGTAGGTGTCCGACGGACGATGATAATCGCCATGGAGCCCCGTGAAATAGAACAGCACAGGAATATTCTTCGCGGTAAATGAGGAATGATCGCTGGGTCCAAATCCATCGGCTGTTGTTGTTACTGTAAGAGGCAGTCCTGCCTTGGCCGAGTCGATGACGGCGTTCCACATAGCCGATGTACCGGTACCTTGAATATTCAGTTTGCCGTCCTTGAGTCGTCCGATCATATCAAGGTTTATCATTGCAGCGATCTTTTCAAGGGGCAGAGTAGGATTAGAGACCCAGTGTTTGGATCCGAGCAGCCCCTTTTCCTCACCGGAAAATGTCATAAAGACAATGCTACGCCTAGCAGGACGCTCGGCAAAAGCTCTAGCGAGTTCTAGAACACCTGCAGTACCGGATGCATTGTCATCTGCACCGAAATGAATCATCGGTTCCGATGAAGCTGCTAGTGAGTTTTCATCGCCCATACCAATATGATCGTAATGAGCCCCAACAACAACGTACTCATTACTCAAAGATGGATCGCTGCCAGCAACAACGCCAATGATATTGTTTGTTGTACTCTCTAGAAACTCTAATTCAACATTTAGGTTGATTGTTGTATTCGGCAGAATAAACGACTTGGGTTGCTTTGTCTTCTCGATTTCGGTCTCAGCAACAAACAGCGATGTTCCTTTTGGTGGAAATATTTTCGCACATGGAGTACGGCGGGCCTGAACAGCCAGAATGCCCGAATTCTTGCCAAGGCGGTCAAGTCCGAAACGCGGGAGAACATCTGCTGAATCCCCATTGCGGTTAACAAATATTACTGCTGTTGCACCTTTCTCTCGTGCAGTTGTTGTCTTCGTTCGCAGCGCACCAAGTGCACGGATGGCATCGTTCTTTTCAGCCCAGGTAGGAAGTCCGCGCAACATGATCACCACCTTACCCTTGATATCGATTCCAGCGTAATCATCATACGACGAGGAAGAAATCCCGTAGCCTACGAAGGCGATGTTACCAGAGGCTACACCTGTTTCGCTAAAACCGAGCGGTTGATAGTCTGCACCCAGTTTCCAGCCAATCGTTGTTGGTTTGGTTTGATCAAGGGGCACTCCAGGACGCTCGATGAGAACGCCAAACGAGATTGAATTCTTCGATCCAGTCTTTACGCCTGTCGTTAATGTAAACGGATTGGCGTAGCCATTACTTCCGGCAGGAGTCAGTTTAAGACTTGCAAAGTGGTTTATGATGTAGGCAGCAGCCTTTTCAATCCCAGCAGATCCTGGGCCACGTCCTGCGCAGCTGTCGGAAGCCAGGATTTTCACGTGCTCGTATAATCTCTGGCCGAGCGGTGTTGTTCCTTGTGCGTAAAGAAACGTGGAGGTCGACCCTGAAATGACCGCCGCAAAAACCAGGAATTTCATCATGTTCCGCATGGTGCTGTGCCTATGTTTGTAGTACTACAAAACTACGTCCTCACATTGACGCGTACTAACGTCGTTTGATGTCTCCATCAATCTCATCTTTAGCCTCAGACACGCTCGTTTACGGTGTTTCCACTGTACTTGCACGATTTCTGACCTTTCTGCTTACTCCGCTTTTCACCAACTACCTTACCAAGCAAGAGGTTGGAGAGGTTACGGGCATTTATGCGATGATTGCCTTCGTGAACATCGTCTACTCCCTAGGGATGGAACCAGCATTCATGAGGTTTTGGGAAAAGGGCAACGATGAAAACAACAATCGTGTGTTTACGGTGGCCTACGTTACTGTTGCAGTATTAGGCATGATTGTTACAACCTTAACGATCATCTTTGCTGGTCCTGTTGCAACATCCAGCGTGTTGCAGCTCGGAGAGGGTGGCACGCGCTATATCATGCTGGCTGCATGTATCCCACTTTTGGATGCACTTGTCCTAATCCCGTTTGCACGACTCCGCATGCAGCGACGTCCACGCGTATTCGCACTGTTGCGACTACTCAGTGTAGTCATAACATTTGTGTTCACTGTTTTCTTCGTTGCATACGCTGACTGGCGTATCGAAGGTGCCCTGCTCGGAGGCATCATCGGCAGCTTTGCAACGCTTCTCGCCTTCGTCCCCAGCACACTCCGTACCCTCCGTACCCCGTACCTAGTACCTAGTACCTCGTTCCCCCTTCTCAAATCCATGCTCTCCTTCGGTCTTCCAACTGTGCCGTCGAACTTCTCGTCGATCATGGTGCAAGTAGCAGATAGGCCCATCATGTTAATGCTCACAAGTGCCAGCGTTGTTGGCATGTATCAGACGAACTTCCGTCTTGCTATTCCGATGATGATGTTTGTGACAGTGTTTGAGTATGCATGGAAGCCGTTTTACCTAAATCATCGTGACGAGCCCGAGGCCAAGCAGTTGTTTGCACGTGTATTCACGGTCTTTACTGCCGTATGTGGTGGGATATTTTTGATAACCTCGTTTTTCATTGAGTATATCGTCCGTATGCCATTTATTGGCGGACGCTTCATCCATCCAGAGTATTGGGAAGGGATGGCAATCATACCGATCGTTATGGTTGCATATTTCTTCAATGGCGTCTTCATCAACATGTCTGCCGGACTGCACATCGAGAAGCGCACTGGGTTCTTTCCTCTTGCAACAGGTATTGCAGCGCTCGTAAGTGTTGTTGCCACGTGGCTGCTTGTTCCATCCTACGGGATCATCGGCGCCGCATGGGCTAAGGTTGCGGCATACCTTATGAGTGCAATTGTTCTGTATGTGTTTGCCCAGCGCGTGTACCCAATGAAGTACGAGTGGGGTAAGGTGGGGGGGATAGTTGCAATCTGCTCACTAACGTATCTGTTTGGTACACAGTGGTATGTAGGGGAGTTTGGCATTATCGTTCGATGCACAGCGGCACTTGTGTACACTGCGGCAGTTGCTGGAATCATGAATAAAGGATTTTCAGACGTTAAAACATTGATTCGCACATGAAGTATCTTCTCATTGCCGTATCCCTTCTTCTTATCTCCTGCACAACAACGCAGTCACCTGATGGGCCATCGGTTCAGGGCCGCGGTGAGTTTGAGCAGCTTAAGTATCGAGATCTTGATCAGGGGGCTATCCCAGAAGGGATGCGAGAGCGTGAACTACAGTTTGCTACAACACTGCAGCAAAGCGTTCTGGGAAGTAAGAACGTCGAAGATGTGCAGGCGTATGGTGAATGGAAGTCGAACGGACCCTGGAACATTGGCGGACGCACCAGAGCAGGCGCGTTTGACGTTCGCAATCCTAAGACAATCATTATTGGCGCTGTGTCAGGTGGGATCTGGCGCTCAACCAACGAAGGGGGCTCGTGGCTGCTGCAAACCAAGTCAGAGCAGCTGCATTCGGTTGCATGCCTAGCACAGGATACTCGTCAGGGACACGAAGACACTTGGTATGCAGGCACAGGTGAGATTTACGGTAACTCCGCACAGATCTCTGGCAACGGCATTCTCAAGTCAACAGATAATGGTATAACCTGGAAGCCCCTTGCCTCAACTGTTTCGGCGAACACACCAGCAAGCCATCAGTTTGCCTATACATGGTGCATCCTCGTACATCCACTGCGCGATACGGAGGCAGTATTTATAGCAACAGCTCGTTCGGGCATCTATCGTTCGACAGACGGTGGATCAACATGGAAGAGTACGATTAGCAGCAACGCATTATTCAGCGAAATCATTGTAACGCCAAACGGTACACTCTATGCAGCCTTTAGTGGCTATACAGGTACAGTGGGCGCGGTGTCTTCGCGTTGGGGTGTGTTCAGAAGCACAGACGGTGTTACGTGGGCTAATGTAACACCACCAGATATGCAGAGCGACGTTAAGCGGATTGTAATAGCCTCGATACCGCAGTCTCCCGATGGAGTATATGTGCTGGCAGAAACGCCTGGTAAAGGAGCAAAAGGAAGCACGCTTTACCGTGGTGAAGAACGGTTTGAATGGCATAGCCTGTGGCGTTATGGATATGGCGCAACACCACCAGGTGAGTGGACGAATCTCTCGGCTAATCTGCCACTAACAAATGAACAACGAGGTGATTTCTATTCACAGGGTGGCTATGATCTGCTTGTGAAGGTCTCTCCGCACGACCCCAATGTGGTTGTCGTGGGTGGAACAAATCTGTATGTCTCTGTCGATGGATTTACAACCCCCAACAAGTGGAATTGGATAGGTGGCTACTGGAAGCCAACACCATCGTTTGATAAGTACACATCGTATGTGAATCATCATCCTGACCAACATGATGTGATCTTCCATCCCACGAATGAGCGTTCGATGCTAAGCCTTAATGATGGTGGCATCTATCGCACTGATGATGTACGTGCAGAAGACGTAGTGTGGACGGATCTGAACCGCGGATATATCACAACGCAGTTTTATACAATCGATATGGAGCAGTCCGATAGAAGCCAGCGCATTGTAGGGGGCATGCAGGACAATTCTGTATGGATAACGTCGACGGATTCAACAGAGGCATTCTGGAAACGCATCGGCGGCGGAGACGGGGCCTACTCCTACTTCGCTGATGCTGGAAAAACACTATTCTATTCTTCACAGCAGGGTCGCGTGTACCGCGTAACCTACAATGATGATGGCTCTGAGAAGGATCGTACACGTATTGATCCAATAGGCCCTAAAGACTACTTGTTCATCAATCCATACGTCGTTCATCCAGCAGATCAACATGTTGTCTATGTGGCTGGCGGCAATAAGCTCTGGCGCAACAACGATGTTCAGGCTATTCCCAAAGGCAATTCCGATTCTACACTCGTAGGATGGGATTCATTGTCTGCAACGGATGTGGGCGTGAATCAAATTTCGTGCGTTGCGCCATCGGTAACAGCCGATGGTAAACATCATCGCATTTATTATGGCACAACGAACGGAAAGATCTTTGTTCTCGATACGGCCGAAGTTGGCAATCCTACTCCGCGCGATATCACGTGGTCAACGATGCGTAGTGGTGGATATGTAAATAGCATTACGATTGATCAACGCGATTCCAAACATCTTGTTGCATGTTTCTCAAACTATGGCCTTGTGAGCATATGGGAAACAATAGATGCTGGCACTACATGGCAAGCTATTGCAGGCAACCTTGAAGAAGCCCCTTCCGGTTCAGGAAATGGTCCTGCGGTAAACTGGGTTGGCATAGTACCGTTTGATGCAACGTCAAACATCCTTGTTGCAGCCACATCAACCGGACTCTACTTTACTCCGAGCACGAACGGTATGTCTACAGTGTGGACACCTACTGCCATTGGTGAACTCGGGAATGTACCGTGCGACATGGTCGTAACACGAGTATCCGATAAGCGCATCGCAGTTGCGTCGCATGGACGTGGCGTATTGGTTGGCGCAATTACAACACTACCGGAAAAGCCGGGTACAGCTACTCTCGTATCACCTTCGGACACCAAGCGTGGTATCCTTACGGACACCGTACTTACATGGAATGCAGCGCCGTCTGCCGTGAGCTACATCGTTCGATTGTCATCTGAAGGTAGGCCAGAACTTGGTAAGACCATCCAGGGGGTTACGGACACAAAGGTTGCTGTAACAGGACTTGCGCAGGGTCCGATTACATATACATGGAACGTAGAACCCTATGGAGGGGGCGGTGCAGGACAGGTATCACAAACATGGTCTTTCAGCACCGCTGTGCGCCCACCCGCGCTGCTGCAGCCAGTAAATGGAGCAAAAGATATAACCCAGGCATTGCTTACATGGGAGCATGTTCCATCGGCTGAGACCTATGGTATCGAAGTATCGCCGAACGCAGCATTTAATCCTGTTCTCGTGCACGTAGACAATCATACAGACACCTCGATTCTTGTGCGAGGACTTGATATGAACAAGCGTTACTTCTGGCGTGTTCGAAGTGCAAATGCAGATGCCACCGGCGTCTACAGCGAGCGCAGTTCGTTTGTGACAGGCGTCTTGAGCAGCGTTGCGAACGTTGAAGATTCAGGCATGCTGCAACCAAATCCAGCAACAACATCGTGCACAGTGCATCTTTCAAATCTCGCGGGCTCCTCTATCATGGTATATAGCAGCTCGGGAGCACTTGTACGCAGCATGAATGCAGTATCTGATGAACACGAGATCGATCTACAAGGGATTGCCGCAGGTTCATACACTGTCGTTGTAAAAGCGAATGGTAGAACCCGAATCACTTACTCGTTGACCAAGATCCAGTGATCATACAGACGTTTAAACAGACCTTCAGATTCTTGCATCGATATCCACTCGTCCATATAGGTATGCCAATCGTTGCTGTTGCCTGCAAGAAGCATCACCATCTGATTTGGTAAGTCAGGCCCAAACACCGACAGAACATTTGTGGTAGGATAGAGCACCGACCACGAAGAGCCCCCTTCAGCAGTGATCATTAGCGCGTCGTACTTCTGATCATGCGGATTGGCAAAGTACGACTTGATGTCTGCGATGCGAGAGAAGGTTACTGGCACTGGTGGCCCGGGGCTGCCAAGGTGTTCCTCGATGATGTCCTTCTGATTTGGCGAAGGTAGATATGCATCAGCAACAGCAATCTTCAGCGGCCTGCCAAGACGGTTAGCCTCTGCGCTCTGCACCGCATAGACATCATCGGACCACGTTACAAGTGCTCGGTGAACCAGCTGGTACCCAGTTGTTGTCTGAACACGTGCAGCCCGGTAGACGTTATCCTCTATCCCACCAATAGCCATATCTATCTGACTATTGCCGATCATTGATTCGAGCACGTCCATTGGTGCCTCGATGAGGCGAATCTTAATAGATCTGAAATTCGCCGCGGCTTGAAGGACATCTACGTCATAGCCAACAAGCTTTCCATGAACATCATGAAACGACCACGGATAATCTGACGTCTTGAGACCAACGCGTATGAAGCCCCTTTTTCGAATAGAGTCAAGTGAAACAGATAACGAAGGAAAAGCATCTAGGCTGGCTTCACGTAACGACATGATTCGCGTTACACTCTCGAATGGATTTTTGACCTTTATGAGTGGCTGACGCGACATGAGAACTTTGTCTTTGTTATACGTGCCAGCCAGAGTTCTAGTGAGCATGGCTTTGACGCCAGTTGAGAGCAGAAACGCAAGACCGGCAGTCGTTATCAACGTGCCGATAATGCGCCGCTTGTTCAGCTTCATCGTCTTCGTTGTAGTTGCTACGATCAAGAGCACGAGCACGATAAGGCCGATCAGTGACAGCGTCTTCTCTGTACGATAGATCCACTCTGTATTCATGAAGAAAATGTTCAGCAGATTCTCGGGTAATGCCGCCTCTGCCAATTCCTGCCGAACTACCGAACGTATACCACCAATAGAGCCGGGGATTCCCGTTGCCAGCATTTGAAGCTTTTGCAGAATGTTGAAAGGGCGATCAACATACCATGCCATGAATGGAACCATCATGAGCATATATACTTGACCCAGCGTAGGAAGTGCAAAGCCAACTGGAACGGCCGCGCCGATCTGCTCATTGCAAGCATCGAGCATGTCCTTATTGCGGTCTTTGAACTTCTCAGAAAGCACCTCTTGGAGGCTTGTAACAAGAGTAGGAAGTGCAATGATCAAGGTAGAGGTGCTAAGAGTTAGGATCAGAGGTGCCTTAGCAATCGCCCACAATTCCTTCCATGTCAGGTTTGTAAAGCTCATGGTAATGCCGAGCGTAAACGTAGAGAGCAGCACCATGCCTCCTAAGCCAATCACCGGAAGTGCATGAAGACGGATTAGCTCTAAAGTGTCCGTCGTTGATACGGTCTCCGAAACCAAAGCAAACACGGCATACGGCGTTAGCTTAAGTACAATCTTGTTGAGCTTGCGAAAGAGGTCTCGCGCACTGTTCATTGGAGCGAGCAAGACCTGATTATTACTCATCCCCTGCAGAACAAGACCTGCAAAAGCACTGAACAGCACAACGGCTGGGAAGTTATCGTCGGACATTGCTGCGAAGATGTTGTACGGTATAAACTTCTCGAGCAGGTTCACTGGTGGTGGAGAATCCAACATCGCTGGATTAAAGAACATTGATGCGGTAAGGTGTGGCAACCACGTTGGAACAAACAACACAGCTGCACTTGCTACGAGCACCGAAAAGATGAAGATTAGGCCACCGGCACGAATCAACGTACGGAGTGATGCATTACTGAGCTCACCCAGTGAGCATGCCAGCTCGAGCATGATAAACGGCATCGTTACCAACTGCGATGCACGAATGAAAATCATGCCAGCGGGTTGCCAGTATGCGCAGAATGCAGGAATAGCAAGTCCTGCTACTATCCCCAAAACAAGACCCGCAAGACATCGCGCGGCAAAAGGTACGTTGCTGAGTCTTTGTAGCATGTTCTTGATCATAGATCGTTCTCGGCCTCAATCCAATGTTTTTGCAGATGAGTAAAGAATTCACGTCTTCTCATGTTGTCGATCCACATATCGACGTATTCTGCAAATACAGGATTATCACCAGCGGTTAGCATCACAATTGATAATGGAAGTTTTCTTCCGAATGCGGGGTACATTGTGAATTCTGGGTGCAGGATGGCGTAAGCTGCGCCATACTCTGCGCTTACGACTACGGCATCGATATTATAGGCATCCATTGCCGTCGAATAACTCATATCAGACGGGAAATCAACGATCTGAATACTAACGGGGTTCGATGTCAAACTCAGCTCTCGTGCGATAGTACTTCGAATGTATGCTGTAGCTGGTATCTTCTCGTACGATCCAAGTACATAGGGCCTCTTAAGAGTGCCGTGACGAGCATCAGCAAGAATCATGTGCGTATTGTCTTTGATCAGCAGCGCAAGATGGACGGGTTGATAACCCCAGCTCGTATTCACTGCCGAGTTCATGATTGTGTTGTCAGGAAACGCGCCAATGGCGATGTCTATTCGCTCTTGGAGGATGAGGGAATTAATCACTGGCAAAGAACATACATAATATCTGATCTTGACGTTCATCGTCTGAGCAAGTTCCTGAATCATATCAACTTCATATCCAACCAGCTTGCCGTCTGGTCGTATCCATGACCAAGGAAGGCCTGCTACATAAACACCCACCCGTATGTAGCCGCGGTTGTGTAAGCTGTCGAGATTGGCATCGGCAATTGGCAGCGTGGCGAGCGTCGAATCTGATACGTCATGAACGTATGTAATGGTCGACGGCATGCGCTCGTGTACAAGCGGTTGAAGACCCAGCAGGTATTTATCCCGTTTGTAAGACGTCTTAAGCATTTCCACAAGGTGCTGTGGAACGAACAACGACGTAGCAAAAATGAGGGCTGTGCAGGTTAACAACGTAGATATCAGTTTCCATCGATGCAAACGTAGAGTACTGAAATGTCCAGCGGCTAAATAGGCCACAAGCGAGAACAATGCTACTGCGCCAAGTGATTTTTCCAGCCTCGTCATCCACTCATAATTGACAAGGAAAATGCTCATGACATCCGGCGGCATATGAACAAGATCTACTCCCTTTCGAACCGCAACGGAAATGCCTCCTGCGGTGTAGGGTATGCTAACGAGAAAGACTTTTAATCTCTGAAGCATGCTCATTGGAAGGTCTACGAACCAACCCATGTAAGGCAGCACCGAGAGCATCAGGATCTGTCCAACGTTAGGTAAGGCAAATCCTATCGGGATACTTGCACTGACCTTATCAGCGACCTCTTCGGCTTCCTTCTTGCTAACATTGCTCTTAAGCACAAGCAACTCACGCATCGACTCGATGATGAGCGGCAGGGCAATGAAGAGGCTCCCGCTACTTGCAGTAACAGCCACCGGACCACGAATCGCGCGCAGTAACTCGCTAAGCCGCAGTGGCGTGGAGCTCAGAAGCATCCCAATCAGTAAGACAGTAACGATGACTGCGGTACACAGCGTCACAAGGGGGAATGCATACATCTTTGTCCACTCTTCGAGTGAAACCGTAGTAATCGACTGCGCTATCAAGCAGAAAACGCCGATTGGCGCTACGCGCGCAATGATCGAGTTGAATTTGTTCAGTGCTTGTCGAATCTGTTGAAGTGGATCAAGCAGGGCCTGTTTGTTCGGAAGGCGCTGAACAATCAGGCCGAAGGCCACACTGACAAGCACAATAGCTGGAAAGTTGTCCTCTGTTAGCGCTCGAAACAGATTCGATGGAAGGAAGGTGTCGTAGAGATTGATCTGGTCCTTACTCTCGAGTATTTGTGGAGTAAAGAAGCCAGACGTTAGAACGTCAGGAAGCAGTGTGCCAGCATACAGCGCTGCAGCCAAGCCTATGAGGGTAAACAAAAGGATGACGATAGAGCCGGCTCGTACGAAAGCCCTGAGGGATGTATCTGAAAGATGTCCTAATGAGGCAACTATCTCCAGAGTAACAAAGGGAAGAATTACAATCACCGATGCTCGAACAAAGACGGTTGCCATTGGCTCGAGTAGCCATACGAGGCTTGGCAGAAGCACCCCATAGACGATACCAAGTGCCAATCCAATAATGCATCTAATACTGTTCGATGTGGGTATTAGTTGCAGCACTGCACGGATGGGATTCATGCCGCAATATGGTCAAAAGTTGGAAGTTGTTATGGGGCTTCCTGGGCTAGATTTGCACCATGCTCAACATCAAACAGAACCTGATTCTTATCCATGACCGCATAGTTGCAGCCTGCACAGCCTGTGATCGTTCGGCTGATTCCGTACAGCTGATGTTGGCTACGAAGACGCAATCAGCCGATACGTTGCGTCAGGCAGTTGCATGTGGCGAGCACCTCTTTGGAGAGAATCGGGTTCAGGAGCTTGTGCCAAAGCATGATGAGCTCGTAGAACTTCCCATCACGTGGCATTTCATCGGTCATTTACAGACCAACAAGGTCAAAGATGTTGTTGGTAGAGCCAGCTGTATACAGTCTGTTGATCGCATATCACTAGTCGAGGCAATCCACCATGAGTGCACGAAGAAGCAAACTATCGTAGACGTCATGATTGAAGTGAACACATCGTTCGAAGAAAGTAAGCACGGACTCCATCCGAATGATGTGCCTTCATTCCTCGATCTCATTGCATCGTATGCAACGTTGCGGGTAAGGGGCTTCATGACAATCGGTGCGAATGTCGATGACGAGGCAACGGTTCGCAAAGGGTTTTCCATACTTCGCGATCTACGCGAGAAAAGCCTTCACGTACTACCCGAAGCAACGGAGCTTTCGATGGGAATGTCGCACGATCTCGAGTGGGCCATTGCCGAAGGCGCTACGATCGTGCGCGTTGGAAGTGCAGTGTTTGGCCAGCGACCTAGCGCGTGATAACAACCGGCACCGATGTTGTGCCCAATGCAGTTGTTACCCGCAGTGTGTACGTACCTGCTGCCAAGTGCTGAATGTTGAGGCTTGATTCTGACAGACCCTGCTGAATCGTGTGCGGCTGAGCGTCGTGATAAACAAGACTACCAGACAGATCAATCAACTCTATTGAAGCAGTCTGCTCTCGATCACTTTCAATGATCATTCGAATGCGCTCACGGCTTGGGTTAGGAACCACGGAAACGTCGAGTCCTTTCAGCAGCTCGCGATCATCAACGGATGTTGGAATCGGCGTGTCCATATTGATTGACTCATCACCTGGCTGATATGGAAGCCAGTGGAAGTAGCACAGCAACATTTCATCTGTTGTGCTTTCGCCCCATCGCACTTCCTTCGGCGGATTATTCGGGTTATTCAGATTATTAATGGTGTTGTCGTAAGCGGCGATATAATGGAGTATAGAGCCGCGTGGTATGCGGACAGGATTCTTGTATGTATAGCCCCCTTGCCAATGGAAATCCCAATTGTCGAGCTTGATGAGATTGATGGTATCGCCTTTGGGGGTTACCGCGAAGGCCCTGCAGTCGCGGCCAAGTAGATGCATATGTGGAGCAATACCAAGAAGGCTTATCTCGAGAGGTGTGGTGTACGATGTAGTAAAGATCGGTACCTTGTTTGCAGGGATGATGAACTTCTGTCCGGCAACGAGGTTGTTTGGCGACATCGGAAACTCCTGCACCTGGCGCACATCGTCGTTCTCTTGGAAGAACACATTCACATGTGATTGATCGTATTGTTCTGTCTTCGAAGGAGCATAATGTACTTGAATGATCAAATCAGAGTTCTTGTACATTGTTGCACCGATCGTTGGCGGATAGAAGCGCGTCTGTGCGCCGGGAACCCACCCGAGGAACGATGCAGCCGACTCAAATCCGGGGTCGCCGAAGCCCGAGTACCCTGGCAGTTGATCTTCGGCATCTTTCTTTCGCGCTGTTCCTGTTGTGTCCAGGAAGTAGAGAACATGGTGCACAACAGCTGCATTTCCGGGACGAAACTCCATAGCCTTGATGTGCCGATCTCGTAGGAGGTTGGACGGCAGAACAAAGAAACGATAGACGTCGCGGTTGTTTCCTCTTACGGTCCACTTCTCACTCATGGTAAGAACCAAGTCTGGTTTGCCTAGTTGTGAACCACTTGGAAACGTTGGTACCTTTGGTGCTGATGCTAGATCGCCCGCTGGCATGTCTGCCTCTACCCACGCTTCGATCTTCTCGATCTCTTCTTGTGATAATGAGCGATCCCCTACGAAGCTGCCGTGTCCTTTTGCTGGGGGCCATGGCGGCATCTCGCGCTTTGTTACTTCACGCTTTATCGAGTAGGCAAAATCCTGCGCTTGCTCATACGATTCTAGTGTGAAAGGGGCTATCTCGCCGCTACGGTGGCATGGTGTACACTTGCCATAAATAATCTTGGCGATGTCGGAAGACCAGGTCGGTGCGGCAGTTTGTGCCTGCAGGAGAGAACTGGCAACGATAGCAAACAACACAAATACGTATACCTGACGAATAGCTTAACACTCCTAAACGTATGCTCTTGGATGAGTGTGCAATGTACGGGGTTTAATGCTATTTCATGATCATAACTTCAAAGAACTGCTGATGCGGGGTCTTTATCTGCATTGTCATAGTTGTTGAAACGCACTGTTACGGTGTTATCGCCCGACACCCATGCTGTATAGCATGTATTGGTAAGAACAGCAGCATTGGGCACGCCCAGAGAGACGGCGTCCCCTGATACAACTCCGGTGACTGTGATAGCAATATCCGATGATGTCCTCGTTTTTTCGACTGTATTTGCAAATCCAAGACCTGTTCTCAGCGCTAGATCATCTGCGATGAATGCGATTGCGCCAAGTCCGCCGCGATAGTTGCTAGCTCCCAGATCTGAGAGCCCCTTAAGATCAAAGAGCAGAGCAAGCGATTCGGACTTGTTCCGAGTGGTAGGCTCTGACTGTGCGTAGACAGTCGTGGCGGTGATTGTGATGCTCATGATCACAAGAAGAATTCGTTTCATAGTAGCTCCCTCAAAGTGTGTTCAATAAATTGCTGGTGAAACCTTGCCGGCGTGAATCGGGACTCAACATCATCGTTCAGGTATAATCTTTTGCTACGTCAATCTTCAACTACGACATCGGTACCCATGACATCGAAACGTGTAATAGCCATCATTGCATTGTTTATAACTACCGCTATGGTGCATGCGGAAGACGGAGCAGTTGTTCAGGGCATTATTGTTGATAGCCTTACCAAACAGCCCATTCCGGGTATCGCAATTCGTGTTCAAGGGGCTTCTCTTGGTACCTATTCGAAGAGCGGCGGTAAGTTTCGACTGCCGATATCGCGCTCGACCACGCAGATACAAGTGCGAGGAATGGGGTATGTTCAGCGTACGATTGATGTCGTAGCTGGATCAGCGCAGATGCGCATTGCGCTTATGCCCACGAACGTTAGCCTTCCTGCGGTGAGTGTTGAAGAGACCATCACAGCCCAGGAGGTTATCAAGCGCGCTATTGCCCGAAAAGAGCAAAACAATCAGAAGATTCGATCGCTCGAACAGACGCTATATTCAAAAGTGAAGGCAATCCTTGATGCTGGAGCACTGAGCAAGAGAGAGGGGCCTTCGGAGATTATCACGGAGACGTTTTCGACAATCACCGAGCAACGGTATCCCATAGAACGCAAGCATACACGTATCACACAGAGACGTCAGACCGCAAACATTCCAGCACAAGACAATCTCGCGGTGTTCGATGTATTCTTTGATTTTACAGAGGATGAGAATAATGTTCTAAACACACGTCTCGTTACACCACTTGGCAAGAACGCTCTCGATGAATACAACTTTGTGATTGATCGCAAGGTGCTTCTCGATAATCTCTGGGTATACGAGATTTCCTTTGTACCCAAATCGAAGTTGTTCCCAGGTTACGAGGGGGTGCTTAGCATTTATGAAGACTCTTATCAAGTTGTTGCTGCAAAGTTTGCCCCTTCGCAGGAGACAGCCTTCCCGTTCCTCAAGAACTATACGATAGAGCAGCGTTATGATAGAGTCCAGGATACACTCTGGGTTCCTACCTATCAGCAGGCATCGGCAGAGCTCAAGATTCAGCTGATGCCCTTTGTAACGTTCAAAGCGAGTGTAGTTGCTCAGATCAATGTGAGCTCAGTTCGAGCAAACATCGATGTACCAGATTCGTTGTTTCCTACAGTTGATCCGGATTCTTCTGAAACACGCACGCGAACAAATGCAAGTGGGGCCACCGTAGAGGTGCGCAGTAGGGATGGTAATCGGCGCATCGTTGTTGACCCCGAGGCAGACTCTGCCAAACCCGAATACTGGGAACAACATGCCTTTGCCGAGCAGTCGGAGGAAGAGCGCAAGATTTATGCGCGTCAGGACAGTCTGCAAAAGAACGATCCAGATACCGACAACGATAATCGTCGGGGTCCACTGAGCGGTTCGATGTTTACTATCGGCAGCATTGGTGACGTGGCGTTTGGACTAGACCCCTATATCAATCGCACGGGAATTACAGGTACGTTGTTCGGTCCGGCAATCTCTGTGTCAGCTCCCGGTGTGCGATTTTCAAGCTCTGCTGGTTTTGGCAAAGCTGGAACACGCGTTGGCAGAGCAGACCTCGACGTACGATTGGTTCGCTCCCGTGGATTTGGACTAAATGCACTGGGTTCTGTGTTTTCATCAGTCGCATCCATTCAAGACGCAAGTAACTCACAGCTCGCGTTCAAATCAATCGATGTTACAAATCTGCTCTACGCGGAATACTCGGACTTCTATCGTCGGGATGGATATGATCTCGGACTTCGCCTTCGTGCGCCCTGGGGTGTTACAACGGTAGGGGGCTCGTGGGCACGCCACTATAACACTCCACTTATTGAGGATCTCAAACGCGAGCAGGCGTTTGCTGTACCTGGCAACTATCAAATCTTTGGTGTCCGCTCGCAAATACTTGAAGGGGGCCAAGGTGGGCTGGGCTCACTCTTTGGAGGTTCAAAAGACGATCCAGTAACTGGTTCGTTCCATGGCATCTATGGTACTGAGCTCACCTCCAACATGTCGTTTTGGAGCGTTGATGCCAGTGTAACCGGACACATCCCAACCGTGCGCACCGGTTATTCACCGATGATGCTGGATCTCACGCTGGAGGCAGGTATGCAGCCTAAGGAGACGCCGCAACAATATCGTTTTGTTACCATGCGTTCGTTCCCAGTGCTCGGCACAACCAATATGTTCGCAACCATTACCAACAACAGATTTGCCGGTACGGAGTATACAACGCTACATGCCGAACATAACTTTACAGATCTGTGGTGGAGGGCTATAGGGCTTCCAGGGCTCACCTTCGGCAGGGGTGTAGATCTTATCGGACGCTTCAGCGCAACCAACGTTGTGCAGCGTGGCAAGCCCCTTGTAGCTCATCAGCTCTTCGATTCTTCAAACGGATACTACATGGAGGCCGGGTTCGCCATATCCAGAATCCCGTCTACATTCAGCGATCTCTTATTCCTACGTGTTGATGCTCGCTGGCCTGTTGGGCCTCTGGCGTCGCAGGGCAGCTTTGGCTGGATCCTAACGTTATCCAGTCCGCTGATGTAATTTTGCCACATGTTCGAACCACAAAAACAACAGATAGCAACTCTCCGCGACCGTGTGGACCAACTGCGGAGGTTCCTTTGACATCGATCGTAAACTTGATGAGATAGCCGAGCGTGAGATGCTCACGCAGGCCCCAGGATTCTGGGACGACGCACAGAATGCACAGAAGGTGATGCGCGACACAGCCGGTCTCAAAGACTGGGTTGATGCGTGGAGGAATGCCGAGCAAAGCGTTGGTGATGTGCAGGCACTGATCGAATTGGCAGAAGAAGCAGACGACCCCTCGATGGAAGCGGAGATTATCGCCGAGGCAGATCGTTGTGCGAAGGCCGTCGACGAGCTCGAGCTGCGAAAGATCCTGTCGGGTCCAGACGATAACTGTAATGCAATCCTCACCATCAACGCAGGCGCTGGTGGTACCGAGGCCCAAGACTGGGCCGAGATGCTCATGCGTATGTATACGCGATGGGTAGAGAAGCACGACTTTGAAGTATACCTTGCTGAAGAGCAGGAAGGCGATACGGCAGGCATTAAGAGTTGCACTCTTGAGATACGTGGACGCTACGCGTTCGGCTATCTCAAGGCCGAGAACGGCGTGCACAGACTTGTGCGAATCAGTCCGTACGATTCGAACGCCCGACGTCACACCTCATTTGCATCGGTGTTCGTCTACCCAGAGGTTGACGATGAAGTGGAGATCGTAATCAACCCCGCTGATGTAGAAATGGATACATTTCGATCTGGAGGTAAGGGTGGACAGAACGTTAACAAGGTTGAAACAGCCGTGCGTCTGCGTCACATCCCTTCAGGCATCGTCGTGGCATGTCAGCAAGAGCGCTCGCAGCTCCTGAACCGCGAGCACGCTATGAAGATGCTGAAGTCGCGGCTCTATCAACAACGTCGCGAAGAAGAAGAGGCAGCAAAGGCCGCTATTGAAGGCTCGAAGAAGAAGATTGAATGGGGCTCGCAAATCCGCTCGTATGTCTTCCAGCCGTACACGATGGTAAACGATCACCGCACGGAAACCAAGATCACAGACGTGCACTCGGTGATGGACGGCGATCTTGACGAGTTACTGAAGGCCTATTTGCTTCTCGAGGACCAACTCCAGAACTCATGAGTACAAGCAGCATCCAGGCAGTAGCTAACACGCTTGATGCGAGTGCTCGTGTATGTGTGCTAACCGGTGCAGGTGTGAGCGCGGAGTCGGGTGTTGCAACATTTCGCGATCCCGACGGGCTGTGGGCACGATTCTCTCCGTATGAGCTGGCTAGCATGGATGGATTCTTAGCAAATCCAGAACGCGTTCGTGACTGGTATAACTATCGTCGCGCCATCATCAATAGCGTTGAACCAAATGCGGGACATGCTGCCCTGGCAACCCTCGAGAGAATGTTCGGCGAGAACTTTACCCTCGTCACGCAAAACGTAGACAGACTTCACCAGCGTGCCGGCAGCGTGCGGGTACTGGAGGTGCATGGTAGCATTCATGATAATCGCTGTAACAACTGCGACCACGTGCGCAGTGATGATGAACTTGTATGTCCCAATTGTTCCAGTGCGATGCGACCAAATGTTGTCTGGTTTGGCGAAGATCTCCCACAGGATGTCTTCGCTGCTGCAGAAGGAGCAGCACGTACATGTGACGTAATGCTGGTTGTCGGAACAAGTGCCGATGTATGGCCGGCAGCTGGACTTCCGATGACGGCGAAAATGGCAGGTGCACAAATCGTCGAGATCAACCCTAATCATACGTCGTTAACACAGCATGTACATTACGTGTTAGCAGGCACAAGCGCTGTGATTCTTCCACAGATCATTGAGGCAATGACATGATCGTTGGCATCGGCACTGACGTTGTAGATGTACCACGTATCCTGGCTGCGCTCGACGAGTATGGAGAGCGTTTTCTTGTAAAGGTGTTTACAGACGAAGAGATAGCCTATTGTAATCGTTTTGGTGAGACGAGATATTTACACTTTGCTGCACGCTTTGCGGCAAAAGAAGCATTCTCCAAAGCCGTAAAGACAGGAATGCGCGATGGTATGTCATTCAAGCAAGTCGGCATCCGTAATCTGGCCTCAGGCGAACCCATCATGGAGTTGTTCGGCACAATGCAAGAGCGTTGGGGGAGCCATACCATTCACGTGAGTCTAAGTCACACGGCTACTGTAGCCCTTGCTGTAGTTGTTATCGAATCAGTTTTGCAATCGTAATCCAACACTCGTATGCTTCCATCGATCTATAACCCGTCGGAGCCATTTACCATTGGACTGTTAGGGGGCGGGCAACTCGCCAAGATGACGGCTCAAGAGGCCTATAAAATGGGAATTCGTGTTGCCGTTATTGAGCATGGTGCTGATTCCCCAGCTGGTTTCATGACAAAGAAAGAGTTCTCAGGTGGCTGGAAAAACTCGGCAGATCTCGAAGCATTTATCCAGGCTTCCGATATCATCACACTGGAGAACGAGTTTATCGATCCAGATATTCTCGATGTTATTGCAGAGCGCAGACTGGTTTTCCCAACACCAGATACGATGAGGCTTGTACAGGATAAGTTTATACAAAAGCAGACGTTCTCTGCTTCGGGAATTCCTACGCCACACTTTGCGGAGATCTCCACCAAACAGGACCTCGTTGATTTCGGTACCAAGCATGGCTATCCATTTGTTGCTAAGACGCGCAAGTTCGGATACGATGGTTATGGTAATGCCACGATCAAACGCGATACAGAAATCGACATGGTATGGCGCAGGTTCATGGAAGGGGAAGACCCTCGCCCCCTACTTGCCGAGTCGTTTGTGACCTTTACAAAAGAGCTTGCCGTGATGGTTGCGCGAAATAAGCGTGGTGAGATTGCTGTCTATCCTTGTGTGCAGACAATTCAGCAAGGTCATATCTGCGTTACGGTTCTTGCACCTGCGCCAATTGAAACAGCATTGCAGAAGCGTGCTCAAGATATCGCTGTTGCATGTGTAGAGACGATCAACGGTGTTGGGGTTTTTGGAATTGAAATGTTCTTAACAGCCGATGATGATATCGTCTTCAATGAGATCGCACCACGTCCACACAACAGCGGACATTACACAATCGAGGCATGTTATACTTCGCAGTTTGAAAACTGCATCCGTGCAGTAACCAACCTTCCACTTGGATCGGCTGAAATGCGTGTACCTGCTGCCTGCATGATCAACTTGCTAGGAGAACGCACAGGTAGCGGCATCCCCGATAGTGTGATTGAAATGCTCAAGGTAGATGATGTCGCACTCCACCTATACGGAAAAAAAGACGTGCGCATGGGACGCAAAATGGGGCATCTCACGGCCACCGGTGCTACTGTTGATGACGCCTTTCAGCGAGCCTCGCTAGCCTTGAATCGATTTGTGTGGTAGGAGAAGAAGGTACTAGGTACAAGGTACGAGGTACTGGGTACGCATCGTCATTCCTTCGAAAGCGGGAATCCAGTACCTTGTACTGTACTGGACCCCATATTCTTGGACAGAACTCTACCCATTTGTGAGTAGTTGTTGAGATGTAATTGGTGGCATTAGGTCGTTGATGGGGAGTCTTACCTCGAATCGCTCGAGTACACTTCGTGGCGTTTTTGTAAGCAATCCCGGAATGTATTCGGTTGTTGTTGTAGAACATACGAAACTGGACGAACACCTGACGGGCTTGCTCGAGATCCTCAAAGCTGTATTCTCTACAGACTGCCCTTTGAATGACGCTATGGTAGCCTTCGGTATGGGCATTCTGTTCCGGTGTAGCAGGCCGAGTAAACTCGTGCACGACATCAGCTTTTACAAAGTACTTCCGTACAAGATTGCTTTCAAACTGGCTACCATTGTCCGATCGCACAGTGATAGATTTCGGCATTGGGTAACGACTGAAGATCTCATCGAACAGCTTCACAACGTCAGTCTCGCGGATTGAAGGCTTGAGTAGATGAGCAAGCACATACCTGCTATGAACATCAATCACTGTTAACAGCATTGCATTCATGCCTGTGCCATCAATACGAATGAACTTAATGTCGAATTCAAGGCAGTCAAATGGCTGCTCTGTGGTGGGAACCAACTGCTTTACCCATGTCTTAGCTGAACTTTTGCGTGATGGCCGCGCAAGAGTCAATCTGCTGCTACGCATGATTCGCAGTACTTTTTTCTTATTGATTACCAAGCCTTGATCTTGTAACCATCGGGTCACTTTGACATAGCCATAGTCAACAAACTCGGTATTGATCAGGCCTTTGATAGCCGTCAAGAGCTGTTCGGTGCAATATCCCGTTCCAACGCGATCATAGGTCACTTCTGTCGGTCTGCGACCGGCACGCCCAGATGTTGGTCGGTAGTAAAAAGTGCTTCGTGGCAGCTCGACAAACCTTAGGACAAGAGCACTTGGAAACCCGCTGTCGATAAACTCCATTGCCGTCATCATTCGCTGCTCCCGTGAAACAGCGTTTTTTTAACAGCGAATCCTTTATCCGGATGGCCAGCTCCTTTTCTGCCACCAGCTCCTTGAGCTGCCGAATCTCCTGTTGAAGGCGGCGCAGCTCCATCTCAGCTTCGCGATTGGCGTGCGGAGCGTCCTTGGCTATTCTATCCCGCCACTTGTAGATCATTGAGGCCACAAGCCCGTACTTGCGCACTGTGACCGCTACGCCGTGTTCGTTTGCCTCCTTCAGGATGGCTAAACGCTGTTCTTCTGTAAATACTCTTCGCTTCGACATTGGTGTTTCTCCTGTTTGCAAAGGTAGATCACCTGTCCAAGTCTTTAGGGGTCTAGAGTGGAATCCAGTACCTTGAACCTAGTACCTAGTACCTAGTACCTAGTACCTTCTACCTGGCGTTCTACCGATTATTCACCCTTACCGTGATCCAAATGCCGATCACACCAATGATGGCGTTGCCAAGCCACATTGCAACCAGGGGAGAGAGTAGGCCGCGATCGGCAAACTCTTCGCCACCGATCATGCACATCCAGTAGAGCACGTAGAATCCGAGTGAGTACATAGCACTGGTGCCAAAGTTGCCGCCTTTGGTGAGGATGCCTAGTGGGCTTCCAACGAAAACGAAGAGAAGGCATGCAAATGGGATAGCGTACTTCTTATGAATCTCAACGAGGTATCGGTTGGCAGCTATGTGTTCGGCTTTTGCTCGTTGGTTTTCAGATTCCATCATCGACTGTGCAGTCATGATGAAAGAGCTGGCGCGCTGCAAGCCATCATCGCGCGAGACGTCTGCTGGTAAACCCTTATGGTACGTTTTGAGGTCTTGAATATGCTGCATGAAAATTGAGTCATACCGTTGCACTGCCATTTGTTCCTGTGCTTGGGCATTATTGACAATCTTTTGCATGTCGTCGATTGTCATCTCACGTTCTCCACGCGAACTACCTGTTACATCGGAGGCTTCGTAAAAGAACTTGTCTGCTGGAAGCACGATCTGGTAGCGATCGAAGGAAACAACGCGATACTCGTCTGGGTTGCGGATTCCACGTTGATGTATCTCGCCGCTGGTGAGTTGTATAACCAGCCTTGTAAGTGATGGAGAAAATGCTAGGCGTCCGCTGTCTGCACTAACAACATTTACAAAGTCCGACTTTGACTTGTCGTAGATCGATACGCCGAGCATCACACCATTAGGAAGTACACGCCGTGCTAGAATGGAAGTTGTTGCATTGTAGGTAGTAAACTGTCCCTCCTCCACAGCAAACGAAGGCTTTGTGCTTTCGATATCGCGCATCATTCCAGTTAAGCGCACGTTAGAATCAGGCAGCACATTGTCTGTGTACCAGAAGGTAAAGCCCCAAAGGATACTGCCGACGGAGAGCACAGGTATCATCATTTTTAAGAGCCCCATACCGCTGGCCTTCATGACGGTTACCTCGTGGTTGCTGGACATAGCCCCAAAGGCCATGATCGTGCTAAACAAGACGCCAATAGGAATGGCGAGAACAACAATCCATGAAAGGTTGAGTACAAGAAACTGCGCAATCGTAGCTGGGTCTAACCCTTTACTTGCCAGCTTGTCTACCCAGCGCATCATGTACTGGATAAGGAAAAGCGCCATAATGACCGACGTTCCAAACACGAACGGGGCTATATGGGATCGGAGGATGTAGCGGTATAGAAGCATCGCAGATTACGAACGCTTACGCTCACATTCCTTGATCAGCTTTTCATACTCGCCGTGTTTTTCCGGCTTTTGCTTTTGCAATGCTTTGAAGGCATCAATTGCCAGCTCGTAGGAGCCCTGCTGCACGTAGATGCGAGCTATTGTCTCTGTGATAATTATTGGTGCTTGCTGCGCACTGAGATCTTCGCGCGAGACTTCTGGATCGACAATTGCATTGCGTGGCATGCGCGCGTCGTTCAAGCGTGCTGCAAGCTCTTCGAGAGTGACAGGTTTTTTGCGCTGTTCACCAGCATCAGTGGGCCGCATCGTGCGGCGCATTTGATGGAATGTTCGAAATGCCGGTGGGTCTAACAGTGGTGCTATCTCTCGGCGACCTCGCGAACGCGTACCTTCGAATCGAAGACTCGTAAACTCAAGGCCTGGAATGAGTCGTACGTTGGCGCTGCGAATAATGCGTGTATCGGTTGAGAGTGGCGCCATCTCGATCAGGCGCAAGACATTGGGGTGCGAAGGAGCAATGTATGAAGGCTGTTCAACAACGACCTCGTCAAGTTCCACGAACTCCGGTGTTGTCTCAGAGTCTGACGCTGTGCGTACTGCTGCAGTTTCAGTCTCTACATGAATTTCTTCAACAATCGCAGATTCCGCAACTGCTACAGGCTCGTCGTGTATTTTAACTATTACTGGCTCTTCTACTAGCACTTGCTCTGCATCTTGCTCCGGCTCCACCTCCACCTCTGGCTCTGGCCCTAGCTCTGCTTCGCTCTCGGGTTCTGCTGCGATCTCCAGCTCTGGCTCTGCTTCTAATTCTCTATCAAGTTCGCTGTCCTGGCCAAGCTCGTAGGTTTTAACACCTTCTAACTGGGGGAAGCGAATACGCAGCGCATCGCGGATGAGAGCTGCATCTTCTCGTTGTCCGAGAGCTTCGAACGCAGACGCCAGAAGAATATAACCGCCGATATAGTCGGGGTAATGCTCTACCCCGGATGCGCAGAGTTGCGCAGCCTCGACGATGCTGTTTTGACGCAGTAATGTAAGCGCGGAGACAGCAAAGGAAGGGTCTGGACGATTAGTCGCGGCTGCCAAACAAACGCAGAAGGTATAAGAACAAGTTGATGAAGTTGAGATATAGCGACAATGCACCAATGATTGCGCGCTTATGTGCCAAGCCTTCGCCGGCATACATGACGATTGCCTGCTCCTTGATCTGACTCATTTCATAGGCTGTAAGGCCAGTGAAAATCAAGACGCCAATAACACTAGCGGCAAATTCTAGCACACTGCTATCGAGAAAGATGTTCACGATCGAAGCAATGATTAACCCGACAAGCCCCATAAACAAGAACGATCCCATTCCGGTGAGATCTCTCTTGGTTGTGTATCCATACACTGCGGCTGCCAGATACATGCCTGCTGCAATGAAAAATACCTGAAAGATGCTGCCGAGTTCATAGACGAGGAATATTGCACTAAAAGTTAGCCCGTTTGTGAGCGCATATGCAATAAATGTTGCCGCTGCTGTGCTTGGCTGCATCTTGTCGATGCGTGCAGACAGGAAGAGCACCATGCCCAACGGAGCAAACAGGACAACCCAGAAAAGTGGGGTATCGAAAATTGCTTGTTGAATGGTTGGACTTGATGCCACAATAACGGCACTTGCTGTAGTGAGGAGCAAACCTCCTACCATGTAGGCATAGACGCGTTGGACATATGTGCGGATAGCGTCTGCACTGATCACCTGTGAAAACGCATTATGGGCTTGCATGTTCATCGAATACCTCGGCGATTATTGAATTAACGTGTTCGCGTTATAACAAAGTTAGCAAAGTCTGTTAGCGCTGTCTTGTACGGCGAATCGGGGAATACGACGATTTTCTCTCGCGCCTGTTGTTGAAGTGCATCAGCCGTGGCTTGAGCAGATGTAATTCCTTGGTGGCGTACAACAAAGTCGATTACCTTTTGAACATCCTTGTTGCCAGCTTTCTTTGACTTTACAATCGATACGATAGACTTTGCTTCGGTTGGATTTGCTTTGGTAATCGCACGAAGCAATGGGAGCGTTATCTTTCCCTCGCGTATGTCATTGCCAACAGGCTTGCCTAAAATCATCGACCGGCTAGTGTAATCCAGTACGTCGTCTCGGATCTGAAAAGCCAGCCCCACCAATTCACCATAGTCTCGGAGTGCAGTTCGGACCTCCACATCGGTGGACACACTGATTGCCCCAACCTCGCAACACGTTGATATCAATGATGCGGTCTTGTCAGAAATAATCCGGAAGTATGTCTCTTCATCGATTGTTTTTTGTCTACTCTTTTGAATCTGTAGAAGTTCGCCCTCACTCATGCGCCGTACCGCCTCGCTGGTAACACGTAAGTAGTCGAATTCATTGGAGTTTACAGCGATTAACAAGCCCCTTGAAAGAAAATAATCTCCCACCAGAACGGCTACCTTGTTCTTCCATACAGCGTTGATCGAGGCAACACCACGGCGCTCGTCTGCACTGTCGACCACATCATCGTGCACGAGGGTGGCAGTATGTAGGAGCTCGACCATAGCAGCTCCAACAAATGACCGTTCGTTGATGCCGCCACACAGGCCAGCCGCTAAAAACACAAGTGCTGGGCGTACACGCTTACCACGCTGCTTCATGATGTATCGTACTACGGTGTCGAGCAGGGCAGTACGTGAGCGCACTTGCTCTCGCATGTACGACTCGAACCGCTCTATCTCTTCCGAGACAGGTTCGCTGATGGAGGCAATGGTATGTGAACTCATGAAAGGGGCTTACATGGCCGGTTTAGGTTGTACAATCCTGGCAACGACCACGCTTATCTCGTACAAAATGAAGAGCGGGACTGCCACCATGAGCTGTCCCACAGGGTCTGGGGAGGGGGTTATCACGGCTGCTAAAACGAGGATGACAACGATAGCGTGCCGACGATACTTCGTCATTGTTGCAGAAGTCAGCATCCCGATACGTGCTAACACAAACGTGACCATCGGAAGTTCAAAAATCAGGCCACTAGCTAAAAGCATGTTTACGAGGAAGCTGAAATAGTTGCCAACGTGAATGTTGTCTTGAATATTCGGATTAGCGAAGTCTGTAACGTAATCTAACATACTGGGAATCAGGAACTTATAGCCGAAGGCAACCCCCAGCAGGAAGCTAAAACTTGTTAGCACCGTAATGCGCAGAGCCCACTTGCGTTCTGTCATGTATAATCCTGGCGCTACAAAGCACCATACCTGGTACAGAATCCATGGGAAAGCCACGATAATGCCACTCAGCATGATTACTTTGAAGTACAGGAATGTCTGACCAAATGGCTCGATGTTGATGAGTTTTAACTTTGAATGCGTTGCTGGACTCAATAGCAGCAAATCCATGATCTCGTTACCGAAATACCCGACCACACAGCAGGCAACGAGCAACCCGTAGGCAGAGTACAATAGTCTGCGTCGTAGCTCTTCCAAATGGTCTAAAAAGCCCATTTCTTTGCTGGGCTCTTGAGGTATCGAACTCATGCGAAAAGTATGTGGTTGCGCCGCGAAAAAGTTCTACGAAAATACACACGGTTGCGGCATAATATCTTTCTCGACATTCGCAAGTAAAAAAAATTCACACCTACCACATTTTTTGCTTGTTAGAGATGCAATGGCGAATCATATTCGCATCCCTTACACAAGTGAGGGGAACGGTTACGTAGCAGAGGGAAAAAATTGGGTAGTTAGGGGGGCTAACACCTGGTGAAATACGAAGTTTGAATATGAATAAAAGCACGACACGTGTATCGCAACAAAGTTTGACAGACGCCCAGGGACTCTGGGGTCAGTGTCTTGATATCGTACGTGATAACGTCTCGGAACAAGTTTTCAAGACATGGTTCGAGAAAATGCGCCCCATGAAGTGGGATGGTACCCAGCTAACGCTGGAGCTCCCTAGCCATTTCTTCTACGAGTGGATTGAACAGCATTACTCGAACTTGCTGCAGAAGACCATCCAACGTGTTCTCGGTCCAAAGTCGAAAGTTGTTTTTGAGGTAGTTGTCGATGACGGCGGTTCGTCACAAGACCGTAAGACAGTAAAGCTGCCAGGATTGCGTGGTGGTGTACAACCATCATTGCCGTTTAGCGAAGCGAAGCCACAGACGCAAACTGCTGTGCGCACCACACATTACCCGACATACTTCAACCCACGTTACACATTCGAGAACTTTATTCGTGGTGAGAACAACCAACTTGCTGCGTCAGCTGCCATCGCAGTCGCTGATAACCCAGGCAAGACAAAGTTCAATCCACTAGTGATCTATGGTCCAACGGGTCTCGGTAAAACACACCTTGTGCAAGCTATAGGCAATCGTGTGCTTCAGCGTAATCCGCAGGCCAAGGTACTCTACACGAATTCGGAAAAGTTCACGATGGAGTACATCAACGCCATTCAGACGAATAAGGTACCAGAGTTTACAAACTTCTACCGTGGTGTTGATGTTCTCATTGTAGATGATATCCAGTTCCTTGGTGGCAAAGAAAAGACGCAGGATAATTTCTTCCATACGTTCAACGCGCTTCACCAAGACGGCAAGCAGCTGATCCTAACTTCGGATAAGCAACCAAAGGATCTCGCAGATCTCGACGAACGACTGATTTCTCGCTTCCAATGGGGATTGACAACGGATATCCAGCCCCCTGATCTCGAAACGCGGATTGCGATTCTTCAGCAAAAGAGTATGGAAGAGGGCATGGATCTGCCCGGAGACATTCTCGAGTACGTTGCGATGCACGTCACGAGCAGCGTACGTGAACTCGAAGGGAGCCTTATCTCGATACTTGCCAAGGTGTCTCTCGATCGTCGGGAACTAACACTTGATTTAGCGAAAGAAGTTGTGCGCGGCATTTACAGTGCAGCCCACTCGCGCACGCTCACAATCGACGAGATCAAGAAGGAAGTCTCTACGTACTACAACATCGATCCGGCATTGCTGTCGGCCAAGACACGCAAGCACGAGATCGTACTGGCGCGTCAGATGTCGATGTATTTGGCCAAGAACCTTACGCAGACATCGCTCAAGAGCATAGGTATGCACTTTGGCGGACGCGATCACACGACCGTGTTGCACTCCTGCCAGCAGATTCTGAACTACATCGATACGGACAAGAAAGTCCGCCACGACGTTGACTTCCTCAAAAAGACACTGCGCGGATAACTTGGTAGGTTTCGAAGAAGTGTTAATTTCGCACTCCTCATTCCGCAGTAGCTCAGCTGGTTAGAGCATCTGACTGTTAATCAGAGGGTCCGGGGTTCAAGTCCCTGCTGCGGAGCCAGAATGGGAAGGAGGTCTTTTTTGACCTCCTTTTCTTTTTTACTCCTCTGTAAAACCTTGCTGGCGTTGAGTAAAACCTCAATCGGTTTGCGAAAAGAAATAGCTGCAACTTTATTTTCGTCAAAATGGATTTTTTCTGAAAAGATGCAGCTAAGTATCTGCCTTTTCGTCTTACCATCACTGTTCTACGTGCAATGGTGCAATGAACCATTCTCTTGGTATATGACGATTACCATTATTGCCAAAAACATCAATATTTAGACATGACCTCCCAAAAAACCCATGTACCAGTTGTTCTAATTTATGAGGATTGATATTGTAACATCTGTATGCCATGACAATTTTGACATCTGCCATTAAATAGGTTGGCTTAATTTGTTCAGTATATTTGAAAATAATACGCTACTGAGTAGCGCCAATACACCCAAAAAAGGTGTTATTGGCGATATAAAGTAGCGGGTATAGGCAAGTTACCGGAAACCCTATTGGCGCCCGTGCAACTTCAAACTGACTGCTTTTAAACAAACTTTTCAGGACGACTTTCTGACCGAGTTTGACACCCTTTTCACCGACAAGCCCCTGCTTCGTATTTTTATTTTTTGCCCACGCTCAAAAAAATTGAAGTTTTTATTGGCACCCGCAAACGGCACATTTGCTTTTGCCCCGACACACAAACTAACCCTTCGCAAAAGCAAAAGAGCCGTTTTATCCAACGCACCCCTAACCACAATCAAATTCAATTCATATATTTGCACCCGCTAAATGAAATTCATTCGTGAACATATTATTTTCCGTTGCCTGTGGTTTGTCTTGGCACTGCATATATTTAATTGTAGTGCGGACACTCCCGACCCACAGCCGGAAAGCGTTCCCGAAGATTTGTCTTACAACGACATGGAGAGTATTGTTGAAATTGTGTTGGAAGAGGTTTTGGACATTGACAACGCAATTGCAGAAACAGATGACACCGACACCGATGGTGACAACGGGCTTAACCTAAAAAAGGGACTTGACTTTTCTTATCATCAATCTGCTTTAAAGACACTTTTTTGCAATACTTCTATTTTAGTTTGCAAACATGCTCTTTATAAAGAAAAATATTCAGAGCAGTTCCATCCCGAACTAACTCCCCCACCGCCTAAGGCGTAATTTCTTCATTTTGTAGTTAAGACCTTTTCAGGTCTTGAAAATGCTTGGGCTGCGCCCAAGCCATTTCCGTTTTACATTTTAAAAATATCAAAACAATGAAGAATTACACATTGCTTTTGAGCATGGGTGCTATAATGGCATTAGCATCATGCTCAACAACAAGTCAAAAAGAACAACAAGAAACATATAAGGTAACATTACCGATTGTTACCGATACGGTTATTACCAATGAGTATGTAGCCGAGATAAACGCACTGCAAAATGTGGAAGTGCGTTCACGAATTAAAGGTTTTATAGAAACCATTTTGGTGGATGAAGGGCAAACCGTGCGACAAGGTCAAACGCTTTTTACCATCAGCAGCAAAGAGTATCAGCAAGAGTTACAGAAAACCAAAGCGGCTTTGAAAAGTGCTATGGCAGATTTAAAATCAGCAGAAATTGAGTTAGACAATTCTCAAAAACTGCTTGCAAAAAATATAATCGGTAAACCCGAATACGATTTAGCAGCAGCAAAGGTAGAAGCGTTGAAAGCACAAGTAGAAGAAGCCGAAAGTGATAAAGCACAAGCAGAACTCAATCTTTCATTTGCTGAAATTAAAGCACCGTTTGATGGCATCATCAACCGCATTCCGAACAAAACAGGCAGTTTGGTGGAAGAAGGAACATTGCTAACCACCATTTCAAACAGCAAAGATGTATTTGCCTACTACAATGTTTCCGAAAAAGATTATTTGGATTATGCCACTTCAAAAGGTGAAGGTAAATCAAAAACAGTTTCGCTATTGCTTGCAAACGGAACGCTTTACA